>C687J26845_10001264_pt1 | contig 15747 bp, 12 predicted proteins | sample RifCSPlowO2_12_FD_26845 | JGI IMG/M metagenome (IMG submission 26845)
CCGCTGGGGCCGGGACAGATCTACAACAGCAATCGCCGCCTGCTGATGGCCTGGCTGCAGCGCCTCGGCTGCGCAGTGGTGGATGGCGGCATCCTCGCCGACGACCTGGAACTGACCCGCGCGGCATTGGCGGCGCTGAGCGATGTCGANCTGATCCTGTCCACCGGCGGGGTATCGGTGGGCGAGGCGGATTTTCTCGGTGTGGCGCTGCGCGAAGAGGGCGAGCTGGCCCTCTGGAAGCTGGCGATCAAGCCGGGCAAGCCGCTGACCTGCGGGCAGTTCCGTGGCGTGCCGGTGATCGGTCTGCCGGGCAATCCGGCCTCGACCCTGGTGACCTTCGGTCTGCTGGCGCGCCCCTATCTGCTGCGCCGCATGGGTGTGCAGCGGGTCGAGCCGCTGGGGTTTGCGATGCCGGCCGGTTTCACCTGGAACAAGCCGGGCAAGCGCCGCGAGTACCTGCGCGCGCGCCTGGAAAATGGCCGGGTGGTGCTGCACCCCAACCAGAGTTCCGGCGTATTGCGCAGCGCCGCCTGGGCCGAGGGGCTGGCCGAGGTACTGGAAGGCACAACCCTGGCCGAGGGCGACAGCCTGCGCTTTATCCCGCTGAGCGAAATCCTCGGGTAGGGGGCAACCCGCTGCGCGGTCACCTGTATCCGATTCGGCGGGTTGCACCCGCCTTACGGGTTCTGAGCCTGGCGCCGGCTCTCGCGAAACTCGCCCGGAGTCTGGCCGGTCCAGCCCTTGAAGCTGCGGTGGAAGGAGCGCGCCTCGGTAAAGCCCAGGTAGCTGGCGATGTCCTGGATCGCCAGGTCGCTGCGCAGCAGGTAGTGCTCGGCCAGCTCCCGGCGCAGTTGATCGAGGATCTGCTGGTAGCTGGTGCCGGCCTGCTGCAGGTGACGCTGCAGGGTGCGCAGCGTCATGTTGAATTTTTCCGCCACGCGTTCCTTGCGTGGCAGGCCGTCCTTGAGCAGCAGGCGCAGGGCGTTCTTGACCCGTTGCGGCAGCGCTTCGCCGTCATCCAGACCGGCCATCAGGGTCAGGGCATGTTCTTCCAGGGTGCGCAGCAGGTTGGCGTCGGCCTGGCGTAACGGCATGCCGAGGTATTCCAGCGGCACGATCAGGGCGCTGCAGGGTTGCTCGAAGCGAACCGGGCAACCGAATACCGCGCTGTACTCGGCGCTGTCCACGCCCCCAGGCAGGGCATGCTCGAACCAGACTTCCTGCGGCGAGCGTTGCATGTCGGCGATCCAGCGCGCGTAGAGCAGCCAGGACGCCAGGACGTCCTCGACCATATGCCGGCGGACCAGCGCCGTCTCATGACGGCAGCTCCAGATCAGCTTGACCCGATCGGCGGTCGCCTCGATCCGGCTCACCCCCATATCGCCCACCAGTTTTTCGTAGGGCACGATCCGGCTCATGGCCTCGCCCAGGGTGGCGCAGTTCATGGTGATATAGCCGAGCACGCTCCAGGAGCCGGGCTGCACGAAACGCGCGCAATGCAGGCCGAACAGCGGGTCGCCGGAGACCTCGATCAGGTGCTGGAGCAGGCGTTGGTGGGCTGCACCGGCAATGCGCTTGCTGTTGTCCGCGAGATCGTCGGCCTGCACGCCGGCCGCCGCCAGCGCCTGGTCGATATCCAGGCCCAGCTGTTCGGCGTGGCGCAGGTATTTGAGCAGGGCAGGAACCGAGGTGTAGCCGAGATTGTGCATAGACTTCTTATTCGCAATGGCTCGATTGGCAACAGCGCCTGTCCCGATCCGACAGTGACGCTGGGCGNCGGCTGGCTAGTATAGGCAGTCAATGATAGCGACCGAAATATCCAGGGGAGAGGCTGATGCGACGTTGGAACGGCTGGGGCGATGAGGCAACAGTGGTGGAATTGCCGAGCCATGGCGAGGCCTTTCTTGCCGAGTTGATCGGCCCCGGTCAGGCGCTGGCCGATGCCAGCCTGGAGCAGGTGCTGGCCAAGGTGCCGGCTTCGCGTCTGCCGGCCCACCCGCTGATCAGCCAGGACGCCGAGGCGCGGCTGCGCCACGCTCGCGGCCAGAGCCTGGCGGACTGGCTGGCGATGCGTTCCGGCGAGTTCGGCGTGTTTCCCGACGGGGTCGCCTTCCCGGAGAGCGCCGCGCAGATTCGCCAGTTGCTGGCCTGGGCCAGCCAGCAGGATCTGATCCTGATCCCCTATGGCGGCGGCACCTCGGTGGCCGGGCATATCAACCCGCAAGTGAGTGAAAAGCCGGTGCTGACCCTGTCGCTGGAGCGTATGGGCAAGCTGATCGAGATCGACGAGGACAGCCTGATCGCCACCTTCGGCCCCGGCACCAATGGGCCGCAGGTGGAAAGCCAGTTGCGCGCCCATGGTTACACCCTCGGCCATTTTCCGCAGTCCTGGGAGCTGTCGACCCTCGGCGGCTGGGTTGCCAGCCGTTCCAGTGGCCAGCAATCGCTGCGCTACGGGCGCATCGAGCAGTTGTTTGCCGGCGGCAAGGTCGAGACCTTCGCCGGCACCCTGGCGATTCCGAGCTTTCCGGCCTCGGCGGCCGGTCCCGACCTGCGTGAGCTGCTGATGGGCTCGGAAGGGCGCTTCGGCATCATCTCCGAGGTCAAGGTGCGCATCAGTCGCCTGGCCGAACAGGAAAACTTCTACGCGGTGTTCATGCCTAACTGGCAGCAGGCATTGGCGGGTATCCGCGGCCTGACTCAGGCGCGCGTGCCACTGTCGATGCTGCGGCTGGCCAATGCCAGCGAAACCAGGACGCAACTGGCCCTGGCCGGTCACCCGCAACAAATCGCCTGGCTGGAGAAGTACCTGGCCCTGCGTGGTGCCCGCGAGGGCAAGTGCATGCTGACTTTCGGCGTTACCGGCAGCCGTACGCAGAATGGCGCCTCGTTGAAGCAGGCGAAAAAGCTGCTCAAGGATTTTGGCGGCGTGTTCAGTGGCACCTTGCTGGGCAAGAAGTGGGCGGAGAACCGCTTTCGCTTCCCCTATCTGCGCCATGGCCTGTGGAGCGCCGGCTACGCGGTGGACACCCTGGAAACCGCCACCGACTGGAGCAATGTCGACAGNCTGCTGAACAAGGTCGAGGCCAGCCTGCGCGANGGCCTGNGTGANGAGGGCGAGCGGGTGCATGTGTTCACCCATCTGTCCCACGTTTACGGCGAGGGATCGAGCATCTACACCACCTACGTGTTCCGCCCCGGCAACAGCTACGAGCAGGCCATGGCGCGCTGGCAAACGCTCAAGCACGCCGCCAGCCAGACCATCGTCGACAACGGCGGCACCATCAGTCATCAGCATGGCGTCGGTCGCGACCACGCGCCCTATCTGGCTGTGGAGAAGGGCGAGCTGGGCATGGCGGCGCTCAAGGCCTTGTCCGCGCACTTTGACCCGCAACAGCGCCTGGCTCCCGGCGTGCTGATCGAGCCATGAGTACGCCTACCTGGAACGCCGCCTGGCGCGAGAGCGCGCTGCCCGAGCTGGCCGCGCGCGACTGGGACCTGATCGTCATCGGTGGCGGCATCAGCGGCGCCGGCATTCTGCGCGAGGCGGCGCGGCGTGGCTGGACCTGCCTGCTACTGGAGCAGCGCGATTTCGCCTGGGGCACCTCCAGTCGCTCGTCGAAGATGGTCCATGGCGGCCTGCGTTATATCGCCAAGGGCCAGCTCAGACTGACCCGCGACTCGGTACGCGAGCGCCAGCGCCTGTTGCAGGAGGCCCCCGGCCTGGTCGATCCGCTGAGCTTCGTGATGGCGCACTACCGGGGCCAGTTTCCCGGGCCGAAAGTGTTTGGCGGGCTGCTGGCGCTGTACGACGCCCTGGCCGGCAAGCGCAACCACCTGTACCACCCGCTGCAGGAGCTGCGCTATCTGGCGCCGGGCCTCAAGCAAGACGGCCTGCTCGGCGGCACGCGCTTCTTCGATGCGGTAACCGATGACGCCCGTCTGGTCATGCGTGTGCTGGGCGAGGCGCGCGGCGATGGTGGTGAGGCGCTCAACGGGGTCAAGGTAATCGAACTGCTGCGCGACAACGGGCGGGTGGTGGGCCTGCTCGGCGAGGATCGTGACAGCGGCCGGCGCTTCAATTTCCGCAGCCGGGTCGTGGCCCAGGCCACCGGCGCCTGGGCGGACCAGCTGCGTGCGACATCCAGCGAGCATGTGCGGCCGTTGCGCGGCAGCCATCTGCTGCTGCCGACCTGGCGTCTGCCGGTGGCGCATGCCTTCAGCTTCATGCATGGCACGGACCGGCGCCCGGTATTCGTCTTCCCCTGGGAAGGCGCGACCGTGGTGGGCACCACCGATCTCGATCATTCCGAGCCGCTGGATCAGGAGGCGCGAATCAGCGCCGAGGAGCTCGAGTACCTGTTGGCGGCCTGCGCCCAGCAATTTCCCGGCGCGGCAATCACGGCCAGCGACGTGCTGTCGACCTGGGCCGGGGTACGGCCGGTGGTCAGCGACGGCGCCGGCGGGCGTAAACCCTCGGACGAGACGCGTGAGCATGCGCTGTGGATCGAGCCCGGTTGCGTGACCCTGGCCGGCGGCAAGTTGACCACCTTCCGTCTGCTGGCTCTGGAGGTGCTGCGGGCCTGCGCCGGGATGCTCGGCCGGGCGCTGGACGACCAGGGCAGCGAGATTTTTCGTTCCGGCGTGCTCCCGCCGATGCCCACCCTCAGCCCCAGCCAGCAGCGGCGTCTGGCCGGCCGGCATGGCCGCGAGCTGCCGGGGTTGTTGGCGTTGCTCGATGAAGTCGGCAGCGAGCGGGTGGCCGGCAGCGATACGCTCTGGGTGGAACTGGCCTGGGCGGCGCAGAGCGAGCTGGTGCTGCACCTGGACGATCTGTTGCTGCGTCGCACCCGGCTCGGGCTGTTGCTGGCTGCAGGCGCCAAGGCCGAGCTGCCGCGCATCCGCGCGCTGTGTCAGGCGCGCCTGGGCTGGAGCGACGAGCGTTGGCAGCAGGAGGAGCGTGACTACCTGACGCTCTGGCGCAGCTGTTACAGCCTGCCAGCCAAGTAGGGTGCGCCGTGCGCACCGACCGTCAGATGGTGCGCACGGCGCACCCTGCGCGAGTTCGACCAACTGTAAGGACTCTGTCTTGAGCGAAAAAAGCTACTTGCTGGCCATCGATAACGGCACCCAGAGCGTGCGTGCGCTGTTGTTCGACCTGCAGGGCAATCTGCTCGGCAAGGGCAAGGTGGAACTCGAGGCCTATTATTCCACTCAGCCCGGCTGGGCCGAGCAGGACCCGGAATATTACTGGGCCAGCCTCGGCGAGGCCTGCCAGCGGCTGTGGGCGGCGGTGGATATCGACCGCCGGCTGATCAAGGGCGTGGCATTGACCACCCAGCGTGGAACGCTGATCCATGTCGATGCGCTGGGCCAGCCGCTGCGCCCGGCGATCCTCTGGCTCGATCAGCGCCAGGCCGAGGTGCGCGGCAGGATCAAGGGGCCCTGGGGCTGGTTGTTCAAGCTGCTCGGCGCGCAAGCGGCGGTCGATCATTTTCGCGCCCAGGCCGAGATCAACTGGGTCGCGCAGAACCAGCCGGAGATCTGCGCGCAAACCGATAAAGTCCTGCTGCTCTCCGGGTTTCTCAGCCATCGCCTGTGCGGGCGCTTCGTCGATTCGCTGGCCTGCTGCGTCGGCTACCTGCCGTTCGATTACAGGCGACTAAAGTGGGCTGCGCCGCGTGACTGGAAGTGGCAGGCCATAGCGGTGCGCCGCGAGCAGTTGCCGGAGCTCTGCAAGCCGGGCGAGCAGCTCGGCAGCATCAGCGCCGCCGCCAGCCGCCACACCGGTATTCCCGAGGGCTTGCCGTTGATCGCCGCGGGTGCCGACAAGGCCTGCGAAGTGCTCGGCGCGGGTGTGCTGGAGCCGCATATTGCCTGCCTGTCCTATGGCACCACCGCGACCATCAACACCACGCGGCGCAAGTACCTGGAAACCATCGCGCTGATCCCGCCATACCCGGCGGCGCTTCCCGCTCACTTCAACACCGAGGTGATGATCTACCGCGGCTTCTGGATGGTCAGCTGGTTCAAGCAGCAGTTCGGTCAGCGCGAAATGCAGCGGGCCAGGGAGCTTGGCGTCGAGCCCGAGGCGCTGTTCGACGAACTGGTCAACGCCGTGCCGGCCGGCTCCATGGGCCTGATGCTGCAACCCTACTGGTCGCCGGGCATTAGCGAGCCTGGCCTGGAGGCCAAGGGCTCGATCATCGGCTTTGGCGATGTGCACACCCGCGCGCATATCTATCGCGCCATTCTCGAAGGCCTGGCCTATGCCCTGCGCCAGGGCAAGGAGCGGATCGAGAAACGCTCGGGGACGAAAATTACCCGTCTGCGCGTCTCCGGTGGCGGTTCACAGAGCGATGCGGCCATGCAGCTGACCGCCGATATCTTCGGCCTGCCAGCCGAGCGTCCGCATGTCTACGAAACCTCCGGCCTGGGAGCGGCCATCGATTGTGCGGTGGGCCTCGGCCTGCACCCGGATTTTCCCAGTGCCATCGCAGCCATGACCCGGGTCGGCCAGGTGTTCGTGCCCGATCCGGCGGCGCAGCGTATCTATGAGCAGCTGTATCGAGAGGTCTACCTGCACATGTACCGGCAGCTCAAGCCGCTGTATCTGCGGATTCGCGCGATCACCGGCTATCCGGCCTAAGCCGCGGACCCGTTGGCAGGCTTGAGCGTGCCGCATGGCAAAAGGCCGGGGCTTGGCTAAGGTGCAAGTGGCAACCGTGATAGGCTGGCCATGCAGCATGCTGTCACGCGCTGTACGCAATGCCATAAGAATCATAAGAAGCAGAGGAACGCTCGCTTGAAAATACTGATAGTCGATGATTCGGCGATGTCACGAAAACTGGTGCTCAAAGCTCTGCCCGCGGAATTGCAGGCGGTCGTGACCCAGGCCACCAATGGCGAGGAAGCGCTGGCGGCTTACCATGCCGGCCATGCCGAGGTGATCTTTCTCGATCTGACCATGCCGGTGATGGACGGTTTTCGTACCCTGGAGCAACTCAAGCGCGAGGATGCCAATGCCGTCGTCATCGTCATCAGCGCCGATATCCAGCCGCAAGCCCAGCAGCGAGTACGCGATCTGGGGGCGGCGGCCTTCGTCAAGAAACCGATTACCTCCGAGGCCATGCAGGCGGCGCTGTATGAAGTAGGGCTGATCTAGATGAGCAGCCAACTGGCGAACTTGAATGAAGAGCAGCGCGATGCCTTGCAGGAACTGATGAACGTGGCCATGGGCCAGGGCGCTGATCGCCTGGCCCGCTTGACGGAAACCTTCGTCACCCTGTCAGTTCCCCGCATCCATGCCGTCGACGTGACCAATACCAGCCTGCTGAATCAGCTGACGATCGCCAGTCAGCCGGCCATCATCACCCGTCAGTCCTTTCTCGGTCGCCTGCGCGGCGAGGTGATGGTCTGCTTTGGCGTGAATGGTGCCGATCAACTGGCCGACCTGATGGGCTATGAAGGGGTGGAAAAACACAGCATTCAGGATGAGCTGATGCTGGACGTCACCAATATCCTTACCGGGGCCTGTATCAATGGTCTGGCGCAGCAGGTCGATATCAAGGTGAGTTACGGATCGCCCTCGCTGTTGTCGCGTGGGCGTTCGCTGCAGGAGGTACTCGGCGCCGAGGAGTTGCGTGGCCATCAGGCGCTGGTGCTGGAGATCCATTTCGAAGTGGCGACCCACAGCTTCTATTGTGATCTGCTGGTGTGCATCACCGAAGACACGGTGGGCACCGTTATCGAAGTGATCGATCAGTTGCTGAGTGATATCTAGTAGATCATCGGAATAAGGATGCGAGATGACGTCTGCACCAGGAGAAGTATTGCCCGCGGAGCTGGTGGCGGTGCTGCAGAGCATCAACCTCGGCGTCTTGTTGCTCGATAGCCAGTACCGGGTAGCGTTCTGGAACGATTTCATGGCGATCCACAGTGGCAAGGGCTGCGATGAGGTCAGGGGGCGATCGCTGTTCGATCTGTTTCCGGAGTTGCCACGGCTGTGGGTGCAGAAGAAGGTCGACGGGGTGTTCGCCTTGCACAACCTGGCGTTCACCTCCTGGCAGCAACGCCCGCACCTGTTCAGTTTCTCCGGCAGCCGGCCGATCACCGGCTCGACCGAAATGATGTACCAGAATTGCACCTTCTCGCCGATGGTGGAGGCCGCGGGCACCGTCAAATATGTCTGCCTGACCATCTCCGATGCCACCGAAACCGCGGCCCAGCACCTGCAACTGGAGCAGCTCAATCAACTGCTGCGCGCCGAACAGAGCGAGCAGACACGCCTGATTCGCAAGCTCGAGGACACCCAGGCGCAACTGCTGCAGTCGGAGAAAATGGCAGCGATCGGCCAGTTGGCCGCAGGCGTTGCCCACGAGATCAATAACCCGGTGGGTTACGTCTATTCCAACTTCAGCAGCCTGGAGCGTTATGTCGGTGATCTGTTCCACCTGATCGAGAGCTATCAGGCGCTGGCAGCCGAACATCAGGATGCGGCCTTGCGCGCGCAACTGGAGCAGGCCAACCAGGCGCTGGATTACGATTTTCTGCGCAGCGACATGGCCGATCTGGTGCGTGAATCACGCCAGGGCCTGGAGCGGGTCAAGCAGATCGTCCAGGATCTGCGCGACTTCTCCCATATCGACTCGGGCGACTGGCAGGAGGCCGATTTGCACAAGGGTCTCGACAGCACGCTCAACGTGATCTGGAACGAGATCAAGTTCAAGGCTGAGGTGGTCAAGAACTACGGCGAATTGCAGCCCGTGCAGTGTCTCGGCTCGCAGCTCAATCAGGTGTTCATGAATCTGATCATCAATGCCGCTCATGCCATCGAGGGGCAGGGCACTATCTGGCTGGAAACCGGCGCCCAGGATGATTGGGTGTTCGTGCGGGTGCGCGACAGTGGCAGTGGTATTGCCCCGGAGAATCTGACCCGCTTGTTCGACCCGTTCTTCACCACCAAGCCGGTCGGGCAAGGCACCGGTCTTGGCCTGTCGGTGTCTTACAGCATCGTGGCCAAACACCATGGCCGCCTGGAAGTCGAGAGCGAACCCGGCAAGGGCGCCGTGTTCACCGTCTGGCTGCCACTCTGTCAGCCGCCGCAGGGCAATAGCGCGGTCGATCTGCCAGCGGGCGAGTGATGGGGGCTGCTCTGGGCGAGCTGACAGGCAGGCACTATTTTGCGTTTGCATGCTGGCGCACCTTTGCCGGCTTTTCGTTGTCCACACAGTCTCGATCCGATTGGCTTCCAAGGCGCTGGTTATGAGCGAACGCAAGGCATTATTGATCCTGCACGGCAAGCAAGCCGGCAACCAAGAGGTGCGCGCCGCGGTGGAGACGCGCCGTAAGGATGGCTGGCAGCTCGACGTGCGGGTCACCTGGGAGGCGGGTGACGCCCGTCGGCTGGTCAACGAGGCGCTGCTGGCCGGCTATCCGACGCTGATCGCCGGAGGTGGTGACGGTCTGTTGCGCGAGGTGGCCGAAGCGATGGCGCTGGCGCAAGCCGAGGCCAGCCTGGTGCTACTGCCGCTCGGTACCGCCAACGACTTCGCCAATGCCGCGGGGCTGCCATTGACTCCGCTCGAGGCCCTGGCGTTGCTGGATACGCCGGCGCAGCCGATCGACCTGGGTGAGGTCGATGGTCAGCTTTTCCTCAATATGGCCACGGGCGGTTTTGGCTCCAATGTCACCGCCAACACCTCCGAAGACCTCAAGCGCCTGCTAGGCGGCGCGGCCTATTTTCTCACCGGCCTGACCCGCTTTGCCGAGGTGCGTTCGGCCTTTGGTCGCTTCAGTGGGCCGGATTTCCTCTGGGAGGGCGAGTTCATTGCCATGGGCATTGGCAATGGGCGACAGGCCGGTGGCGGGCATCTGCTTTGCCCGCATGCGCGAGTGAATGACGGTTTGCTGGATGTCTGCATAGTCCCAGCTGCGGAGGATGTGGTCGGCACCCTGGGCACCTTGTTGGCCGGCGGGATCAATGGCTTGCAAAGCGTCGCTCTCAGCGCGCGCTTGCCCTGGGTGGAGATCGAGGCGCCGGAAGGTCTGGATGTGAATCTGGATGGCGAGCCGCTGGAAAGCTCGCGACTGCGGTTTTCCGCGCGGCGTCATGCATTGCGGGTGCATTTGCCGGTGGATTCGCCGTTGCTGCGCGAGTGATGTCGATGGCACTTGGCTAGCACCATTGCGCCGGCTCGTGCAAGATGGCGCCTGGTCGGCTTCAGCGCTGTCGCTCCTTGCCGATAGCCTTGCTGTAACTGGATTNGATAANAACAATTTGGAGCGCGNAATGGCTGGCATTCTCGACTCGGTGGATCAACGNACCCANCTGGTGGGCGAGAACCGCCTGGAAATTCTGATGTTCCGCCTGGCTGGGCGACAGTTGTTCGCGATCAACGTGTTCAAGGTGCAGGAAGTCCTGCAGATGCCCAAGCTGACGCTGATGCCGCATCGCCATCGCTTCGTTTGCGGGGTGGTCAATCTGCGTGGCCAGACCCTGCCGGTCATCGACTTGTCGCAAGCCATCGGCATGCGCCCGATAGTGCCGGATGAGCGCAGCACCATCATCGTTACCGAGTACAACCGCTCGGTGCAGGCGTTCCTGGTGGGCGGCGTCGATCGCATTCTCAACCTCAACTGGGAGTCCATCCTGCCGCCACCGGGTGGCGCGGGGCGCCAGCATTACCTGACGGCGATCACCAAGGTCGAAGAGCAGTTGGTGGAAATCATCGACGTGGAAAAGGTGTTGGCCGAGATCGTGCCCTACAACGCCAAGATATCCGGCGACCGCCTGGCCGATCCGCTGCTGGAGCGTGCGCGGGGGCGTGAGGTGCTGCTGGTGGACGACTCCAGCGTGGCCCTGGCGCAGCTGCGCGAGACCCTGTCGCAGCTGGGCCTGAAGATGCATGTGGCCACCGATGGCCTGAAAGGCCTGCACATGCTGAAGAAATGGGCGGATGCCGGCGAGGTGCTGACCGACAAGCTGTTGATGGTGTTCACCGATGCGGAAATGCCGGAGATGGANGGCTACCGCCTGACCACCGAGATCCGTCAGGATCCGCGCCTGAAGGATCTCTACGTGGTGCTGCATACCTCGCTGTCCGGCAGCTTCAACGANGCCATGGTGAAAAAGGTCGGTTGCGACAANTTNCTCTCCAAGTTCCAGCCNGACAAACTGGTCGACGTGATCCGCGAACGCTTGATGCTNGATGANCCCAGCGCGTAGGGCGGCCCGGGCGGCGATCCGTTCGGAGCGTAGGGCGGCCTCGGAGCGAAGCGACAGCCCGCCATTTTTGCGCCGCGCCGATTGCAGCCAGGTAGCCGCTACAGTTGCTCGCCGAACCGTTGGCGCAGGTGCTCGATGCGCTTGCGGTTGACCCCCAGATCCGAATAGCCCAGGCGCGAGGCCGAGCGTACATCGACCGCCCTCTCGCCNATCAGGAACTCCACGTCATCGACGAAACGCAGCACCTGGCTGCTGAATTCGGCACGCAGGTAATCCGCGCTCTGTTCGATCAGACGCACGCGGGGTTCGTCGGCCAATAGTTTGACCAGCAGTGCCTGGGTCTGCGCCGGGCTGCCCTTGAGCGGCAGCGGCTCGACCCGATGCGCCTCGTCGCTGGCCTGGCTGCTGACGCAGTTGGGTGACTCCGGGCAGGGCGCCAGACGCCCGTCGTGCACGCCCAGATTGTCCGGCGGGCTGCCGCTGCAGGCGCTCAGCAGGGCCGCCAGAGCCAACGCCAATATGGGCTTGTGAGTACGCCGGGTTACTCGTATAAGGGCTTTTTGCCGAACGGGAAGCTGGCTCATGTTACGTCTCTCCGGGTTGTACCGTTACCCACTGAAGTCCGCCATCGCCGAACCGCTGACTGCAATTCATCTGGATGCCCTGGGCGTGGTCGGCGACCGTCGCTGGATGGTAGTCGATGCACAGAATGGGCGCTTTCTCACCCAGCGGGCCTTGCCGCAGATGAGCCAATTGCTGGCGCGACACACTGCTGCGGGTGGCCTGACCCTGAGTGCGCCCGGCTTTGCTGCGCTCGAGGTGCCCTTGCCGACGGCCGATGCAGCGCTGCGTGGGGTGTTTATCTGGAGCGACAGCCTCTATGTCCCGGACGCCGGCGATGAGGCGGCCGAGTGGTTGAGCCGCTTTATCGGCAAGCCCTGTCGCCTGGTGCATGTGCCCGCCGAGCGCGGCCGTTATATCGCGGGTAATCTCAGCGCGGCGGAGAAGGTCGGTTTCGCCGATGGTTTTCCCCTGCTGTTGATCGGTCAGGCTTCGCTGGATGATTTGTCGGCGCGGGTCGGCCGGCCGCTGGAAATGCTGCGTTTCCGGCCGAACCTGGTGGTCGAGGGCAGTGCGGCCTATGCCGAAGACAATTGGCGACGTATCCGCATTGGCGGCATCGAGTTTCGCGTGGCCAAGGGCTGCACGCGCTGCATCCTCACAACCATTGACCCGCTGACCGGCGAGCGCAGTGCCGACCGTGAACCGCTGACCACGCTGAAGACCTACCGCGCCCGTGATGGCGAGCTGTACTTCGGCCAGAACCTGATCAATCTGGGCGGCGGCGAGCTGCAGCTCGGCATGGCGGTTGAGGTGTTGGAGTAATCCACACGCTTTAGCAGGCCATAAGCCGCAAGCGCGANGGGCTGCCTGAGCAACCCATCCAGATTGGCTTGCAGCGAAAACCTACTGATCGTCGAAATAGCGCTCGTGCCAGGCAATCAGTGGTTGCGGTGCGTTGAGCTTCTGTCCGTAGATCACCGAATAAGACAGCACGTTCTGTACGTACTGACGGGTTTCATCGAACGGAATGTTCTCGATCCAGACGTCGTAGGCCAGGTGGTCGGCGCCGCGCAACCACTGGCGTACCCGGCCAGGGCCGGCGTTGTAGGCGGCGGAGGCGAGCACGCGGTTGCCGTTGAATTGCCCGTAGACCTGGCTCAGGTAGGCGGCGCCGAGCTGGATGTTCACATTCGGCAGCAGGGCATTGTTCGGATTGCTCAAGGGGATGCCGAATTTGCGTGCGGTCGCCTTGGCGGTCGCCGGCATCAACTGCATCAGGCCCATGGCGCCGACCGGGGATTTGGCATCGGCCATGAAGGCACTCTCCTGGCGGGTAATGGCAAATACCCAGCTGGAGTGCAGGCCGCGTTTCTTCGACTCGATGGTCAGCGGTTCGCGGTGGGCCATGGGGAAGCGCACGTCCAGGTCGTCCCAGTACTGCGCCTGGCTGATGGTGCGAATCGCCGGGAAGTACCACCCCATGTCGTATGCCAGGCGGGCCTGGGCAACCAGCTCGTCACGACTGAACAGACGNCTGACGTGGTACCACTCGCGGCGGCCATCGACGATCTGACCGCGTGCGTGGAANTCCATGGCGCGACGAATGCCGGCGGCGTTGCGCACTTTCTGCAGGGTCTTGGGTGAAAGCTGCAANGGCTTGTTGTTCAGTTGGTAGGGCGCCTTGACCTGGTCGGCNGCCATGAANCCGTAGAANTCACGCTCCTTGGCCAGNCCCTGGTAGAGNGCTTGCGCTTCCTGGCTGTTNGGTNGGGCCAACTGCAGGCTACGCGCCTGCCAGTAACGCCAGCGGTTGGTCTGTCCCAACTCTGCAGGCATCNGGCGGGTCAACTGATGTGCGTCGTCCCAGCGGCCGAGGCGTAGCAGCAGGCGTGCACGCCATTCGCTGACGGTGTTGTCGCGCAATTGTGGGTCGTACTGGGCCATCACCTTGAGTGCGCGCGCGTCGAAGCGTTTCGCCAGGGTCAGGCCGATTTCACGGGCGATGGCGACTTTTTCGTCGCTGGAAAACTTCATGCGCTGGGCATAGCCATCCAGCAGTGTCAGGGCCTTCTCCGGATCTTGCCGGGCCAGGCGACGCAAGCCGAGACCCACGACATCGGCCATGGCCTGATCGTTGCGGCTGAAACGAGCGGTTTGGCTGAGGATTTGCGGTTTCTGCGCGACTTCCAGCAGCAGCTTGCCGTGGTTGCCCAGGGTCGGCAGCCCCTTGACCAGGTAGCTGGCCAAGCCATAGTTGCGGGTTTCGGCAGCGAGTTTGGCGCGCTTCCAGCGCATTTCTTCGGTGAGTTTGCCCTTGGCGGCCCACTGCTCGAACAGGCGATCGCANGCATTGGGTTGCGACTTGCCGACCAGCCAGAGCTTCTCGGCNGTGGCAGCACCCTCCGCCAGCATGCCGTGGCCCAGTTGATATTGGCCGTACAGGCAATCCAGCTCGGTGAAATTCAGTGCAGGGTCATAGTGGTTGATGAAAGTTTGCCACTCGCCACGCTCGGCCAGCCAGCGCAGCCAGCGCAACTTCATCCAGCTGGCTTGCGGCAGGTCGCCATGCTCGGCCAGGAATTTTTCGACCTCGTCATTGCTGGCCCATTTGAGCCGGGCGGTGAGTTCGTCATACGCCAGGTAAGGCTCCAGCGGGTAATCACGCAGGGCGTTGGCATAGCGCTGGTAAGGGCCTTTGTCGCCTTTGGCCAAGGCGGCTTTGGCTTCGTCATAGTACTGGCGTTGCTGGGTCAGGCTGGCAGCTTGGGTTGCTGCGGTTGCCGCGGCAGAGAGGATCAAGCAGGAGAACAGGCGAAACAGGCGACCGCGCATGACACTTCCGGGTAAACAAATGGGAGAGGCGGCGGCGAGACCGACGCTTGATACACCTAGCTTAGCCTTTTGCCGGGGGCAGGTGAAAGCTGCGCTGCCGACTGGCGCCTCAATGAAAATTGCCCGCAAACTCGGTGCTCATCTCGGTTAGAATGCGCGCCCAGTTTTTGTCGACGCCTGTGGGCGCCGGCAAACAAGTTTTTTGCGGTGATGAACTCCCGCAGAGTAGGGCTGGAGCGCATAGATGGCTGTTCATTTCTTGCGTTTTTGCAGCCGTTACCTGCCTGTTTATCAGTCGCTGTATTATCGAGGCGCACCATGACCCTGCTTAAGTTCACCGATGTTTCCCTGGCCTACGGCGCCATGCCGCTGCTGGACAAGGTGTCTTGGCAGATTGCTCGTGGCGAGCGGGCGTGCATCATCGGCCGCAATGGCACCGGCAAGTCGAGCATGTTGAAGCTGGTCAAGGGCGACCAGAAGCCCGATGACGGCTCGGTCTGGCGCGCGCCGGGGTTGAAAATCGGCGAGTTGCCGCAAGAGCTGCCAGTAGCCGACGGACGGACAGTCTTCGATGTGGTTGCCCAGGGCCTGGACGGGGTCGGCGAACTGCTTGCCCAGTATCACCACCTGAGTCAGAACATTGTCACCGATGCCGATCTGGACAAGCTCATGCATGTCCAGCATGACCTCGAGGCCCGTGACGGTTGGCGTCTGCAGCAACTGGTCGATAGCACCTTGAGTCGCTTGCAGTTGCCGGCCGACAAGACCCTGGCCGAATTGTCCGGCGGCTGGCGGCGGCGGGTGCTGTTGGCCCAGGCGCTGGTCTCCGAGCCGGACCTGCTGTTGCTCGACGAGCCGACCAACCACCTCGACATCGGTGCCATCGCCTGGCTGGAAGAGGCGCTGCTGGGCTTCAACGGTGCCGTGCTGTTCATTACCCACGACCGCTCCTTCCTGCAAAACCTGGCCACGCGCATCCTCGAACTGGATCGCGGCGGCCTGATCGACTGGAATGGCGACTACGCCAGCTTCCTGGTGCACAAGGAAGCCACCCTGGCCGCCGAAGAAGTGGCCAATGCCCTGTTCGACAAGCGTCTGGCCCAGGAAGAAGTCTGGATTCGCCA
>C687J26845_10001278_pt1 | contig 15674 bp, 8 predicted proteins | sample RifCSPlowO2_12_FD_26845 | JGI IMG/M metagenome (IMG submission 26845)
TCTGGCTTGTTTTTTGCTTGCGAATGGTGCGATTCGCCATGCAGACCCTGTTTTGGCGCTTTCAACGCACCAAAACAAGTTATTTCTGCACGGAGATTCACATGGACGCACTCAAACAGGGCGCTGATGCCNTGTTCATCCTGCTCGGCGGCATCATGGTCCTGGCCATGCACGCGGGTTTCGCCTTTCTGGAGCTGGGCACGGTTCGCAAGAAGAACCAGGTCAACGCCCTGGTCAAGATCCTGGTGGACTTTTCGGTCTCGACCATCGTCTACTTCGTCGTCGGCTACGGCGTGGCCTACGGCGCCTCGTTCTTCGTGGGCGCCGAGACGCTGGCCCAGAAAAACGGCTACGAGCTGGTGAAGTTCTTCTTCCTGCTCACCTTCGCGGCCGCCATTCCCGCCATCATCTCCGGCGGCATCGCCGAACGCGCCAAATTCTGGCCACAACTGATCGCAACGGCCGTCATCGTCGGCCTGGTCTACCCCTTCTTCGAGGGCATCGCCTGGAACGGCCACTTCGGCGTGCAGGCCTGGATCGAAGCCACCACCGGTGCGGTCTTCCACGATTTCGCCGGCTCCGTGGTGGTGCACGCCGTGGGCGGTTGGATCGCGTTGCCCGCCGTCATCTTTCTGGGCGCGCGCGCCAACCGCTACCGCAAGGACGGCGGCATGTCGGCCCACCCGCCGTCGAGCATCCCCTTCCTCGCGCTGGGCGCGTGGATTCTCTGCGTGGGCTGGTTCGGCTTCAACGTGATGAGCGCGCAGCGGTTGGAAAACATCTCCGGCCTGGTGGCGGTGAACTCACTCATGGCCATGGTGGGCGGCACGCTGGCCGCGCTGCTGGCCGGCAAGAACGACCCCGGTTTCGTGCACAACGGCCCGCTGGCCGGCCTGGTGGCCGTGTGCGCGGGCTCCGACCTGATGCACCCGCTGGGCGCGCTGGTGGTCGGCGCCGTGGCGGGCGCGCTCTTCGTGGGCATGTTCACGCTGACGCAGAACCGCTGGAAGATCGACGACGTGCTCGGCGTCTGGCCGCTGCATGGCCTGTGCGGCACCTGGGGCGGCATCGCCGCCGGCATCTTCGGCCAACAGGCGCTGGGCGGCTTGGGTGGCGTGAGCTTCGGCGCGCAAGTCATCGGCACAACGCTGGGCGTGGCCTGGGCGCTGCTGGGCGGCGCGGTGGTCTACGGCACGCTCAAGGCGGTCATGGGCCTGCGGCTGAGCCAGGAAGAGGAATACGACGGCGCGGACCTGAGCATCCACCGCATCAGCGCCACGCCGGACCGGGAAGTGAGCTGGTGATCGCTTGTGGGGATGGCGCGAGGTCGGCACGAGCGACCACGGGCACGGCGGGAGACATGGCCATGATGGGTCCTCAAAAGGAGTCCCCGCTGTCGAAAACGGGGTGGGTCGTTCGTCGTGGATCTTGAAGGCCCTCTTCAGATCCACCACACTGCACCCACCATGCCCTCTGAATCAACGCCCACCCCGACCCACACCGGTAGCTGCCATTGCGGCCGCATCGTATTTGAAGTCCACGGCGCGATCGACAACGCGCTCGCCTGCAACTGCTCGATCTGCTCGCGCAAGGGCTCGCTGCTCTGGTTCGCGCCGCGCGCCAGCCTGGTCCTGAAAACACCCGAGGACGCGGCCTCGACCTACCTGTTCAACAAACACGCGATCCGCCACCGCTTCTGCCCCGTCTGCGGCATCCACCCCTACGGCGAAGGCACCGACCCCAAGGGCAACGCCATCGCGGCGATCAACCTGCGCTGCATCGACGGCATCGACCTCGCGGCCATTCCTGTGCACCCTTTCGACGGCAAAAGCCTCTGAACGCCCGGGCGTCCTTCGCCCGCCGTCCCCACCCTCCGCACAGGCCCCCGCCAGTCGCCCAGACTGGAACAGGCCCGTGCCAAGTCGCTGATCCCATGAGCCAATACCTGCCCACCCTGGCGGACGCTTCACCCGCTCCGCCCACGAAAGCCACCCCCCGCGAATGGTGGGGGCTGGCCGTGATCGCCCTGCCCTGTCTGGTCTACGCCATGGACCTGACGGTGCTCAACCTGGCCGTACCGGCGCTCAGCCGGGCGCTGGTACCCAGCGCCTCGCAACTGCTGTGGATCATCGACATCTACGGCTTTCTCGTCGCCGGTTTCCTGATCACCATGGGCACGCTGGGGGACCGCATCGGGCGCCGCCGCCTGCTGCTGATCGGCGCGGCCTTCTTCGCCGTGGCCTCGGTGCTGGCCGCGTTCGCGCGCACCCCCGCTGAGCTGATCGCGCTGCGCGCGCTGCTGGGCATTGCCGGCGCCACCCTGGCGCCGTCCACGCTCTCGTTGATCCGCAACATGTTCCACGACGACACGCAGCGCCAGTTCGCCATCGGCGTGTGGATCACCGCGTTTTCGGTCGGCAGCGCCATCGGCCCGTTGGTGGGCGGCTGGCTGCTGGAGCACTTCTGGTGGGGCTCGGTGTTCCTGCCCGCCGTGCCGGTGATGGCCCTGCTGCTGGTGCTCGGGCCGCGCCTGCTGCCCGAATACCGCGACGAAAACGCCGGCCGCATCGACCCGGCCAGCGTGCTGCTCTCGCTGACCGCCGTGCTCAGCCTGATCTACGCCGTCAAGGCCATGGCCGAATACGGGCCGAGCCCGGGACGACTGGCCTTGCTGCTCACCGGGCTGGCCATTGGCGTGGCGTTCGTGCGGCGCCAGAAGCGCATCGACTACCCGCTGCTCGAACTGCGGCTGTTCGCCATCCCCAGCTTCCGCACGGCCATCATGGCCTACGGGCTGTCGTGCCTGGCCATGTTCGGCATCTACATCTTCATTGCGCAGCACCTGCAGATGGTGCTGGCGCTCTCGCCGCTGCAGGCCGGCTGGGCCACGGTGCCGTGGGCGGGCGGTTTCGTGTTCGGCTCCATGGTGCTGGCGCCCTGGCTGGCGCGGCGTTTCGGGCCTGGGCCGGTGATGGTGTGGTGCCTCGCGGCGGCGGCGGCCGGCATGCTGATGATGGTGTGGGCCGACGGCCCCTGGGCGCTCTGGGTGCTGGTGGCCGGTATGGTCGTGGTCAGCCTGGGCATGGCGCCAGTGTTCGCCATCGGCACCGAGCAGATCATCACCTCGGCGCCACCCGAACGCGCCGGCGCCGCCTCGGCCATCGCCGAAACCAGCTCGGAGTTCTGTGGTGCTTTGGGCATCGCGCTGTTTGGCAGCGCGGGCACGTTGATCTACCGCCAGCAGCTCACACAGGCCAGCGGCCAGGGCCTGCCCCCGGAAGCGCTGACCACCCTCGGCGGCGCGCTCGCGGTGGCCGAACGCCTGCCCGCCGAGGCGGCGCAAGCGCTGACTTTCATAGCCCGAGCCGCCTTCACCGACGCATTGCAGTTCACCGCGCTCACCGGCAGCGCGCTGATGCTGCTGGCCAGCGTGCTGGCGGCGCGCATGCTGAGGCGGCGGTAGCGGGGGCGCTGGCATCAGGCCAGCACCGTGACCGCCCACCCTCAGTGGTAATCGTCTTCCAGCTGGTGGCGGACCGCCAGGATGGTCACGGTCGAGGCGTCTTCGATTTCGAACAAGGCGACGTAGCCGCCGTGTCCGAACGGGATCAACAGCTCGCGCAGAAACGGGCTCTGGCCCACCTTGCGGTAGATGAAGGGTGAACGGCCAAGACTGTCGATCACCCCTGCACCCGCTTCTGCACCTTGGCCCGGGCCTGGGTCAACATCCGGCCCAGCTCGGCATGCACCTCGTCCACAGCAAGGTAGGCCCCCGTGGCCAGCGCCTGTTCGCGCGAAGACAGCCCACGCGCCACGAACTCGGCGCGGGCGCGTCGGCGCTCGATAGCTTCGCGCACCGAGGTCTCGATGAAGCCCGACAAGGTCTCGCCCTCCTGCACACAACTTGCCCCCAGCCTGACGCGGCCGGCGTCAACAACCTCACTGGGGGGCGGCCAGAACCTGATTCGGCAATGAGGACCGGCGCGTCCAACCCCTGACCATTGACAGTGCCACGGCCTTGGGTTGCGGCACGCCCGCAACCAGCCAGACAGCGTTGCCTTGCGGGTCTACGCCGTGCGACTGGGGAGTGCCACTGTGCCTGAGGGCGATCGCCACCGCCTCATGGTTCACCCGCATCCACGTGGCCTTCGGCAGAGGCCCGCTCCGCCCCTTGGTGAACGCATCCACCTGCTCCTGGGTGCCCTCGACAAAAACAACCAATCCTTCACCGGTGTAAACGCCGTCCGTACTCAACGCATTGAGAAGGGCCTCGCTGCTGGGCTCGAAGGCACTCACAAGCAGGACCACATGGAATGTCGCGGGCCTCAGCTCTGACCAACTGAGTGCCGTGGCGCTGCCGATCTCATACACGCCGAGTTCGGGGAACGGTCGCTGCTTCACTTGCGCCATGGCCTGGGCATGCACCAGCAGGCAGCAGGACAACAGAAAAATGCAACGACGCATGTGAAGGAAAAACGTGGACATATGAAAAACCGTCTCCAGAATTTGGACCTATTTCAAAAGAACTTCCAGGCTCAACTCTCCCGCAATGTCCGAGTCACCAAGAACTTCCCCTTCGTAGTAGTCACCGCTGGCGTCTTCCCAGTCGCTCGCCACCTCCACCTGTCCACGCGGGACACTTTCGACGGCAAACTCCCCCGCCGAGTTGGTCCGCGTAGTGAGGCGGACGCGGCTCATCGCGCCCGTACGATCCGCCATGGTCACAACGACATACGCATCGACCGCAGGGGTTCCATCGGGCTTCTTGACCACTCCCGTCAGGCGTGTCAACGGCTTCATCTGCAATGCAACGCTCACTTTCTGGCCTGCCAACGACAGCACTGCGTTGGTGCCGATGGCGTTACCGCTCTCATCGTGATAGACCGACGCCACCAGATTGCCCAACGCTATCGTTGGGAAGGAAAACGTACCGTCCACACCCGTATCGACGGAAGGTCCGTACGCCAAGCCGGTGCTATGAACTGACACGTTGGCCCAAGACAATGGTTGCCCGTCGACGCCCAGAACCGTCCCAACCACTTGACCGGTGGGCGGGAAGACCAGATCTACTACAGCGGCAGCCTGCGGTCCAGCCAAGGTCGTTTCCGCCGAGGCCGAAAGGCCCCCATAGTCAGGCGACGACCAGTATTCTGAAGCGGTCACCGATATGTTTCCAGACGGCACGCCATAGATGGCGTAGCGACCGGACTCGTCCGCATTCGAGCCGTACCCGCCAGCCTGTACTGAAGCGGCGGACGCTGCGCGCCCGTCGGAATAAGCCACCCGACCGGAAACGCGGGACAACACAGGAGTCCACTCCACCACTTGGCCCGAGACGACTGTCAGCGATCCCGATTGATACTCATAACTAGAGCCATAGGGATAGTACACACGGACGCTTAGAGCTCCGACCGGAACGGCCACCTCAAACCGATCACAATCACCATATTCGTAGTTCACGCCCCCCGAGTGCGTGATCTCAAAGGAGCAGAAGTCTGACACGGCCTCACCGTCCGGACCTCGGAAAGAGACCTTCAAGAGACCATGTGGGGGTGCCTGCAATTGCATGTCGGCGTCGACGCTCTGACCTTCGCTGAGCAAGGTGTAGGTTCTTTCCACACCCGATTGGACAAACCCTTCAGATTTCACTGCCTTCAAGGTGACGGGCACCTGAATGGGCACCTGCTCAAAAGTGAAACGACCACTGCTGTCAGTGAGCTTATGGGCATTGGGATAGGGGAGCCCTACTCCGTTACTGCTGGCAGCTACAACGACACCAACCGCCGGCTCCCCCGTAGGAAGCAAGAGGCGACCGTTGATGCGCCCAGGCATGGCGGGCAACCTGAGATCGGTCGTCACCGGGACAGCCTTGTCCACCAAGTCGCCAGATGCCGATAACTGGGTGCTCCCGTCATACTGGTGCGTCAACAAATAGCTGCCCAAGGGCACGTTGTCGAATCTGTACGCCCCTTGGACGTCGGTGGTGACTTCCGTCGTCATGCCGGGTTCGTTCGGTGTGTTCAATCGCACTTGGGCGTTGGCTACCGGCGTCGTGCCGTCAAAGCGGGTCAAACGACCATTGACACTGCCGCCACTGAACGGTTGAACGGCCACGGGCACGCCGTTCACAAACAACGAGAGACGGTAGTTCCCCAAGTAGGTGGTGTTGTTGATGTAATACGGTGAGATCTGTAGGGTCAAGACACCGGTTTTGGTCACCGGAATGGCAGACAGGTTGTTCTGTTGGTTCCGCTGCCAATAGCTGTAACCATACCCGTCCGCCAGCAACTGGACTGCATCATTGAACACTTTCACCCGCGCATAGGTGGAAGACTCCCCTCGAACCAGCACCTCCAACGAATCGCCTTCGCGCACCGGTAGCTGCAGCAGTTGACGTTCTGACAGGAACTTCAAAACGCCCCGGTACTCCAGCTCGCCCAATCGCATCGTTTGGCTGATCGTGCTGCCATCCGCGTTGGGAGCCACCTCACCAGCTACTTTGCCAACGCGGCTACTGAAGTCCACCGACAAGCGGTATGCCCCTTCAAGCACCTGGTTGATCAACAGGGTTCCATTTGTGGAAGTGCTCCCCACATAGCATCCGGCCTGGCACCGGCCATCAAACAGGGTCACCGAAGCACCGGCAATCGGTGGATCTCCGGCAACGGCGGCATCGACCACGGTCAACTGCACCGACGCCAGTGCCGGCAAGCTCAAAACAACCGACTGCACCTCAGAAGCCGCTTGCATTGACCCCGTGTGGGTGCGCCAACCGAATAAAGACCCAGTGGGTCGTCCAGAATCATCCGAGCGGCGCACACGAATCGAATAGGCGCCGACCGGCACCGGAATCGCCAGAGCGCCAGACGCGTCCGTCCTGCCGACGACGACAAAGCTGGTGCTCACCGCTTCTGCCTGCAGATAGACGTCCACGGACGCTGCGGGAGCACCGCCCACCGTCTTGACCTGGACGTTGACCACACCCGAGCCCAACAGCGTCAGGTTGCGGCTGGTGACCTGGTTTTGCAGCACATCGACCACCGCCGTGACTTTGGCGCTGTTGTTTCGATCCACAGCACTCAGGGTATACCGGCCAACGGGGACGGCGGAGAGCGTGAACTGCCCCAGGCTGTCTGCCGACGTCGACCGGCTGAAACCGGATTTTTCGAGTCGGACAGAGCTGCCGACCGCCGCCTCACCGTTGGCCGTGAGCACCACGCCTTGAACAGAGCCCGTGGCTTGAAGATTGATATCAACCACGGTGGTCTGCCCCACCGTCACCGTTGCTGCCCGAGACCCAGTCAGGGCCGTGCCCTGGGGGTGGTAAGCGGTGACAGAAAGCGTCTTTTGTCCCGCAGGCATCCCCGGCAGGACATAGGTACCACCCGAGCGGATTAAAGCCCCAACAGTGTCCCCAGATACCGTGGTCAAAACATTACCGGAATTCACACCCCAATCGGCTGGGCCGACCACCGTTCCGGTCAATATCCCTGACGCAAACAGCAGGTCTTGTGTCAGCGTCGAGGCCCCTTGAGGGAAGCTGGCGGTCACACCTGGGCCGTTGATGTGGGTGACCGGATGGCCTGTGCCGCTAAAGGAATAGCAAATGGATGAATCTCCATTCCCGGCCACCCATATATCAACAGGCGAATCCACAGGGACTGCAATGGCTCCCGAAGTTCCTGCGCCACTCCCCCCCGCGAGGGAGTAGGCGCCGTTGGCCCCGCTTACCAAGGTGCCCGTATGGAAGCGACAATACTTTCGCCCAAACAGCGGATGTTGACTTCTGACCACCATGTAGGTGCTTGGGACAGCCGTTTTTCCATCCCCTTCGTACACCGTTCCGCTCACCGAACCCGCCAGACTGGGCAAAGCGGCCAAACTGCTCTGTCCATCGGAAGGCATGGCGAAGTTCAGGATGCTGGCGCGGTCGACCTCTGTCAACCCGGCCAAGGCCTCGGGTGGCAACTGCCCCAACCGCGTCACAGCCGCATTCGCGCCCGCCAGGCTGAACTGAGGCGCAGCAAAATGCATCAAGGTCACCCGCCCCTGAGCAGGCACGGTGATGGACGACCAGGAAGCCGCTATATCTGGCTGAGACCACGACAGCCCCGACGGGCCAGAGAGATCGTTGGCCGAGGTCCCGGACCAGACCCAGCCCAGCACACTGTCGGAATAACCGAAGACAGCCCAAGCATCACCCTGCGCCCCGCCGCTGGCGGGTTGCAAGCCGGCGTCACCGCTGGATGTTCCAAGCAGCCCAGCGAAGGACACGATGGATCCCTTCAGCTCCACACGGGTGGTGATCGGTGCATCCGACGGGTTCTCTAGCACATCCAGGTACCGCACGAAGAATGCGCCCTGAGGCACATACACCTTGCGCGTTACTCTCAACCCCGCCAGCAAATCTGGTTGGGCGATGGACAGTTGCCTGCCGCTGGTTTCACGAGAAGCACTCTGGCTCCCCACAAATGCCACTCCACCCACCGAGAGCGTCACGCCCGACTGCAAAACGTCACCCAAGTAGAAAGCCCCGGTTTTCGACACCTGGTATTCAACGGCATTGGCATCCCACAGCCTTACAGGCAATGGGACACGGTTATCCCCAAAGGTCAAATTGCGGGTAATCACCTCGCCGTCAACACCCACCGAAACCAGGGCCTCGGCTATCCAGAAGTTGTTGGTGTCCACGGCCTCAAGACGGAAGTCGCCTTGCGGCACGCCCGTGATCCGGTAGAAGCCAGCGGAGTTGGTTGTCGCACCAGATCCCCCCGCCCAATTGCCATTGGGAAGTCCGGCCGTACTGGAACTTCCTACCCGTTCGATCCGAACGCGGCCATTGGGAACCAAGGTACTTCCATCGGGGCGCCACAACAGGCCTTCGATGGTCGCCGCCAACGGCAACGCCACGTCCAGCACGGCGGGCGATCCGGGGGCAAACGTAGCGCTGCCTTGCGTGGTCAGGTTGCCATTTTCTGGATGCTCAATCGTGTATTCCAGCGCCGTGTTCACCGGAACAATCACCGAAACCTGCCCTGCGGCGTTGGTCTGAAGGTAATTGGCGTAATAAACGTTCCCGCCTTGGCCCCGCACACTGACCCGTGCCCCCTCGGCAGGCAGTCCGCGAGCGTAGGTGACCGTGATCGTCAACGGAATCGACGCACTGAGTTGGGCATTGACCACCGCAGAAACATCCGTCTCCACCTGGGTGGAGCCTTCTGCCATGAGGCTGTCCTTTTCAAACGAAAGACGGTGCTCACCCGTCGCCACGTCGGTCAGTCGGTAGCGCCCGGCCGTGTCCGTCTGGGTGTGTCGGCGATATTCCCAAGCGGCGGCGCCACTGTCCATCTTCACCGTGGCGCCCACGACCGGTTCACCGGTGGCCGAGCTCACCAGACCGGTGATTTCGCCTGTGGGCTCCATCTGCACGTCCAGAAGCGTCGTGTTGCCAGCGGACACCGCAGCCGACCCAGGGGACTGACCGGTCAAGGCACGATCACCGCCCTGAGGATGGGTCTGCACGGCATACACCAACCCATCGAGTGGCGCCAGGCCCGTGAACTGATAGCTGCCATCCGGACCGATCGGCACGCAAAGCACGTTCTGGAAACCGAGAGAGCAGTTGGTTCTGCTGTAGGGGATGTATACCGTTCCGCTGGTCACCGCCGCACCGGTGTGGCGCTTGACGTTGCCGCGCAAGATCCCGGTTCCGTTGAAGACGATGTCCGCCGTTGAGCCGGTTTGCCCCGCTTCGAAATCACCTTGAACGGGTGAAGAGGAAGCCTTGGTCAGTGGGTGCGTGGCCTCCACCACATACCGATCCTGAATCAGGCCCACCGCGTTCGCCTGCCCCAGATGGGCATCGCTCTTGATCTGGTAGGCGCCCTGGGCATCGCTCGTGGCCCGGAACGTGCGGCCGTACAAGGGGTGCTGGCTCAGCAAACGCACCGGGGAACTGGCCATCACCGTGCTGCCGTCGCCCGCAAACACCGTGCCTTTGACCTCGGAGCCCACCACCGATGGCAAAGGCTCCAGGGCGCTCAAACCGCCCACAGGGATCTGGAAGTTGCGGATGGTGTTCAGCTCCATCGCGCTCAAGCCTTCCAACGCCTCGGGCGGCAGTTGGCTCAGCCGCTCTGCGGCTTGCCGTGCGGCACTGCGACTGAGTTGCTGCGATACGAAGTGCATGAACGTCTGCGTTTCGCCCGGCTGCAAGGTAATCCCCTGCCATTCCCACACCACCTTGGCATCGTTCACCAGCGCCTGAACGCCGGCTTCGCCCACCGCGACCTGTGCCTGCGGGCCATCAAACACCTGGGCCACCGCAGGGTTTGATTCGTTTTCAAACGGATCGCCGTCGATGTTGTCGTCCACCACCAGCCAGCGGTCGCGGCCCTCCGGGCTGCTGACATCGAGAACGTTGTCGTTGCTGCTGGTGCCGACGACCCGAGCGCCCACGCTACCGGCCTCGTAGTTGGTGAGCACCCGCAGACCGACCGATACGGGGTTCGCCGTCCGGTTCTCCAGCACCTCCAGATACCGCGCGAAATAACCGGTCTTGGGCACATACACCCGACGCGTCACGTTCAGACCCGTCGCCGGGTTGACCTCGTCCATCTCCAGCAATTGCCCAGCCTGGGTCCGGCTGCCGACGCTGCCATCGCCATTGGTGAACGGAACCGCCACCCCATTGACCACCAGCTCCAGGCGACTGCCTCGCCGATCACCGCTGCCAGCGCCGTTGAAGACGCCACGGGTTCCGGAAGAGATCGAACCATCGCCCTGCAGGTCAAACACCGTTCCGTTGGCGTCGTACAAATTCTGCGGCATGGTCACGGCGCTCGACACCAAGGTCAGGTTAACCACCGCGTTGTCCAGATCAAAACGCACCGATCCGTCGGTTTGTGCCTGTTGCGCTCCGTTGTTGCTGCTGGCCCTGAGCGTGAACCGGGCCGCAGGAACATCGGCAAAACGGTAGGTGCCATCCGCCTGGGTGGTGGCGGCCCAGTTGCCGCCATACACGGTGTCAGCAACGGACAGCGACATCTGGATGCCGGCGGCGGGGTTTCCGTTCACATCGGTCACCAGCCCTGTCACCGTACCGGCACCAAGCAACACCACGTCGAGCACCTTCAGCTCATCGGCCACCGTTGGCCCTGCGCCTTCGAGTTGCGCCCTGACGCGGTTGTTGACGCGTGCGATCAGGCGGTAACTGGGCCCAACCTCGACCTGGTCAAACACATACTTGCCCAACGCGTCGGTCAAGGTGCTGCGGACAGCGCCGGTCGCCGTGTTCATCAGTTGCACGTCCACACCCGGCTGCGGCGAAGACTGAAGCCCCTTGCTCACCGTTCCGCTGAGCGAACCCACGGCAACGTTGCTCATGGTCAGCGACACGGTCTGCGAGGCGCCCTGAATCATCGTGCCGTTGGCAAAAGCGCTCAGTCGGCTCAACCCGGCCCCCTTCTCCGCCGTCACGGCAAAGTCACCGTTGAACACCTTCGCAAACACGGCCGAACCGTCTGCGCCGGTCTGCGCTTCTTCCGTCCCCCCAAAAACGCTCTGGCTGGTCAGCCTGACCACAGCGCCCTCCACCGCCTGCCCGGTAGCGTTCACCGCCTGAACCCGAACGGTGCCCTGCCCCAGCAGACGCACGCTTACCGTGCGCACCTCGTTGATGGCGGACAGGCGCGAGAACGCCAGGCCACGGTCCCCCGTCATCGGATTGGTGGCATCCAGTTCGAGATCTCCCAGCGGAACGCCCTCGAAACTGAAGCTGCCCTGCGCATCGGCCGTGGCCTGCAGGGCCTTGTGGCCGTTGACCTTCAGCACCACGGTGGCCAGCGGCACGGCGGTGGCGCCGTCCGAAGCCACCACCTTGCCATTGACGGCGCCCGTCGCGGCGAGCACCACGTCGGCCTTGACCACCTCGCCATCACCCACGATCCGACCATTGGCCACGCCGGCCAGCGATGTCGTCGCATTGCGAACGTACACGCTGAAGTCACCCACGAACTCACCCGCGAGCTGGTACCGCCCCTGCGCGTCCGTCGTGGTCAGGCGCGTACCGCCAAACACACTGCTGCTGGTGAATCGCACGTCCACACCCGCCTGCAAGGCACCATTGGCGTCCTTGACAACCCCTTCCACCGTGCCACGGCCCAGGAAGGCGACGTTGACGATCTTGGGGTCGGAAGGGTTGATGGCGGTCAGCACGATCTGGGTGCGCCCTCGGTTGCCATCGCCGTCGGAGGCTTCAACGCTGTAGGTGCCGGGTTGCCCCACCACGAAACCGTACTGGCCTTGCGCATTCGTCTGCGTGGCCTTCCCCCCTGGAGACAAGGTCACATGCACACCCGCACCGACCACGGTGCTGCCGTCGCGCCCAAACACCGAGCCGACGATGCCGTTGGCCGCGAGTTGCAGGTTCAGGGTCTGGATGTTTCCATCGGCCTCGATGTTGCCACCCGCATTGGCCACCTCGCCGTTGCCCGCGCTGGCGTTGATGCTGAACGCGCCCACCGGCACGCCGTCAACGGCGTAGCGCCCCGACGCATCGCTCTGGGTCGAGAAGACAAACCGTTCACCGATCAGGGACTGCACCGTCACCTTGACCGCCTGCGCCACCGAGCCATCACTGCGCGTGACCAGACCGCTCACCATGCCCGCCGGGCCAAAAACGATGTCTTGCGCCAGCACCTGATTGGCCGAGAGCAGCATCAGGTTGGGGACCCGGGCGCGCAAGCGCCCGTCTTGCATCGCGTCCAGCATGTAGGGGCCGTCGGACAGCGGCAGCATGTCGAACTGGAATCGCCCGTCTTCCTGCGTCACGGCCTGGGTCATGATGCCGCGCGTTGCGGACACCAGCCTCACCTGAACGCCGGCTTGCACGGTACTGCCCCCCGCCCCATACACCACCCCGCTGATGGTGCCCACCGGCTGCAGCCTGAGCACCACCTCCAGCTGGGCATTGACCATGATCGTGCCGGCCATCGCCGCCACGAGGCCCGAGCTGTCGTCGCGGGTCGATACCGTGAACGGCCCCGCCATCACACGCTCCAGCGCCACCTGCCCGGTGGCGTCGGTCTTGACCATCCGCGAATCGGTGTACCCCGACAGGCTCGTCAACGTGATGTCGGCCCCGCTCACGGGCGCCCCCGCCCCATTGACCACCTTCACCGTCAAGGTGCCTTGGCCATTGAGCGCCACGTTGACCTGACCGGTTTCGCCCTCTGTGTTGATTTGCCCATAACCACGGCCCATGTCGCCCGTGGCCGGGTCGGAGACCGATACCTGAAACGCCCCGGCGCTCACGTCTTCCATGAGGAACTGCCCGGACGCATCGGTGGCGACCGTGCCCAGCAACTCACGCGGCTGGTTGCGAATCACGCTTACCCGGGCCCCACTGACCGGTGTGACCCCATCGGCGCGGGTCACCGTGCCGCTCAAACGGCCCCGTGGCCCCACTTGCAGCAAGGTGCTGCCAGCAACACCTTCGTTCTCGGCGGAAATCAGCACCCGCGCGGCCGAACCCGAAGCGAAGCCCGCACGGACCGTTGCCACGCCTTGCGAATCGACATCAACGATCAAGGGATTGGTCGAGTTGTATTTGGTGCCCTTGATGCGCGGCGTCAAATCGTAGGTCTGCGCGGTGGGCGAAACACCCAGTGTGGTGATCTGGGTGGATTGACCTGTTGTGAGCTTGTTTTGACCTGCCGTGACCTTCAAACCAATGGGAATCGGCGTGCTCGGCCGCCAGTAGATGGGGCCGGTGTATTCCACCGTGCTATTGATCGTTGGAAACACCATCTCCGTTTCGCCAACGGTTCCATCCGAACACACCACCCGGACCCGAAACGGCGGCATTCTGAACCGTTCCTGCAATTCAGCCTGCGTCGCCCCTCCGCTGAGCAATTGAGAAAGAACCGTTGGATCGGGCGCAGGCGCCGGAATATTGAAAATCGTGAAGTCGTGGTTTGCTTGCAAAGGCGCCGTGCGGTTTGCGGCGGAAACCGTGCAATTGGCGTCGGGCGAGGGCGGCGTGCCTTGTGCAAACGCATCCCCCCCCATGCCCACCCATGAAACAAGGACCCACGCCCATGCGAGAAACACCCGTTGCAACCAGGCAAGGCCAGTCGGCGCCGGGCCATGGGCCATTCGACGAGCGCCATTCGTCGCTGCACAAAAAAGAGTGGGGTGATTCATTCGCAGTTGCTCCCGGACCTGTACGTCTTTTGTTTTGCTTCGCCGTTCAGGCTTCTATGTTCTGAATGGATTGGAAACCGCTTCCATTCTCAAAAAGCAATCGCTGGCCCGGTATATCGCGGTCGGCGACCTGGGCCGTGCGGCGGCTGGTGATGGTCTTGTCCAGCGGCGCTCCCAGGCGCAGGATGGGCGGCGCGGTCTGGTTCACGCTGACGGCGATGGTGACCGGGCGCTCGAACTTGCCGGTGAGGTCGGTGAGGCCGCCGGGGGTGTTGGCACCGGGGTCGATGGACTTAGGCGCAGCCTTCTTTGAGGCTTGAAGATCGGAAATGTATGGGCGAACGCATCCTCTGCATTTCCATTGGCTGCATTGCAAAGAGTGACGAAATATTCTGCACACAGAAAATCAATCATTAAAACCCAACCAACACCAAGCAGACAAATTGATCTAAAACCAGTAAACACCAAAAGCAGCGGAGAAAGCGATCACAGAACCAACAAGCAACGCTAATGCACTCATGAAGACAAAAAAGTCTCCAGCAATTTTCAACAAAGAAAGCTTACCTTCCGGCTTGAACGCGCAATAAAAAAGTCTTGGGAATAATGGGTGAACACACACAATCACCGCATCTCCGATACTCAATTCGTGATTCGGATTTGGAAAATGCAGTTTAATTAAATTATTGCGCAAACAAACCTGCACAGAAACGGCTGGAAAATGATTATCCACCTTCAAACCAGCACTAACATATGCATCCCCTTCGTTGGTCGATCTGAAAACCGTCTCATATTCAGAAACAACCACTCCGTTTAGTCGGGTCCAGTGCTGACTTCGAGCGGAGATGTACCACATTCCGAAAAAAGTGAATCCCAAATACAAACAAACCAAACCTCCTATGAAAGGCGGCCAAACCATAAAGACGATCATTTAAATTGGATTGAAGCCAAAATATTCCAAACAGCTTCATCTGAGTAGCCTTTGGCGGAACATGAGCTGACCACCGGCTTGCTCAGCTGGCCGGTGATGGTGACCGGGCGCTCGACTTTGCCGGTGAGGTTGGCGGCGCAGATGGGTTTGCCTCGCCCGCATCCCGTCGCCCGAATTGCAGACGTACTCAACCAAGGCACGGCCACTTTGTGGTGGCTGTTCGCTGGTTGTCGGGGAATGGGACTGGGGGATTTCATGATTGATGTATTGAGATTTGCACTCTGACAAGATCAAAATTCAAAGAATTGCAGCAAATAAAATCCGAACACCATGAGCAGTCCGATCACCAGCAGCAGAAGTATCAATATGCCGCCTACTGTATGCCGCCGTAGACCAATCGTAGAAAAATCAACTTCATAAAATACCCTTGGAAAAACGGGGGGCGGAATCAATAATCAAGTGCAACACCCAACCGGTAAGGTACCGCGATGGGCAAGCACTACGAACAACTGACGGCAGAAGAACGAGCGGCGATCATGAT
>C687J26845_10001280_pt1 | contig 15668 bp, 10 predicted proteins | sample RifCSPlowO2_12_FD_26845 | JGI IMG/M metagenome (IMG submission 26845)
TCGAAGCAGCCGCTCGGCACGCTGTCGAAAGCGCCCTTTCGACAATCAAGCATGCCGATGCAATGGGTTGAAGGAGTGAGGATTTTGCCTGACTGGGGTAAATCGCCGGGGTGCTTTTGTCAATCGGCGAAAGGGGTTTACATAACCGCGCTTATGCGACACCAATGTGTAGTACCAAAGTAGAAATGTCCGCTTTCCTCTAAGTTCAAATGTCCGTTTTTTGCCCCTCGGTCCCGCTGAGTCAGGACCGCGGGCGCTTTGTCCTCGCCTCGATCTGCTCAAGGCGGCGTTCGAGGCGCGTGCAATCTTCGTTCAGCGTCTCCAGGCTGCGCCGGAATGTCGTGACGTCGGTCCCGGGCGCGAGCAGCGGCTGCTCGTAGGTCAGGTATTCCGAGACGTTCTGCGCCAGGCGCAAGGCCGCATCCTTCTGCCACGCGAGAACAACCCCGGCGGCGCCCACGATCCGGTGCGCGAGCACGTCGCCGACGAGCTGCGACAGGTCTTCCTCCGCGTCCCAGACGAGCTCGCGAAACAGCAGTTGCACGGCGCCCGCCAGATCGACCGGGCCGGCAAGATCCACCTGCGCCATCGCCGCCTCGTCGCGGGCGAGCAGATGGGGCACGGCCCCCGGCTGCACGGTCACCGTGAGGTCGGCACCGGCGTCCGCCGCCGCCGCTTCCACCAGCCCCGAGTCGATGATGAGCAGGCGCAGGTCCGGCAGCGGCGCAAGCCGGAATACCACGGATCTTCCGGCGAAAGGCCGCAGACATTCTCGTGCCCACCCCTGCCCTTTGAGCAGGTGGTTCAGCGCAGCGACTGCGGGTTGCTCGATCATGGCGCTATTTGACCATTAACGAGCGCAATAAAAAAGCCGCCCCTGGTTTCGGGGCGGCCTTTTTGACCCGCTTGCGGTCAGGCAGCGGTCGGCTGCTGGATGCCGGCGAGCAGCCAGCCGGTCTTGCCGTCGGCGGGCTTCTGCAGGTGCCACACTTCCTCGAAGGCCACGGGCGCGGTGTTCGGCGTCTCGCGGATGCTGCCCGCGAAGCGCACGCTTGCCCAGTGCAGATTGCCCTCGGTCACGACCTCGAGCAGCGACGCGGTGAGCGTCACGACGTCGGTCTGCTGGGTCCGGCCCGCGCGCTCGAGCAGGTCGAGTTTCAACTCGGCATACATGTCCTCGGTGGTGATTTCGCGCAGCGCATCGACGTTGCCGCGGTCGTTGGCTTCCTGCAGTCGCACGAAGTTCAGCTTCGCCTGCTTCAGGAATCCGTCGGCGTCGAATCCTACCGGAATCTGCGGCTGGAACTGGCTGCGAAAGTCCGGCCCGGCTTCGGCCGAAGGCATCTGCGACGGCGGCGGCGCCGCGACCGTCTCGTTTCCAAGTCCGGTACCGGTTCCCGCGCCGATTCCCGCATACTGCACCGGCGCTGTGGCCTCGGTGTTCCGGCGCGCGAACCAGCGGAACAACGCCATCGCGGCAAAGGCGACCAGGAGCATCATCATGACGCTGCCGATCATGCCGCCCAGGCCGCCCTGGCCGATCAGCCACCCCAGGCCGAGGCCGGCCGCAAGTCCTGCGATCGGTCCGAGCCAGCGGTTGCCCGCTGCCGGGGCAGGTGCCGCGGGGGCCGGCTGTGCGGGCTTTGCGGCTTGCGCGGGTGCCGCGGGCTGAGCCTGCCGCTGCATCGGCGCGGACCGCTGCGCGCCAAGGCTTCTGCCGCCGCCCAGCCTGGCGGCCTCGGAGCTGTCGATCGTGAGCGCGGCGCCCAGCGCGAGCACGCATACCGCGATGAAGAATCGTTTCATTCGTGTTCTCCCCAGTCTCAGTACTTGTAGCCGCGGTGCAGTGCCACGACGCCCGCGGTCAAACTGTAGTATTCGACATCCTCGAGCCCTGCTTGTTCCATCAACTGCTTCAACTCTTCCTGGCCCGGATGCATGCGGATCGATTCGGCGAGGTAGCGGTAGCTTGCCTCGTCGTCGGCGATCCTCTTGCCAAGCCAGGGTAGCACATTGAACGAATACCAGTCGTAGAGTCCCGACAGCGGGCGCCACACGTGGGAAAACTCGAGCACCAGCGCGCATCCGCCGGGGCGCAGCACCCGGCGCATTTCGGCCAGCGCGGCATCCTTGTGGGTCATGTTGCGCAGGCCGAAGGCGACGCTCACGCAATCGAAATAATCCGAAGGGAACGGCAGCCGTTCGGCGTCGCACTGCAGGATGGCCGGCAGCACGCCCGCATCGGCCGATCGGTCGCGCCCGACTTCGAGCATCGCGCGGTTGATGTCGGAGAGCCAGACCTCGCCGCTCTTGCCGACGCGCCTGGCGAATGCGCGCGCGAGGTCGCCGGAGCCGCCGGCGATGTCGAGCACCCGGCCGCCTTCGCGCAAGCCGCTTCTTTGTACCGTGAATGCTTTCCACAGCCGGTGCAGGCCGCCGGACATGAGGTCGTTCATCAGATCGTATTTGCCGGCGACCGAATCGAACACGCCCGCGACCCTGCGCGCCTTTTCGCGTTCCGCCACCGTCTCGAATCCGAAGTGAGTTTGCCCGCTCATTCCCGTTTCTCTCCGGCTTTCTCCATGCGCTTCAGGAACGCGGCCATGATACCGGCAGAGCGGTTCCGGGGCGAATCCCTCAATCCCCTGCAAGGATCGGGGGGAATGCAGCCAGGCGGTTCCCCGAGCCAGCAGGTCAGCAGGTCATGGGCCCACGACCTCGAAGCGCGCGTGATCGAAGTCGTAACCTCGCGCGAGCAGTTCGGTAAGCCTGATGCGCAGGATCTGTCCTTCGGCGCGCAGCTCGAGCATTCTGCCCGGCTGGTGCCAGCCGCCGGGCAGCACCACCGATACGGGCAGGTCCCTCGCGACAGGAATCGTCAGCGCGTAGCTGAAGGGCGCGCTTCTATCCTCGCTGACAGGCCGCACGCTGGCCGGTTGCGCATACCCGACCAGAGCCCGCACCCCCACGGTCAGCGTCCGGTCTGTGCCTTGAGCGAGCCAGCGCAATTCGCACAGGATGAAGTGCTGCGCGCCCCGCGGGCGCAGCGCGACCAGCTGGCGCTGGGCGAGGCGCTCGCCGGGCCCGTAACGGCGCAGGCGAAAACCGGCGGCCGATTCGTCGAGCGAATTCCATTGTTCGGCGCCCGAACGGTTGTGCCGTGTCTCGAACTCGGCAGCGTGGCGGACATTGTGAATCTGCTCGGTGTCGCGGCGGTTGTAATCCCAGTGGCGGATGTGGGTCACGATCACCTCGCCGCCCAGAGCCGCGTGGATCCGTGCCATGCCGCTCGCGAGTTCGGCGGCAGCATGCGCGACGCGGCGCGGAAACTGCCTGGACTTGGGCGCGCGCGTCCAGCNCGAGTGCAGCATGGNCAGCAGTTCGCCCGCGACCGGCTGGGTGCAGCCCCGGCCGAGTCCGAGTTCGGCCGGCTGCGCGCCTTNTTCGAGTTTCTTCAGCCGCCATTTTATCGAGCGCCCCACGTCGGCGAAGTCCAGATGGCGTACGGCCGCCTGGCCGCCGTCCGTTGCGCTACTCCCTTCCTGTCCCTCCGGTCCTTCGTCCCAGAGGGGGCCGGTTGCGCCCGCAAGGTCGACGCAATAGCCGCGCTCCGACCGCGGCGGCTGTCCGACGCGAACCTTTGCCGCCCAGCGGTGCGTCCATTGTCTTGCCCAGGCGAGTTCCCGCTCCCTCAGCCCGCAGGGGTGCACGAGCGCGAGCATCAGCGGACGCACATAGGCGGCGGTGCAGGTCGAGGATGTGGACCTGCGCGAGCGCGAATCGGCAATGGCGACATCGGCAACGCCCCGGCGCTCGGCCAGGGCGTAGGCCTCGTGCAGCCAGTGCCACTGGTCCTCGCCGACCTCCCGGCTCGCGAGGAAGTGCGCGTCGATCAGCTCGCCGGTGCATTCGATGACGCGTTCGCAGAGCAGCGCGACCGAACCCGCGAGTTCCGGCCGCCCCCTGATCGCAGCGCGCCGCAGCCTTCCATAGGCGCGCAGCAGCGCCAACCACAGTTCGCAGGCCTGGCCGAACGCCACCGATTCGACGTGGCCGAGCGGCAGCGGCTTGAAGGTGAATCTCTTCGCGTTTTCCTCCTGCGCGATCACGATGGGCCCGCGCAGCCGCTNCAGGATCTGCAGGTACGCGACGTGGCGCGGCGGGGCGTCCTCGAGCTGGTCGAGCAGCGAAAGGAACGCCGCGCAGGCCTGGCGCGAGTCGGCCAGCGGCGCCCGCGCGAGCCACTCGTTGCAACTGCGCACGTCCCAGAGCACGGGTCTCGATGCGGGAACGAAGTCGCTTTGGATCATGGCGCCCTGCTTAAGCCGGCATAGACGGAACCAAACATGGCGGCTCGCCTTGCCTTTCACGATCTCCCGATTTTGGCAAGTTGCGGAGTTGCAACTTGCCAAAATCGGGAGCCGTATGTAGACCCCAAATCTTCGCCGATTGTGTCAACACTTGAGTCATAACTGACGGCTACGGAATTGCGGAAGAAAGAATCAGGGCGCAGCGATGCCGAGGCGCTCGAAATCAGCCCCCCGGTCGACGATGCCGGTGAGCAGGATCTGCTCGGCCTTGTCGCTGTAGACCTCGACCATCCGCTTCGGACGGTACCAGCCGGCCGGCAGGATCAGGGTAGCGGGTGATTGGAGCGCCGGAACCGCCGGCAGCAGCAGTGCCTGCACGTACTTTTCAGTCATGGCATTGAGGCCCGTGGCGCGCACTGCGACGCATCGCGGCGCCCCCGGAAGCATGCGCACGCCGCCGCGCAGGATGAAGTCGTCGGAGACCGACAGCCAGCGCACGACGCCGAGAATGAAGCCCTTGGCGTCGGCGGGCTGCACGGCGATCAGTTGCTGCTGGACAAAGCGACCCTTGCCGCCGTCTTCGCTGCGCTCGATGCGCAGGCCCCCGAGGCTCTCCTCGCGTATGGTCCAGCTCTCGAGCGCGTAACCGTGGGTCATGCTGTATTCGTCGTCCTGGCGGGTCGCGATCCGCCCGAAGGTGGCGATTTCCTCGCGCTGGGCCTTGGTGAGTTCCTTCGCTTCGCCCGGCTGGCGGAAGATCTTGCCGCCTATGTAATAGTGCATGGCGGGAATTCCGGCGCACAGTTGGGCCCTGGTGTTGACCGCGCGGCGCACTGAGGCGCGCGGCTTCGGTTCCTCGCACCAGTGGCGGTGGACGACCAGGAGCAACTGTTCGGCGGCGGCGGCGCCGATATCGGCGCCCAGCCCCAGCGCTTCGGGGGTATCGCCCTTGCGAAGCAGGGCGACACGGGAGCGGATCCCCTTGGCGAGTTCATCGAGTTCGAGAAAGCGCACCGACTCGCCCGACAGCATTGCGTGCGCGGGCCCGCGGTTTGCCGCGATGTCCAGTGAGAGCGGCGGCAGGCCGAGCTCGCTTGCAGGCGGTTTGCGCCCGATCCGGACCTTCTGCGACCAGCCTTCGAGCCAGCGCGAGACCATCGCCATCTGCTTCAGGCTTTGCTCGCTCGGGTCGTTCGCAAGGTGCAGCAGCAGCGACTGGACATAGGTTTGCAGGCAGGTGGTGTTTCGCGCCTTCAGTGCGGGTTCGGGCACGGGCTTGTCGAGAACGCCGTAACCCTCGGCGACGGCAAAAAGACGATGCAGCAGCATCCAGTCCTCGCCGCTGAGTTCCTGGAAGGACTTGTAGTGCTCGGCGAGGCGCTGGCCCGTGCACCAGAGCGCGCGCTGGCACACGAGCGCGCGCTGCCCGGAGAGCGCCGGATTGCCTTCGGCAATCGAGTTCAGGCAGCGCTGGTAGCCCTGCGAGAGCGCATCCCACAGCGCCAGGACATTCAGGAAGAAGTCGCGCTCCGGCTTGGACAGAGGGACCGGTTTGCCCGTGTACTTCTTCGCTTGCTCGAGCTGTACGAATGCGATGGGCTCGACCAGCAGTTCCAGGATGCGCAGACGCTCAGTGGGTTCCAGTTCGAAGCAGTTGAACTCCTCGAGCTGGCCCAGAAGCCGGCCGTGCGAGGGGGCGACGTTGACCAGTGCGACCGTCTGCAGCCACGCGGCGCAGGACTTGGCGTCGGTGAACTCCGGATTGGCGTCCGGGCTGATGATCGGGAGGTCGAACTTGGACACGGGATGCTCAGTCAGGGTTCAGCCCAGCCGCCGCTTCAGTGCGCGTGCCAGGCGATCGGCATCGGGCGCGGCTCGCGGGCGCCGGGAGGGTTCGGCCCCTTCGGCCCAGATGGGTTTGGGAAAATGACGGTCATCACGGTAGCGCGGAATCACATGCCAGTGAAGGTGCGCAACAACGTTGCCCAGGCAGGCCAGGTTGATCTTGTCCGGTGCCAGCACTTCGCGCAGCACCGCCTCCGCCGCAAACACGACGTCCATCAGGCGCGCTCGCTCGGGCGCCGGCAGATCGGTCATCTCGCTCATGTGCCGCTCCAGAATCACGCGACAAAACCCCGGGTAGTCCGAATCGTCCACCAGCGTCACCCGGCAGAAGCCATCCTGCCACAGGACTTGCTCCGATGCAGGATTGCACAGCTCACAGCGCATTGCCGTTAATTCTGTCACGACGCCATTCCCGCGCAGCACGCCGGCAACCGTAAGCTTGCCGCAAGGCAGACCTCATAGCAGCACGCGCTCGATTCCGCCGCGGTTCGCCTTTGCGACGTATCCGGCGAGCCAGTCCGCGCCGAGCAGGTGGCGCGCCATCTCCACCACGATGTAATCGGCCTCGGCGCCGGTGTCCTCGCGGAAGCGGGAAAGACCCTGCAGGCAGGAGGGGCACGAGGTGAGGATCTTGGTCGGCACGCCCTGACCCTGATCGGCAATGGCGGCAATGCCGCGCCTCAGTTCCTCCTCCTTGCGGAAGCGCACCTGCGTCGAGATGTCGGGACGGGTGACCGAAAGCGTTCCCGACTCGCCGCAGCAGCGCTCCGAGAGCTGCACCCGGTCNCCCATCAGGCCGGCGACCACNTTCATGGGCTGCTGGGTCTTGATCGGGGTGTGGCAGGGATCGTGGTACAGGTAACGCATGCCCTGCAGTTTTCCGTCGTCCAGTGTTACGCCTTTTTCGAGCAGGTATTCATGGATGTCGAGCAGCCGGCAGCCGGGGAATATCTTGTCGAATTCGTATTTTTCCAGCTGGTCCAGGCAAGTGCCGCAGGACACGATCACGGTTCGGATGTCCAGATAATTGAGCGTGTTCGCGACCCGGTGGAACAGCACCCGGTTGTCGGTGATGATCTTCAGGCCTCGGTCCGCCTCGCCCGCCGCGGTCTGCGGGTAGCCGCAGCACAGGTATCCTGGCGGCAGCACGCAGATCGCGCCCATGTCGTAGAGCATCGCCTGGGTGGCCAGGCCCACCTGCGAGAACAGGCGCTCCGAGCCGCAGCCGGGAAAGTAGAACACCGCTTCGGATTCCTCGNTGCTTCTCTCCGGGTCGCGGATCACCGGTATGAACCGGCGGTCCTCGATGTCCAGCAGCGCTCTGGAGGTGCGACGCGGCAGATCGGACGGCATCGGCTTGTTCAGGAAGTGCACCACCTGCGTGCGAACCCGGGGCGAGCCCGTGGTCGCCGGCGGCTGCGCCGTCTGAAGCTGCGCCAGGCCCAGGACCCGGGCCAGGCGGTGACCGAGGCGCTGCGCCGCATAGCCCCAGGCGATCATGAGCTTGCGCGCGAGCTTGATGGCGGTCGGGTCGGTGGCCGACAGAAAGGCCATCGCCGCGGCGGTGCCGGGGCTCCACTTCTTCTTGCCGTGGCGGCGCAGGAAGTTGCGCATCGCGATCGACACATCGCCGAAGTCGATGTCCACCGGGCAGGGGTTGGCGCACTTGTGGCAGACGGTGCAATGATCGGCGACGTCCGAATATTCGTCGAAGTGACGCAAGGACACACCGCGCCGGGTCTGCTCCTCGTACAGGAAGGCCTCGGTGAGCAGCGAAGCGGCGAGGATCTTGTTGCGCGGGGAGTAGAGCAGATTGGCGCGCGGCACATGGGTCGCGCACACCGGCTTGCACTTGCCGCAGCGCAGGCAGTCCTTGATCGAGTCGGATATGTGGCCGATGTCCGATTGCTCCAGAATCAGGCTTTCGGCGCCGATCAGGTTGAACGAGGGCGTGTAGGCATTCCTCAGATCGGCGCCGCTCAGGAGCTTTCCTTTGTTGAAGCGGCCCTCCGGATCGATCTTCTCCTTGTAGGCCCGGAACGCTTCGACCTCGCCGGCTTCGAGGAACTCGAGTTTCGTGATGCCTATGCCGTGCTCTCCGGAGATCACGCCGCCCAGGAATTTCGCCAGGCGCATGATGCGCGCGACGGCCTGGGTGGCCTCGTGCAGCATGTCGTAGTCGTCGGAGTTGACCGGAATGTTGGTGTGCACGTTGCCGTCGCCCGCATGCATGTGCAGCGCAACGAACACCCGGCCGCGCAGCACCTGCCGGTGCACCGCGTCGAATCCCTCGACGATGCGGCGGAACGCGATGCCGTCGAATATCGCCGCCAGCTCGCTGCGCACTTCCTCTTTCCACGACACCCGCAGCGAATGGTCCTGCAGCAGCGTGAGGATGGTTCCGTCGCGGTGCATGAGCGTGGTGAGCGCGGGCACGATGTCGCTGCGCGCCCCCGGCAGGGGGGTATCCAGCTGCGCAAGCAGATACTGCCAGCGGTCCCTCGCCCGCGCGATCAGCGCGCTCGCGCGCTCGCGCCGGTCGCCGATCAGTTCGGCGGCGGGCACCTTCTCGTCGTACTGGTAAAGCGGCAGATCGCCGCCGAGGTATTCGCCGAGCGCATCGAGCAGGGCGAGCTTGTTCTTGATCGAGCACTCGATGTTGATGCGCTCGATGCCATCGGAGTAGTCGCCCAGGCGCTCAAGCGGGATCACCACGTCCTCGTTGATCTTGAATGCGTTGGTGTGTTTGGCGATCGCGGCGGTGCGCGAGCGGTCGAGCCAGAAAGTCTTGCGCGCCTCGGGGCTTGCGGCGATGAAGCCCTCGCCCGCGCGCGCGTTGGCCAGGCGCACCACCTGCGAGGCCGCGCGTGCGACCTCGTCTTCGTCCTCGCCTGCGATATCGGCGAGCAGGACCATCTTGGGCCGCCCGGAGCGCCGTGCTTTGGTGGCGTAGCCGACGGCCTTGAGGTAGCGCTCGTCCAGGTGCTCCAGCCCGGCGAGCACCACGGGTCGGGGAGAATCGCCTGCCCGGCGCGGATCGCCATCGAGCAGGCGCTTGATTTCGACTATGCACGGGACCGATTCGTGCACCTGGCCGTAGAACTCCAGGCAGACGGTGCGGACCGCGCGCGGCATGCGGTGCAGGATGAAGCGGGCCGACGTGATGATCCCGTCGCAGCCTTCCTTCTGCACGCCGGGAAGCCCGCAGAGGAACTTGTCGGTGACATCCTTGCCCAGGCCCGCCCTGCGGAAGCGCCCGCCCGGAATCTCGAGAATCTCCGCTTCTCCTTCGGGCGTGCGCCCGTCCCTGCGGAAGCGCTGGATGGAGAATCGCGCGACGGCCGCGTCGTGGATCTTGCCCAGGTTGTGGTCCAGGCGCGTCACCTCGAAGAACCGTCCGTTCGGGTCGACCATTCTCCAGGCGGCGAGGTTGTCCAGCGCGGTCCCCCACAGCACGGCCTTCTTGCCCCCGGCGTTCATGGCGATGTTGCCGCCGATGCACGAAGCGTCGGCCGAGGTCGGATCGGTGGCGAACACGTAGCCCGCCGCCTCTGCCACCTCCATCGCCCGGCGCGTCACTGCGCCGGCGCCGCAATGCACCGTGGGCACTTCGCGCTCGACGCCCGGCAGGCGAAGCATCTCGACGCCGGAGAGGAAATCGAGCTTCTCGGTGTTGATCACCGCCGACAGCGGGGACAGCGGCACCGCGCCGCCCGTGTAACCTGTCCCGCCGCCGCGCGGAATGATCGTCAAACCCAAATCGATGCAGTCGCGCACCACCGCAGCGACCTCGTCCTCGGTGTCCGGGTGCAGCACGACGAACGGGTATTCGACGCGCCAGTCGGTCGCGTCGGTCACGTGCGCGACTCGCGCCAGGCCGTCGAAGCGCACGTTGTCGCGGCGGGTGCTGCGCGTAAGCCGCTTCAGAGCGCGCCGGCGCAGTTCGCCCATGCGCTCGAATTCCGTGGCGAAGGTGTTTACCGCCTCGTGCCCGCGTTCCAGCAGGAACCCGACTTTGGCGCTGCGCACTTCTGCCTGCGTGCGGGCCTGCGCATCGGGCTCCCGGTTAGTCTCCTCGTCGTAGTCCGTGCGGCGCTTCCGGATTTCGGCCAGGCGATGGCGCAGCGCCTCGATGAGTGCTGCGCGGCGGCCGGGGCTTTCCAGCAGATCGTCCTGGAGATAGGGGTTGCGCGACACCACCCACAGGTCGCCCAGCACCTCGTAGAGCATGCGCGCCGAGCGCCCGGTGCGCCGCTCGGCGCGCAGCTCGACCAGCGCATGCCAGGCCGGCTCCCCGAGCAGGCGGATCACGATCTCGCGGTCCGAGAACGAGGTGTAGTTGTACGGAATTTCGCGCAGCCGTGCGCTCATACCCTCGCCTCATCGGCAATCGCGTCGTTCGGGAACACNTCGCAATAGGCGGCATAGAAACTGCCGAACAGGGTCGGCATGGTGACCAGAATGGCTGCGATGAGCCCCAGCCGCAGCAGCTCCGGATGTCCGCGCAGCAGAAGCGCGGCGGCGACCAGCGCCACGGAAAGCCCTGTACCGGCCAGCGCGAGCACCGCGCCGTAGAGCAGGAAGGCGCGCCAGTTGCGCCAGCTGGCGAAGAAGCTGAAGAACAGCGCCTTGGGCGCGCCCATCCCGTCCCACGCGGCCAGCACCGGCGCGAACCAGAACGCCATCACCACCGGTGTGCCCGCCGCCGCGGCGATGATCAGCGCGCTGGAGAGGCTGCCGTCGCGTATGACCTCGGCGCTGGGCGCGGTGCCGTAGATGACCCAGTGTGCCAGTGCGCCGTGGTCGGCGAGCGCGGAAATCCCGAGGACCAGCAGGATCGAAAGCAGATACAGCGCGCCCAGCGTGACGAGCGTGGGAAGTCTCGCGCGAAAGCCGGCGAACAACAGGATCGGAAGCAGCGGGTCGCCCCGGTCCAGTTGCCGGCAGATCGCCATGAAACTGACCGAAAAGGCGGGCAGGAACAGCGTGGCCGCCAGCGGACCGGCGATCGGAATCTGGTTGACCAGGGCAACCAGGATCCAGTAGGTGAACACGAGCAGGGTCCACATGGGCGGGTTCTTCCTGAACAGAAAGAACCCGCGCGCCAGCCAGAACCACCCGTGTCTGGCCGGAACCGTCCTGGACGCCCTCATGGCAGCGGACCCGATGGCAGCGCAAAGGCGCCGGCGCGGCGCAGCTCGAGGATGCGGCGGAAGTGTTCCGGGTCGTGTGCGTGTGTCAGCTCTCCGGGACGCGGCAGGTAGAAGTCATGCAGCCGCGACAGCCAGAAGCGCAGCGCCGCCGCCCGGAGCATCGCCGGCCAGGCCTCGCGCTCCGCGGGTGTGAGCGCGCGCGCGCCCTGGTAAGCGGCCAGCAGCGCACGGGCGCGGCCCGGCTCGATGTTGCCGGCGGCGTCCACGCACCAGTCGTTCAGTGTCACTGCAACGTCGAACACGAGCGTATCGATCCCCGCGAAATAGAAGTCGATGATGCCACCGATGCGCTGGGTTGTGCCGTCGCCCCCGCCTTCAAACAGCACATTGTCGCGGAACAGGTCGGCATGCACCGGTCCGCGCGGCAGAATCTCGACGCGCTGTTGCGCCTGGAACTCGAGTTCCGAGGCGAGCAGCGCCTTAAGGCTGTCATCGAGGAATGGCACGATCTGCGGCGCGGCTTGTCGTTGCCACCGGAGCCCGCGCGGGTTTTCCAGCGTCCCGTCGTAGCCCGCGACGGCCAGATGCATGGCCGCGAGCATCGCCCCGACCTGGCCGCAGTGACGCTCTCCGGGATCGAAGACCGGCGCGCCGGAGAGCCGGGTGACGAGGGTCGCCGGCTTGCCGTTCAGCGCACCGAGCAGCGATTGGTCGCGGTCGGCGACGGGCGCGGGGCAGGGGATTCCGTGACGCGCCAGATGCGCCATCAGGTTCAGATAGAACGGCAGTTCCTCGAATCTCAGCCGCTCGAACAGCGTGAGAACGTAACGCCCCTGCGTGGTGGTGACGAAGTAATTGGTGTTTTCGATCCCGTCGGCAATGCCCTGCAGTTCGAGCAGGCTGCCGATGGCATAGCGCTTCAGCCACGCGGCGAGTTGTTCGGGGCTGACCTTCGTGTAGACGGACATGAATCGAATGCAGGGCGCGGTGCGGCGGCACCGGTTCGCGGCACCATCCTGGTCACTAAAACTCTCGAATGACCCAGAGCGGGACGCGTATGCCCTGGTCCAGGCTGTCGCGCCGGCCGCCCGGCGATTCGCCGAGGTCGTCGCGCAGGTAATATACGGCGCCGCCCGGCGTGGTGACGCGCACCACGCGCTTGCCGTCGATCAGGATTTCCTCGATCTGCTCGTTGGCGCCCGGGGTAATGCGTATCGGTGCCTCGGACACGTCGGGCTCTGCCCCCGGCGGCGGCGGCGGCGGAACGGGAATCGGCTCGAGCCTGGGCGGCGGCTGCGCAAAAACCGCTATCGGCAGGACGGCAACGAAGGCGAGCAGGGCGAATGCGCGGCGCATGGGGCTCAGGGAAAGACCCGGGTTGGCAAAGTGTAGCAGATTCGCCTGGCACCGTAGTCGCTTGCAGGTCAACGGTAGACGGAATAGGCGAACGATTCGGGGTCATTCAGTCTCCCCATTTTGGGAAGTTGCGAAGTTGCAACTTCCCAAAATGGGGAGATAAATGGGCGTCGAAGCGAGGCCACCTGTTTGGTTCCGGCCGCGCCGGCCGCGGGCCTATCGAATCCATCTGCGCCGAAGCTCTGACATAATGCCAAAGGAGGGCCGCGGGGTGCCGCGCCCCGCGCCGCTGCATGGATTCGTCCCCGGTCATGGGAATCGGGCTTCGGAATCGCGTCATTCATGAGAATCGGCCCACCTTGAAGAAGACACTGCTGCTCATCGACGGGTCGTCNTACCTGTACCGCGCGTTCCACGCGCTTCCGGATCTGCGCAGTGCGGCGGGCGAGCCCACCGGGGCGATCTATGGCGTGCTCAGCATGCTGCGCCGGCTGCTGGCCGACTACAAGCCCGAGTATGCGGGCTGCGTGTTCGATGCCAAGGGACGCACGTTCCGCGACGACCTCTATCCCGAATACAAGGCGCACCGGCCGCCGATGCCCGACGAACTCGGGCAGCAGATCGCGCCGCTCATGGAGGCGATCCGGGCGCTGGGGCTGCCGATACTCCAGATCGAGGGCGTGGAGGCCGACGACGTCATCGGCACGCTGGCGCGCCAGGCGGAGAGCGCCGGGATCTGCACCGTGGTGTCCACCGGCGACAAGGATCTGGCGCAACTGGTCAGCGCGGAGGTCACGCTGGTCAACACCATGACCAACGAGCGCCTCGACCCGGCCGGCGTCGAGGCGAAATTCGGCGTGCCGCCGTCGCGCATCCGCGACTACCTGGCGCTGGTGGGCGATGCCGTGGACAACGTGCCCGGCGTCGACAAGGTCGGCCCCAAGACCGCGGTGAAGTGGCTGCAGCAATACGGCTCGCTCGACGGCGTAGTCGGGCATGCCGCCGAGATCAAAGGTATGGTCGGCGACAATCTGCGTCGCGCCCTCGATTGGCTGCCCCAGGCCAAGACCTTGGTCACGGTGAAATGCGACGTTGCGTTGCCGCTCGCGCCCGAGGATCTGGCACTCCAGCCGCGCGACGAGGCAAAGCTCGCGGAGCTGTTCGCGAATTTCGGTTTCCGGAGCTGGAGCAAGGGTGACGCGGCGGCGGCCGGCGGGACGGCCGAGCGAGCCGGCCGGAAGATCGATGCGAAGCGCGGTGCGCGGACGGGCGCGCCCGAAGCACCGCCCGCCGTCGCACCCTCGGGGATAGAGCGGCATTACCAGACCGTACTCACGATAGAGGTGCTGCGGCAGTGGCTGGCGCAACTGGAGCGCGCCGAACTGGTCGCATTCGACACCGAAACCGACAGCCTCGACCCCATGAATGCTCGCCTGGTGGGCCTGTCCTTTTCCGCCAGCCCCGGTCACGCGGCGTATGTGCCGCTCGCGCATGCCTACGCCGGCGCGCCGGTCCAGCTTGGCGTGGAGGCGGCGCTGGCGGTCCTGCGGCCCTGGCTCGAATCATCGGTTGCTGCCAAGCTCGGCCAGAACGCGAAATACGATCAGCACGTGCTGGCCAATCACGGGGTCGCCCTGGCGGGCGTCGTGCACGACACGCTGCTGGAGTCCTATGTGCTGGAGAGCCATGCGCGTCACGACATGGACAGCCTCGCGCAGCGTCATCTGGGCGAGAAGACGATCACCTACGACGAGGTGACGGGCAAGGGCGCGCAGCGCATCGGCTTCGACCAGGTGGACATCGAGCGCGCCACGCAATACGCAGCCGAGGACGCCGACATCACCCTGCGGCTGCACCAGGCGCTGTACCCGCGCATCCGCGCCGACGAGAAGCTCGCGCACGTCTACGAGCGCATCGAAATTCCGGTGCGCGAGGTGCTGTTCCGCATGGAGCGCGAGGGCGTGCTGATCGATGCGCCGCTGCTCGAAGCGCAGAGCCGCGAGCTGGGCGCGAAAATGATGGAGCTCGAGGCGGGCGCGCACCGCGAGGCGGGTCAGCCCTTCAACCTCAACTCGCCCAAGCAGATCAGCGAGATCTTCTTCGAGCGCAAAGGCATGCCGGTGGTGAAAAAGACGCCCTCGGGCGCGCCCTCGACCGACGAGGAGGTGCTCGAGCGGCTGGCGCTCGATCATCCGCTGGCGAAAATCCTGCTCGACTACCGCGAGATCGCCAAGTTGAAGTCGACCTACACCGACAAGCTGCCGCGCATGGTGAATGCGCGCACCGGGCGCGTGCATACGAACTACGCGCAGGCCACCGCGGTCACGGGGCGACTGGCATCGAACGACCCGAACCTGCAGAACATTCCGGTGAGGACCCCCGAAGGGCGCCGCATTCGCGAGGCCTTCATCGCCCCGCCCGGATGCTTGCTCGTGTCGGCCGACTATTCGCAGATCGAATTGCGGATCATGGCGCACATTTCGGGCGACGAGAGCCTGCTGGCCGCGTTCGAGCGCGGTGAGGACGTGCACCGCGCCACGGCGGCCGATGTCTTCGGGCGCGAGCTGCACCAGGTGACCCCGGAGGAGCGCCGCTACGCGAAGACGATCAACTTCGGCCTGATATACGGCATGTCCGGATTCGGCTTGGCGCAGCAACTGGGACTGGAGCGCGCCACCGCCGAAGCCTATATCGCGAGCTATTTCACCCGTTACCCCGGCGTGAAACGCTACATGGACGAAACGCGGGCCCTGGCCCGGGAGCGCGGCTATGTGGAGACCGTGTTCGGCCGCCAGTTGTGGCTGCCCGACATCCGCAGTTCGGCGCCGGGGCGGCGCAGCGGCGCGGAGCGCGCCGCCATCAATGCCCCGATGCAGGGAACGGCCGCAGACCTGATCAAGCTTGCTATGATTGCGGTACAGGACTGGCTCGACGCCGAGGCGATGGCCTCTAAGCTGATCATGCAGGTGCACGACGAGCTGGTGCTCGAAGTGCCGCAGGGCGA
>C687J26845_10001282_pt1 | contig 15664 bp, 16 predicted proteins | sample RifCSPlowO2_12_FD_26845 | JGI IMG/M metagenome (IMG submission 26845)
GGAGAAGGGCCTTGGTGGGCTGAAGCCCACCCTACAATCCATCCCAGCGCAGCCCGGCTTGCCCAGCCTACGCCTGTTCCGGCTCACCACCGGGCAGGCCGGCTTCGCTCTGCCCTACGCCCCAGTCGGCTGGCAGCAAACCTTGTCGCACATGGCGATGAAAGCTGGAGTAGGGCCAGTCTTTTACCTGCTCGACCAGCCCATGTTTGACCGGGTTGTAGTGCAGGTAATCGAGATGCCGCTGCAGGTCTTCAGCATCACGAATCTGGTGTTCCCAGTAGCGCCTTTGCCAGAGGCCTTTTTCGCGTTTCTGCTGTTGGCTTTGGGTTAGCCGGGTGGCCAGCGGCAAGCCACGGGAAAAGCTGCTTTTCAGCAAACTCCAGCGTTGTGCGTAATCGCTATCGTGCGCGGGTAGCGTCCATACGGCATGCAGGTGCTCGGGCAAGACGCAGATGGCCAGCGTGGTAAACGGCAGAGCGATCTGGGTGATGGCGTAGGCCTGGCGCAAGCGGGCGATTTCATCCACCAGCAAACGGGAGCGACGATCAGCCAGCGCCACAGTGAAAAAGAAACAACCACCGGGTACAAAACTGCGGCGATAGCTGGGCATGTCGAGGCATCCTTGCCGTGACCTGTTGAGGTCAGTGGAGCGTAGACCTTGGCCCTGCGTCATGCACAAATAACAAAACGCAGGTCGACGCAGAGTGGGACATAACCCGCCGACGCCAAGTCCTATTGCGCCGCTGTTATCGGTGGGCTGAAGCCCACCCTACAACCCGCCCCTATCTTTCGCATCGAACCACCCTGCGCGCCAATGAATAACCGTAGGGTGGGCTTCAGCCCACCGCGGCCAACCCCGATAGCTAATCTTATTGCGCCGCTGTTTTTGGTGGGCTGAAGCCCACCCTACAACCCTGCCCTACCCCAGCTGTTACTCCGGCTCGCCGCACAGTTCGGCGGTGCGCAGCAGCGCGGCGGTCAGGCTGTGTTGCTCCCATTCCGGCAAGCCGGCAAAGGCGGCGCGCAAGGTCGGCGGCAGCAGTGGCGGGGCTTGCGCCAGCAGGTTGCGGCCGGCGTCGCTGAGCAGCAACCACTGGCGGCGACGGTCTTGGTCATCCCGTTGGCGTATCAGCAGACCGGCCTCCTCCATCCGTTCCAGCAAACCCGACAGCGTCGCCGCACTGAGGCTGACCCGCCGGCTCAAAGCACTGGCGGTGAGCCGCGACTCGTTGGCCAAAACCCGCAGAATCAACAGCTGAATCGGCGTCAGCCCGCCAAACCGGGCCAGCCGTTTGGCGTGCACTTCGCCGGCCTGCTGCAGGCGCCGCAGAGCACTGAACAGCGCCGTCTCAAAGCCACTGATATCGGCCATTTAATTTCACCTATAACTAATTAACTTCTATTTATCTTATTTAAGCAGAAATTTAACTTTGAACTAAAAGTAATTATTCGCTTCTAGATAGACAGCATGCAACCGCTGCAACCCTCCCCAACGGCCCAACCGGCAAGGACAGTCTATGTGTGGCATCGCTGGCGAATTACGTTTCGATCAACAACCGGCCGACCTGACCGCCGTCACCCGCATCACCGAGCATCTGGCCCCCCGTGGCCCCGATGCCCAGGGCGTGTACAGCCAGGGCCCGTTGGCGTTCGGCCATCGCCGCCTGAAGATCATGGACCTGGCCGAGGCCTCGGGCCAGCCAATGGTCGACAGCCAACTGGGCCTGTCACTGGTGTTCAACGGCTCGATTTATAACTACCCGGATCTGCGCGCCGAGCTGCAAGCCCTGGGTTATCAGTTCTTCTCCAATGGCGACACCGAAGTGCTGCTCAAGGGCTATCACGCCTGGGGTGTGGAGCTGTTGCCAAAGCTCAATGGCATGTTCGCCTTCGCCATTTGGGAGCGCGACAGCCAGCAGTTGTTTCTGGCCCGTGATCGCCTCGGCATCAAGCCGCTGTACCTGTCGCGCACCGCGCAGCGCCTGCGCTTTGCCTCGACCTTGCCGGCCTTGCTGCAAGGCCGCGATATCAGCAAAACCCTCGACCCGGTGGCGCTCAATTACTACCTCAACTTCCATTCCGTGGTGCCGGCGCCGCGGACCATTCTCGCCGGGGTTGAAAAACTCCTGCCCGGCAGCTGGATGCGCATCGATGCGCAGGGCAACTGCCAGCAGCAGACCTGGTGGCAACTGCAGTACGGCCCCGAGCGCGATGAAATTGACCTGGACCTGCCGCAGTGGAGCGAGCGTCTGCTCGACGGCATGCGCGCCGCAGTGTCGATCCGTCAGCGGGCGGCGGTGGATGTTGGCGTGCTGCTCTCCGGCGGCCTTGACTCCAGCCTGCTGGTCGGTTTGCTGGCCGAGGCCGGGGAAAAAAACCTGGCGACCTTCTCGATTGGTTTTCAGGATGCCGGTGGCGAACGCGGCGACGAGTTCCACTACTCGGACCTGATCGCCGCCCGCTTCAAGACCCAGCACCATCAGCTGCGCATCGGCGAGCAGGAGATCATCCAGCAGTTGCCGGCGGCGTTTCGCGCCATGAGCGAGCCGATGGTCAGCCACGACTGCATTGCCTTCTACCTGCTGTCGCGGGAGGTGGCCAAGCATTGCAAGGTGGTGCAGAGCGGTCAGGGCGCTGACGAGCTGTTTGCCGGGTACCACTGGTACCCGCGGGTGGATGGCGTCAGCGACCCTTACGGCGCCTACCGCGCGGCGTTCTTCGACCGCGAGCATGCCGAATACCTGGCCACGGTGCAGCCGCAGTGGGAGGGCGAAGACTTCGCCGGCGAGTTCGTCCGCGAGCATTTCGCCATGCCCGGTGCCGCCGCGCCGGTGGATCGCGCCCTGCGCCTGGACAGCACGGTGATGCTGGTCGATGACCCGGTCAAACGGGTCGACAACATGACCATGGCCTGGGGTCTGGAGGCGCGCACGCCGTTCCTCGACTACCGGCTGGTGGAGCTGTCGGCACGGATTCCGGGGCGTTTCAAACTGCCCAACGGCGGCAAGCACGTGCTCAAGGAAGCCGCTCGCAAGCTAATCCCGGCAGAGGTGATCGACCGACCCAAAGGCTACTTTCCGGTACCCGGCCTCAAGCATCTGGAGGGCGCGACCCTGGCCTGGGTCAGTGAGCTGCTGCTCGACCCCAGCCAGGACCGTGGCCTGTTCAACCCGGTGATGGTCGACCGGTTGCTCAGCGACCCGCAAGGCCAGCTCACCCCGTTACGTGGCTCCAAGCTGTGGCAATTGGCGGCACTCAATCTGTGGCTCAGCGAACAAGGCCTTTAGCCGCTCATCGCGCCCAGCGCGCCGCACCACCACTTCGGGACTACTGCCATGCGAACCATCGCCCTCAACCAGCGCCTTGTGCGCGGCCAGTCACCCTCTTACCAACGCCTGCAAGCGCAGTTGGCGGAAGGTGGTACCGCGCTGTGCAGCCAGCCACGCAGCATTCACTGTGGCTGGGGGCGCTTGCTGATTGGCCATACCTACCCGGATGCCGCGGCGCTGACCGCCGACCTGCTGGCCGAGCAACCTGGCCAGCGCGACATCGCCCTGTATGTGGCCGCCCCGCAACTGGTGCTGGCACAAGCGCCGCAGCAACTGTTTCTCGACCCCTGCGACACCCTGCGTCTGTGGTTTACCGATTACCGCCCGGCCCATCACACCCATCGTGGTTTTAATATCCGCCGGGTGCAGAACGCCGCCGACTGGGCGGCGGTCAACCGCCTGTACCTGCAGCGCGGCATGCTGCCGGTCAACGTCGAGCAGCTGACCCCGCTCGAACACGGCGGCCCCAGCTACTGGCTGGCCGAAGATGACACCAGCGGCGCGGTGATCGGCAGCATTATGGGCCTCAATCACGTCAAAGCCTTCAATGACCCCGAAGCCGGCAGCAGCCTCTGGTGCCTGGCGGTTGACCCGCACTGCCCGCGCCCCGGCGTCGGCGAAGTGCTGGTGCGCCACCTGATCGAGCACTACCTCAGCCGCACCCTCAACTACCTCGATCTGTCGGTGCTGCACGACAACCTGCAGGCCCGCGCCCTGTACACCAAGTTGGGCTTTCGCGACCTGCAAACCTTCACCCTCAAGCGCAAAAACGGCATCAACCAGGCGCTGTTTCTCGGCCCTGGCCCCGAGGCCGAGCTCAACCCCTACGCGCGGATCATCGTCGATGAAGCCCATCGGCGCGGCATCGAGGTGCAGGTCGACGACGCCGCAGCCGGACTCTTTACCCTGACCCAGGGCGGCCGGCGGATTCGTTGCCGCGAGTCGCTGTCCGACCTCACCAGCGCCGTCAGCATGACCCTCTGCCAGGACAAACGCCTGACCCACCGCGCCTTCGCCCGCGCCGGTTTGCAACAACCGGCGCAATGCCTGGCCGGCGACGCCGAAAGCAACGCCGCGTTTCTGGCCGAGCATGGCCGCCTGGTGGTCAAGCCGGTGGACGGCGAGCAAGGGCAGGGCGTGGCGGTGGATCTAACCAGCCTGGCCGAGGTCACGGCGGCGATCGAGCGGGCCCAGGCGTTCGACAGCCGGGTGCTGCTGGAAAGCTTCCATACCGGCCAGGACCTGCGGGTGTTGGTGATCGGCTTTGCGGTGGTCGCCGCCGCCATTCGCCGACCGGCCGAAGTGATAGGTGATGGGCGCAACAGCATCCATGCCCTGATTGCCGGGCAAAGCCGTCGCCGCCAAGCGGCCACCGGCGGCGAGAGCCAGATCCCGCTGGACGCCGAAACCCTGCGCACCCTCAACGCCGCCGGCTACGACTACCAGAGCGTGCTGCCCGCCGGTGAACGCCTGGCGGTGCGCAAAACCGCCAACCTGCACACCGGCGGCACCCTGCAGGATGTCACCGCGATCCTTCATCCGCAGCTGCGCGAGGCGGCCATCAGCGCCGCCCGGGCGCTGGACATGCCGATGGTCGGCCTCGACCTGCTGGTGCAAGCCGCCGACCAACCCGAGCATGTGTTTATCGAAGCCAATGAGCGCGCCGGACTGGCCAACCACCAGCCGCAGCCGGTCGCCGAACGCTTTCTCGACCTGTTATTTCCACTGAGTCAGGCGCTCGGCTAACCCCTGCGCCGTAGGGTGGGCTTTAGCCCACCAGGGCCTGACTCAGTGGCGGTGGGCTAAAGCCCAGCCTGCAAGTGCGGAGCCGGTGGATTAACCGCCACTGCGACAGATCTATGGAGACTTAAATGACCACGAAATTGCCCGAACCCGACCTCACCTACCTGCAAAAAGTCCTGCTGGAAATGCTCGCCATTCCCAGCCCCACCGGCTTTACCGACACCCTGGTGCGCTATGTGGTCGAGCGCCTGGAGGAACTCGGCATTCCCTTCGAGCTGACCCGCCGTGGCACCATCCGCGCCACCCTCAAGGGCCGTCAGTCGAGCCCCGACCGGGCGGTGTCGGCGCACCTGGACACCATCGGCGCCAGCGTGCGGGAGATCAAAGACAACGGTCGACTGGCCTTGGCGGCCATAGGTTGCTGGTCCAGCCGTTTCGCCGAAGGCAGCCGGGTCAGCCTGTTCACCGACCAGGGTGTGCTGCGCGGCAGCGTACTGCCGCTGCTGGCCTCCGGGCACGCATTTAACACCGCAGTCGATCAGCTGCCGATCAGCTGGGACCACGTCGAGTTGCGCCTGGACGCGTACTGCAGCACCCGCGCCGATGGGGAGAGCCTGGGCATCGGGATTGGCGATTTTGTCGCCTTCGACCCGCTGCCGGAGTTCTGCGACAGCGGCCATATCAGCTCCCGTCATCTGGACGACAAAGCCGGCGTGGCGGCGCTGCTGACCGCCCTCAAGCTGATTGTCGAGAGCGGCATCGAGCCGGAAATCGACTGCCATCCGCTGTTCACCATCACCGAAGAAGTCGGCTCCGGCGCCGCCGCCGCGCTGCCCTGGGATGTCAGCGAATTTGTCGGTATCGACATCGCCCCAGTCGCCACCGGCCAGCAATCCAACGAGCACAGCGTCAGCGTCGCCATGCAGGACTCCGGCGGCCCCTACGACTATCACCTGTCGCGCCATCTGTTGCGCCTGGCCGCCGAGCACCAAGTGCCGGTGCGCCGCGACCTGTTCCGCTACTACCACAGCGACGCGCAATCGGCGGTCACCGCCGGCTACGACATTCGCACCGCCTTGCTGGCCTTCGGCTGCGACGGCACCCACGGCTACGAGCGCACCCATATCGACAGCCTGCAGGCGCTCACCCGCCTGTTGGCCGCTTACATCCTCAGCCCGCCGGTGTTTGCCAGCGATGCGCAACCGGCCAAGGAACACTCGCTGGAGCGCTTCAGTCACCAGATCGAACACGACACGCAAATGGCCAGCGAAACCCAACTGCCTAGCCTTGGCAGCTTGCTGGAAGTTGGCGGCGAGCGGCACGACTGAGGCTCTTAGCGATAACGGCGCAGCCACTGCAACCGCCAGGCGGCCAATATAAACAGGCCGCTCAACAGCGCACCGCACCAAGCCAGACCTTGCGCCGCCGGCAGCACTTCAAGCAACAGGCCGGCGCCCAAGCCACCGGCGGCGGGCACCACCTGGCTGGTGACGGTGTAGATGCTCAGCAGCCGGCCACGCAGCGCCGGCTGGCTTTCGTGTTGCAGCAAGGCGACCAGCAGACTGACCGCGATACCGGCGCCGATACCATTGACGCCCAAGCACAGCAGCGCCGGGCCTAGGCTGCTGGTTTGCCCGAGCAGGCTCAGGGCGATGCCGCTGAGCGTGGCCGCGACCAGCACGCAGCGGCCCTGACCAAAACGCCGTGCCAGCGGCAACGACAGGGCGCCGCCCATCAGCAAGGCCAGCGCCAGGGCGCCGAGAAACAGCCCACGGGACAGCTCGGCCAGTTGCAGGCTTTGCTGAGCGAAGCGCGGCAGCATCACCTGAATCGGCCCCATGGCCAGGTACACCAGCACCGCCGCCAGCAGCGCCTGGGCCAATAACGGCGTGCGCCGCACATAGGCAAAACCCTGCTGCACCCGCGCCAGCACGTGCCCGTCGCCGCCCAGCGCCGGCACCCGCAGCCCGACCAACAAACCGGCCGACAGGCCAAACAGCAGCAAGCCGCAGCCATGCACCGCCGGCCAGCCGCCGAGGTTGCGCGCCACCGCCAGCAGCAAGGGCGCCAGACCAAAGCCGAGCATCACCAACAGGTTAAACAACACCGCGAGCTTGGCCTGGCGTTCACCGGCCAAGCGGCCGAGCAGGGCCATCCGCGCCGGGGCCAATAGCGCCCAGCCAACCCCGGCACAGCTGGCACCGAGCAGATACAACAGCACACCGAAGGCCGCACTGCGACTGGCTGCCGCCAGCAACAGCAAAGCCAGGGCAAAGGCGCCGTGAGCGATCTGCGCGATACGCTGCGGCGAGTGCTGATCGCACCAGGCGCCCGCCGGCCAGCCGAGCAGCAGCGGCACGCCGAAGCACAGGGCAAAGCCGGCACCGGCCAGGGCGTCCATGCCCCAGACGTCCTGGGCGAACAGGATCACCGCATAGTTGGTCAGATGGCCGCCGAGAAAACCGGCCAGGCAGGCGACGAAGAAGCGGATCAGGTCCAGCCGGCTGTAGGTGGGTGCAGACAAGGTGTTCTCCGGCAATGCAGCGAGTGTAGGGTGGGCTTTAGCCCACCAAGATGGCGACGTGCAGAGGTGGTGGGCTGAAGCCCACCCTACGAAATGGCTCTTCACCCCATCACGAGAACAGAGCCCCAGGCAGTGGTGCGTTTGCTCAGTCGCCCGGCTCCAGCTTGATCAGGGTCGGCTGGCCGTCCTCGATCTGCCAGCTGGGGAAGGCGCCGTTGCTGGTGTAGACGCTGCCATCGGCGGCGATCTCGATGTCGCGGGTGAAGGTCACCTTGCGCGGCAACGGGAAGGTGCGCCAGGCACCCGAGGCAATGTCCAGACGCAGCAGGGTGTCAGACGCGGTGCCGGTGACCCAGACCTGTTGGCGGGCGCGGTCGACGTTCAGCGAGTAGGGCGTTTCCGCGCCATTCAGGGCGCTGGGCAGCGGATAGTCGTGGAAGCTGCTGTCGGCCGGGTGATAGCGAACGATCTTGGCCTCCGGAAAGGCGCCGATCCAGACATCACCGACGGCATCCACGCGCAGTCGGCGTGGGCCTTGGAATGGTGTGTCGATCACCTTAACGCTGTCATCTTTTGGATCGATCACGCCAATCGAGTCGGCATGCAGGCGGGCGAACCAGACCTTGCCGTCCGGCGCCACGTCGATGCCATAGGGCAGCGGCATGCCGCTGACGGCCTGGTCGATCGGCAGCCAGTGCATCGGCATCCCCCAGTTCATCAGCTTGCGCACCCCATTGCTCAACGCCAGGCTGACCGACTCCTTGGTGCCGCGCGACGGCAGGCCATAGGTGCGGAACTCGTTGGTGCGGCGGTCGAAGCGGCCGACCTGATTGGACAGCGCCAGGGTGAACCAGACGTTGTCGTCCTGGTCGATGCGCACCGTGTGCGGGTACAGGCCGTCGCTGAAACGGTGCACGGTGAAGGTCTTGCTCTGCGGATCGAACTCGAACAGCCGCTGCTGCAACGACGGGGTGATAAAGATGTGCCCGTCTTTCGGCGACTCGGCAAAGGAATGAATACCGGCGGTGGTTTCCAGCTTCGGGTAGGTCTTCAGGCGGCCGCTGAACAGCCCGCCGATCTCGTCGTCGGGGTCCTTGGGCGTCTTGTACACCACTGTCTGACCGGTCTTGGGGTCGATCTCCCACAGGCGATCCTGCAGGTTGTCGCCAACGTAAACCTTGCCGTTGCTGTGCAGCAGCAGGTCGTGCATCTGCGAGAACGGATCGCCAATTGGCCACTCGGTAATGGTCGTGCCGGCCAGCTGGGTTTCCCAGGGTTTGGCCTGCAAGACCTTCTCCGGGTGCTGACGCAGATCGGCATAACCCTTGGAAAACACCTCGATCAGTTTGGCCTGCTGATCGCTGGCCGGCCGCGCACCGTAGCCGATCATGCGTTCCAGCACCTGCTGCCATTCCTCGGCGGAACGCTCGCGGCGCATAAAGAAGCTGCCCTGCTGGTGGCAGAAACCGCACTGCTCCAGGGCGGTCTTTTTCAGCTGCGCGTCGCCGCCAAAATCCAGCGCGGCGAACCAGGCGTTGGCCGGCTGCTGGGCCGCCAATGCGGCCGGATCGGTCTCAACTGTGAGGCTCAGGCTCAACTGCGCGTCGGCGGCCACGCCGCTCTGGTTGAGATCTTGATAGCCCGGCGCACGCACCCGCAGATTGAGCGGTACGGCCTCCGGGTAATCGACCTTGAGGCGGCCATCGGTGCCACTAAAGGCGGTGATTTCCTCACTGATGCGCTGCTCGCTGCGCTCCGGCGGATAGCCATTGTCACTGCCGGCGGCGCGCAACGGGCGCTCGGCCTTGAGGGTGACCATGGCCAGCGGCAGGGGTTGGCCGGTCGGGCCGGTGAGGGTCAGTTCCAGAGCGTTGGCCGAACCGGCCAGCCCCAGCAGGGCGACGCAGAGAAAGGTGTTACGCATGAGCCATACCTTGCGCATCGAGAAAGGCGATAAAGGCTTCACGGCTGGTGAAGCGCGGGGTGTAGCCGAATTCTTCTTTCAGCCGGCGGTTGGCCAGCACCGGTCGATAGCGCAGAAAATCCACCTGCTCCGGGCCGTACTGACTAAGGCCCAGCGGCTTGAGCAGCTTGAGCGCAAACTGGATCAAGCCAGCCGGCAGCGGCCGATAAGGCTTTTGCAGGATCTGGGCGATCTCGCGCAGGCTCAGGGCGCCGTCGCCGGCCAGGTTGTAGATGCCGGCGGTGCCGCACTCCAGGCCTTTGCGGAGGATCCGCACCACGTCCTGATCCCAGATAAACACGAAGCGGCTGTCGCTGCCCTGGATGCCCAGCACCGCGCGCTTCTTGAACATATCGGTGATCTGGTTGTTGACCCGTTTGCCGAGGATGGTGCCCGGCCGCAGGATCAGCTGGCGCAGCTGCGGATGCTCGATGCGCGCCTGCACCAGCAGCTCTTCGACTGCGTGTTTGTGCTTGGCGTAGGCGAATTTGTGGTGGCCACGCAACGGATCATCTTCATCGATCCACTCGGCGTTTTCCGGGTAGTAGCCATAGGCGGCGCCGGAGCTGGTGATGATCAGCTGCTGCACGTTATGGGCGGCAGCGGCCTGGATGATCGCGCGGGTGCCTTCCACGTCGATGGCATGCAGGGTCGCTTCGCTCATGCCCGGTGGCGGGCTGACCACCGAGGCCAGGTGCACTATGGCCTGCGGCTGACACTCGGCCACCGCCTTGAGCACCGCTGCCGGTTGGCTGATATCCAGCAGCAGCGGCTGCACCTTGCCACGCTGCAAGTTGGCCGGCAGCTCGCGGATATCGGCGGCAAACAGCGTCCAGTTCGGCTGCTGGACGGTCAGCTCGGCGAGCAGTTGCTGGCCGATAAATCCGGCAGCGCCGGTGATCAGGATACGCATGCCACAGACTCCAAAGCCGGCAACGGCCGATTGCGCCAAAACAACACCATCAATAAGCCACTGACCAGATGCCAGGTGCCCCAGAGTGCGGCGACCAGCGCCATATGCAGCTCGCCACCGAACTGGGCAAAGATCAGCCCCAGGGCCAGCCCGGAGTTGTGCATGCTGATCTCGATCACCATGGCCCGCAGATTGGCACCGCGCTGCCGCGCCAGCTTGGCCATCAGCCAGCCGAGGGCTATGGCGCTGGCGTTGTGCAGCACCACGATGACGAACACCAGGCCGAGGTTGTCGGTCAGCATCCGCCAGTTGCCAACCAACGCGCCGATCACAAACACGGCAAAGGCCAGCAGGGCGAAGCGCTTGAACCAGGGCATCACCCGCTCGGCAAACTGCGGAGCCAAGTTGCCCACCAACATGCCCAGCGCCAGCGGCAGGCCGAGCAGAAGCAGCAGGTTGAACATGATGCTGGCCTGGTCGATCTGCAGCGCCTGCAGGCGTTCGGCCAGGTAGGCCGAGGCCTCGGGATTTTGCGCCGTGGTCAGGGCGAAGTTGATCGGCAGCAGCACCAGTGCCAGCAGGCTGGACAGCGCGGTCATGCTCATCGACAGGGCGGTGTTGCCGCGCGCCAGGTGGGTCATGATGTTGGACATATTGCCGCCCGGGCAGCAGGCCACCAGCAGCAGGCCCAGCTCCAGGCCGGGGTGCAGGTCGACCAGTAGGGTCACCAGCAAAGTGGCCCAAGGCAAGATCAGGCATTGGCCGAGCATCCCGGCGAGGATCGGTTGCGGCTGTTTGACGATGGCGACAAACTGGCTGACGCGCAGCTCCAGCGACACACCGAAAATCATCACCGCCAGGACCAAGCCGAGCAGCAGTTGCTGGCTAGCGTCGTAATTCATCAGTAAGGGCCTTTGTTGTAGTGCTGACCTGTGCAGCATAGAACCCCGGCCCCGGCCCGACAGTGGCATTGCTCGCCAACCGCCATGACCATTGGCGCCAGCGGGGATTCGCTGGACAGCGGCAAAGCGCCTGCACTAACGTCGCCACTGAAAGGGTGCACAGGCCTGTGTGCGCCCAACCACTGCCCCGAGGAATATCTCCATGCGCCACACCTTGCTTGTGCCTGCCCTGCTTTGCCTGTCCCTGCTGGGCTGCGACGGCAGCAATGTTGTCGAAGAACGGATTACCGACGACAACGGGGTGATCAGTGCCTGCGGCCAAGGCGATGGCTTAAGCGCCTGCAAGAGTTTTCAGGGCGCCACCTCTAATCAGCAGATGACCGATGAGGCCAATCAGATCCGCAACGAGTCGCCGGCCGAAGTCGAAGAAAGCGTCGAACTGTTAGAGAACACTCCCGATGACGAGATCAATCAGGACGACTGAGCTAACCTCTAGCAGGCCGTTGAAAAACTACCTGCGTTGCCGATACGGCGTTAAAAACAGGCTCAAAATGCTCATTTACAACACGTAAACTCCGCTTTTTCGCCTGTTTTTGCCTTGTCTCGGCTGCCTCGCCTACATTTTGCAACGGCCTGCTAAACGCTAGCTCGATGACGGGCTGGCTCAACAGGCTTTGGAGGTTCTATGGCTCTGGTCGATTTATTGCTGGTGTTGGTGCTGCTGCAGTACGTGCACTTTTCCGTATTGGTGGCCAAAGCCCGGGTTACCTACGAGGTAAAAGCCCCGGCCACCAGCGGCAATGAAATTTTCGAGCGTTACTACCGGGTGCAGATGAACACCCTGGAGCTGCTGATCTTGCTGCTGCCGGGCGTCTGGCTGGCCAGCAAATACCTGCCGGCCGCTTGGGTGGCGGTGCTGTGCGGCATTTATCTGCTCGGCCGGGTGGTGTACCTGCGCGCCTATGTGGCCGATCCGGGCAAACGCAGCCTGGGTTTTTTACTCAGCTTTGCGCCGATCCTGGTGCTGCTGCTGGCCGGCTTATACGGCTCGGTGCGGGTTTTGCTGGGGCTTTAGGTGGCTGGCGCCGCCGCCACTGGTCGGCGCAACTCCAGGTTGCCTGCCTCAACCGCCGCGTAGGTCATAGCGGCGGCTGCATCCTGGCGCGTGGGCCGGTATGCTGCGCGGCAATTGCTGCCGCTGCCTTGCCCGCGCAGCCCCGCTCAGTCTCCCCGCGAAACGCCAGCCAAACCGATGATTTTTTTAAAAGACTTACTGCTCCGCCTGCACGCCTTGCTGCAACGTTTTCCCTGGGTCATGCCGCTGTATGGTTTTGTCTCAGGTTTGGCGAGTTTCTTTCTGGTCAAACGCCAGGCCGAGTTCGCCAAGGTCATCGCCATTCTGATGCTGGTCACCTGGCTCTGGCTGGCCCTGGAAAACCTGCTCAGCCAACAACTGGCGCGCCGTTTTGGTCTGCAAATACCGCCCTGGCTGCTGCGCTTTGCCACCCAGATGGTGCATCAGCAGAGCCTGTTTTTCGTCTTGCCGTTTTTTGCCCTGACCACCGCCTGGGACAGCGGTCAGCTGGTGTTTACCGGCCTGCTCGGCCTCTGTGCACTGATCGCCATCATCGACCCGCTGTACTTCAACTGGCTGGCGCCACGCCGCTGGCTGTACCTGGCGTTTCACAGCCTGACGCTGTTTGCCGTGTTGCTGACCGCGCTGCCGATCATCCTGCACCAGACCACCGCGCAGAGTTATCTGTGGGCTTTACTGGCCAGCGTGCTGTTGTCCTTCCCCAGCTTGCTCGGCACCTTGAAGATCAATCGCTGGTGGCGCTGGCTGGCCTTGCCAGGGTTGAGCCTGGCCCTGCTCGGGGTCGGCTGGCTGGCGCGGCCCTGGGTGCCGCCGGCCACCCTGTGGCTGAGCGAAGTGGTGGTCAGCGCCCAGATGAATGCCGGCCAGCGCGCCCCCGGCCAAGCCCGCGAACAACTCAGCAGCGCCCAGCTCAAGCAACAGGGCCTGTACGCCTACACCGCGATCAATGCACCGCGCGGCCTGACTGAGCGGATTTACCACGTGTGGCGCCACAACGGTAAAGAGGTCGACCGCATCGCCCTGGATATTCAAGGCGGCACCAAGGCCGGCTATCGCGCCTGGAGCCACAAGCAGAACTTCCCCGCCGAGCCGGGCGGCAAGTGGCGGGTCGACGTAATCACCGACGGCGGCCAGACCCTCGGTGTGCTGCGCTTTCGGGTCGATCCCTAACAGGCCGCAGCCTCGTGGCCGAGCGCATTATCTGTCGGCCAGTTTGGCGCTCAAGGCAGGACTAACTGGCTGTGCAGTTGAGTGCCGTGGGTCAGGTTGTCGGCCAGCGGACAACGGCGCTCGACCTCCAGCAGGAACGCCTGTTTCTGCTCCGGGCTGAGGTCGGCATCGATCTCGACCAATACCCTGAGCGCCTGAAATCCAGGGCGCACCGACGGGTCGCGGCCGAGCAAACCGGCGGGGTCATAGTCGGCCTGCAGGTCAAAGCGCATGCCGCGCAGTTCAATTTTTTGCTGATGCGCCAGCAACCGGCCGATGGTGCCAAAGCACCCGGCAACCGCGGCGAGAATCAACTCCAGGGGCGTCGGACCACTGTCTTGCCCGGCGGCATGGGTGGGTTGATCCATGATGATGCGGTGGGCACCGCAGCTCACTTCAATGGCAAAGCCGGCACCCAGCTCACCCTTGGCACTAATGGTTTTCAAGCTCATCTCAGCGCTCCGTTTTACAGCTGCGAATACCCAGCAGGTGGGATGATGCGGTGGGCGCCGCAGTTCACTTCAATGGCAAAGCCGGCACCCAGCTCCCCCTTGGCGCTAATGGTTTTCAAGCTCATCTCAGCACTTCATCTTGCAGCTGTTGATGCCCAGCAGCCGGTACGCCGGACACCAGTTGAGCAACCCGGTGGCCAATGGCACCAGACCGATCAAACCCCACCAGCCAATCACCCCGGTCGCGCCGAGGCCAAGCAGGAGAATGCCGGCGCTAATGCGCAGCAGTTTGTCGGTGCGACCCACGTTGTGTTGCATGGCGGACTCCTTGGGGGAAATGCCCCTGACACCTAGGCCTGTTACAGGCGGATGTGTATGCAGTGCTACTCAAAGCTTGGCAGGTTGACCGCGACCTGCGCCTTACCCGCCGCGACCCAGGCATCGAAACCACCCTCCAGCGACTGCACCTGCAAATAACCCATGACCTGCAGAGAACAGGCGGCAAGAGCGGCGCGGCCACTGGTTTTGCAATACAGCACGATGTTCAGGCCACGGGCGCAGAGTTCGGGATCGTTGCTGAGCTTGAACTCCAGCAGGCCGCGGGGAATGTTGAGCGCGCCGGGGATATGCCCGGCGTGAAACTCGTCCGCCTCGCGCACGTCGAGCAACAGATCGGCGGCGCGGATGGCTGCCTCGGCATCGGACAGTGCGACTTCACGGATCTGCGCCCGGGCTTCAAGCACCAAGTCATGGGCGTTTTTCATCGGACGGCTCCTGCGTTAGGGATCGATAAGCAAAGTGGGCGTCAGGTGTATTTGGTAAAAATCTTGCGCACCCGCGCCAGGGTTTCGGCGTTATCCAGCGTCGGATCGACCACCGCCTCTTCCAGCAAGCAGGCCAGCAGTTCTTGATAGGCCTTATCCAAGGCCTTGCGCGCGGCACTGAACTGCTGGGCAATCGACTCGCATTGATCGCCGCGCAGGATCATCGCCTGCAAGCCGCGAATCTGCCCTTCGACACGCGCCAAGCGCTTCAACATGGCCTGCTGCGGGGCCGGTAAGGTTTGTTTGTCCATGGCTTATTCCAAACTACGTTTTAGGCTGAAGGCGCCTCGTAGCGCGCCAAGCTCATAACCGCGGGCCTGATCCTGCGGATAACGCTGATCGAGCAGCGCTGCCAACTCCGGCTTGAGTGCCTTGCCGTGACAGGCCAGGCAAGGCTCGCCGACCGCAATCGCCTGCATCACTCGCAACTCGCCAGCCACCATGGCGCTGTGTTGCATGCCGGCCAGTGGCTCGCCAGCGGCGGCGCGCTGGGCAAATTGCAGCAGGACTTGTCGCTCCCAGGCATCGGCTGCGTTGGCCGGATTGCGCACCAACAATGACGTGCGCCCCACCTGCCAGGGCGCCCGGCTGTGCTCGGCGGCAATTTGCGGCGCCTGCAACTGGCAGGCCTCGACCGCCTTGAGCGGGCCGCCCGCCTGCAGCGCCGCCTTCACCGTTTCCATCAGCTGTTTCTGGAACGGCGGGATCA
>C687J26845_10001283_pt1 | contig 15644 bp, 12 predicted proteins | sample RifCSPlowO2_12_FD_26845 | JGI IMG/M metagenome (IMG submission 26845)
GGTTATTTCGATGGCGGCTATACGCTCACCGACGCGGCCACGGCGCTGGTCGATGCGGGCATCGTCGCGCAGCTTGCCGGGGGTGCGGACAACAAGCACTTCGTGGACTGGATGGCGCTCAATCTGGTGGATGCCTTGCCCGATGCTTCAACCGAGGCGGTGCTGATCGAATTCATCACCAGTGGGCAGTTTACGCAGGCGACTTTTCTGGCGACGCTGGCCGCGCATCAGATCAATCAGGATCACATCGGGCTGGTGGGCTTGCAGGACCACGGGATGGAGTTCGTCTGAGGAACGCTCCCGCACTTGTATGGGCGGCGCAGCCTGACTTGAACTAGGCCGATTACGCCGACCTCATCGCCAACGGCATCCGCTATGCGCTGCGGGTGGCGTGAGGGCCGCCGATCGAGAGCGGCGGCTGGTGCGGATCGGCCTCGACGGTGCCGCAGGCGGGTAGGCGCATGAACGCTGTAGGCGCATGAACGCTTCCATGCGGGCCGCGAGCCAAATTGGGGCCTCCTGCATCGGGAAATGCCCGCAGTTGGGAATGACTTCGAGCGTCGCATTCGGTAGCCACGAGAGCAGCGTGCGGCGCATCAGGTCCGGAGGATAGCCGGCGTCGTGCTCGCCGGCGAGAACCAGGAATGGCGTCGCCGAGCCGTGCAGCATTTCCGAGAAATCCGTGTCCATCGCCAGCGTCAGGTAACCGAGATAGGCGGCGCGCGTCATCGACTGGCGGGCGGTCCGAGTCATCCAGTCGCGCCAAACCGCTGACAGCCGGTTGCCGGTCATCAGGTCGAGCGCGATCCGGATATTTTCGTCTTTGTCCGCACCGCCGAGCATAAAGTCGCGCGTTGCCGGTTCGGGCTTCAATCCACAAGCGGGAGCGGGCGTAACCGCAACTACGCTTTTCACCCTGTCCCCCGCATCCACCACGAGACGCTGCGCGAGCATGCCGCCAAATGAATGCCCAACCAGGTGGAAGCGCGGCCATTTGAGATAGTCGGCGAGCGCAAGGACATCGCCGATCAGTTCAGGAAACGAATAATCGCCCTCGATGCCGCGCGAGCGGCCAAAGCCGCGGTAGTCGGGAAAGGCGTAGCTGAACGCCGTGCCGTCCAGGCAATGGAGCAAGGGGCCGTAAAATGCGAAGTCGTTAGGCACGCCCGGCAGCACCAGCACTCGCTCCGGCCCATCGCCGCACCGCTCGTACCCGAGAAGCGGCGGGTTCATGCCGCGAGATTAAGCTGCGCGATCAGTTCGGCCGCGTTATGGACGGCGAGCTTGTCGTGTATGGCCTGAGTCTGGTTTCGCACGGTCTGCGGGGCAGTGCCCAGCACCCGCGCGATCTCCTTGTGGCTCAACCCCCGCGCCAGGTAGCGCGCGACAGCCTGCTCGCGCGGGCTGAGCGCATCGGCGGCGTTGCGCCTGCGCGCCTTCAGAAACATCATATCTGTCACGCAGACGCAACGAACCACGATAGCCTTCCCGGCGTAGCAGCCACCGTCCGTGGTCAGTGCGTACCATAGTTCTTGTGGAAGGGCGCTTTCATTCCAGGCAGGCCACTCGTTTTGGAGAAGAGCGGTGAAAGCCGCCTCGGTATGGTACAGCGCGCCCTTCGCATCCACGATCGCCATTGGTCCATCGACTTGCATACTGCGCAAACGCTCCATGTGCAGCACACGGTTGATTCTCAGCGCTTCACGCAAGTGCGGACAAATGATCGCGGCCAGCTGCCGGTCGCGTTCCGTGTACTGGTTGTCCGCATTTGCCCGATAGAGCGACACCCAGTAGGCGTAGCCGGTGTCCTGGTTTATCTCGCTGCTGATTATGGCGTTCTGGTGACCGAAGCGTGCCACGTAATCCCGTATAGCTGATCTGTCGCGACCGCGAAGCATAGTCGGCGAGTGAAACGCCATGGTTGTTGCCCGGTGCGGTCGCACCGCAAAGGATATCGTGTCCTGGTGCTTGACGTGCTCGTGCTCGGAGATGATCTCGCGCGGCTCGTTGTGCAGGTGAACGCTATTCCAATCGAGCCCGTCTGGGGAATAGCGGCCGGTTCCCCATATCGCCGAGTCAAACGACACAGCCGACTTGAGCAGGTTGAGCGCCTTGTCCTGGAATTCCCCCGACAGCGTTTCACGGCTCGCGCTGTAAAGCGCGAGCAGCAACTGGCTCAGTTCCACGCTCTCCCACCCCCCTGCTGGCGTCGCCTAGTTTTTGGTGGCGGCTTTGGATTTTTGTCTAGCATACCAAAAATAGTGCATTTGCACTATTTCCCTCGCTCGTCCTGCGTTCCAGGATGTAGCCTATGTTTGGGTGACAGGCGGATTTCGAAACGGGCGTCGAAATGAATTCATCCGGCCTTGAAAAGAATCGGGTCGGGGTGCATAGCGAAAATAAAGTCGTGAAAAACGCGAAGCCAACTCCTCGCTTGCCGTCTCTGAACGCAATCCGTGCGTTTGAAGCAGTGGGCCGGCTACTGAGCTTCCGTCGCGCCGCGAACGAGTTGCATGTCACCACATCAGCCGTCAGCCATCAGATCAAGGCGCTCGAAAATTATTTCGGCATGCCGCTGGTGCGCATGGTCAATCGTCAGATCGCGTTGACCGCCGCCGGAGAAAAATACTTCCGGCAAATTTCCCAGGGCCTGACGCAGCTATCGCTGGCCTCAAGCAGCTTGCTGCGGGCGAAGGGCGCGCGAATTCTTAGAGTAACGATGGCGCCCACACTGGCAACCTGGTGGCTGATTCCAAAGCTTGAGAGCTTTCTGGGCGCGTTTCCGGATATTTCCCTGGAGGTGTCGGCCACGACCGTGAAGAGGGACTTCGCACTCGGTCAGTTTGACGTTGCGATTCGATATTCACGCCGCATTCAAAATGGCCTTCACGCGACGGCGATAGGAAAAAATGAGGTCTTTCCGGTTTGCAGCCCGCTTTTGATGGAAGGCTCGTTTCCGCTTGGCACGGCGGCCGATTTGCGGCACCACACCCTGATCAGCACCAGGGATGAGCTGTTCGTCGAAGAACCGATTGCCAACTGGAATGGCTGGCTGACAGCGGCGCACCATCCGGCCATACCCGGAGCGCGGCAGATCTATCTCAGCCCCCGGGGCCTGATGCTTCAGGCTGTCGCCCAAGGATTGGGGGTTGGGCTTGCGAGAACGCTCCTGGCGGCCGAAGCCATGGCCGCCGGGCAGCTTGTTTGCCCGTTCGGACCGGCTCTACCGTTGTCAGCGAACTACCATGTCGTGTGCCCCGAAAGCAGCGCAAAGAATCCGGACATTGTTGCCTTCCGCGATTGGGTGCTCGCCGAGGCAAAGGCAAGCGCCGCGCTCATCAATGTTCCGGAAGCTTAACGGCCCGGCGCTCCTCTTTCTTCACCCAGCATGAAGCCCGGACACCCCAGAATGCATCTCGGTTGTAAACAGAATGCCTGCAACCTGTACGGCGCCGCCTATCTGCGTGTCGCCCGCAACGTCGTGTTTAGTTTAAGTACAGGCTCGTCAAGAAAAAATCTTTTGCAGGCGATGCGTCGAGCCTCTATATTCGCGTGGCCTGATAAAACAACCAAGCGCAGGCACGGACGCATCAAGTGTAAGAACGGCATCAGAAGAAAGACCAACATAACCCGGCGGAGTCAAAGCCGTCTGCCTCAATAAACGTAAAGGGGAGTCTCGTAATGGCAACCTATAACTGGTCCTCGTTAGCAAACGGCCAAGTGGTCAGCTTCAACCCGGGCGTCGATATACTCAATTTCGACGACTCATCTATTTCCGGCAGCACGCTCATCGTGGCGCTCGCTTCTTCCGTCCAGACGAAGCTCACTGTGTCAGGCAAGACAGTGACGTTCTCTGTTGCGATCGGGGCCTTTACAACCACCAACGTTACCTTTGCCAATGGCAGCCTGTTCGTCGTTGGAGACAATACGACGAACACATCAGCCGATGACCAGGCCAATACGTTGATCGGCGGAACAGGCAACGATTTTCTTATTGGCAGGGGTGGTAATGATTCCTTATTCGGCGGCGACGGAAACGACAAGCTTGCCGGCGAGCTTGGCAACTTGGGCGGTAACAATACGCTGAACGGTGGAGCAGGTACGGATACCGCGCTTTATGGCACCGACCAACCAGCGGTGATCGTCAATCTCGCAACCGGCATAGCGACGAGCTCCCTCGGCACAGACGTACTGATCAGCATCGAAAACGTCGTGAGCACTGATTTTGCGGACACCCTGATCGGCAATGCGGAGGCGAATTCGCTCAACGGTCGGGGCGGAAACGATTCGCTAGTCGGCGCGGCGGGTAACGACAGTCTCGATGGTGGCAGCGGCAACGATACGCTGAATGGAGGCTCCGGGAATGACACCCTCAATGGGGGCGCCGGGGGTTTCGATGTAGCAAATTACTCGGGAGCAAGCGGTCCACTCACAGTAAACCTTGCAACCGGCACGAAAACGGGCGGCGATGGCAGCATCGACACCCTCTTGAACATCGAACAGGTTTGGGGGGGCGCCTTCAATGATGTGCTGATCGGTGACGGCAACAACAATCTGCTGCGCGGCAATCTTGGGGACGACACGCTCGACGGCGGCGCAGGCACGGACACGGCGGATTACTCACAGGCGAGCGGGTCAGTCACGGTGAACCTTGCCACGGGTACGGCGAGCGGTGCTGACGGCAACGATACGCTGGTGAGCATCGAAAGCGTATTCGGCACCGCCGGCAATGACGTCTTCATCGGCGGCGATCCCGCACACGCGCCTGACCTTCTGGGAAACGGCACGAACGAGATTTTCCGCCCTGGAGGCGGCAACGACACCATCACGGGCGCGACGGGCAATGGTGTCGCCACCCGTGTGGATTATTCCAACAGCACCAGCGCGATCACGGTCAATCTCGGCACGGGCACCGCCAGCGATGGCTTCGGCGGCACCGATACGCTGGTGCGTGTCGATCACGTTTTCGGTGGTTCCGCTAACGACGTGCTGAACGGCGGCAGCCTGGAGCGTTCAACCAATGGTGGATTTTTCGAGGTGTTCCGCGGCAACTCGGGGAATGACACCCTCAACGGCGCCGGCACCGATACCGTGCTGGGCGCTGCGGGCGCCGACCGGGCGAACTACGGCAACTCGCCTGCCGCGGTGATCGTGAACCTCGGCGCAACGCCCTACGTAGCGGGTAGCGACACTGTCCCGGGAGGCGCGGCGCGCGATGGCTTTGGGTTCACCGATACCCTGCTCAATATCGACCAAGTAACAGGATCGGCATTCAACGACACGCTGGTGGGCGGCGCTGACAATCATCGCCTGATTGGCGATGCGGGCAATGACACGCTGGTGGGTGCGGCGTACGGTGTTGAAGCTTCGTATCAGACCGCCACGTCGGCGGTCATTGCGAGCCTTGCCGCCGGCACGGCGAGCGATGGATTAGGCGGTACCGACACGCTGGTGAACATAACGGACCTGCGCGGTTCCGACTTCGACGACACGCTCACCGGCAATAGCGCTGACAATCGTCTCGCCGGGGAAGCCGGCGCGGACACCATTGACGGCGGAGCGGGCATTGATTTTGCGAGCTATAACGGCGTGCCGCTCGCCAATGGTGGTGTCAATGCTTTCATCGAGAACGGCGCGGGCATGGTGAACGACGGTTTCGGCTCCGCCGACACGCTCAGCAACATCGAGGGACTGATCGGCACGTATGCCAACGATACGCTGGCTGGGGGTTTGGGCGATCAGTGGTTCATCGCCCGCGGCGGCAGCGACACGATCAGCGGGGGCGCGGGCAACGATTGGGTGAGCTACACCGAAGATCCGGCCGGGGTGACAATAAACCTTGGCACCGGCACGGCGAGCGACGGGTGGGGCGGCATCTGGGGGTTTGGCGGCACCGACACGCTGATCTCGATCGAAAACGCCGAGGGTTCCGACTTCTCGGACACGCTCATCGGCAGTGACGGAGCGAACGAACTGCGCGGGCGTGATGGCAACGACACGCTCACGGGCGGCGCGGGAGACGACACACTGAACGGCGGTGCGGGCACGGACACCGCGGTCTACAGCGGCAACCGCGCCGCCTATACGATCAACGCGATTGCTTACGGCTACACCGTCTCCGGCTCCGAGGGCACGGACACGCTCGTTGCGGTCGAGAACGCGCAGTTCGCGGACATGAATGTGGCCCTCGACGTTACCACTGCCCCGGACGAGGTGATTCTCGGCACGGCTGGAAACGATACACTGGTTGGGGGCGACACCAACGATTTCCTCTCCGGCGAGGGCGGCGATGACACTCTCATCGGCAACGGCGGCGACGACACGCTCGATGGCGGTTCGGGCGCGGATCGCATGGAGGGTGGCAACGGCAACGACACCTACTACGTCGATAATGTAAAAGACGTGGTGGTGGAGACCTCCAACGGGCAGACGATCTCACTGGCGAGCGCCGCGGATGAGTCTGCTGCGCTCAATGTGGCGCCGAACGCGCTGGAGGGGTTCACCGATACGGTGATTGCGGCGATCGACTACAGCTTGGCGAATCTCGCCTACGTGGAGAATCTCACGCTGAATGCGGCGGGCACGGCCACTCTCGGCACCGGCAACGCGCTCGATAACGTGCTCACCGGCAATGCGCTTAACAACACGTTCAGCGGTCTTGGCGGCAACGACACGGTTGAGGGCGGCGGCGGCGCGGATACCTCGATCTACAGCGGCAAGCGTTCGGACTACGCGATCACCAAGACCGCCTCCGGCCACACCGTGTCAGGCTCGGAGGGCAACGATACGCTCAGCAACATCGAGCGGCTGCAATTCTCCGACGCCTCGCTCGCCTTTGACATGGGGGTGAGCGAGGCCGGGGGCAAGACCGCGCTCTTGCTGGGGGCCTGTCTGGGTGCGAACGGCCTGAGCAACAAGACCGTCGTGGGTGGGATTCTGGATTATTTCGATGGCGGCTATACGCTCACCGACGCGGCCACGGCGCTGGTCGATGCGGGCATCGTCGCGCAGCTTGCCGGGGGCGCGGACAACCAGCACTTCGTGGANTGGATGGCGCTCAACCTGGTGGATGCCTTGCCCGATGCTTCAACCGAGGCGGTGCTGATCGACTTTATCACCAGCGGGCAGTTTACGCAGGCNACTTTTCTGGCGGCGCTGGCCGCGCATCAGATCAATCAGGATCACATCGGGCTCGTAGGGTTACAGCAGAGCGGGATGGAATTCGTTTGACGGGGCGTCAAATATGCCGATGTCGCACCGGTATCAAACGCAATAATGCAAGTCTGACCTCATTACCTATCACTAAAGCCTGTTGCCAGGGGCAGCAAATGCGATATTCCAATCCCGGCATATTTTCATTTTACCGCGTGTTCGAGGCAACCCATGAGCACCGATAGCGTTACGCCTGTGGTTAGCGGCAGCCTGACCACCGTTCTGATGAATGTAAATGCCGCGGCGCAAGACGCCGCGGCGGTCTCGGGTTGGCGCATGCTCGACGGCAGCGAGCTTGGCGTCAGCACTTCGCTGCTCAACAATGGTATCTACACCAATGCCAACGCGCAGGCGGTCGTGGCGGTCGCGGACTACAACGGCCACCGCACCCTCGCCATCGGTTTTCAAGGCAGCAACGACGCCGAGGACTGGCGTGAGAACTTCCAGAACATCAACAGCCATTACTCCCTGTACGCGTCGCTGATTGCGGGTATCAGCACCGCGGTGCGGGAAGGAAACTACGACCTCGTCCTCGTGACCGGACACAGTCTCGGCGGCGCCATGGCGCAGATGTTCATGGCCGATTACGCAGACATCGCGCCGGCCTATGCGATCACCACCGGTGCGCCAGGCTATCTGCAATCCGGGCCCACCGCCGACGGCCGAATCATCAACTACCAGATCAGCGATGATCCCGTCATCGTGCTCGCTGACAACCGCGCCGAGGTCGGACAGATTCTTGGCTCGTTGGATGCGGCTACTTTGACCGAGCTGACCACCGCGGTGGGGACCGAGATCGGCTTTCCGGCCGACGTGCTCACCTCTTCGGTGCCGTTCATGACGCAGAACTATTACGACCACGGCACGAACCTGATCCTCCCGGCGCCCGGCCACCCGAGCCTCGCGCCGGCGGTGGAGTCGCTCCTGACCTCCGTGAACGTCGATGCCCACGACCTTGCCACCTACAGCGCCAACATCGGGCTGGTGAACGCCAACCCATTCGACCTTGACGTGGGCAGTCGGGGCATGGACGGCAACGACGCTCTGTTCGGCATTACGGGCAACGAAACGATCGATGGCAGCGCAGGCACCGACATCCTTTACCTGCATGACAACCGAGCCGATTTCTCGGTCGTCAAGACGACAGTCGGCTTCACCGTCACGAGTCTAAACAGCGGCACCGATTCACTCATGAATATCGAGCGCTTGCAATTTTCCGACAAGTCGCTGGCCGTGGACATGGGGGTGAGCGAGGCCGGGGGCAAGACCGCGCTCTTGCTGGGCGCCTGCCTGGGCTCAAGCGGCCTGAGCAACCAGACCGTCGTGGGTGCGATTCTGGGTTATTTCGATGGCGGCTATACGCTCACCGACGCGGCCACGGCGCTGGTCGATGCGGGCATCGTCGCGCAGCTTGCCGGGGGTGCGGACAACCAGCACTTCGTGGACTGGATGGCGCTCAACCTGGTCGATGCCTTGCCCGATGCCTCAACCGAGGCGGTGCTGATCGAATTTATCACCAGTGGGCAGTTTACGCAGGCCACTTTTCTGGCGACGCTGGCCGCACATCAGATCAATCAGGATCACATCGGGCTGGTGGGCTTGCAGGACAACGGGATGGAGTTCGTCTGACAGGCGCGCCCGAAAGAGTTCACGCGGCTTGTCATTCCCGAGCAGTCGGGAATCCATTGGATGGTTCACGCAAGATGACGCGCCGTATAGGTTTCCGTTTTCACGGGAACGACACACCTTCTGAGCCATGATCGTACGCACATTTCCGCTTAAGGTAGCGCCCTTGGGGGCGGGAATCGATTGCGTGGTTCGACTATCCCGCAGTCGGATCAGGGGTGAGCGTGTTTCGCGAAGTCCCCGCTTTCATGAGTTCCTTCAGGCAAGATTGAAGCTGGACCTCCCAGCCGGGCATCTCGATCCCGAAGACCCGCTTGATCCTGTCCTTGCTGGTGGCGCAGTTGAGCGGTCTTGCCGCGGGAAGTGGATATTCCGCCGTCGTGATCGGCCGCAGGCTGGCCCAGCCGGTGTTCTCGCGCGAGATTTCGCGCGCCATTTCGAGAATCCGTTTCGCGAAGTCGAAGCGGGACGCGTACCCGTTTGCGGAAAGATGGTAGATGCCCTTTTCCTCCTTGGGTTGCCTGATCTTGCAGAGCAGTTCGGCAGTCGACTCGGCAAGCGTCCGCGCCCAGGTCGGGGAGCCGATCTGATCATCCACGACAGCGAGTTCTTTTCGTTCCCGGGCGAGCCGCAGCATCGTCAGCACAAAGTTGGTGCCGCGGGCGCTGTAAATCCAGCTCGCTCTCAGTATCAAGTGCGCGCAGCCGGAAGTGGCGATAGCGCGCTCACCTTCCAGTTTTGACGTTCCATAAATGTTGAGCGGGTTCGGCGCATCCTCCTCCACGTAAGGGGTCGGGCGGGCGCCGTCGAACACGTAGTCTGTCGAATAGTGGACGAGCAGGGCATCGATGCGTCTTGCTTCCTCCGCCATCACGCCGGGCGCGACAGCATTCACGTGCATCGCCAGATCGGGTTCGGATTCGGCTTTGTCGACCGTGGTGTAGCCCGCGGCGTTGACGATGATGTCGGGTGATGCGTCACGGATTACCCTCCGGATGGAGTCAGAGTCGACGAGGTCCAACCGTGTCCGGTCGAGCGCGATGACGCGGCCGAGCGGCGCGAGCGTGCGCTGCAACTCCCAACCGACCTGGCCGGTCCTGCCGGTCAAAAGTATGGTTGTCACGGAAAAACCTCGGCCTTACCGAAAGGCGGCCCCTGTCGGTCCTTGCCCGAAAGTATGGGCCCGTTTTGCAAAGGCCAGCGGATGTCCAGCTCAGGATCGTTCCAGGCGATGCAGCGCTCGAACTGCGGCGCCCAATAATCCGTCGTCTTGTATTGAACCTCTGCGACGCTGCTTGTTACCAGAAATCCGTGCGCGAAGCCGGGGGGAACCCACAGCATGTATTTGTTCTTATCGGAAAGGACATGGGCTGTCCACTTGCCGAAGGTGGGCGAACTTCTGCGGATATCCACGGCGACGTCATACACCTCGCCGACGGTGACACGGACCAGTTTCCCTTGCGGCTGCTGGATCTGGTAGTGCAGCCCGCGCAGGACGTTCCTGACTGACCGCGAGTGGTTGTCCTGAACGAAGCGCGCATTGATGCCGGTTTTTTCGGCGAACTCGCGCTCGTTGTAGCTTTCGTAGAAAAAGCCGCGTTCGTCGCCGAATACTTCCGGCTCGAGGATGAGGACGTCGGGAATGCTGGTCTTGATGATATCCATGACCGGCCTACTCGTATAACACGCCTTTCAAGTACTGCGCGTAAGCGTTGTCGCCGATCGAGGAAGCGATGGTTTCGAGCTGGCCGGCGCTGATGTAGCCCATGCGATAGGCGATCTCTTCCGGGCACGCGACTTTCAGTCCCTGGCGCTTCTCGATGGTCTCGATGAACATCGATGCTTCAAGCAGCGATTCGTGGGTACCGGTGTCGAGCCAGGCGATGCCGCGGCCCACCAGGACCACATTGAGTTCGCCGCGGCGCAGGTATTCATTGTTGACGTCGGTGATTTCGAGTTCGCCGCGCGCGGACGGTTTCAGGGCGCGGGAGATATCGATGACTTTATTGTCATAAACGAAAAAACCGGTGACCGCGTATTTCGATCTGGGGTGCTTGGGTTTTTCCTCGATCGAGATCACCTTTCGGTTCTTGTCGAATTCGACTACTCCGGAGCGTTCCGGATCGTGCACCTGGTAGGCGAAGATCGTTGCGCCGTTCGTCTTTTCAGTTGCGGCCTGCATATCGCGAGTCAGGTCATGACCGTAAAAGATGTTGTCGCCGAGAATCAGCGCGCACGGGTCGTTGCCGATGAAATCGGCGCCGATGATAAAAGCCTGCGGGATACCCTCGGGGGCGGGTTGCACGGCATACGACAGATTGATGCCCCAGCGCCGTCCGTCGCCGAGCAATCGCTCGAAGCGCGGGGTGTCGTGCGGTGTGGATATGAGCAGCATGTCGCGTATGCCGGCCAGCATCAACGTCGACAATGGGTAGTACACCATCGGCTTGTCGTAGACCGGCAGCAACTGCTTCGATACCACTTGTGTCGCGGGATAAAGCCGGGTACCCGAGCCGCCGGCGAGGATGATGCCTTTCATGGTAATGGGTGATGGGTAATAGGTGATGGGTAATCACCCATTACCAGATCGTCTCGGCGCCCAGCGCATTGCAGGCCGGATCAGAGGTGACGAGAACCATGTGCTCCAGCGTTGCCTGAGCGACCAGCATCCGGTCAAAGGGATCGCGGTGCCTGCGATCGAGTAAGCCCGCTCTAAGCGCGTGGACAAGGGTAATCGGCAGTACGCGCAACCGCGCCTCCTCGACCAAGGCCGGCAGCTTGGGCAAGACGCGTTCCGCGCCGGGGAGTTTACCGAGCTGGAGCTTGGTCGCCAGCTCCCAACCTGAGGCGGGACTCACCCAAACTGTGTTGCGGGGATTCTTGATGACGGCAAGCGCCTGAGCGGACAGCCGGTCATCATCGGTGAGCCACCAAAGAAGCGCGTGGGTATCGAGTAAAGCCTTCATTTTTCCCACGCGTCGAGTTCTTCGCGCGGCAGCGGCTCGAAAAAGCTCTCCGGCACCCGCCAGCCCTTGAGCACCCCTGGCTTGCGTTCCTGCGCTTCGTCCAGCGGAACCAGTTTCGCGCACGGCTTGCCGGCTTTCGCCAGCACGATTTCCTCTCCCTTGCGCACGCGATCGAGAAGTTTTGACAGGTTGGTCTTGGCGGTGTGAACGTTTACGACGGTAACCATACGAGACTTAGTCCATGAACTTAGCTAAGTATGGTGAGTAGCGGGCGCAGAGTCAAGGCTAGGAGTTTGTCGGACTTGGCCCCGACAAACTCCTAATGCAAAACCGGCGCCAGGAAAATTGCAAGAGAGGATGACGGATATGAGAATTCACTCTTGTCTTTCTTCATATTCGGCTGCTTCGGGTGGGTTTTCTTCCGAATGGTCAGCCGGTTTTGTTGTTAGCAGCCTGTCGGACTGGTAAGTTCGACAGGCTGCTAGAGAGTGCGGGAACTCGGGAATAGAGAATTGGGCAACGGCGCCATTTTCTACTCCCCATTTCCTATTTTCCGGCTTCCGTAGTTGAGATCGATCCAGTTCCGATATGCGCCGCTGGTCACGTTTTGCACCCAGTCCATATGGTCGAGATACCATTGCACCGTCTTTCGGACACCGGTTTCAAACCGCTCTCCGGGCTTCCAACCGAATTCGGCCGCCATTTTCCCGGCGTCCATCGCGTAGCGCCGATCGTGCCCCGGCCGGTCCCGGACAAAAGTAACGAGTGATGAGTAACGGGCAATGGGTGAGGGGTTATGGGTTATGGGTAACGAGCGTAGCGGACGGAGTTCGTCAAGGATAGTGCAGATGGTCTTGACGACTTCGAGGTTGGTTTTTTCGCTGTTGCCGCCGACGTTGTAGGTTTCTCCCGGCCGCCCCTTATGCAGCACCAGGCGCACGGCGGCGCAGTGGTCGCCGACATAGAGCCAGTCGCGCACATTGAGCCCGTCACCGTAGACCGGCAGTGGCCTTCCCTGTACGGCATTAACGATCATCAGCGGGATCAGTTTTTCCGGGAACTGGAACGGTCCGTAGTTATTCGAGCAGTTGGTCGTCAGCGTCGGCAACCCGTAGGTGTGATGGTAGGCCCGCACCAGGTGGTCAGACGCTGCCTTCGACGCCGCGTAGGGACTGTTCGGGGCATAGGGCGTGTTCTCGGTGAACGCCGGATCATCAGGTCCCAGCGAGCCATAGACTTCGTCGGTCGACACGTGCAGAAAACGGAAGCGGCTCTTCTCCGGTTCGGCCAGCGATGACCAATAGGCGCGTGCTTCCTCCAGCAGGCTGAACGTGCCGGTGACATTGGTTTGAACGAACTCGGCTGGTGCGTGGATCGAGCGATCGACATGGCTTTCCGCCGCAAAGTGCACGATCGCGGACGGGCGGTGTTCCGCCAGCAACCGTGCCACCCGCGCGCGGTCGCAGATGTCGCCTTTGACGAAAACATGCCGCGGGTCATGTTTCAGGTTCGACAAATTGCCGAGGTTGCCGGCGTAGGTGAGCTTGTCCAGATTGACGATCGGCGAGCTTTCGACGGCGATCCAGTCGAGGACGAAATTTGCGCCGATGAATCCGGCGCCACCGGTAACCAGAATGTTGCTCACGCCGCGCACCTGTTCGGTGAAATGGCCATATTCTATGCGCAACAGGCATTTACGTGTAGGCTGTGATCCTGGTATTGAGACAGGTTCACGCAGGCATCGCACGGCGCAATTCACAACAACAGCGATGAAATCAATCCTGCTGGTCAAGACGTCGTCGCTCGGGGACGTGGTGCACAATCTGCCTGTCGTCGGCGACATCCGTTCCGCGTATCCCGATGCCGTGATCGACTGGGTGGTGGAGGAGGGATTTGCTGCGATTCCGCCTCTGCACCCGGCGGTGCGCAGCGTGTTGCCGGTCGCGATCCGGCGCTGGCGGTCGCTGTTGTGGCGGCGCCGGACTCATGGTGAAGTCCGCACCTTTCTGCGGCGGCTGCGCGCGCAGGCCTACGACGCCGTGGTCGATACCCAGGGACTGCTGAAAAGCGCGCTGATCGCGCGCGCCGCGCACGGCGAGCGCTTTGGCCTCGATTGGGAAAGTGCGCGCGAGCCGCTGGCGCTGCTTTACGATCGAACCTTCAGCGTGCCGTGGACGCTGCACGCGGTGGAAAGAAACCGCGCGCTCGCCGCGCAAGCATTGGGCTACGCTCTGTCCCCGCAGGTAAGCTACGGCATCCGCGCCGTGCCGGTGAAATTTTCCTGGCTTCCCGCGGCGCCTTACGTGGTGCTGCTGCATGCGACCAGCGCCGAGCGCAAGCTGTGGCCGGAAGCGCGCTGGGTCGAGCTCGGCGGACGGTTTTCGCTGGGCGGCGCGTGCTGCGTGTTGCCGTGGGGTAATGCCGCCGAGCGCGACCGCAGCGAGCGGCTGGCTGGGCAATTGGCTAGGGCCGTTATCCCTCCCGCGTTGCGGCTGGATGAAGCGGCGGGGCTGCTGGCCGGTGCGCAGGCCGTGATGGGCGTGGACACCGGGCTCACCCACCTCGCGGCGGCGCTCGGCGTAGCCACGGTCGGCATCTACTGCGCAACCGACCCGGCGGCGACCGGCATTTATGGCTGCGAGCGCGCGGTAAATCTCGGCGGCATCGGCGCTCCGCCAACGGTCGACGCAGTGAACGCCGCGCTGCCGAAGTTGCTCGGCCCATTACCCATTACCCATTGCCCATTACCGGTTTGCTGATGCGTTTCATCTACACGTTGCTGGTCTACGCGCTGCTGCCGCGCGCGCTGTGGCACTTGTTGTGGCGCGCGCGCCGGCAGCCGGCCTATCTTGAGCACATTCCCGAGCGCTTCGGCTATTACCGGCAGCCGGCGGAGCAGCCGCTGATCTGGGTCCACGCGGTGTCGGTCGGTGAGACCCGTGCGGCGGAGCCGCTGATACGCGCCCTGCAGCGCGAATATCCGCAGCACCGCATCCTCCTTACCCACATGACGCCGACCGGCAGGGAAGCCGGGGAAGCCCTGTATGGCGACACGGTGCTGCGCTGCTACCTGCCGTACGATTATCCGGGCGCGGTAGCGCACTTTCTCGATCATTTCCGCCCGCGGGTCGGAGTACTGATGGAAACGGAGGTCTGGTCCAATCTCATTCACGCCTGCCGCGAGCGGCGGATACCGCTTTACCTGGTGAACGCGCGGCTGTCGGAGAAGTCATTCGAGAAATATCGCCGCTTCGCCGAACTCACGCGCGCGAGCCTGGGCGAATTGACTGCCGTCGCCGCGCAAACCGCGGACGACGCGCAGCGCCTGGCTGCGTTGGGCGCAGAGAACGCGGTGATCGCCGGCAATCTCAAGTTCGACATCGAGTTGCCGGTGGCACAGCTCAAGCTGGGGGAGGCATGGCGCAGGCGCTATGGGGAAAGCCGCCCGGTGCTGCTTGCCGCCAGCACGCGCGACGGCGAGGAGGATCTGCTGTTAAGCCGCCTCGGTGCGCTTGAGGCGCCGTTTGCGTTGCTGGTCATCGTGCCGCGCCATCCGCAGCGTTTCGACGCGGTCGCCGCGCTGATCGAGCGGCACGGCATCCGTTATCAGCGCCGGAGCCGCGAAGAGCCGGTTGCGCCCGACACCCGCGTCGTGCTCGGCGACAGCATGGGAGAGATGTTCGCCTACTATGCGGCGTGCGACGTCGCGTTCATTGGCGGCAGCCTGCTGCCGTTCGGCGGACAGAACCTGATCGAGGCATGCGCCGCGGGCAAGCCGGTGCTGTTCGGGCCGCATACCTACAACTTTGCCGAGGCGGCCGAGGGCGCGATTGCGGCGGG
>C687J26845_10001284_pt1 | contig 15640 bp, 13 predicted proteins | sample RifCSPlowO2_12_FD_26845 | JGI IMG/M metagenome (IMG submission 26845)
CATATCAAACCGCAAAAGACCGTTAAGTTTGTAAACAGGCATAGAACCTTTATTTACCCATGAATAAAGGGTAGATGTCTTTATATTCAGAAATTCTGATAAGCCTTTTATAGTTACAAGTGCTTTCATTTCTTTTATTAACTTAATTTGTCTTAGTATTTTCTTCTGGGTGTGCAGCACTATCTAAAATAGTATTCATCGTATCTTCTGAAACTTTAAGAGGGATATTCCCATATTTTTCACCTATGTCTGTTTGACTTAAAACCGTGGAAAAAAAATCGAGAAAACCTGTGTTAGTATCCTTTAGCAAAAAAAGTGTTTCATCACCGTACTGATCTAGTTTTTCATTACACTTTCTGGAAAGCATGTCAATATCATCGGGGTAAACTCCGGCATTAAGCAACAGTTTAAGCATAGCCATTACTTTCCTTAAAATAATGCTTTCATTGTCCGACCGGATGCGCCTTAATCTTTCATAAAGTACGATATCTGATGAATATTTATAGGCAGTACTTCTACTTATACCCATTTCCTCAGAGATCCTCCCATAACTATACCCACTGCGCCGTAACTCTCTCATCTTGTTAATTTCAATGTCTGTTGGTGTCTTTCTTTTCATTGCACCCCATCCTTAATCGTAAATAGGTTGTTTTGTATTGTAAATTCGGTGTTTGTGATTGTGTATATTCTTTATTTTATTGTATGTAACTCGTTCGTTATCGTTCGTATGCTATACCGTTATCATAGCAATATCGTTTATTTAGAAACCCTAAAATTACACGTATAACACTATACATTGACAATTTATGATAAAAGTTCATCGTTTTTATTGGTCTTAATCATTACTATCCACATTAAGGTTTAAAAGGCTACTTTGGATAAAATGGGTTTCTCTATTCTTATTTCAACCCTATTTTACCCAACATCCTGAAAAACCAACAAAAAAGCCGAGATTGATAAATTTAGTGTGCAATACACCATATCCTCAATCTCGGCTTTTTTGTCTGAAAAGACTTTTTTACCGTTTAAATCTTACTGTAATATTTTATCCGTCAATTAGTATCTCTTCTTTACATACAGGACATTTCACAACACGCTTTCCATTATGAAATATTTTCAAAATCCTCGTCTTGTAAAGTATATAGTCTGAGTCGATGACTTTAATTTGACTCTTACATGCTGGACATTTCCCGTTGTGAGATAGTTTATTTTCGGCCTCTACCCTACTATTGCCCATTTATATCCAACCTCATTTTTCATTGATCATTTTACCATTTCATAAATGATGTCGTGCCACACATATCTCAACAATTTTTATTCAAGTGCATTTAATAAAACACGCCATGCATATGCCGGACCATTTAATATTAACTCACGCCTCACATCTTCAGGATCCGGCGGACGTTTGATAGTTGCCAGTGCCTTTATCATTTCCACGGTATCCCGTCTGGGTTCTGAATTCCCTTTTTCCCATGCAGCAACTGTTTGCCGGGTCACCCCAAATAAAATACCAAAAAATTCCTGTGAGAGCCCGAATTTCTCCCTCGTGCCGTAAACCAGATTAGCTATGCTTATATATTTGGCCATGTATGTTTATTAATAATGTTTAATTATAATGTCAATTTTTTAACATATCTTGATGCGTTTGTCAAGATTAAATTAGAAATTTTAGACATTTTCTTCAAATTTTTTTAAAATCATACCCACCACTAAATTTCACAGAACGCATAATTATATAATTTTCGCTCAATTCCTTACTAAGTAAGAAATTGATTTAAAACCCTAACAAAATTGAAAAAAACTGAATTATGTTAAGGTATAAAAATATAGAAGTATTCCTAGCCGTTGGATGTTAAATGGTTCTGCAAGCCCGTAGTCAAATAGAAGGTGATTTTATGCAAGACACAGGAAGTAATTCATATTTATCTGTATTATTTTTAAATTCCAGAAAATTTATATAATCCGTGGATTTGATTTTTTATCACAACAAGCTCCTATGTAAAGTCCAGATAGGACTAAAAATATTTGACCTGCATAAACAACACTGTTAGTATATCTGCAGTTTGGCTTTAGAAAAGGAATTGATAGCCAGCTTGAATTCATGAAAAGTTGTAGGCTTGAGTTTAATGTATTCTTAATCTCCTTGGGAATCTGAGAAGAAATATTAAATTTTCCAAAATTACGAATCTTTTTCAGAAGCAAGGCTATTTTCTCTTTCCAATAACTTTTTGGCCTATTTTAAGTTTGCTTTTATCTGTCTTACTTCGATTACCGTGCTGTATCGTATAATCATGACGCTGGTATTTGGTGTTCTCTTCTTTGCTTGATGGCTTTAAAACGGTCAAGGAGTCAAATATGGGAAATCTGACAAAAAATCCTGTCAAAAATAGTTGGCGTAGCAATCTCAGATCGTTCTGGAGGAGGCATCTTAAGCCGTTTCTGAAGGACTATCAGTGGTTCATAATTGGTGCGCTCTGGCTTGTATCGTTTGGATTGGGTTATGTAGGTGTTACGAAGGTTGCAAAAGAGAAGCGACCAATTTGGGATACTTGCTATCGTTCTTTACAACTCTTTATCATGGAAGACGGCATGGTAGTCTCAGAGCATGAAACCGATGAAAAAAACAAACAAAACCCTAACATAGAAGGTGACAAAACCACGTCAAATCGCGATTTTCCTTTGGAATTTGAGGCTTCGAGATTCTTATCGCCTGTGGTAGCAGCCTCTACTGTTGTGGCAACGTTGTTAGTTGTCTTCCACGAAAGGCTTCTGGTGTTTTTGCTTAGACTCAGAAAAAACCATGTTGTGATCTGCGGATTGGGAAGAAAAGGGTTGCTACTGACAAAAGGATTCATTGAACGTGGTGATCAGGTTGTGGTAATCGAACAAGAACAAGATAACGATCTGTTGGATCTCTGCAGAGACCTTGGGGCAATTGTGATAATCGGCAATGCAACAGACAGTGATCTTCTCGGTACTGCGCGAGTTCACAGGGCTAAATACCTCATATCAGTCTGCGGTAATGACGGCATTAACGCCGAGATTGCCGTCCATGCTCACGAAATGGTCAAACATCGTAAGGGTAAAGGACTGACGTGTTTTATCCACATCTCTAATCCTGAACTATGCAGCTTGCTTGAACAGCGGCATCTTGAAATAAAAAATGTCAACTCGTTCAATATACGGTTTTTCAATGTGTTCGAAAGCGGAGCCAGGGCGTTGTTGAGAGAATACCCTGCCTTTAGCGAAACGCAGAATGCTCAAACCACTCGCCCCCATCTGCTTGTAGTAGGCGTTGGGAAGATGGGGGAAAGCCTTATAGTGCATGCAGCAAGGAGCTGGCAGATCATATATAAAAAAAGTGGTATTCAGATGCGCATTACGATAATTGATAAAAAAGCCGGGCAGAAAAAAGAATCTCTGTGTTTACAATACCCGAAATTGGAAAAGATATGCGACCTGATTGCCATACAGACGGATATCCAATCTCCGGAATTTCAGCGTGGCAGATTTCTTTTTGATTCCAACAACAATCCCGATGTAACGATTATCTATGTCTGCCTTGATGACGACTCGTTCGGTCTGACTGTGGGACTAACCCTCCTTCAGAAGACGAGAAGACACAACATCCCGATTGTGGTGCGGATGACTCAGGATGCGGGACTGGCAAAGCTCTTACACGAAGTGAGTGGCAGCAGCAACAGGTTCGAAAACATCCATGCTTTTGGGGTGTTGAACCAGTTATGTAAACCAGATTTATTGTTTAGCGATACCTATGAGTTAATTGCCCGTGTTATCCACGAAGACTATGTGCGGCATCAGAAAGAAAAAGGAGAGTCATCTCAGACCAATCCCTCCATGGTTTCATGGGACGAACTGCCGGAAAATCTTAAAGAATCAAACAGGCAACAGGCCAGGCACATTGGTGCTAAGTTAAAAGCAGTTAATTGTGATATTGAACAATTAACTGATTGGGAAGCGGAATTGTTTGAATTTACTCAAGAGGAAGTAGAACTTCTTGCTGAAAAGGAGCACGAACGCTGGGTTAAGGAACGTTTAGATGACGGATGGAAACCAGGGCCCGTCAAAATTGTTGAAAACAAGGTAAGTCCTTATTTAGTTCCGTATGATGAGTTACCTGATGAGATAAAGGAATATGATCGTAACACAGTACGAGGCCTACCATCCTTTCTGGCAAAAGTCGGTTTGCAGATTTGCCGCCTGAATAGTGATATCAAAAATAATAAGAGAAATTCGTAACAGTTCAGATTGTCGCAGAGCACGCTGAAGGAAAGCAAAATTAAGAGGTTGAAAAGTACAATGCATTCCCCTCTTGAGAGGGGTTAGGGGTGTGTTACTTAAAAGAGAAAGGAATACAGATTTGAAGATAATCAACCCGCAAATCCGTGAAACACTAGCCCGTGCTATCCACGAAGACTACGTGCGACATCAGAAGGAAAAGGGGCAGACACCTCAGACCAATCCATCTATGGTTCCCTGGGACAAACTGCCCGAACATCTTAAAGAATCAAACCGCCAGCAAGCCAATCATATTAGTGAAAAACTAAAGGCAGTTGGTTGTGGAATTATGAAAAAGACTAATCAGGATGAAAAATTATTCGAATTCACCCCTGAAGAAATCGAAAGGCTGGCAGAGATGGAGCACGAACGCTGGGTCAAGGAGCGTCTCCGTGAAGGCTGGAAACAAGGGACTGTGAAGGATATAGAAAAAAAGATAAGCCCGTATCTCATCCGCTACGATCAACTGCCGGAGGACATAAAAGAGTACGACCGGAATGTGGTTCGAAGTCTACCTGCCTTTCTTGCAAAAGTCGGTTTGCAGATTTACCGCCTTAAAGAAGTATAAAAACTTAAAAGAAATAGAGTTTGTAATTGCCCAAACATGGAAAACCGTCAGAGTATTCATCAGTAGCGATTTTTAATCCGTATTAAGACAATAAAAAAGGACATATTTGATGCGAATCTTTATTAGCTATGGAAGGAAGGACTCTGCAGATTTTGCATTAAAACTGTTCAAATGGTTAAAAGAGCAGGGTTATAATCCATGGTTAGATATAGAAAATGGTATTCCACCAGGTTCCAATTTTGATATTCTTATCGAAACAGCAATATCTGATAGCAAACTACTCATTGCTCTGTTGTCACCCTGGAGTTTAAGAGAAGAAGGTTTCTGTCGAAAGGAATTGCTTTATGCGCAGAACAAGAAGGTTGCTATTATTCCCATACGAATAGCTGACATAACCCCACCTATCCAGATCATTTCTCTCGATTATATTGATGCTTATGACAATCCTGAGTTGGTATTTTCCAAATTACCACCGGTGATCGAACAAGTCGTAAAAAGTGGCAGTATGCCTCTTAAAGAGTGGCCTTATGTAGAAGGAAACAAGGCATGGTGGGCATCGTATCGTCAGCTTACTTTTGAGGAAGAAATGGCAAAACATGGCGCTGCTTTCGTAGGTCGTGAGTGGCTATTTACACAGATACAAGAATGGCTTAATCAACGCAGTTTTCGTTTGTTGCTTCTAACTGCCGATGTAGGAGTCGGAAAGAGTGCTATTGTGTCTCAAATGACTACGCGTCTTAATGTACGGGGAGTTCACTTTTGCTCTCGTTCGAAAACCGAGTCTTGTGGGCCGGTTGCATGGCTTGCAGGACTTATTTACCAGTTGGCAGTCCAATTTACCGCCTATCGAACTGAGATTGAGAAATTAAATTCTCCGAACTGGGGAAATCCGCCAGAATCACTTTTCAGAACGTTGATTTCCGAACCCTTACATATTTGTCAGAAACAATTGAATGTAAACGCAAATGAACCTTGGGTATTTGTCATTGATAGTCTCGATGAATCAATGGCAGTTGCTGGAACTGCATTGGCTGATCTTCTGACCGATTCTGTGAAGCGAATTCCAGACTGGCTACGCTTGATTGTAACTAGTCGTCCCGATCAAACATTAATAGCAAGATTTCGCATTGATGGAGTTAAACGTCATCATTTAGATGCAAAGGATAAACAAAACAATGAGGATTTAGCTTCTTACATAAAAAAGCGTGTTCGGGAAATGGTTGATAAAACAATTATTCCCAACCATCAAGACTCAATACACAAGCTCTCCGAATTAGCCGCTGGTAATTTTCTGTATGCGAAAACAACTTTAGACGCCTTAAGTAACACTGAATATTGCTTAAATTTAGACGAATTAGGCAAATTGCCCACTACTCTTGGTGGCCTGTATTGCGCTATGTTTAAAATACGCTTCTGTGATATAGATAAATACGAGACAGAAGTACTGCCATTACTAGATTGCTTGGTAGCAGCTTTGGGATCACTACCTGAAAATTTATTACTGGTTGCTTCTAAATTAGATCAACGTACTGCACTGAAGGGACTCCTTATTCTATCTCAATTTATAGATAAAAATGACGCTGGTTTGCGATTATTCCATCAAAGTTTAGCGGACTGGTTATCTGATTATAAGATAAGTGCAGAGTATGCAGCTTCTTTATCCAATGGCCACAAACGCCTTGCTGAAGCCTGCTGGTCTGAGTTTAAAGCAGGTGTGCAAAATATGTCGTCATATGCCGTTGCTCATTTACCAATACATCTCCTTGAATCAAAACGTATGGATAATCTCCTGGAATTAGTCCAAAATCTGGGAATGAACCTCATTACCAAGTGGACAGAAGGAGAAGACGGTGATAGAGGTATAAGATGTCTCACAGAACTTATCAAGTATTTGGATAAAAATAACAGCGAACCTGCAACGGCAGTTGGGTTGGCTACTCAAGTTGCCAGAATTTATAGCCTTCGCGGGAAATACGATGAGGCAAAAAAATGGCTAGAATATGCACTAACAAAAACATCCTGGCTACGTAGACGGCGTATTCGTTCCATAGCACTCCATGAATTGGGGTCATTATATCTCTACAAAGGAGACATTAATCAGAGTAATAGCTATTACCGAAAAGCACTAAGGTTATGCTTATGGGGTAAACCCATTTACCATGATGAAGCTGCCGCTAACTTTATTGGTTTGGCTACTATAGCCCATGGAAGATATCGTTTTGATGAGACTATTCATTTAGCTAAAAAGGCAATTAAGGAAGCAAATAAGGCAGATGATATCCGTCATACAATAGCTGGCGAACGGCTTATTGGCACTGCATACAAGTCTATGGGAAAATACGATGATGCTGATTTTCATTTTCAGGCTGCACTATTATTATGTGAAAAATATGGGATACTTAGAGAAAAGGCTCGATTGTTATTACTTCATGGGTGGCTTAAGCACCATCTTTCTACGTTAAAAAAGGAACTGCCAACAGAAGCAGAGGCATGTTTTCTGGAGGCTATGACAGTAGCACAACGTATATATGACCTATATTGTTTGATTGAAGCAAAAAGTAGTTTAGGTATGTGTGCCTTAGCGAGAGGTGCTACCACTGAAGCAAAGAACTGGCTTATTCCCATCAAAGATATATTACCTGTCGGAGTACACACAGATTTAAGGGTAGGTCTTAGTCTGGGTTTGGCAGGAATATCTCATCAGCAAGGTGAATTAGAAACTGCTGGTAAATTGTATCAGGAGATTAGCTCTTTTTGTAAACAGCATAACCTTCGTATCGGTCTTTTTAGGGCAATGATTGGATTAGGAGCTGTACACTGGCACTCAAATAGAAAGAAAGAAGCAGAAAAAATCTGGGATCAAGCATTGAAGGTAGCAGAGCAGGTTTCTCACTCTAGACGATCCCTAGCCGAAGTTAGTATTGAAAGGTGTCGGTCTCATGCTCATGTAACTCCTTAAAAGTATTATTACTTAGAAGTAATTGGCGAAGAAGATGAGGAACTTGGAGAACTACTTTTGAATATAGCCTGTTTCATAATTTTCTCGTTTTCTTTGGCAATAATATTTTGAAGTTTATCTTTATCTATAAAATGCAAAAGTGCCCCAATTGCGTTCTCAAGTTTGCGGATTTTTTTATTTTTCAGTGAAATAGTTACGGGGAAAATTATTAAAGAAAGAAACTAATCGCGATCCCTAAAATTATCCATAACATATAATACCCTTAAAATAAAGTAGGCTATAAATTTAGTTCCACAAAACTACTATTAGCCAAATGAATTTTGGCTAAAACAAGTATTAAGCTTTATAGAAACGAACCTCTTACCACTTTTTGATAGCATAGATAGACATATAAAATGTATAAAGAAAGTGATTAAAAACCCAATAACATTTTGAAAGCAATTTTACTCATCTTGAAATTGGAGAACTCGATGAACCTGAAGGTCCACTGCTTCTGAAATAGATAGTTGGCTTCGGAGGATCAAAACAATCTTCTTTAATTATAAAAATTAATGCTAATGGTAGGTGGATTGAAGCAAAAATATTTTGTCCTGTGAGAATCCAAGTAGAAAAGAATAATATTTTAGTAACATACAAAGTTGGTAAGCCAAAAAGTATCATAAAGCCCAAAAAAAGCCCTCCTACATGATTAGAACCTGTTTCTGATGTGATGTATATTAGGAGAGAAATTAATAAAAGAAAATATATTGATATAAAAGTGATTTGAAAATTAAAAGGCCACGACCACCCAGTATATTTATAAAATATGAATGATAAAATTGCAATTAAACACAAAGAACCAATTGTAATCCAAAAGCCGATATTCATATCAGATTTTATAAAACCCACTATCCAGATAATATGAATTATTAATAAAATGGCCAATCTTATCCAATCAGACGTTATCGGCATATGGGTTTCCTAAAATAAACAATTTGCCATATTTAATGCGGTTTACCTTCTAAGGAAATTGTTTTCTCTTTACAAACCACGTACTTATTTTTAATATTGGATAAAGCACTATTCTTACCATTTTCCGCACTATAGCATGTTCGTGAATATAAAATGCAAACTCTGGACTATATTTATAATAAAGGGTAACAAAAACTCTACCTATTTGATTCGTGAGTAGATATTTATCACGAAATTGTTTCAAAGTCACTACTTCTTTACAAAGAGGCGACCCATAAGCAGCTGTTGCAATAAAACAACCGCCACCCCCACGCCCACCGCCTCCCCCCCCTGTGAGAAGATATTGGTGAAGATGAGAAAGAAGATGGGGAACTACTTCTATATGAGCCGACCGGTGATGATGACGCAGAAGAAGATGGGGAGGAACTTTTATAATTATTAAAACCTATTAACGTATCGAATTTAGTTATACTATTTACCTTATCATCAGTTAAATGTTTGAATAAAACAGGATTTGTTTTCTGTAGTTCAGGATGAGTTTTTAAAAAATTATTAATAAAATCTTCAATATCTTCAAATGGTACTGGCATGGTATTTTATCTCCATATTTAGGGTGATTGTAATAGTTGCAATGTTTATGTCAAGTAAAATCTTCATTTTAAGATAATCTGAAATAGTTGTGGTTTTTGTAGCTAGTTCAGAAAATATGCTTAAAAAACATTTCATTGAAGATAGGTAATTGCGTTTATATTGAAGCATTTTTCACCGCTAATCTTATTCTTTCAGATTACCAGTCTTATAAAGACAGGAAGTGGAAATCTCTCCGAATTACAATCATTTTTTGCTGGTTTATAAAAAACCGCAGAATTTATCAAAAAATCTTTGACCATTATATCTTCTATAATCCCATGCCAAATAACATGGGTCTTTTTAAACTCCTGTGAAACGAACCACAAATTCCTTTGATTTTACAATAGTTTCGAGCATTGTACATCTTATTCTGTGAAGTATCTGTGTCCTATTTGATTTTGACCACAAACAATAATAACCATAGAAACAGAAAAGGAAAAAAACATCATTATGAGAACACTAGTCCGAACTAATCTCTAATATCCTTCCTCGTTTAAAGTGGATTTAAAAAAGATTGCTTCGATATTCTCCATTTGTTGCAAATATTTCGCAATGACGCTCGTTCGTGTCTTTGCAGACCACCTCTTTTACCATTGAGAGCGGGATCATTTCTGGAGACATAACAGATTACTGTACCCCGCCTGCAGGTAGAGTGATATGTAATGCGGGTTTTAGTCATGCATTTGGAACTTTTATCAGCATTTTAGCATTTGGGGGGCATATGGTTTGTAGAGCTAAAACCTGCTTGACAAAAGATATGTATAACTATAATATGAAGCATAACATTTATAAAAGTACAACTATTTAGCGAGGTACAACTTATGGAATACATACTAAAGGTTTCTCCGAAGGGGCAGGTTACATTTCCGAAGAAGTTGAGAGATGCCCTTGAGGTGAAAGACCTCATAGAAGTTGAAATCAAGGACAGGAAAGCCATCGTTAGAAAACCCGAGTCTGTAACAGACGACCTTGCGGGCTGCTTTAAAAAATATACCCTTAAAAAGAAATTTACGGCGGAAGAAGCCTTAGAGAAAGCCGTTGAGATTACTGCCCATGAAATTGCCGAAAAAGATAATTGACGCCAACGTAATACTGAGGTTTTTTCTTGAAGATGATGAGGAGAAATTCCAGAGGTCAAAAGAGTTTTTCAGAAAACTTGAATTCGGGGAAGATGACGCCCTTTTGACAGAGATCGTTTTTGCCGAAGTCATCTGGGTCTTACGGAAAGTCTATAGCATTCCGCGGAAAGAGATCAGCTCGATATTCCTGAAATTACTAAATTATAATGGCTTAAAAACCGTTTTCAGCAAAGAAATCTTTTCAGAAAGCCTGAAATTGTACGCCGTTCACACCGTAGACATTCAGGATATTTTTCTGGCGGTTTTGGCAAGAGTGAAGGAGAGCAAGATCATTTCCTTTGATAAGGCGGATTTCAAGAAATTGAAGGCTGATTTCGCGGAGCCTTAATATTTATGCCAGAGATTAACAATAAAGCAATCAATCGCTGGAAAAAGTCAGAGTTTTTATCTCCTCAACCTTCCGCGAAATAAATGCAGAGTGCAACAATCTGGCCACCATTGCCTTTCCAGCGTTGCGCAAAAGCGTCGATCAGTTGGGAATGAAGTACTTCGACGTGTACCTGCGCTGGAGTGTGCGAGCTAAGAACGCCAACGCGAAAACCATCCAGAATCAGAAAGGAGCAACCGATGCCTGCTGAAATTCATTGCCCCAAATGTCCTTCTGAAAATGTCATCTTCAGCAAGAAGAGGAATATCCACGTCTGCGAAGACTGCGGGCACGAGTTCATGGTCGAGAAGCCCTTTGCCAAAATGCGCATCTTCCTCAGCTATGGCCACGACGGCAACGAAGAGCTTGTCCGCTGCATCAAAGCCGACTTGGCAAAGCGCGGACACGATGTCTGGTTCGACAAGAACGAGATCAAGTTCGGCGACGAGTGGCGGCGCTCCATTACCGACGGCATTTTGAAGAGCAACCGCGTCTTGTCCTTTCTCTCGAAACATTCCACCCGTGACCCCGGCGTCTGCCGTGATGAGATTGCCATCGCCATAGGCGTGAAAGGCGGCAACATCCAGACCATCCTCGTCGAGAGCGAGCAGGAGGTGCAGCCACCGGTGAACATCGGTCATATCCAGTGGCTCGACATGCACGACTGGAAAGAGCGGCGCGCCGCGGGAGAGGCAGCTTGGGAGCAATGGTATCAGGCCAAGCTCGCCGAGATCGTCCGGGTGGTGGAGAGCGAGGAGAGTCTACGTTTTGCCGGTGAGATCGGTGTGCTCAATGGCCATCTCAAACCCATCAAGTCCGACGCACGCATCTGCCAGTTGCTGAGCAAAGGCTTCTACGGACGTCAATGGCTCTTTGAGGCGGTGGAGAAATGGCGACAGGATACGAAGCTTGATTCCCGGCTCTTTTGGATCATGGGCGCACCCGGCGTCGGTAAAAGCGCCTTTGCTGCCCAACTGACCCATACGAGGGGCGACACGGTCATTGCCGCTCAGTTCTGCGAATGGGACAAACCTGACCATCGCAATGCGCAGCGGGTCGTCCGCAGCCTCGCTTTCCAACTTGCTACCCGGCTCCCCGATTATCGCAAGCTCCTGCTGACCCTGCCGGAGATTGCCGAACTGGACCGGAAAGATGTGGTGGAACTGTTCGACTACCTCCTTGCCAACCCGCTGTGCTCGGTCATCAACGGCGGACGGGAACGGTATCTGATCGTGATTGACGCCCTGGATGAATCCGGCGAGGCCGGGCGCAACCCGCTGGTGGAAATGCTCGCGCGGAATGCCCAGCGGCTGCCCAACTGGCTTGGTCTCGTCGTGACCAGCCGGCCGGAGTTTGATGTCAAAACTCCGTTGCAGGCATTTAATCCCTTCCCGCTCGACACCCAGTCCGAATCCAACCGCGCCGACATTCGCGACTACCTGCGGCGCGAACTGGCGACGCCACTCCAGAACCGCCCGGACGCCGACCGCCTCGTGGAGCAAATCCTGGGAAGGAGCGAAGGCGTGTTCCTCTACGTCGAGCGGTTCTGCGACGACGTCCAGCGCGGCCATCTCTCGCTGGACCTCCCGGAGCAGTTCCCGCGAGGACTCGGCGGAATCTTCTGCCAATACTTCCAGCGTCAGTTCCCCGACCTGGAAAAATTTCGCAAGGACGTACGCCCCGCGCTGCGCGCCATCCTAGCCGCCCGTGAACCCTTGCCTGTTGAGATTCTCCAACGGCTCTTCAACTGGCAGGACGAGGAACTCCACGACTTCACCCGCACCCTCGGCTCGCTGTTTCCAGTTACGAAAGAGGTGCACGGTGATGTCATCAAGCCCTACCACAAATCATTGAAAGACTGGTTAGCAAATGAACAAAAAGCTGATATTTTTTATATTTCAGAAAAAGACGGGCATCAAATATTGGCTGATTGGGGAATGCAGGAATTTAAAAATGGAGTAGGAAAAATGTCTCATTACACAAATGAGCACCTACCCATGCATCTTGCAGAAAGCGAGCGTTGGGAAGAATTGACTACTTTGATAAATCAAGACGATCTAATGCTTCTGGATCGCTGGACATCAAAGGGCCATTATCAAGAGGGACTGATTTGTTTAACAGGCATTATCGAATATCTCAGACAACAAAATAAAAATCTTGAACTTGAAGCAGGATTAATCACACAATTAGCCAGAATTTATAGCCCCATGGGAAAATATATTGAAGCAGAGAAACGGCTTCAGCGAGTGCTGAAATTATCCCCTCATTTAGATAATCGAAGAATTGTTGCAATTGCCCATCACGAACTTGGGTCTCTTTACCTTTATAAAGGTGATAAGCACAACGCTGCCGTTGAATATTCCGAAGCACTACGTTTATGCATTCAATGCGAACCCAAATATAATGATGAGGCAGCTGCAAATCTTTTAGGTTTAGCTACAATCAGGTTGTTACAATATCGATATGATGAGGTATTTCGTTTAGCAGGAGATGCCTTACAAAAAGCACGCAATGCAGCAGACACACCTCATACAATAGCTGCAAATAAAATATTAGCAAATGCTTACAAAGATAATTTAGAATATGACAAAGCTGCGCAGCATTTACAGATAGCGACACTGCTATCTGAATTAGAAAATCTTCCAAAGGAGAGAATATCGATTTATCATCTTCGTGGTTGGATTTGTTATACCCAGGCAATTCTTAATAATGAAGATATAACTCCAGCTATTGGAATATTTGAAAATATGTTAAAAGAAGCAGAGAAATATCAGTTACGCCCTTACATTATTGCTGCAAAAATCGGCTTAATATGGTGTATCTTAGCCCAAAATGTGCCGGTAAAAGCAAATAGTTTGCTTTGTCAAATTGAGAAAGAATTGCTTTCTGCTTGTACGCACGATTTAGAGATTGGAATTCAATTGTGCCATGCGGCAATAACCCACCAGAGGGGATATTTTGATTTAGCTCAACTGCAATATCAAACGGCAATTAATCTTAGTCAAAAATATGAACATAAATCGCGCGAAGCAGATGCATGGCAAGGACTGGGTGCCACATATTGGCATATGAATCTTCATAATGACGCAGAATCCTGTTGGGAAAAAGCGAAAGCCCTATCTAGAAAATGTTCACCTGTGCGGCATAAACTGATACTATTAGGAATAGAACGTAGTCGAACAAATCAAGCCTCAACACCATTGTAGCCTTTAATTATCGTCCGCCAGATAACATTCCTTGGTCAGATCCAGTTGAGCAAGAGTCTGAGCTTTTAAGATAGTTATTAGGGAGTGTTTTTAAATTTAAGCTATATATATAACGAAGAGGAAATTCGTTAATCTTTTCAATAAATTCTTTTTTGAGATTAATGCAACCTGATTTTAATAAGTCACGAATCAGACTTATACAAGCAAATTCTTTTAGATTAACATTTATTGGTAAACTGTTAGAGATTTCGGATTTTATTTCCATAAAAATATCGTATGCTTCGGCATCTCTTCGTATCTCTAAACCGTCGATTATTGATTGCTTAAGATTTTTTGCTTTGACTATTAATGAATTCAAATCTTTTGAAAATTTATCATCATCAGCTAACACAAAGTTCTCTATTAATGTTGGATTTTGTATTAAAAACTCCAAGACCTGCCCAATAACAAATTGATCGCTTGCGCAACGGTTACATATTTTTTTTGCTATTTTAGCAAGGGACAATAAGTACTTAGGTTTTAATAACTTTAAATTACGCTTCGTTTCAATAGTTAGATTACAAAAAACTTGAATTTCTTTAACCCATTTATTTTTTCTGCTTTTTTCAAAAAACATAATAGACCTCTTTTTTGCAAAAAACTCCTGTCTAAAATGCCATTAATTCACATCTTACTTGTCCATTTTGATACTCAATATGGCAGAGCATTTTCTAAAATATTCTACACATTACAAGAATTAAACAAAATGTCAATCTTTTTTTATATTTTATATTACGTATAATTATGTGGTCAGGCCACAACAAGATATTTCCCCAGAAAAAAAGGGAAACAGGGGGGGGTTGTGTTTTCGAATAGGGATTATTACAACCCTTTTTTTTTAGAATTCCAGGAGAATTCCAGAATTCCAGGGACACCATACTTAATTATTGACCTTGTTATTAACAATAGTTAAGATGTGTTCATGTCCAGGATTGCTCGTGTGGTCGTACCAGAAGTACCACATCATATTACTCAGCGAGGAAATCGACGTCTGCAGACATTCTTCTGCGACGAGGATTATGAGGCATACAGAGACTTGATGTCCCAGTGGTGTACGCGTTGGGGCATTGAAGTATGGGCATATTGCCTGATGCCAAACCATGTCCACCTGATTGCGGTTCCGCCTTCTGAAAAGGCGCTGAGTCAGGCGATTGGCGAAGCACATCGACGCTACACGCGTCGCGTAAACTTTCGTGAAGGCTGGAGAGGACACTTATGGCAAGGGCGTTTTGCCTCTTTTCCCATGGACAAAACCCATCTGTACTTAGCCGCACGCTATGTTGAACTGAATCCTGTGAGAGCAAAGTTCGTTAAGAAACCACAGGAGTACCGATGGAGTAGTGCAGCCGCACACATTGCCGGGCGAGAGATCGGCTTGTGCATGTGGCTCCGTTGCTTGAAATGTTTGGCAAGTGGGATGATTTTCTTTCCAGAGGTCTATCGGATGATGAAGTCGAAAAATTTCGATGTCACGAGCGAACC
>C687J26845_10001288_pt1 | contig 15618 bp, 13 predicted proteins | sample RifCSPlowO2_12_FD_26845 | JGI IMG/M metagenome (IMG submission 26845)
CTGCTCGTCCAGATATCGCTTTAACGCATCCCTCTGCCGCACTCGAATCACATAGCAATTGAAGACATGGCCTTTTCCGCTGCTTAAGGAGGGAAGGCTGATGATTTGGTTCCCCACCAGGCCCGTTGCTGAGAACAGGCTTTGATAGAGGCGCGCTCGCTCGATTCTTTCCTCACACCACTGGTCGATGTGGCGCAGTTTAACCATCAGCACGGCCGCCTGGATCGCATCCAAACGTGAATTGAGGCCTATCTCCTGATGGTGATACTTGGAGTTTTCCCCGTGGACTCTTAGCATCCTGACTTTGTCGGCCAGTTCCTGTTGATTGCTCGTCACCAACCCGCCGTCTCCCATCCCGCCCAAGTTTTTCGTCGGGAAAAAGGAAAAACAGCCCAGATCCCCGATGGTTCCGGCGGGCTTGGCAACACCCGGAGCGAGCGGGGCCCTGGCGCCAAAGGCCTGGGCCACGTCCTCGACGATGCGCAGGTGGTATCTCTGAGCAATGGCGACAAGGGGTGCCATCGAGCAGCATTGGCCAAAGAGATGAACTGGGAGAACGGCCCTTATGCGCCGCTGGGTTTGTGACTCCATCAGACCTTGACCGTCGGGGTGAGGCCGGCAGCGCTCTGCGAGAAGGGCCTCTACCTTTTTCACGTCCAGGAGGCAACTCTCAGGCTCAATGTCAATGAAAATGGGGGTTGCCCCGAGGCGCGTAATCGACGACACCGTGGAGAAAAAGGTAAATGGTGGAACCAAAACCGCATCGCCCGCTCCGATTCCCAGTGCCATCAGCGAGAGGAGCAGCGCGTCACTTCCGGAGCCGACGCCAATGGCGGTGCCGCATTGCAAGTAAGCGACCGCCTGTTCTTCAAAGCGCTGGACCGTCGGCCCCAGGATAAATTGCTGAGATTCCAGAACCTCATCAATCGCCTGGCGCATCTCGCCCTTTATCGTCCGATACTGCGCCTTTAGGTCGAGCAGCGGGATTTTCGTGGGTTTTCCTTTAAACACTGGTCTTTACCGCCGGCGAGCTGCCCTTCAAGGTCGCCTCCGCCACATCGGCAAGCAGGCGGTCATTTTCGTGATCCAGGGCGAAGACCCGAAATTGGACCACCTTGGCAGGGATGAACTCGAAAAGCTCGGAGAGGGATTCTTTCTCGATCTTGCCGGTCGAGGGATCGAAGATATAAATCTGTTTCTTTCCCATGGCGAAAGGGCTCTCCGGCCTGGGATCTTGGGTTGCCATATCAACGCGAAATACCACATCACGAGCAGAGGGAGGAAGCGCCGTCCTGATCCGCTTCTCCCAGTCGGCATCCTGGATCAGGGCCATGCCATAGCGGAGTTCGTTCAGCGATAGGGTCCGGTCATAGGCCATCTTCCACTTGATATCACGGCCCAGAATTCTTCCCCACTCGCGCGCCAGCGCTTTGTTTGAGCCTTTGCCGTGGCGCCAGCGCGAAACCTCCTCCAACAGGGACCAATCGGTGAGGTGAAGGTACTTCTCCATGTGCTCCAGCGGGTTGCCCGGGAAGATCGTCTTCATGGTCTCAGGGAAAATCTCCCTCAGGTGGAGATCGATGGCGCGGGTGGTCCGGTGATAGTAGACATTCGTATAAAGGTAGAGCCGGGCATTCAAGAACATCGTCAGAGCGGCATTACCGGCCTTATGTAGGGTGAGTCCCTTGGGGGAAAAGAAGCTATAGTGGATGAGCCGATCGCGGTCGACAGGTCCTATGGCCACGCCACACATGTAAGAGTCGCGCGCAACATAGTCGAGATTATCGAAGGTAAAAATTCCGCTGGTTAAGGGTTGAAGCAGCCTCAGCCACTTGGGCTTGCGGTGATCGTCCTTGCCGTCCTTTTTGATGGGAAAGGCGATATCCTCAGGCCGCAGCTCTTCCCCCGAAGCAAAGGGGCCGCTGGGGCTGCGGCGCAGCTGGCGAATCAAATCCCCCAGCTCGTCCTGGATGATGGTCTGGCCTATATCTTCGTGGGTGATTCCGAAATCCAGCAGAAAATTGTCGTCAAAGAAGTGACCGAAGGGGCCGTGACCGACGTCGTGGAGCAGTCCGGTGATTCTCATGTACTCTTCGATAAAAGCGGCGGAGGGACAGTCGTTTCCTAAAATCCGTCGCAGTGAAGGATAGAGGTGTCGGGCAAAATTCCCCGCCAGGTGCATCGCCCCCAGGGAATGTTGGAAGCGGCTGTGCTCCGCCGAGGGAAAAACCCAGCGGGCGCTCTGGAGCTGGCAGATGTAGCGCAGTCTTTGAGCCCAAGGGGAATCAATGATGTTTTTCTCCGCGACCTCCCCTTTTTTCAGTGGCACCGTGAACTGGATATAGCGATGAATGGGATCGGCCACTAAGGCGGTCCCTTCGAATTCGCTTTCGATCGGCTGCGCCATTTTTCTCAGAGCTCGAAGATCACCTGAGCTGTCCACTGATCCCCGGTCTTTTCCATCCGGCTTTGGTCGTATACCACCGAACGGAATTCCCGCTGGACCTCGTGGCGATCGGGGTCATATTTTTCCCCGCTCACTTCCCCCCGGACGTAAGTATCCCTCGCCTCGTGCACTTGAAACTGTTTCAGGAGATAGCCGCTCCCTTGGAAGAGATAAAGGAGTTCGCGCATCCAGTTCACCATCAAGTCGTCGCGATCCGTCCCTTCCACCTCTAAGGTAAGGTGATCGCGCACCTCCACCTTCTCGACATCCGTCATCAGGTCAAAAAGGGCAAAGGCCGAGTTGGCGAACAGCTCCGCTTGAGTCTTGCCAAAGACTTTTATTGCCAGGTCCGAGGAACGGGTCAAAATACGGTATTGCTTTGGATTATCCATGATCAGGTTGACGGCCAAGATTTTTTTTCCAGGCTTTTATCTCCTCTTCATCGAGAATGGCGGCCAATCCGTTGAAGTCTTCTTCCAGCCGTTTTTTAATTTGTGGATCGGCATAACATTCAATGCAGCTAATGATGTCTACCGGATTGCTCAGTCGCAGGTAGCGAAGCGGAGGAGCGTCGTCTTTGGGATCATTGAGCGAGGCCCATTCTGTCCGGCCGGTATGAAGCAGATAGTAATCGACCCGGTATCCCTTTTGGGTATGCATCGTCTCCCTTACCTCTCTGCCGCAGTGAAAACACTGGTTAGGCAATGAACTTATACCCGATTGATGAGGCTGGCTGCAAAGGCCGCTCCGAATCCATTATCGATATTGACTACAGTGACGCCGGCGGCGCAGGAGTTGAGCATCCCCAAAAGGGCGGAGACTCCCTGGAAGCTGGCCCCGTAGCCGACACTTGTGGGGACGGCAATCACCGGTTTGTCCACCAAGCCGGCAACCACGCTGGGCAAGGCCCCTTCCATGCCAGCGACCACAATAAGGACGGAAGCCGAAAACAGTCTTGCGCGGTTCTCCAGGAGGCGGTGGATGCCGGCGACCCCGACATCGAAGAGCCGCTCCACCCGGTTGCCCATGATCTCCCCCGTCAGCGCCGCCTCTTCCGCTACGGGGATATCCGAGGTTCCCGCGCAAACGATCAGGATCACGCCCCGTCCGCGCACGCGGATTGCTCCTCCAACCCAGGTTGCCACGCGCGCCCTGGGTGATAACGCAGCCCCTTGATTTGTTTTCTGAGCTTAGCCATTTTTTCTGGCGCGAGCCGGGTGATCAGCACGTTCGCCCGGCGCCGCTGCATGGCCCGCGCAATGGCGGCGATCTGAGAGGGTTCTTTTCCTTCTCCCAGGATGACTTCGGGGAAGCCTTGCCTAAGCGCTCGGTGGTGGTCCACCTTGGCAAACCCCAGATCCTCGAAGGGAAGATGGCGGAGCTTTTCCAGGGCCTGTCGGACGCTCACCCGGCCGCGCCGGACCCTTTCCAAAAGCTCTGCTAGCATCTCTGATTCCATCTATTTGCTGCCTGTCTTGGCCCACCAGCGACCGGGCATCTGACCGTCAACCTTTGGCATATTTTAGGAGAGTGGAGATTAGCGTTTATTTCTGAAATGATCGTAGCCGGTCACAGAGATGGATAGTGCTCCCCTTTCCGGTTGATAACTTTTGTCCCTTCGCGAGCGGGAACACATTTGCCGATACGGGTTACGGGCACTCCCAGCCGTTTCTTGATTTTTTCCAGGCGATTGCGGTCCCGCCGCCTGAGACAAAAGAGGAGTTCGTAGTCCTCTCCCCCGGTAAGCGCATAAAGGGGACCTTTTTTCCCGGCAACGGTCCGATAGGCGCGGGAGAGAGGTAGGGCTTCCTCGTAGATGACTGCGCCGATCCCGCTTGCTTTGCATAGGTGGTTCAGATCTTGAAGCAACCCGTCACTCACGTCGATCATGGCTTTGGCGAGCCGCTCCCGGGCTAGAGTGGTTCCTGCCTTGACACGGGCGCTCGGAAAGAGATGGCGCGAGATAAGATAGGAAAATTTCTCCTTTGCTCGGGCCCCTCTTTTCTTCAGGAGTTTCAGTCCCAGGGCGGAGTCTCCTAGAGTCCCGGTAACGTAGAGATCGTCCCCTACCTTTCCCCCGCCTCGAGTAATAGGCCGATACGGAGAGTGACCAACCAGAGAGGCGCTGATGAAAAAACGCCTTGACGCGCTCGTGTCCCCTCCTACTAAGGACACCCCGCTGCGGGACGCAAGGGCCCTGATTCCCCGGTAGAATTCTTCTACATCCTCGGTCTTAAAGTCAACAGGGATTCCCAGGGAAAGGATCAGGTAGGCGGGGCTTGCTCCCATGGCCGCCAGGTCGCTTATGTTCACGGCAAGGGTCTTATAACCCAGGGCGTAGAATGAGGTCCATTTGAGCTCGAAGTGGATCCCTTCAATGAGGAGATCTGACGTGATGAGAAAGGAATGATTCCTGGCCTCTAACCACGCGGCATCATCCCCGATCCCGATACGCACCCCTCGGCCGGTTGGGGTGGCCCGACGAATCCTCTCGATCAGGCCAAACTCGCCTAGCTCCTTTAGCAGCATCTAGGCCCTGAGCGGAACCACCCTTTCCCTGCGAACCTTTTCCAGCGGTTTTTCGCCCCGCTTTCGCTGTTTGCCCTTTGTCCCCTTTGATTTCCTTGCAGCGATTGAGGTACCAGCGGAGATCTTACCTATTTTTTCTAGCAGGGCTGCCTTCAGCACATCCGACATGTTTTTGGCAACGACCAGGCTGAGCTTGCGTCGCAGGGGTTTGGGTATCTCATCGAGATCCTTCTGGTTCCGGTCGGGGACGACAATGGTCCTAATTCCCGCCCGAAAGGCCGCAAGGCATTTCTCCTTGAGGCCCCCCACTGGCAGCACCCGGCCCCGTAAAGTAATCTCTCCCGTCATCGCCACGTCACACCTCACCGGCCGTTTGGTGAGGGCGGAGATCAGGGCAGTGGCCATAGTGATGCCGGCCGAAGGCCCATCCTTAGGAATGGCGCCTGCCGGGACATGGATATGGATATCCAGCTTCTGGTAGAAATCTTCTTCGATGCCGAGCTTCTTTGCATGGGAACGGGAGTAGCTCACCGCGGCCTGGGCGGACTCCTTCATCACTTCACCCAGCTGGCCGGTCAGGGTGAGGTTCCCTCGCCCCTTGGAAAGGGAGGCCTCGACGTAGAGGACTTCTCCCCCTGCACTCGTCCAGGCAAGCCCGGTCGCGACCCCGACCTCGTGCTTTTCCTGCTCTGCCTCGGGAAGAAATTTGGCTGTCCCCAAAAACAGGTGGAGATTGGCGCGGGTCACCCGGACCGGCTCTTTTTTCTCTTCGGCGATCTTTCGCGCCACTTTGCGGCAAATGGATGCGATCTCTCGTTCCAAGTTCCTTAGCCCGGCTTCTTTGGTGTACTGGGAGATGATGCGCAGCACCGCGTCATCGGAGATCTCCAGATGGCCCTTCGGGATGCCGTTATCCTCCAGTTGTCTTGGGTTGAGAAACTTGCGGGCAATTTCCAGCTTCTCCTCATTGGTGTAACCGGAAAGCTGGATAACCTCCATGCGGTCCGCAAGGGCCGCAGGGACGGGATCGAGCAAATTGGCCGTGCAAATAAAGAGCACGTTGGAGAGATCAAACGGCAGATTCAGGTAATGATCGCTGAAGGCGTGGTTTTGCTCAGGATCCAACACTTCCAGGAGGGCCGCCGATGGATCTCCACGGAAATCGGTTCCCACCTTGTCGATCTCATCGAGCATAAAGACCGGATTGTTGGAACCAGCCTGTTTGATTCCCTGAATGATCCTGCCCGGCAAGGCTCCGACATAGGTCCGCCTGTGTCCGCGAATCTCCGCTTCATCACGGATCCCTCCAAGTGAGATCCGGACGAAATTNCTCCCGAGGGCTCGGGCGATCGACTTTCCNAGGGANGTCTTGCCGACTCCTGGGGGCCCGACGAANCAGAGNATCGGGCCCTTAATCTTGCGCCTGAGTTTATTGACGGCCAGATACTCCAGGATCCGCTCCTTGACCTTNTCTAGATTGTAGTGATCCTCGTCCAAGACCTCTTTGGCCTTTTGAATGTCGAGATTGTCTTTNGTCTTTTTGCTCCAGGGCAAGTCTACCAGCCAGTCGAGGTAAGTGCGGACTAGGGAAGCCTCGGAGGACTCGGGGTGCATCTGTTCCAGCCGTTTGAGCTGTTTCTCGGACTCCCGTTTTANCTCCAAAGGCATCTTGGCCTTCTCGATCTGCTTCTTCAGATCGTTGATCTCTTCANTGCGTTCATCCCCTTCGCCCAGTTCCTGCTGGATTTGCTTGAGCTGTTCNCGCAAAAAATAGTCCCGTTGGGTCTTGCTCATCTCCTCCTTGGCTTGATTTTGAATGCGGGCTTGCACAGTCGAGAGCTCGAGCTCNCGACTCAGAAGCTCGTTGACCTTTTTCAAACGTGCCACCGGGTCGAAGATCTCGAGGATACCTTGGCTCTCCTCGATCTTCAGGCGGAGGTTGGAAGCAACCAGGTCGGCCAGCACGCCNGGATCGCTGATATTGTCGGTCACCATNACGATTTCCGGAGGGAGGTTCTTGAGGTTCAGGATTTGCTCGATCTTTTCCTTGACGTTGCGCGTCAAGGCCTCGACCTCAATCGAGACCTCTTGGAGNGCGGGCTCTACGACCTTGCGGATTTTTACCTCGAAGAAAGGCCGTTCACGCAGAAAGTTTTCTACTTCTCCCTTGGACAGGCCCTGCACCAGGACCTTCACCCGGCCGTCGGCCAGCTTGAGCATGCGCATGATGGAGGCTACCGTCCCTACGCGGTAGATATCATCAGGCGTTGGGTTGTCTTCGGCCGAATTTTTTTGCGCCACGAGGAAGATGAGGCGATCGCGGGAGAGAGACTCCTCGACCGCTCGGATCGACATGTCCCTGCCGACAAAGAGCGGCAGCATCATGTAAGGATAGATGACGATGTCGCGGATAGGTAGCAGCGGGAGNACATCCGGGACCTCCGCCTGGGACCCCTTTNCCCCCTGACCCTCGACGTTCCATTGTGTTTCGCTCATATACNTCTCAATCCTTTTTTACAGTTAATCACATCCACTGCCACGGTCAACAAAAATCTTTTGAGCCCCGGGGCGGTCGGCAAACAAACAAAACCAGTCAGCAATCCGTGGGATGTGGAGTGATCTTGGGAGCGGTTGGAGNTCAGCCGAATATTTGCTTGACTTTGTCAAAGAAACCTTTCGAGAGGGGATGGACGTCTTCCCCTCCCAGCGCTGCGAATTCTTTTAGCACTTCTTTTTGCCGCGGCGTGAGATGGGTGGGTGTCTCTACCACCACCCTCACATGTTGATCTCCTTGATGATAGTCCTGGACGTCTCTGACGCCCTTTCCTTTCAAGCGGAAGACNTTCCCCGACTGAGTCCCNGGGGGGATCTTCATCTTGACTTTCCCCTCCAAAGTGGGAACGTCGATATCCGACCCCAACGCCGCCTGGACAAAGCTGATGGGTACCTCGCAGATGATGTCCAGNCCGTCACGGATGAAGAGGGGGTGCGGCTCAACCTGGAGCACCACGTAGAGATCTCCCGGAGATCCGCCTGAGACGCCACCCTCTCCCTCCCCTCTGAGCTTGAGGCGGGAGCCGGTGTCCACACCGGCCGGGATCTTCACGCTGAGCGTGTGAAATTTTCGTACCCGGCCGGCGCCGTTGCAGGATACGCAGGGGTCGCTAATGATGCTCCCTTGGCCCCGACATTGGTTGCAAGTCCGCGAGACATTAAAAAATCCCTGTTGGAAACTGACCTGGCCCTTGCCCCGGCAGGTAGGACAGGTTTTGGGTGCCGTGCCCGGCTTGGAGCCGTTTCCGTGGCAGGTATCACAGAGGCCGTGCCGGGGAATCTTGAGCTTTTTCTCGGCGCCGAAAACCGCCTCTTCAAAGCCGAGGCTCAAGTTATAACGAAGGTCTTCTCCTCTTGACCGGGTGCGGCGCCTGGTTGATCCGGTGCCGAAAAACTCTCCAAAGATGTCGCCGAAAATGTCCTCGAAGCCAGAGGAAAAATCAAACCCGCCTCGGAACGGCCCTCCATCTCCAAAGGCCGCATGGCCGAACTGATCATACTTGGCTCTCTTCTCCGCATCCGCGAGGACCTGATAGGCCTCAGAAATTTCCTTAAATTTTTCCTCTGATTGTTTGTCCTCCGGATTTCGGTCAGGATGNTACTTCAGCGCCAATTTCCGGTAGGCCTTTTTAATCTCCTCCTCACCGGCGCCTCGATTCACACCTAGGAGCTCGTAATAATCCTTTTTTCCGTTCAATNGTTAAACCCCTTGCAAGNGATTTCTTTTATATAACAAGAAAGCCCCTCTCCTAAATGCATGGGGAGCAGGGGCCTTCCGTANTGCGCAGTAATTTGGATTTCCTTACCCCTCCTCTACTCCTTAACCTCCGTGAAATCCGCGTCTACCACATCTTCTTTTTTCTTGCCCTCCCCATCCGTTGCCCGGCCATCCTTCTGGCCGGCCGACGACTCCTGCTGCGTTGAGGATTGTTGTTGGGAGGCCTTGGCGTAAATCGCCTCCGCGAGCTTGTGCGAGGAACGGCTTAGCTCATCCGCCGCTGAGCGGATCGTTTGGGCATCCTCGCTCTCCAGCGCCTTCTTGGCCTTCTCCAGCTCCGCTTCGATATTTTGCTTGACCCCGGCCTCCAATTCCCCGCTGTATTCCTTAAGAGATTTCTCAGTGGAGTAGATCAGGGAATCCAGGTGATTACGGGCCTCGACGACCTCCTTACGATTCTTGTCCTCGGCCGCATGGGCCTCTGCATCCTTGACCATCCCTTTGATCTCTTCCTCACTGAGGCCACTCGAGGCAGTGATCTTGATCGACTGCTCTTCCGGTTCCTAGATCTTTGGCCGCAACATGCGCGATCCCGTTCGCGTCGATATCGAAGGTGACCTCAATCTGGGGTATTCCTCTCGGCGCCAAAGGAATGCCCACGAGATCGAATTGGCCCAAGAGCTTGTTGCCTGCAGCCATCTCTCTCTCGCCTTGAAAGACGCGGATAGAGACGGCTGTCTGGTTGTCCTGAGCAGTCGAAAAGATCTGACCCTTCCGCGTAGGGATTGTTGTATTACGCTCAATCAGCTTGGTAAAAACGCCCCCCAAGGTCTCGATTCCAAGAGACAAGGGGCTTACATCAAGCAGGAGAACATCTTTAACTTCTCCCTTGAGCACAGCGGCCTGGATTCCAGCCCCAACGGCCACGACTTCATCGGGGTTCACTCCCCTGTGCGGATCTTTTCCAAAGATCTTTTTTACCCTCTCTTGCACCGCAGGCATGCGCGTCATCCCGCCAACCAGGATGACCTCATCGATATCGCGGGGAGTTAAGCCCGCGTCCTTAAGGGCCTGCCGGCACGGTCCTTCGGTCATATCGATTAAGTCGGCGCAGAGGGCTTCCAGTTTGGATCGTGTCAGTTTCATGTTGAGGTGCTTCGGCCCATGCTGATCCGCAGTAATGAAGGGGAGGTTGATATCGGTCTCCATCGATGAGGAGAGCTCGCATTTGGCTTTTTCCGCCGCCTCCTTTAAACGCTGCAGGGCCATCCTATCCTTGCGCAGATCTATCCCTTGATCCTTCTTGAACTCATCCGCCAGATAATCCATCATCTTTTGGTCGAAGTCTTCTCCTCCCAGAAAGGTATCCCCATTCGTGGCTTTGACTTCAAAGACACCCTCCCCGAGTTCAAGGATGGAGACGTCAAACGTTCCCCCGCCAAGATCAAAAACCGCAATCTTTTCGTCCTTTTTCTTGTCCAGCCCGTAGGCCAGAGATGCGGCAGTGGGCTCATTGATGATCCGTAGTACATTCAGCCCCGCGATCCGCCCGGCATCCTTTGTCGCCTGTCTCTGGCTGTCGTTAAAATAGGCAGGGGTCGTGATCACGGCCTCGGTCACCTTTTCCCCCAGGTAATCCTCTGCCGTCTGCTTCATCTTTTGAAGGATGAAGGCGGAGATCTCTGCCGGACTATAGCGTTTACCGCGAATCTCTACCCACGCATCCCCGTTATCTGCACGGACGATTTTGTAAGGGAGGACTTTCATGGCCTTTTGGACCATAGAGTCGTCATAGCGCCGCCCAATAAGCCGCTTGACCGCGAAGATCGTATTCTCCGGATTGGTGATGGCTTGCCTCTTGGCAATCTGCCCGGCCAATCGCTCCCCGCTATCAGAGAAGGCGACTACTGAGGGGGTAGTGCGGCTCCCTTCAGCATTGGCAATGACGTTAGGATCTCCGCCCTCCATAATTGCCACGCAGGAGTTGGTCGTCCCCAAATCAATCCCTATTACTTTTGCCATCTTTGTTTCTCCTCAAAAAAATCCTCTAATTCTACACCGGAGTTTATTTAATCATCCCTCCCCCCTTTTTCAACCTCCTCATCTTCCTCTTTTTTCTCCTTGGCTTCGGGGGGTTTGGCAACACTGACGAGAGAGGGTCGCAGCAGACGGTCTAGGAGATAGTACCCCTTGTGATGTTCCTCCATAACGGTATTTGGTTTATGTTCTTCACTTTCCACCTGAGCAATCGCTTCATGTCTTTCCGGGTCGAAAAGTTCCCCCTTGGCGGATATCTGCGTAACTCCGTGTTTGTTTAAGACATCGAGGAAACCTTTGAGCACCATCTCGACCCCTTCTAGTAGCGGTTTTCCGTTTCCCCCCCCCTTGGCGTGGCCGACTGCTCGCTCCAAATTGTCTAATACAGGGAGGAGGTCTCTGATAATGTTCTCGTTGGCGTAACGGATCGTCTCGCCCTTTTCTCGAGTCATTCGCTTCTTAAAATTTTCCAGTTCCGCCACCTGCCGGAGGAAGCGGTCGTAATTCCCCTTTGCCTCCATCTCCTTGGCTTCTAGCTGACCGCGCAATTTCTCCAACTCCGAGGCGAGAGCCTGCTCTTCTGCTCCCGGTGTAGAGGGCTCCTCAGCGGCTCCTTCGATGGCTGTTTCTCCGTTACTTTTTTTTATCTTCTCATCCATTGGCAGAGGCAGTATCCCTAAAAAGGACAGCGGCGATGAATTTAACCACCCATCCCGTCTTTGTCAAGGTCGGCTATTGAAAAAACCGTTGATTTTCAAAGAGTTTGCGCGTTTTTACGAAACGTGTTAATACTCTTCATGAGAATCGGCCAGCCATGCGCTCTCCTTGTGTAACCCCGGCCATCGTCCTCCGATCATGGCCCTTTGGCGAGTCCGACAAGATCGTTTCCTTTCTTACCGAAAGGTACGGCAAGGTTACCGGGATCGCTAAGGGAGCCAAGCGCTCGCGCAGAAGGTTTGTCAACACGCTGGAGCTCTTCTCTCTGGTGAACCTGCGCTTTCAGGATCGGCCTCACAGCGCGTTGGCATTTGTCCATGCCTGCGACCCGATTCGTCACTTTAAAGAGCTTACCACCAGTCTGGAGAAGATCGCCTATGCATCTTATTTCGTGGAGATCACGGATGGGCTGGCCGGCGAGCGCGAGGAGAACCGGCGCGTCTTTGAACATTTGAGAGAAGGGCTGATCTTTCTAGAAGAAAACGGAATCTCCCTCTCCTTTCTTACCTTTTTCGAGCTCAAACTCCTAAAGTTTTCCGGCTACCAGCCGACTTTGGAACACTGCCGTCGGTGCAAAAAAAAATTTCCCGACGGCTCCCAGATTCTGTGGCACTTTAGTCCACGTGACGGCGGGGTTCTTTGCGGACCCTGTTCCACCTTGAGGAAAGAGGCCGTGCCCCTCAGCAGCGAAGCGCTTGGTGTACTGGCAGAGCTTCAGGAAGCGAACAGCATCCTCCCCCACCACCTGGCTTTTTCTCCTGCTATTTTGAAAGAGAGCCGCCCTGCGCTTGTTCGGTTTATTCAATTTCAAATCAATAAGGAGCTAAAATCGGCTCCGTTTCTTGAGGCCTTCTCCTGCGCCTGATTTTTTTACTTGAAAAAATTCTGCAGAAGTCGTATCGAGGGGCCTGTCGGGGAGAAAAAAATGGCTAGAGGAAAAAAATTTGTCTATTTTTTCGGCGGCGGAAAGGCTGAAGGAAAAGCCGGCATGCGAGAGCTTCTGGGGGGGAAGGGCGCCGGTCTCCACGAGATGACCCGGATCGGGGTTCCAGTTCCCCCCGGCTTTACGATCACCACTGAGGTTTGCTCCTATTATTATGGACACCGGCGTCAATATCCTAAGGGTTTGGAAAGGGTAGTGACGGAGGCGCTGCGNCGTATCGAGAAGAATATAGGGAGAAGGTTCGGAGATCCGCACAATCCTTTGTTGGTTTCGGTCCGCTCNGGGGCACGGGACTCGATGCCCGGGATGATGGACACGGTNNTGAATCTGGGGCTGAATGACCAAACAGTGCAGGGCCTCATCGCTCAAACCCGGAATCCGCGCTTCGCCTACGACTGCTATCGTCGTTTCGTTCAGATGTATGGAGATGTTGTGCTGGGACTAAAGCCCAAGGATAAGCAGGAGCATGATCCCTTTGAAACTATTCTGGAAGGCAGGAAAAAGGCGCGCGGTGCACGCTTCGACACAGAACTCAGCGCCGAGGATCTCAAGGATCTCGTAGCCGAGTTCAAAGCCGAGATAAAGACGAAACNGGGGAGGGACTTTCCCGAAGACCCCCAAGAGCAGCTCTGGGGTGCCATAGGNGCAGTGTTCGGTTCATGGAACAACGATCGGGCTATCGCCTATCGTNAGTTGTATCACATCCCTCATACTTGGGGGACTGCGGTCAATGTGCAAACTATGGTCTTTGGAAACATGGGCGATCGCTGCGCTACCGGNGTGGCCTTCACGCGGAACCCGGCCACAGGGGAGAAGCGATTCTACGGCGAGTTCCTGGTCAACGCCCAAGGCGAAGATGTGGTCGCGGGCATCCGCACACCGCGACCGATCGCAGAGCTAAAAGAGATCATGCCAGAGTGCTATCGGGAATTAGAGCACACCGGCAAAATCCTGGAGCGACACTATAAGGATATGCAGGACAACGAGTTTACTATTGAGAACGGTAAGCTGTGGCTGCTCCAGACCCGGGCCGGTAAGCGGACCGGCTTTGCTGCCGTTCGCATCGCGGTGGTTATGGTCGAGGAGCGGATCATCTCAAAAAAGGAAGCGCTGCTTCGTATTGAGCCTGATCAGCTGAACCAGCTTCTGCGTCCCATCTTCGATCAGACGTCTAAGGAGCGGGCCGGCAAAGAAGGCCGTATCCTGGCAAAGGGTCTTCCTGCTGGTCCAGGCGCGGCCACGGGCCGTATCGTCTTTCATGCGGAGGACGCAGAGGCATGGAAAGGGCGAGGAGAGCGCGTAATCCTCTGCCGCATCGAGACCAGTCCGGATGACATTCGCGGAATGGACGCCGCTCAGGGGATCCTTACCGCACGGGGTGGCATGACCTCGCATGCAGCCCTTGTCGCTAGACAAATGGGAAAGGTATGTGTGGCCGGGTGTGAAGCCGTCAACATTGACTACGCCGCGCGAGAGATGCGAATCGAGGATACGGTTCTAAAAGAAGGGGATTGGATCTCGGTCGATGGGTCCACAGGTGAAGTGATGCAGGGCGAGCTTCAGACGCTCCCCTCCGAGGTTCTCCAGGTCCTGACCGGGAAAACCTTAGATCCTACTACCTCGCGTGTGTACCAGCAGTTTTCCAAGCTCATGAAGTGGGCGGATGAAACGCGGAAAATCGGCGTCCGGACAAACACCGACCAGCCAGATCAGGCCCAGGTGGCGATTGCCTTTGGCGCGGAAGGAATCGGCCTTTGCCGTACGGAGCACATGTTTTTTGAGGGGGACCGCATCCAGGCGGTGCGGGAGATGATTCTAGCGGAAGACGAGCCGGGGCGGCGCCGCGCCTTGGCAAAACTCCTGCCCATACAGAAAAAAGACTTTAAAGGCATCCTCGAGATCATGGGAAGTCTTCCTGTAACCATCCGCACCTTGGATCCTCCTCTACATGAATTTCTCCCTAAGGCGGAAGAGGAAATTGTGGAACTTGCCGGGATTATGAATGTTCCGGTGGAGACCCTAAAAAATAAGATTGATGTGCTGCATGAGTTTAATCCTATGCTGGGTCATCGCGGCTGCCGCTTGGGTATTTCCTATCCGGAAATAACCGAGATGCAGGCCCAGGCTATCTTCGAGGCAGCTTGTGAATTGCGCAAAGAGGGTAAGAATCCTTTTCCTGAGGTCATGATTCCTTTAGTAAGTTCGCGCCAAGAGCTCCACATGCAGCGCGAGATTGTCGAGCGGGTTGCGCGTGAGGCGATGAAGACTTACGGTGTAAAGGTGCGCTATCTTATTGGTACAATGATCGAGCTTCCTCGAGCCTGTTTGGTGGCCGATGAAATTGCCCAGGAAGCAGAGTTTTTCTCGTTCGGCACGAATGACTTGACACAAACCTGTTTAGGCCTTTCGCGGGATGATGCGGGCAAATTCCTACCTAGCTATGTGGTGCACGGCGTTCTCCCCGAAGACCCCTTTGTCAGCATCGACGAGCAGGGGGTTGGCGCTCTGATGCGTATGGGAGTGGAGAAGGGACGGAAGGCGCGAAAAAAACTTGAAATTGGCATTTGTGGGGAGCATGGCGGTGATCCCAAGTCAGTGGCCTTCTGCCATCAGATCGGCCTAGACTATGTGAGTTGTTCTGCCTATCGGGTTCCTATCGCTAAGCTGGCAGCAGCCCAGGCCGCTTTGAGAGATAAGCGCTAGTCAACCCATTCGACACCCCGCCCACAGGGCGGGGCTTGCTCAGGGTTGACGGTGAGCGACATACGAACAACTTGACCCCGTGCACGGCTCGACTGAGCTCGCCGAAGTCAGCACGGGGCATGAGTCGAACCGTCAAATTTTGTAATTTTTTACAGCGGTCATTCCAAAAGTTGTCCAAAGGGCAATTCCATTCCAAAAAACTGCCACTCGATCAAATTGACAAAAAGAGTCATTTTTAGGATAATAAGCTGTATTTAAGGATTCTTCTATGGAACCTCGCATAGGTGAGCTTTTGGTTCGAGGTGGCCTTGTCACCCGGGAACAACTCAACGAGGCCCTGGAAAAGGAGAAAAGCAACGGCTCGCACCTTGTTCAGGAACTCGTTCGCCTTGGCTTTACCACCGAGGATCAGCTCACGCAGTTTCTCGCCAAACAGTTCGGCATTGAAAAGGTCGAGCTGGCGAATACCGA
>C687J26845_10001293_pt1 | contig 15571 bp, 20 predicted proteins | sample RifCSPlowO2_12_FD_26845 | JGI IMG/M metagenome (IMG submission 26845)
AATTGGATACAAAATGTTACTTGAGATTCTTGTAAAAACAAAAGGAGTTCGTGTAAAGGAGATCCCATATACCTTTACAAACAGAATGCGAGGAGAAAGCAAGCTTGGAACTTCTACAGTTTTTGATTACCTTAGATCTGTATGGAAATTATACAGATATGGTACATTACAAAGAAAACAAGAAAAGCGTACCTCTATACGTTTTCTCTCAAAAGCTGCCAGATTCTATACTGTTGGCGCATTTGGTTTAGCTGTAAACTATTTGATTTCGCTTTTGTTTGCAACCGGAATTGCGAGTTTTTGGTATCTTCATGCAAATATAATTGGAATCATAGCATCAATGACTACAAATTTTGTACTCAATAAAATATGGACATTTGAAGACAGAGACTTTACTCCACGAAGAACTTTAATTCAATATGGAAAGTTTGTTGGTTTTAGTTCGGTTGGGGCACTAGTACAATTAGGATTTGTCTTTTATCTTGTTGAAAACTACAGTTTAATGTACCCACAGGCGCTANTATTGGCTGTAATTGCTGCAGCGTTTGGAAACTATATTTTAAANAAAAAGTGGACGTTTAAGGAAAATGTCTGGGANTAATTGNATGTATTCTCAAAGTNACAAAATCATCGAAACTTTAATTTCGCAATAAAATCTGGCTAGTTATAATGGGTACAAAGCCTATTCCTAAGGGATTTCACACACTCACAGCTAATCTTGTAGTAAAAAATGCCGCTGATGCAATTGAGTTTTACAAAAAGGCATTTGGTGCTCAAGAGATTTACATAGACTATGCACCACATGGAAAAAACATAATCCATGCAGAGCTAAAAATTGGAGACTCGATCATAATGCTAAATGATGAGTTTCCTTCATGGAATGTACTTTCACCAAAATCAATAGGAGGCAGTGCAGTTACAATCCACATGTATGTCGATGATGTCGACAAGATATTCAACCAAGCAGTAGCTGCAGGGGCTAAAGCAACAATGCCACTTATGGATGCGTTTTGGGGAGATAGATATGGACACCTAGAAGATCCTTTTGGTCACAAGTGGTCTATTGCAACACACAAAAAAGATCTTTCCCGTGAAGAAATCCGCAAGGCTGCAGAAGAATTCTTTGCAAATATGATCAAACAATAAGACGCATAATTTTAAAATTTGGATGGAAATAGTTTTTCAAAATAGGTTTTCTTTAAACAGTTTTGGCACATACAATCTTTTAATTCATCGATTTTGTCGCTAGTTAATTTTGGATGCGAACTACACCAGCATGTGTCTTTATCCTCATCACATTCAAAGGCATTTCCACATTTTGAACAAGTTTTTTCCAACATAATATAAGAAAACGATTGTCTTTTTATGATTTTAGTATGCGTATGCAGGATCTATTTTGCGTTGAATTGCCACTATATCGTTTAGTGTTGCAATCTCTTCAGAAGAAAGTTTGTGTGCAAATTTCTTCAATAGTTGTTTTGCCTCATGTGATGGCGGAAGGGTATAAAAAATGTCTTCTTCGTGTATTTGTCTTCCAATTGTAACACCTTGTACTGAGCATGCAACTTCNGTGCCAGCCTTTACAGAGTTTACCGTTTTTTTATCTTCTTGAAGCTGATGTATAATGCCGATTTTTTTTCCATTTTTGTTCATAAAATGTGCCTTTTGTCGAAGTGTTCCAACATCTACTCTAATTCCAAACACTGCAGGATCATTGTTTCTAAAGATGTATCCTTTTAGAAATGTGAACTTGGCAAGTGGTGTAAGCTCAGAGAATATTGCGTCCTCTTCATGTAGTTTGTCTTCATCAACCCATGCAGTATAGTTGTCAATTAAGCTGTAGATTACTTTGTCAGTAAATATTTTGATGTGATGATCGTCGGCTTCCTGTTGTGCCTCTTGTGTTACTTTTACATTAAATGCTAAAACAACGCCTAAGTGTCTGTCGTTTTCTTTTATTGCCTTTGTATCTATGACATCACGCCGGTTTACAGGTCCTAGTTGTCAATTAAGCTGTAGATTACTTTGTCAGTAAATATTTTGATGTGATGATCGTCGGCTTCCTGTTGTGCCTCTTGCATTACTTTTACATTAAATGCTAAAACAANGCCTAANTGTCTGTCGTTTTCTTTTATTGCNTTTGCCTCTATGACATCACGCCGGTTTACAGGTCCAATGTCACCTTTTGCTATTGGTACCTGTATGCGTTTTAGCATCTCAGTTACTGCCTCAAGTGAACCAATTGTATCACATTTTAAGATGACACCGTTTGATTGTGTATCTATGAAAACTGATTTCATCTCAGCCTCAATTAGCTTCTTAAATTCTGATGCCTCGTCCTCTGATTTTGCAACATAAACGGTACTTCCAGGAAGTACGCCTTCTAGGTCAGGTGATGCAATTTTGATGCCAGCAGCAGCTTGCACCTCATTTACTGGTTTGAATTTGTCTCGCGGATCACGCATCTCATCAAGTGGTTTTGGAAGGAGTATGGCCTTTGGTTTTGTTGTAATGACAGAGTCTCTTTTTGCAACTACAATGATGTTCTCTTTTGTCATATAACCATCAATTAGGATCATGTTTGCAGTTGCACCAAGACCTACGTCGTCGTTTACTTCAAGNATTATTCCACGNCTGNNTTTTTCCTCCTGATCTAGNTTTTTCTGTAGATATTGTTGTGTCAGACCNACTAGAACTGCCAAAAGTTCTGGAATTCCAACNCCAGTTCGTGCACTGACTGGAACAATAGCTACTTCCTGTTTGAAGTCCTTTATACGATAAAATGCCTCAGATTGATATCCTAAAACTGAAAGTGTTCCAACTACATTATAGATCTGTTCATCAAGCATTGTTTGAATGGACGGACTTTGTTCCTTGATAGCCTGCGATATATACGCCGTATCACTTTTTTTCCATCCAGAAAGCATATCAGTTTTGTTTAGTGCTATAACAAAGGGAACTTTTCTGCTTTCTAGGATCTTTAGGCTTTCGTTTGTTTGTGGCTGGAATCCACGGTTAATGTCCACAACAAGGATTGCAATGTCTGCTGCAGAACCACCTCGAACACGCAGATTTGTAAACACCTCGTGTCCAGGGGTATCAATTACTAAAATTCCAGGAATCTTTGTTTCTACCTTGCTCATCTTTTCATAAATCGGGCCACAAATTTTCTTTATGGTCTCATCTNGAAGAAAACTGGCACCAATGTGCTGGGTAATGCCACCTGCTTCTCTTTCTTGAACTCCAGTTCCCCTGATTTTATCAAGTAATGATGTCTTACCAGAATCTACATGACCTAATACGGCCACTATTGGCTGTCGTACTCGCACTTTTAATCACTCGAATACTACCTTCACTTCCTTTTCAAAATTTTCCTTAGAATCCGAAGCATGAATTATGTTATCTGTAAGTCCTAACCCATAATCACCGCGAATTGAACCTGGTGCAGCTTCAAAAGACTTTGTTGAACCAATCATCAGTCTTGTTGTCTCAATTGCATTGTTTCCCTCAATTACAACTGCAACCACTCTGCCTGATGTGATAAATGAAACAAGTTCATTAAAAAATGGTTTTGACTTGTGAACAGAGTAAAATTCTTCTGCTTGTTTTTTTGTAAAGCTGAACATTTTTAATTTTATGACTTTAAATCCTTTTTTCTCAAAGCGAGAAATTATTTNGCCGATCAGATTACGCTGTACAGCATCAGGCTTTACAATAAAGAGTGTTTGGTCTGCCAACTTACTTCTTTACTTTAATTCCGCCCTTGACATACTTTTTAGTCCACTTTAGTTTTCGTGGATCACGTTTCAAAACAAGCATGTTCTTTTTGCATTTTGATGAACAAGACCAAAGAACGGTTCCATCGTTTTTGACGAGCATTGTACCAGATCCCTTTGCCACTGGTCTGTTACAAAAGCTGCATGGTTTTATTAAAAGACTCAAAATTAATCACTTATCTGATCTTCTTTGCTTCTCGTTCGGTTTCTCTTAGCATCAAAATATCTGACGTTCTTACAGAACCCTTTACATTTCTTGTAAGAATTCTTCCCTTGTCTCTTCCCTCTAAAACTTTCACTCTAACTTGGATTACNTCACCNGCAATNCCTGTTCTTCCNACAATTTGGATTATTTCTGCTGGAACAACTTCGGTTTCGNGNGTACTCATTTGGCTGGCTTGCCACCCTTAATTTTTTTAATTGATTCGATTACTTGATCAACTATGTGTTGTGCATCTCCTGCATCCAANATTGCAGCTGCTGCTGATGTGACATCGATGCCCAGTGCCTTTCCAAGATCCTGTTTGCTTGGAACAAAAGCATACTGAGCNCCTTGCTCATCACANATAATTGGAAGNTGTGCAACAACCTCTGGTGGTTCTACNTCTTCAGCTATTACAATTAATTTGCTTAGCCCACGTTCCACTGCCTTTGTTGCCTCGTTTGTGCCTTTTCTTACTTTGCCACTTTGAGCTGCAACCCGCACAGCCTCGTAAATTGGATTTACAAGGTCCTGTGGAGTTTCAAATTTTACATAATATGCTTTAGCCATACATATTCACCCATAGGGATCATTTCCATCTCAACATTGCTTACGATTGGTTTTAAAAGTGTTATCGGAAAAGAATTGAGTTTATCTTCGCTAAATACTCAGACATTAGTGTTTCAAGCTTTTCCTGAGAGTCTGCTTCAGCATATATTCTGATTATAGGTTCTGTGCCGCTTGGTCTAACCATTATCCAGTTTTTTTTATCAAATATGATTTTAATGCCATCAGTTGTGTCAGAATTTTGATTTTGGTCAGCTAATGCCCTGATTAGTTTGCTTGTATCCTCTTTTGAACATGTCATTTTGTTCTTTGTTGTAAATGATGGCGGCAATAGTTTTGTTTCTTCTGACATTGTTTTTCCTGAAAAAGAAAGCAGATCTAGTACCAAAGCCAAAGTCATTGCACCATCCCTTACCTGATTGTGTTTTCCATACATGAATCCGCCATTTTCTTCAAATCCAATCAAAGCACCAGTTTGAACCATCTTTCTTGACACCTCAACACTTCCCACTTTAGTACGAATAACATTAGAGCTTGTATTTTGTGCCAATGTCTCAATACTTGAGCCAGAGTTAAGACATGTTACAATTGTAGAGTTTGGNTTTTTTGATAAAATGAAATGTGAAAGTAAAAGTGCGGATTTATCNCCNGTTAGAATTTCTCCTTTTTCATCACAAAAAAGGCTTCGATCACCGTCTCCATCAAAAGCCACACCTATATCTGATCCTGTTCTTACTACAGTTTCTGAAAGTTTTTGGAGATTATTTGGNGTTGGTTCCGATCCACGTCCTGAAAACATACCATCGATCTTTTCATTAATAGNAATTACTTTACAGTCTAATTCATTACACAGTGTAGGAGCAGTTACAGTTTGAGCCCCATTTCCAAGATCAAGTACCACCTTGAATTTTTTGGCTCTGATCCTTCCTTTATTTACATGCGAAGTTATTGCATCAAGATATACCTTAATTGCGTTTTCTTCAGGTCCTGTTTTTCCCCATTGTATTAAGTCCTTTTTCCATTTTTTGTTAAAGTAAATATCTTCAATTACCAATTCGTCATCTCTTGAGATCTCTACGCCATCAGATGCCACAGGCTTGATTCCATTGTATTGTGAAGGATTGTGCGATGCTGTGATCATAATGCCTCCTGCATATCCAAGCTTTTTAGTTGCAATCTCCAGACATGGAGTTGGGATCAATCCAGCATTTTTACAATCAAAACCAATAGAGTTTAGTGTAGAACAAACAATTTTTGTTATTGCAGGACTAGATGTTCTTCCGTCATATCCAACAAGTATTGGTCCTTTCTTAAAGTATGTTGCAATTGCAAGCGTTATGTCATGGATAAATTCTAGAGAGAGATCTTCTGCAAAGACTCCTCTGATTCCATTTGTTCCAAATAATTTTGCCATTTTACTTCAATCAACAATAGATAAATTTGTGTTTAAAGGCATGGGGGATGCGGGAGTTGCCAAGCCTGGTCAAAGGCGCAGGGCTTAGGACCCTGTCTCTTAGGGGTTCGTGGGTTCAAATCCCACNTCCCGCACTAGAATTTTTATCAAATGAAATTAACAGATTCAGATCACACAAATTTGCAATGCATGATGCTTTAAGCATTAATAAGGTATGATCCGTTTTACGGTCTGTTGAAGAAAACAATAGTTGGTATAACTGTAGTTGGTAAGGACAAAGAAGGAGTAGTTGCAGCTTTTACTAATTATGTATTTCAAAATAAAGGAAATATTGAAAAAGTAAACCAAAATGTAATCAAAAATCTCTTTGGAATGTATCTTGAAGCGTCATTTTCTACAAAGATCGACATAAAAAAATTCGACAAAGGACTACAAGAGATCGGAAAAAAACTAAACATGGAGGTAAGCGTACACCATGAAACAAACACTGAAAAAAATATCGCAATTTTTGTAACAAAAGAATCACACTGTCTTGAAGATTTACTTGATTCTTATTCAAAAAAAGATGTTAAAGGGAAAATTTGTGTAATTGTTGGTACAGAAAAAACACTTGCACCGCTTGCAAAAAAGGCAAAGATTACCTTTGTTTTAGTGGCTGACAAGGATCAGGAAAAGGCAGAGGAAAAACTTCTTGATATTTGCAAAAAATATTGCATTGATCTTATAGTTCTTGCACGCTATATGAAGATCTTAACACCAAATTTTGTTTGGCGATATCCAAATAGGATAATCAATATTCATCCGTCCCTTCTTCCCGCATTTCCTGGCGCTATGGCCTATGCTCAAGCTTATGAAAGAGGAACAAAAATTGTTGGAGTAACGGCTCATTATGTTACTGAAAACTTGGATCAAGGACCAATAATTTTCCAAGATTCTTTCAACGTCAATCCAGATGAAACCCTTGAATCTATGAAGAAAAATGGCCAGAGACTTGAGGCACAGACATTACTAAAGGCNGTTAAAATGCATCTTTCCGGNAAACTGGATGTTCGCTGGAGAAAGGTTCACGTAAAATCCAAGTGAATTTAATGGAATTAAAAAATCAGTNTGANCCAGACCTAAGAAAAATTATTAAAAACCAAAAAAANGCAGTAATAATTCCCGTAGGTTCAATAGAACAGCACGGAGCACANCTACCAATATCTACTGATTCAGATATTGTAACAGAGATTGCAAAAAAAACCGCAGATAGGTGCGATTTTCTATTGCTTCCTACTATATCATATGGTGTTTCCTTTGAACATGCACCGCTTTTCAATCTAAGCATAAAAGGCTCGACACTGCAGAAAATGATATTCGAAATCTGTGCTTCTCTTTCAAAAAATGGCATCAGAACAATTTTTATCATAAACGGACACTATAGCAATCAAAAATTTCTTCAACGTCTTCCTTCACTAGTAAAACGACAAACAAGGGAAAAAACAAGAGTGTTTGTTTTCTCATACTGGCATTTTATGAGTCAACGATTTGATCATGCAGGCTTTGTCGAGACATCGCTTATGCGTGCAATTTCAAACAAGGTTAACATGAAGAAGGCAAAAAGAGGCTTGGTTACAGATGTGTTGTCAGAACGCAAAGTTGCGCTGCTTAATAAGCTTGCATCAGAGTCATTTACAAAAGTTGCAAAAAGCGGTGTGTGGGGAGACCCAACGCGTGCAACCAGACGTGATGGCAACAGGATCCTTACAGAAACTGTGAGGAATTTAGCAAAAACGTGTCAAACTTGCCTTACAGAGAAAAATCGAAAGTTACACCACTGAAATTTTAATATAATCCCTCGTTAGCTGGTCTAATAAGTGGTTTAATGTCAGTCGACATGGCAGTAAAAGTATTGGATGAGAGCATCAACAAAGTTGTCTTGATCAAACTAAAAGGTAGTAAGACAATTAGAGGAAACTTGTTGGGCTTTGATCAGCACATGAATCTGCTACTCGACCAGTCAGAAGAGATCCCTTCTGAGGGCGAATCAAAGAGTCTTGGGACCATAGTTGTGCGTGGAGATAATGTAGTTATGATATCTCCACCTCCTGGATAAGGCGAATAGACCATATGGTAAAAGGCACAGCGTCAATGGGTCTTTTTAATAGGAAAAAGACACACATCAGATGTAGAAGATGTGGTAAAAATTCCTTCCATAGAAGAGCTCGTCGTTGTGCAAGTTGTGGTTTCCCTGACGCGAAAATCAGAAAGTATTCCTGGATCAAATGGTATACATAAATGCAAGAAATTGCGATTTTATTAAGCTCCCTTGCTGGTGCATGTACTGCAGCTGCGGTTAAAAAATTTCCAAAGGGAAAACACACTATCTCAACTCTTGGCGCTAATACACATATTAAAAATCAGATTAATTCACTCAAGCTAGAAAAGGAAATTCTTACAAAAACAATATCAAGGCTTTATCAACACGAATCAGAATTATCAAAAACGCAACGAGATAGGTTACTTCTAAAATATCAACACCAACTAGGAGTAGTTTTAGCAAAGATCGAAAAACTAGAAGAGGCAAGCAAACATCCCGATTTAGGTCCTTTAGGTGAGGGATTAGTTACGTTAATGGACCAAAAACTATCAACTCTTGATAAGCGACTGTATGAACTTTCATCAAAAATTAATTTAGCTAACACACAAACACTTGAAATCAAGCATGAACAACAAATATCTGAAAAGAGAATAAAAGAAATCGAGCCAAAGCTTCAAGTTCAAACTAAAACAGAAGTTGTTCAAACAAAATTACNNGATCCAGTTTCAACAAAGCCTCATAGACCATTTGAAATTACTACACTTACAGAATTACCAGAAAAGATTCCTGAATCATTTTTCAAAACTCAAGTAATAGTTCCACAAGATGAATTAGTAAGACCACAAAAAGAACAAATCGAACTTGTTGAACATACTAGTGTTATTCCACAAGTAGAACAACCAAAAATTGAATCATCACAAGAACAATCTAGCTCGCCATCTGTAGTGAAAAAACCAACACCAAAGGTAACGCTTCCTGAAGATGAAAAGGAAGAAGAAGATGAAGATGACCTTGACAAGATAAAAGGCGAGATAATGAAAACACTCTCAAAGCTTGAGCAAGCAGAGGTAGAATAGTTGTCATTTGATGATGCCATTGCGGCATTATCAATAGACGCATTAAAGTTTGTAAAAGATGGTCAAGTCATTGGTTTAGGTAGTGGCAGAGCTGCAACTGCGTTTGTAAAATCACTATCAACCTTTTTGAAGAAAAAAAAAATCAATGTTAGATGTATTCCAACATCACTACAAATTAAGCTTACAGCTGAACAAGGAGGAATAAAGCTAATCGAAGCTGATCAAGTTGACATCGTTGATGTTGTGTTTGATGGTGCTGATCAAATTGATGCAGAAAAAAATATGATCAAAGGTGGTGGAGGTGCATTGCTTCGAGAAAATATTCTGATAAGTGCTGCAAAAAAGGTTGTGATCATGGCAGACAAATCAAAATTTGTAAAAAAACTTGACAGAGCAGTTCCTGTTGAAGTTCACCCATTGGCAAGAAACACAACCACAAATTCGATTAAAAAGATAGGCGGAAAACCAATTATTCGGACAATTGAGCGTGGATACCCATTTGTCACAGAGAATGGAAACATAATTTTGGATTGTGATTTTGGCACTATTTCAAAACCACAGCAACTCGCACAAAAAATAAAACAAATGCCAGGAGTTCTTGAAGTTGGGATATTTTCACGCAAGCCAGACGTAATTTACAGAGCAAACACAGGCGGAAAATTCGAAATTATAACATAATTTTTCTTCTAGATCACTAATAATTCATCAGTAGCAAAGCTGCGCAATCGATTAAAAATAAAAAAATAATCAGTTATTAATGAAAATTAAAACTGACATACGACTTTTTGCTGCTCTTGGAATACTTGCTGTATTAGCAATAGTACCTCTTTCATCTTCTGTTTTTGCTCAAAGCAATTCAGGAGATAATGATGACTCTAACAATGATAACGGTGATAAAAGAAAACTACAAAAAGAACTCAAAAAGGAAAAACTTCGAGAAATCAAAAATATTGCACTTGAAAGCAGAATAGAAGCAAAATCAAAAATTTTTGATGAAATAAAACACATGAATCAGACAGAGAACCTGATCTTTCTTTTAGGGGTGAAACAAGTGGTTGGACAATCGTTGGTGATCTTGCTCATAAATCATCAGTCTCGCTTTCAGGTCATGCCTTCAAAGCAGGTGAAAGAATGTGGAAGATTTCTACAATTGGAAATATCACTATAGGTGATAGAAAAGCAGAACTTGATTTGAAAGGAGTTGCGACAGGACACAAAATAATGTTGCAAGGAAATGGAATACTTCAAAATGGCGAAGAAGTAAGACTCACTCTAGTAGGGCATTATGCTCCGACAACTGAAGATGGGGTATTTGCAGTTGCTTTCACAAACGGAATGTTCCATAACACAAACACAGGTGAGCGCCTTACAATGATGCAAGTTGGTTCAGTACATGTAGAGCCTATAGTGTCTACTCCAACATCGGAATCGTCAGATGAACTAGAAGAAGAGTTACAAGAGTAAGAAACTCAAACTAAATTTTCTTTTTTCTTTTTTATAATAATCTAAAATCTAGTTAAAAGCTGTTACTGGTCTTTTTATTAATTTTCCAAAACCAGCTTTTCCAACAACTTGCAAGTCTTCAGCAACAATTTCACCGCGAAGGATTGTTTTCACTGGCCAGCCAGTAAGTGTCCATCCTTCATATACAATATAATCAGAAAATCCTCCAAACAACTCACTTCTCACCTTCATTTCTTTTTTCAAATCTACCATAGTAATATCTGCATCCGAACCATTTTCGATTATTCCTTTTTTTGGATACATTCCAAAAATTTTTGCTGCGTTTGTGCTAGTAAGCTGAACTAATTTTTGAAGTGTTATTCTTTTCTTGTTAATTCCTTCGCTTAACAATATAGGTAAAAGCGTCCCAATTCCAGGAAATCCAGCAAGAGCGTTCCATACATCGCTTCCTTTTAGTTTTAGATTTAGTTGATTTGCAACATGATCTGTTCCGATCGTGTCAACTTGATTTGTATTAATGGAACTCCAAACAAACGAAATGTCTTCTGCAGTTCTTATAGGCGGCATTACCTTTGCAAGATATCCTTTCTGATTCTCATATGAAAGTGTAAGATAGTGAGGACATGTCTCAACAAAGATTTTTGTTCCAGCGTTTTTCTCTTTTTGGATTTGTTTTAGTGCACTACTTGAACCAATATGTGCAAAATACAGTGTGCAACCATATTTTCTTGCAAAGTTAGACACCGCTTGTATTGCCTTTACCTCAGCCTCTTGAGGACGACTCTCAGACCAAGCTGCAAGTCCGTCCTTTTTTTTCTCTTTTGCTGTTTTTATTCCACATGAACATGTTTCATAGTCTTCAGCATGAACTAAAACAGGACAACCAAGTGATGCTGCTGTTCTTACAACATTTTCAACAATCTCTAAATTCACCTCAACTTTTACTTCATTCAAAGAGGTAGTGTTTGGTACCATATCCATATACACATGGCCAACATCTGCACCAAGATTCATGTATAGTTTGAATGATGTAATTCCATTTTCTACACAAAACTTCATCTCCTCAATTTGTTGTTTGTTAAAGATTGATGCGTGAATAGTATAATCGACAAAATGGGTTCCTGCACTTGCCTCAAGCTGAGATGCAAGTGATCTTTTATACGAGTCACCAAGCCTAAGCATTCGCATCATAGTTGTTACACCACCTAGCGCGGCAACACGTGATTCAGTCACAGCTGCTGAATCTATTGAAGAATAAACGCCATAGTGTACATGTGTGTCTATTACTCCTGGAATTGAAACAAGTCCCTGCCCATTAATTTTTTTATCACATGAAGGTTCATCTGTTGTAAGACCTATAATTTTGCCATCATCAATTATGATGTTTTTATCAACCAAGCCTTGGCCTGTCACAACATGAGAATTGGTTATTACCGCATCATATGTCATCTAGATTTGTGCAATGATTTCTATCTATTATGCGTTTGAGTAAATGAATAAAAACAGATTCTCTAGTGGTAAGTAGGGGCCGGTGATTTAGTGGTATAATGTCGCGTTCGCAACGCGAATGTCGAGGGTTCGATTCCCTCCCGGTCCATCTAAACCAGAAACTATTATAGATAATTCAAAACATTGTGAAACATGAAGATTTTCAACGGAAAAAAAGCTGCAGAGGACTATATGTCAACTCATACGCTTGCATTTTCAACTCCGGAGTTAACATTGATGAGATATTCTTTNTGGCTTGGAGATATTGTTCTTGATCCNAATAACAGAGAACAAAAAGTTCCAAGGATAATGACCTTTGTTGAAGAAAAAGATTTTGAGCCTGTTCAAGTAATTGATGATGAAACATATGTTCCAACCGGAGCTGTCAGATCTACTGGAATGTATGGAAACCCAGTTACCGAAACAAGCACTAATGTAAAATATTGCTCAGAGTGTGGAATTAAAAACTCAACAACAGCCAGATTCTGTACAGAATGTGGTACGACTCTAGATTAAATCATAATTAATTTTGGATTTTTGTTCCACATATTGTACAAAACTTTGCGTTTGGCCTAATATCATTTCCACAAGATGNNCATTTTGATCTTTGAGATGATTGAGCTACAAAGTTAGGATCNGGTGATGGTAGTGTACCAATATCACCAAAAGTNTGTTTTGCCGATACAACAGATGGCGGTACGCCCACTGGATTTTCTTTTGTTCCAGCACGAGGAGCTTGCATTTCCATACCTCCCATCATTCCAGAGGTACCAACTCCTGGCATCAAAGCAGGTGAATGAGTTCGTCCCAGTGAAGATCCTCCTGCTATTTTACCAAGTGCTTTTTTTATTTCAAAAATTACTTTGATTGAAAGAAACTCTAATGCAGAGTAAGCAACTACATAATCACCTAGCTTTTCAAAAAATTCCTTTTCACTTAGTTTACCATTCTTGTAGAGCTTGGTTGTATCAAGAAATGATTCATAGTAGCCTTGAGAATCGTTAAAAAGTGCTTCAAGTTTATCAGCTAAAAGATTTAGTGTGTCTATCTCACCAAGTGACATAGTATGAGCTTTTGTTTTCAGTTATTAATTACTTTAGATCGAAAATGAAAAAATCAAAAAACCTAGATTTTTTCTAGTGCTCTTTCAATCATCTTTTTGTATGAATCCTTAGATGCTGCACCGACTTGTTGGGCAATTATTTGTCCTTTGTTGAATATTGCTAATGTCGGAATGCTAAACACATTGTATTTTGATGCTAACTCATTAGCCTCGTCAACATTAACTTTAACAAAGTTTACCTTACCTTCAAACTCATTTGCCAGTTCCTCTACTACTGGACTAACCATCCTACAAGGCCCACACCACTCTGCCCAAAAGTCAACAAAGACAGGATGTGAAGAGTTCATAACAGTGGTTTCCCAGCTTTTTGCATCAGATATTTTTGTAATTTCCATTATAATCAGTGTGATTTTGCTGTAACGTACCTAAATATGTTAGCAAAGAAAATTCACGAACTAAAGCCGAACAGATCATCTAGTACTCAAAATTATTATCAGCAAAAAATTTGTGAATATATATTTAAATTCGAATTTTAATAGATGCAGATATGAGCACAGAATCCCGACTTAAGAAGCTGAGAGGTTCTGGCGGCTACATAATGGCAACTATTACTGAGGAACAGCAACGAAAAGGGAATCTTGGCGGTCCAGATCTGTTTTTGGCGCCAATTGGACGAATTGATTCATCAAAAATTTCAAAACATTATTGCAATTCGTGTGAAAAAGATTACGATGGAGGACCTCAGATAAAATATGAAACCCCAAACGAGGAAGTAGCTGAAAATTTAATTCTAGTTGAGAAAGGAAAATATCTGTGCAATGTTTGCGGTTCTACAATAGCTGAATATCGAGAATTTAGAAAACCTGATCAAGCTAGTGAGGTAGGCAACGCAAAGCCTATAGCAGAAGAACATTTCTCAAAACCATCACCTGTTCAAACAACCACATCTGTTAAAACCGAAACTGTTTCACCTAGTGTTAAAACAGAAACCGTTCAGCCTCAAAGCAGAACTATACAACCACAGCCAGATACCCAAGCAGATTCCTCAAAAGGGTCCAATTTTAGCACGATCATTGGCATGGATGTATATGATGATAATTTGAAAAAAATTGGAGTCGTGAGAGAAATGGGGGTTGATTCAACACAATCTGTAATTATCGTTGTTACTAAGTATAATGGAGCCGAAGAAAGTATAAGCTGGAATCGAATCAAAAAAATTGGAGAAATTATTCTATTAGGTTCAAAAAATGAAAGTTTTGCAGAACGACATTCTTCAGGTAAATCTGATTTGAAGTGTCCAAGTTGCGGTCTTGCAAATAGGGAAGGTTCAAAATTTTGCGAGAATTGTGGCACTAGAATTTAGAAAATATCAAGATTTATCTTAGCAAATAATGGGACATGACATAATTTGACTGGTAAAACAATAACAAAGGGAATAACAAAAGACATTGTAATAGTTGTAATAGGTGTTTTGATAATATGGCTTGGATTAAGAGTTGTCTTTGGNACGGAAAATCCATTTTATGTTGTCTCAAGTGGAAGTATGGTTCCTGAGCTACAGGTTTATGATGTATTAGTAGTCCAAGGAAATGAANCATTTGAAAATGTACAAAATGGAGACATCATAGTTTTTCATCGGCCTGCAGGACATGACAGGGTAATAGTTCACAGAGTAGCAGAGATTATCGATGATGACCCCAAAACAATACGAACAAAAGGTGATGCAAATCCTTCCTCCATTCCAGGTACTGATTTTCCAATAACAGAAGATGAGTACATTGGAAAAGTAGCTTATGTCGTACCACAGATTGGCTATATTACAAGAATTTTGATGCCACCNGTCAACTATATCATAATTGCAGTAATTGTTGGAATTATGATTTTCAAACAAATTTCAAAAAATAAAAAAGCAAAGAAGCTGTTCCTTTCAACCAAGGTAGATACTACAAATGAAACATTTCAAAATAGTACAGCAGATGTGGGTTTAACAGATCTTCCAAAGGATAATGAATATACGGAATTTGAAAAAACCCAAAATTCAGATACAGTTAATCAGACTGAAAAGTCAGATTCAAAAGAAAAGATAGACGATTAACTTTCTTCGTTATTGATTTTGAATACTCGTTTAAAGTATTCAGAATTTTCTTGTGGTTCCTCAAAGTCNTCTTTTACATTAGCAAGGTGTTTTGCCAAGTTTTTCTTGTAACCAAGCTGCATTTGGCGTGCAATTTGNATTCGCTGTGCTTGAGGNGATCCTGCACCATGCATTGANTCTGTGAGATATCCAACTGCATTTCTTCCTAATGTCATGTTTTCAATTAATCGTAGTACACGCATCCTGTTTTCAACATCAACACCTTTTCTTCCTGCCAAGTATTTTCTAAGCAAGGGTCCTGTCTCTGGATTTCTAAAGTCCTTTTCTGAAGGCATGGTCACAACTA
>C687J26845_10001306_pt1 | contig 15531 bp, 11 predicted proteins | sample RifCSPlowO2_12_FD_26845 | JGI IMG/M metagenome (IMG submission 26845)
GCGCGACAAGGTCATGCGCCTGGTCGCCGACGCGCTGGACAAGGGCGCCAGCCTGGTCTGTGGCGGGCGTATTCCGCCCGCGCAGCCGGTCGGCTGGTTCTATGAACCAACCATTCTCACCGGCGTCACCGCGGCCATGACGATCTTCCACGAGGAATGCTTCGGTCCGGTGGCGGCCATCTGCAAGGTCGCCGACTTCGACGAAGCGGTGCGCCTGGCCAACGACTCGCCCTTCGGCCTCGGCGCCTCGCTGTTCTCCACGGATCTGGCCGAGGCCATGGAGGCCGCCGAGCGCCTGGAAGCCGGCATGGTCTGGGTCAACAACCCGCTGATCGACAACGACGCGCTGCCTTTTGGTGGCTGGAAGATGTCCGGCATGGGCCGCGAGCTGGGCCGCCAGGGCCTGGAGGCGTTCCGCCGCTCGAAGATGGTGATCATCGACCACCAGCCGCGCATTCAGGACTGGTGGTACCCCTACAACGACGATCAGTTCTATCGCGCCTAAGGCAGGAGGCACGCATGCACTATTGCCCCGTTGCGTCGCCGGCTTGCAGGCCGTTGAAAAATGTCGGCGAGGCCGCCGAGACAAGGCAAAGACAGGCGAGGAAGCGGAGTTTACGAGCTGTAAATGAGCATTCCGAGCCTGTTTTTAACGCCGTATCGGCAACGCAGGTAGTTTTTCAACGGCCTGCCAAGGCCCGGCGCCTGTCCGTCATCTGCCTGGGGGCTCGCCCATGATCCAGTACGGAACCAAGACCGCCAAGGACTCGCAGCAGGCCTTTAATCTGTGCCTGCTGCAACTGGGCCGCCTGCCCCGCGAGCGCGGGGCGGCACAATTCATCGCCGATGGCCTGCAGTTGTTCCGCAACCTGGTGCCTTTCGCCTCGGCCTGGTGGGGCGAGATGTCCAAGGCGCAGGCCAGTGCGCCACCCCAGAGCTGGATGCATGGGCAACTCAACCTGAGCGAGTCGTTCGCCGCCGAGTGGAGCCAAGTCGCCGGCAGCGACAGGTTCTCCCACGACACCCTCAATCGTCCGGGCGAGATCCTGCGCGCCAGCGGCTTCAGCGATCCCTGCGCCGCGGTGAACGCCTTTGCCCGCCGCTATGACCTCTACCACCTGCTGTGCATCAGCTTCGAGCTGCCGGAAAGCGGCCTGATGTTCTTCGTCTGCCTCTACCGGGGCGCGAACGCTCAGGCCTTCAACGATTGCGAAGCCCGGCTGTTCGCCTCCTTCTGCGCGCACCTGCTGCAGCTCTGGCGGTTTCAGGTGCAGGACCTGCTGCAACTCGGCGACGCCGACGGCGCCAGCGAGTTCGCGGTGGCCCGCGCGGACGGCCGCCTGCTCTACATTGGCGCCCGGCTGTGCAGCAGCATTGCCGCAGCGGTGCCCGGCTGGCGGGGTTCGATACTGCCCGCCGCGTTGCGCGAGCAACTGCCCAGGGCACCCTGCGTGGTGCGCCTGGGCCGCGCGACCCTGACCCTGAACCGCGTTGGCGAGCAGCTGATCCTGTCGCTGCAGGCCCCCTCGCCCAGCACCGCCCTGGCACCCCGCGAACGCAGTGCGGCGCTGCTGTTCGCCGCGGGGCACTCCTACAAGGAGATCGCCAGGATGCTCGCCCTCAGCCCGGCCACAGTGCGCACCTACCTGCGCAACTGCTACCTGCAGCTGGGGGTCAGGAGCAAGGTCGAGCTGGGTTCGATCCTGCGCCTGTCGCTGCCCCTGGAAGCTGCTGCGGGAGTCGGCCGGCCGGGCGCAAATAAATACGCTGCCCCCCCTCATTTGCAGAGGGCCGTTGAGTCCCGGCGCTAGATAGGCTGTGCCGGGCATGCCAAGGGCATGCTGGGCGGTCGCTGCGGACCACTTCCTGAACACTTACCGAGGTGCGGATTTTGAAACTCTCGAGACTATGCATGGCCGTCGCCAGTACGGCATTCACCACCACGGCCCTGTTGGGCTGCCAGACCAGCAGCACGCCGCCAGCCGACCTGGTGCTGCGCAACGGCTACGTGTACACCGTCGATGGGCAGGACTCGGTGCAGCAGGCCGTCGCCGTCGCCGGCGGCAAGATTGTGTATGTCGGCAGCGATGAGGGCGCCCAGGCCTATGTCGGCGAGCAGACCCAGCAGGTGGACCTGGCCGGGCGCATGCTGATGCCGGGCTTTGTCGATGCCCATATGCACCCGGGCGACGGCGGCCGCGCCTTGCAGCTGTGCAACCTGAATTATGAAAAAATGACCCGGGCCAAACTCCAGAGCTCGATCCAGGCCTGCCTGGATGCCAGCCAGGACAAAGAACCGAATGCCTGGCTGGAGGTCGGTAGCTGGGACCGGATTGGCATGACCAGCCTGGACGCCGACCCGGACAAATCGATTCTCGATGCGCTGAACACCAAGCGGCCAATCCAGGTGCGCTCCACCGACTTCCATACCGTGCTGACCAACTCCCGCGGCCTGCAAGTAGCAGGCATCAGCAAAGCCACGGCGGACCCGGTCGGTGGCAAATTTGCCCGCGACAGCGCCGGCAACCCGACCGGTATCTGTGAAGACAGCGCCACTGAAGCCCTGGCCTCGGCGGTGCCGCCCGTCACCGATGCGGAAAAGCTGACGCAGACCCGCCTGGCCCTGGATGCGATGCGCCAGCAAGGCATCACCAGTTTCTTCGATGCCTTGTCCGGACCGGAGAATGCCAAAGCCTTTACCAGCTTGCAGCAGTCCGGCGAACTGACCGCGCGGCCCTTATTGTCAATCAAGCTCGACCCGGCCGAGGCGGCCAAAGACCCGGCCAAGACCGTCGCCGCGGCCCGCGCCCTGGCCAACACCTATGACCAGGGTGAGCTGCAGGTGACCCCGGGCGTGAGCATGCGCCACGTCAAACTCTTTATGGACGGCATCATCAACGCCCCGGCGGACACCGGTGCCCTGCTCACCCCTTACCTGAAAAATGCCGGCAGCGAGGCGGCGCCGAAGTGGCAGCCGGGTAGCAATCTGGGTGAGCTGTATTACCCCGCGCAGGTGCTCAATCCGCTGTTACTGGAAGTGGTCAAGGCCGGTTTCGATCCGCACCTGCATGCCACCGGTGAGCGCGCGGTGCGTGAGTCGCTGGATGGCATCGAGTACGCCCGCAAGCAGCTGCCGGGCAATGCCTTCCGCCCCGCCATCGCCCATGCGGAAACCGTGGCCACGGCGGACTATGCGCGCTTCAAGGCGCTGGATACCACCGCCACCATGTCCTATCAGTGGGCCCAGCAGGCGCCCTTCTCGGTGGACGGCACCAACAATGAACTCGGCCCTGATCGCTTCGCGCGCATGGAACCGTCCGGCAGCATCACCAATGCCGGTGGCCGGGTCGCGTACGGCAGCGATTGGCCGGTTGACCCACTGGATGAACTGCTGGCGCTGAAGATTGGCGTGACCCGCGCAGGCGATCCAACCAACCCACACAGCTATGGCCCGGATCTGGCCGGCAAAATCAACAACGACCCAGGCATGTCTCGGGCCGCAGTGTTGCGCTCCATCACCATGAACTCGGCCGAGCAACTGCGTCTGGATGCCCAACTGGGTTCGATCGAGGTGAACAAAATCGCCGACCTGATCGTCCTGGACAAGAACTTCATGACGGTTGCGGAAGAGGAACTGGCGCGCAACCAGGTGCTGATGACAGTGGTCGGCGGCCAGGTGGTGTTTGCCAAGGACCAGTTCAGCAACCTGGCCCAGGCAGCGCTGACCAGCGCGGCCAAGTAACGCCTGCGCCGCGCCGCAAGCGCGATTAAGTCCAATCAGATAGGTGCTGGTGAGCGCCACCGCTCGCCATTCGGACCAAGGCTGGGCCACGCCAATGAGCTGTACACACTGCAAGAGCTGGAAAAATAACTATAAAATTCAAAGGGGTAAGCATCATGAAACGAAGCAAATGGAGCATTCTGGCCTTGGCCATCACGGCCGCAACAAGCCAGTTGGCTTATGCCGCAGAAGTGGCTAACGATGATTCCAAAGACATCGGCCCGGAGCTGCTTGCGCAAGGCTTGAGCGGTTCCAGTCAGGCCCAGTCCACTGGCTTTATTGAAGGCAGCGACCTGACCTTGCTGAGCCGCAACATGGCTTACTACAAGAATTTCAGAAACACCGACCCGCAAAGCCAGAACTACCGCAACGAATGGGCCCAGGCGGAAATGCTGACCTTCACCTCGGGCTACACCCAAGGCACCGTTGGCTTTGGCGTCGACGCCTTTGCCAATGGCGCCGTGCGGCTCAACAGTGGCGGCGGCACCGGCGGCAGCAGCATCCTGCCAGCCAATGGCAGCCATTGCGCCGAAAATGACGCGGGTGAGACGGTCAGCTGCCAGGGCCAAGACGGCTACGGCATGGTCGGCGGTGCGGTGAAAATGCGCATTTCCGAGACCGAGTTGAAGGCCGGCGACCTGAACCCGCAGAGCCCGGTGTTTGGTACCTGGGACGGTTATCTGATGCCGGCCCACACCAACGGCCTGATGTTCAGCAGCAATGAGATCAAGGACCTGGCCCTGCAGGGTGGTCACTTCACCTCGGGCAACAGCGAAAACAGCACCAACCGCAGCGGCAACCTGGGCACCACCTACGGCTATACCCGGGTTGATAGCGCCAACTATATCGGTGGCGACTACAGCTTCAGTGAGGATTTATCGGGTGGCCTGCACGCCGCCGATTTTGAAGATGTCTGGCACCAGTACTACGCCGACCTTTACCACCACTGGGCGCTCGGCGAAGAAACCTCGCTACTGACCAGCCTCAACTACTACAAGACCGACGATGCCGGCGACTCACGCGCAGGCAAGATCAACAACGACTCGTTCAGCGCGGCCTTGGCCCTGACCACCGGGGCGCACACCTTCACCTTTGCCCATCAACGCATCAACGGCGACACGCCCTTCGACTACCTGGGCATCAGCGGCTTCAGTGGCGCGGATAACGCGGCCAACGGTGCCAATCCGTTGAGCGCCTACAACGGCGGCGGCTCGATCTGGCTGGCCAACTCCTCGCAATGGTGTGACTTCAACGCCCCCGGCGAGAAATCCTACAAGCTGCAATATGACCTGGATGCCAGCAGCCTGGGGATTCCGGGCCTGAGCTTTATGACCCGTTACGTGACCGGTAAAGATGCCGATGGCACTGGCGCCGATGCGGCGGGCGCCTACGGCTGGGAAAACGAGGTGCGTAACGGCGAAGAGTGGGAACGCGATATCCAGGTGGCGTACGTCGTGCAAGACGGTACCGCCAAGGGTCTGTCGTTCAAGCTGCGCCAAGCCACCTATCGCGGTAACAGCGACGCCAACATCAACGCCGGTGCTGACAACGAAGAAGTGCGTTTAATCACCGAGTACCCGCTGGATATTCTGTAATGCAGCCGCTCGACCGCCCTGAACCTGCGGTCGCGCACGCCAAAAATTAACCCGCTACACCAGGGCCAGTGTCTGCCCGCGGCTTTCTGGAGCAGACACTGGCCATTCATAACGTCCTGTTTCACCCCCCTTGCAACAAGAGGTACGTATGAGCAACAGCCTTTCATTTCCCACCCTGGCCGTGATCCTCGCCGCCGGCCAGGGCACCCGAATGCGCTCCAGCCTGCCCAAGGTGCTGCACCAGGTGGGCAACCGTCCGCTGCTCGGCCATGTGCTGATCGCGGTCGATGCGGCGGGCATCGAGCAATTGGCCGTGGTGGTCGGGCCGGACACGCCGGCCGTGGCCGAGTATGTCCGCCAGCAGGCCCCCACCGCCCAGCAGTTCGTCCAGCAGCAGCGCCTGGGCACCGCCCATGCGCTGCTGACCGCGCGCCCGGCGCTGCTCAAGCATGAACAGGGCTGCGTGCTGGTGCTGTTCGGCGACTCGCCGCTGCTCGGCGCGGCGACCTTGCAACGCCTGCGCCAGGCGCTGATCGACGGCGCCGCGGTGGCCGTGGCCGGTTTCACCAGCGCCCAGCCCGGCCCTTACGGACGCTTGCTCACCGAGGGCGGGCGCCTGCTGGCCATCCGCGAGGCCAAGGACGCCAGCCCGCAAGAGCTCGAGATTCAGCTGTGCAACGGTGGCGTGATGGGCTTTCGCGCCGATCACTGCCTGTGGCTGCTGGAGCGTATCGGCAACGGCAATGCCCAGGCTGAGTTCTACCTCACCGACGCGGTGGCCCTGGCCAATGCCGCCGGCCTCGTGGTGCAGGTGGTCGAGGTGGCCGAAGAAGAGGTGCTCGGGATCAACGACCGCGAACAGCTGCACGCCGCCGAGCAGATCTTTCAGCGCCGCCGATTCCAGCAGGCACTGCACGACTTTCATAGCGAGACCGCCCCGGCCAGCGCCTGAATCGGCCCTTGGAGAACCTGCGTGATGTATCACTACCAACACCTGTACATCGATGGCCAATGGCTGTCGCCGGCGCAACAGGGCAGTTTCAACAGCCTCGACCCCAGCGACAACAGCCTGCTGGCCAAAGTCGCGGCAGCCACCGCCGAGGACGTCGACTTTGCCGTCGCCGCCGCGCGGCGGGCCTTCGACCAGGGACCCTGGCCGCGCCTGAGCGGTAGCGAGCGGGCCGCGGTACTGCGGCGCATGGCCGAGGGCATCCGCGCGCGCCAGGAGGAGCTGGCCATACTCGAGGTGCGCGACAACGGCAAGCCGTTGGCCGAGGCCCAGGGGGACATCGCCGACGCCGCCGCGTGCTTCGACTACTACGCGGGCCTCGCCGAAGCCACAGATAGCGCGCCACGGCAGAGCATCGCGGTGCCCGACCCGCGCTTTAGCTGCTGGGTGGAACGCGAGCCGGTGGGCGTGGTGGCCGCCATCATCCCGTGGAACTTCCCCCTGCTGATGGCCGCCTGGAAAGTCGCCCCGGCCCTGGCCGCCGGCTGCAGCCTGGTGCTCAAACCCTCGGAACTGACCCCGCTAACCGCCCTGGAGTTGGCGCGCATCGCCCATGGCGCCGGGTTGCCGGCCGGCGTGCTGAATGTGCTCAGCGGCCTGGGCAGCTCGGCCGGCGCGGCGCTGGCCGAGCACCCGGACATCGACAAGCTGGCCTTCACCGGCAGCGTGCCCACCGGGCGCAAGATCATGCAGGCGGCGGCCCGCGAGATCAAAAACCTCAGCCTGGAGCTGGGCGGCAAATCGCCCCTGATCGTCTTCGCCGACAGCGACCTGGAGGCGGCGGTGGAATGGATCATGTTCGGCATCTTCTGGAACCAGGGCCAGGTCTGCTCGGCCACCTCACGGGTGCTGGTGGAGCGTGGGCTGTACCCGGCGCTGCTGGAACGGCTGGTCGAGGCAACCCGCCAGATCCGCATCGGCCCGGGCCTGGAGGCGGGCGTGCAGCTCGGCCCGCTGGTCAGCCGCGGCCAACTGGACCAGGTGCTGAGCGCCATCGCCGGCGGCCAACAGCAAGGCGCGCGGCTGCTGCATGGCGGCGCCCGTCCCGAGCAGCTGCCGCAGGGCAATTACCTGACTCCGGCGATCTTCGCCGATGTGCCGCTGGCGAGCGCCCTGTGGCGCGAGGAAATCTTCGGCCCGGTGGTCTGCCTGCGCGCCTTCGACAGCGAGGACGAGGCCCTGCGCCTGGCCAACGATTCGCCCTTCGGCCTGGCCGCCGCGCTGATGTCCCGGGATGCCCCACGCTGCGAACGGGTCGCCCGGGGTCTGCGGGCCGGCATCGTCTGGATCAACTGCTCGCAACCGACCTTTATCGAAGCGCCCTGGGGTGGCTACAAGCAGAGCGGCATCGGCCGCGAGCTGGGCGAGTGGGGCTTCAACAGCTACCTGGAGGTCAAGCAGATGACCCGTTACGACAGCCCGCAGCCCTGGGGTTGGTATCTCAAGTGACTAAGCCGCCACTGCGGCACTGATTGAACTGCCGACCAGGCAGGGCCGCTCCACAGAGCGCAGCTACAGCGCCTCAGCCGGGGAGCGGCAATCCAATTCTCTTAGTTGTTTAAACAGCTGGAGAAAACACCTAGCGCAGCATGGTGATTGAGATTTTTGTGAGCAGTCGCGCTAGCCCGCAGGCCATTAAGCACAAGAAGGAAATGCTCATGAGTCGACAATCACGTCGTTCCAATTCCCCGCTGGCCCGTCTGCTCGACCGCCTGCAATGGGCGCATCGGCAGTCGGAACTGACCGGCATCCCCACCGATGAGCTGCTGGACATGCGCACCGAGCAGGAACAGCAGGCGGCCAGCCAGCGCCAGTTGCACGGCAACCGCCGCGACTTTATCAAGACCGTTGGCGCCGGCATTGCCGGGGCCGGACTGCTCGGCGCCATGGGCCCGGCCCTGGCCGCCATGGGCGGGCAGGGCAGCAACCCCGGGCGGGTCATCGTCATAGGCGCCGGGCTGGCGGGGCTGCGTTGCGCCCACCGGCTGCAGCAATACGGCTATCCGTGCAAAGTCTATGAGGCCAATACCCGCATCGGCGGCCGGGCCTTCACCACCCGTAACTTCTTCGATGAGGGCATGGCGGTGGAGCGCGGCGGCGAGCTGGTATCGACCGAGCACAGCGCCCTGCGCAACCTGGTGCACCAGCTCGGCCTCAGCCTGGAGGACGTCAACAGCGGCGGGACGCCCGGCAGCGAGGAGCTGTACCAGGTCAACAACCAGTTCTACCGCGAAGCGGAGTTGCGCGCCGACTGGCGGCAGATCTACGAGCTGTTCAAGCGCACCCAGCAGGCCGCGCCCTGGCAGCCGGTCTATAACAACCACAATGCCGAGCACGCACGGCTGGACTGGATCAACGCCACCGACTGGCTGGATCAGGTCGGCATCGGCGCCAACAGCAACTTTGGCCAGCTGATGCAGGCCAACCTGATCTCCGAATACGGCCATGCCCCGCAGGCGCAGACCTGCCTCAATCTGGTCTATTTGCTGGCGTTCAACTCGATCAACGAGCCGCTGCCGCTGGCCGGCACCGACGAGCGCTATCACATAGTCGGCGGCAGCGACTCGGTGGTGACCGCCCTGCTCAACCAGTTGCCGGCCGGCACCGTGGCCACCAGCAAGGCACTGACCAGCATCGGAGGCAGCCCCAACGGCCCCTACGTGTGCTCCTTCAGCGATGGCAGCAGCGACATCTGCGATCAGCTGGTGCTGGCCCTGCCGTTCAGCAAGCTGCGCGAAGTGGCGATTGCCCCGGAAATCCTCGCCAGCTTCTCCCCCGCCAAGCGCCGGGCGATCAACGAGATGAGCCTCGGCGCCAACGGCAAGATCCATATCCAGTGCGGCTCACGGCCCTGGAACGCGACGCGCTATATCGAGGGCCAGGCCGTGCCCACGGGTGGGGTGAGCTACTCCGGTGCCGAGGGTTTCGTCACCGTCTGGGATACCCAGGTCAACCAGCCCAGCACCGGCAGCGTGCTGTGTAACTACCTGGGCGGTAATCAGGGCCGGGCCTTGAGCACCAGCGTGCCCTTTGCCCAGGCGGCGACCAGCGATGTCAACCGGCTGCTGGGGCAGATCGAGCCGGTATTCCCCGGCACCACGGCAGCGTATCAGGGCAAGGCGCTGGTCTCCAAGTGGGCCATCAACCCCTGGAGCCTGGGCAGTTATGCCGCCCCAGCCCTGGGCCACTACACCAGCTTCTGGGGCGCGCAGTGGGAGACGGATGCCGGCAACCGCATTCATTTCTGCGGCGAGCATTGCTCCCAAGAGTTCTGGGGTTTCCTCAACGGCGCGGTGGAAACCGGCGAACGGGCGGCCCAGGCCCTGGTCCAGGGCTAGAGCCGGCACTGAGGTCGTCAGTGATGGTCGCCACTTGGCCCGCGCGGACTAAGTGGCGACCAGTTCATCCCCCGGCGTGCGCAACAAGCGCAGGCGCACTTCCACCCCGCCGGGCACATTCACCAGACTCAGACTGCCGCCGTGCAGGCTGGCAACTTCCTGCACAAAATTGAGGCCCAGACCGGTGCTTTTGCGCCCGCTGGCCGGGCGGGGCAGCGAGTAAAAGCGCTCGGTCAGGCGCGGCAAGGCGTAATCGGGGATGGCGGCGCCCTGGTTGAACAGGCGCAGCTCAAGCTGCTCACCCTGCACTGCTGCGCTGCAGCGGATGAGCCCACCCGCCGGGGTGAAATCCAGGGCATTGTCGAGCAGGTTGGCCAGCGCCTGCTGCAGCAAAAAGTGCTCGCCGGGCACGCTGAGCTCGGCATCCAGTTGATTGTCCAGCTGCACGCCGGCGGCCTGGATGCGCGCCGCCTGACCTTGGCGCCACTCCTCGAACAACCCCCGCAGCAACACCGGCACGCGCTCCTCCAGGCCCTGACGTTGCTCCACCAGGGCCAGGTGCAGCAAGCGCTCGATCAGCTGTTGCAACCGCGCGCTTTCACTCTGGATATTGCCGACGAAGCGCTGGCGTTGCTCGGCCGGCATCTCGCCCTCGAGCAGTTCGGCGGCGCCCCGGATGGCCGCCAGCGGGCTTTTCAACTCGTGGGTCAGGGTGTGTACATAGCGCTCGACGTAGGCCTTGCCCTCCAGCTCGCTGCGCATGTATTCCAGGGCGGCGGCCAACTGGCCCAGCTCACCACCACGCAACTGCGGTGCCGGGCGCCGCTCCCCGGCGGCCACCGCCTGGGCAAAACCGGTGAGCCGGCGCAGCGAGCCGCTCAGCCACCAGGACAGCAAGCCGCCGACCAGCAAGCCGAGGCCGATCAGCCCGGCGCCGAACCAGCTCAGGCGCCGCTGGGAACGCTCGATATAGGGCTGCAGGCTGCGGCTCGGCTTGCTCACCGCCACCACGCCGATGATCTGCCCGTTCGCCTTGATCGGCGCGGCCACGTACATCACCGAGGACTCGGGGTCGTCTGCCACCTCACGGGTCGAGCGGGCGCCGTACTGGCCACGCAGGGTCAGGTAGACGTCGTTCCAGCGCGAGTAGTCCTGGCCCACCGCCTGGCCGCTGGAGTCCAGCAACACCTTGCCGGTCGCATTTGTGACGTAGATGCGATGGCTCACCGAGGTCTTGCTCACCTCACCGATTTGCGCCTGGGGCTGGCGCTGGCCGTAGGCCTGAAACAGCGCCTGCCAACGGCTTTGATCGATCTGACCGCCGCGTAAATCATCGCGCAGCAACTCGGCCAGCAGGTTGGCGGTATCCACCAGGGTTTCCTCGGTGGACTGGCGCACGCCGGGGCGAATTTCGTCCATCACAGTGCTCAAGACAAACCAGCCGGCCAGGCCAACGAACAGGAAATAGACCAGAAAAATCCGGATACCGAGCGGCATTAGACGAGTCTCAAGCTATAACCCAGGCCTCTATGGGTCTGGATCGGCTCGGCGCTTGGGGCTATTTCGCGCAGTTTGGCCCGCAGGCTTTTGATATGGCTGTCGATGCTGCGCTCGTAACCGGCGTCGCTGGCCACCCCGGCGGCGTCCAACAATTGCTCACGGGAAAAGACCCGTTCGGGCTGGCCGAGCAAGGCTTGCAGCAGGCGAAATTCATGGCGGGTCAGCACCAGCAGTTGTTGCTGATAGTGAATTTGCACCCGTTCCAGGTCGAGGCGAAACGGCCCGTTGGGTTCCGGCTCTGCCGCCACGGCCGGGCGTGGCTGCACCCGCTTGAGAATCGCCTTGACCCGCGCCGCCACTTCCCGGGGGCTGAAGGGTTTGCTGACGTAGTCGTCGGCGCCGATTTCCAGCCCCACCACCCGGTCGATCTCGGTGTTGCGGGCGGTGAGAAACAGCACCGGCACTTCGCTAAAGCGGCGCAGGCGTTTGCAGGCCTCGAAGCCGCTCATGTCCGGCAGACCCACATCGAGAATCCAGAAGTCGGCTGGGCTCTGCTGCTGAAATGCCAGCGCCTCGCCGGCCAGGGTCAGCCAGTGAGTGCTAAAGCCCTCGCTTTGCAGGGCGTAGATCAGCGTGTCGGCAATCGCCGCTTCATCTTCAACAATCAATATCTGCGGCATAGCGCTGCGACCCGGCAACCATCAAGGCTGCCACGGTGCCCAAAGCCAGCAGCAGGGTCAACCGTCAGGCCGGCACGCGGCTATTTGCAGTCGGGTTTACCGGCGGTGAAGCGCTTGGCCGGATCGATCGCCGCGTCCAGCTCACGCAGCGCCTTGGCGCCGATCAGCAGCGGGTAGTTGAAGCCGCTGCGGTCGACCAGGTTGACCTCCACGGTGCGTAATTGCGTGCCCAGGCAGAGTTGCAGATCGATCACCGGACGCTTGGAGATGGCGACTGCGTCCTCATCGTCGTTCTCGTCGGCGCGATTTTTGATTTTGCTGATGCGCGCCAACAGGTGCTCATAGCGGGTGTCATCGAAACCTTTGGCGGCCAGGCGAAAACGCACCCATTCCTCGCCATCGCGCTTGAACAGCTCAATATCACGGGCCGATAAGGAGGCGGTGTAGGCGCCGGTATCCATCTTGGCTTTGAGGGTTTGTTTGAGTTCAGGTAAGCCGATTTTTTCGTAGCGGCCGTACAGGGTAGGCTCGGCGGCGAGGGCCGGCAGGGCGACCAGGGTTAATAAGGCCAGTAATACTTTCATCGCGGTACTCCAAAAAAATCAGCGCCGAACCGACAGATCGTAGGGCGGGGGCAACCCGCGCGGGTTACACCTCTAGGAGACTAAAAGTGCGCAACAGTTCAACCGAACAAGATCGCACGGCCTTTGCATTCTCCCGACCAGAGCTCTTCGAGATTGCGAAAACCCTAGTCTTCCAGGGGCTCGCGACCGACTATGGACGGGATTAAAGCGGCGCGGCCGCGCCACCAAACAGAGTCGCACGGCCCTTGCGCTCGCCCGACCAAAGCTCTTCGAGGTTACGAAAACCCCAGTCTTCCAGGGGTTCGCGGCCGACTATGCGCTCACGGCCGACCAGCTTGCTGAGGTCGAGGATCTCTTGCTCGATCGGCGCTTTGGACCTGGCCGAGAAGAACACCTTGACCTTGGGCGTCAGCAGCGAATGCTCGTTTTGCTCCAGCACCACGCCCAACTTGCCACTTTCGAGCCGCACCAGCGCTCCGGTCGGGTAGATGCCGAGGGCTTTGACAAAGGCGCGAAACACCTGCTCATCGAACTGCGCCGGGCACCACTCGGCCATCTTGCGCATCGCCTCGGCCGGGTCCAGGCCTTTTTGGTAAGGCCGGTCGCAGGTCAGGGCGTCATACACATCGCAAACCGCGCACATCTTCGCCAGCTGGCTGATCTGCTCACCGGCCAGGCGCTCGGGGTAACCGCTGCCATCGGGCTTTTCGTGATGGTGCAGACAGACATCTACCAGCGCCGGGCTGAGCCCTTGTTTCTCCAGGGTTTCGGCGCCCAGCGCCGGGTGATCGCGCAGCAGGGTCGAGTCGATGCGGCTGAGCTTGCCCGGACAGTTGAGCAACTCTGCCGGCATCAGCGCTTCGCCAATGTCGTGCAGCAAACCGGCTACCCCGGCCTCACTGACTTGTGCCTCGTCCATACCCAGTTGGCGCGCCAGGGCGATCATCAGCGCCGACACCGCCAGGGCATGCATGTATTGGTATTCATCGGCCGAACGCAGTCGAACCAAGCTGATTAAGGCGTGAGGATGGCGCTGCAGCGACTGGTTAATCTCGGCCACCTGCCCCGCCAGCTGGGCGCTGTCGATCGGCGCGCCGCTGCGCATGTCGCTGAACAGGCCCACCAGGCGCTCTTTAGTGCGCGCGCTGAGCTTCAGTGCCAGACCCATTTCGTCCGCCAGTTGCGCACGCGCCTTGCCCGGCAGCTCATGTTCGGCGGCTAACAGTCGCGCGTTGGTGCGCGCCTCAATCAGCGCATGGCTGTCGCCACCGGGCACATCCAGGCCTTTCTCGGTGTCGATCCACAACTCGCGGATGGCGCTGTTTTGCAAGCGCTGCAGGTCTTTGGCGCTGTCGAGCAGAAACTTTACTTTCCAGAACGAATGGTCCATCCAGGAGCCACACAGCTCATGGACAAACATGCCCACCCGGGCATCCGTAACAGGTATCCGCTTTAACACACCGTTCTCGCTTGCATAATCACAGTGGCCAAATGATGGCGGCAATGGCAGCAAATGTCTTGTGCCTGAATTAACCGCGGCTGGCGGCCGCGCCTTAGTCGAAGTGCGAGCCTTTGCGTTTCGGCAGCTCCGACCACAGCTCATCGAGATTGGGGAAGTTCCAATCCTCCGGCGACTCGCGGCCGATAATCTTCTCGCGACCCACCAGTTTGGCCAGGTCGATAATTTGCTGTGGCAATGGAGTTTTCGATTTGGCCGAGAAAAACACCTTGACCCGCGGCGTCAGCAGCGAGCTTTCGTGCTGGTCCATCACCAGCCCGAGCCGACCGCTTTCCAGGCGCACCAGTGAGCCGGTGGGATAGATGCCCACCGATTTAACGAAGGCCTTGAACACCACGTCATCAAAATGGCCCTTGCTCCACTCGGCCATCTTGCGGATCGACTCGGCCGGGTCCCAGCCGCGCTTGTAGGGACGATCCGAGGTGATGGCGTCATACACATCGCAGACCGCGCCCATTTTGGCGAACAAGCTGATTTCATCGCCTTTCAGACGGTGCGGATAACCACTGCCATCGACCTTTTCATGGTGGTGCAGGCACACATCCAACACCATGGCGCTGATATTTTGGCTGTCGAGCAGGATGCTGTTACCAGCCTCTGGGTGACCGCGCACGGTCGTGAACTCGGCATCGGTTAATTTGCCGGGTTTGTTCAAGATGGCCTCGGGAATCAGCATTTTGCCGATGTCGTGCAGCAAGCCGGCCATCCCGGCTTCACGCACCTGCACCTCGGCCAGCCCCAGCTGGCGAGCCAGGGCGATCATCAGCGCGCAGACTGCCACCGAGTGCATATAGGTGTATTCGTCGGCATTCTTCAGCCGCGCCAGGCTGATCAAGGCATTCGGGTTGCGCAGTACCGAGGCGGAGATTTCTTCGACCAGCTCAGTCACATGGGCGGCATCGATGGCCTGGCCCATGCGCACCTCGCTGAACATCGCCACCACCGCTTGCTTGGCGGCGCCGCAGAGCTTGTGGGCCCGGCGTATCTCCTCATCCAACGAACTACGGCTAAATACCGGAGCAGTTGCCACCTCCAGCAGACGCGCCTCCACTTGGGCGGCCACCTCGGCCTCGCTGTCGGCATGCTGACCGATAAGCAGATCAACGCCTTTAGTGGTATCAATCCACAGCTCATCGACCCCGCTATCAATGATGCGTTGTAAATCTTTGCGGCTATCTAAAACAAACTTGGCTTTCCAGAACGGGTGCTCCATCCATGAACCGCAGAACTCGTTGATATACATACCCAGACATAGATCGCCGACAGCAATACGTTTGAGCACAGGCGCAATCCAATAGAGTGAAGGACTGCCCTGAGCTTAGGCTGGCAGACTGATATCAGCAAAGGAAATCCCGCGCGCTTACTCCGGACATTCGCCCGATCGGCGCAGCCCCCGGTCGCACCAGCGGCCGTGCGGGTGCGAGCCCTGTTACACTGGCCGACATTTTTTTTGCTGGACATCCCTGTGACCACCTCTGCCCCCAACACGGCCTTCAACACTTTGCCCCTATCTGCCGCCATGCTG
>C687J26845_10001307_pt1 | contig 15529 bp, 16 predicted proteins | sample RifCSPlowO2_12_FD_26845 | JGI IMG/M metagenome (IMG submission 26845)
CGCAACCCGAAGGGCCGGGCCTGTTTTTGCGCGAGGCGGCGTTTCTCGTCGCTCATTTGGAACAACCAAACCGCGCTCCTCGTGCCTTGCCTCGCGCAAAAACAGGCTCCGGCGCGGCCACGAGTGAAACGGCAACAGACCCTAGCGCGGTGTTGCGCCAAATAACTGCGCTTATGTGTGCTGGCGTACCGAGTCTGGCCGCCAGAGCGTGCATCCTCAAAATATGCAGATCGCACCCGGCGATCAACGCGCTGCTTGGGAGACCAACCTCATGTTGCAAACCATCGCGGTCATCTTGCTGATTCTGTGGATTCTAGGGCTGGTGTCGTCCTACACCATGGGTGGGCTTATCCACATCCTGCTGGTCGTGGCCATCGTCATGGTGCTGGTACGGGTGATTCAAGGGCGCCGCATTCTGTAGCGGCTCCGCAGGCTTTAACGGAGGGTATCGATGAACGGATTAACCAGTTTGGCCGTCGTGCTGATGATTGCCGGCGGCCTGGGCTTGGCCTATGGCGGTTTCAGTTACACCAAGGAAACCCACACGGCCGAGGTCGGCGCGCTGCATCTGTCGGTGGACGAGGAGCAGCGGGTCAATATCCCGATGGGCGTCGGCATCGGTGCGCTGCTGCTCGGCGGCGTGCTGCTGGTGGTTGGCAGAAAGCGCTAAGCCCACTCCAGAACTGCCCCCGATTTTATTGTTAAGCGCTGTTAATAGTTCAATCCTTAGAGGTAACACCATGAAAAAGCTGCTAATTACGGCCTGCTGCTTGTTGAGCTTGGTTGGTTGCGCCAGTGAATACATCATCGCCACCAACGATGGCAAAATGATCACTACCAACGAAAAGCCCGAGCTGGATGAAGACACCGACATGCTCCACTACCAGGATGAAGAGGGGCGTGACCAACAAATCCAGAAGTCCGAAGTGAAACAAATGATCGAGCGTTAGGGATCGCCAAGCCTTTGGCATGACCTGTACCCAGGCATAAAAAACCGGACTTTGTCCGGTTTTTTATGCCTGGGTATTTGTTATGTATTGCATGTAAAACGTGGACTCAAGAGCGCAACAAACAGTCCGCCATTTGGTACGCGCAGTAAAGCCGGTACTGCCTACGCCACGTCCAGGGTGCACTTAGCGCGGATCACATAGCGCGCCATAATCCGACGCAACAGGTAATTAGGGCATAGCCAAAATGAAAGCCAACTCCGATGAGCTTCTGGTGTTTGTCAGCGTGGTCGAGTGCGGCTCCATCAGCGCCGCCGCCGTGCAACTGGGCAGCGCCGCCTCGGCGGTCAGCCGTACCCTGAGCAAGCTGGAAGCGCGCTTTCAGACCACCCTGATCAACCGCACCACCCGGCGCATGGAGCTGAGCGAGGAAGGCCGGCTGTTTCTCGCTCGCGCCCGGCGGGTGCTGCACGAACTGGAGCAACTGGAAGAAGACCTGGCCCTGCGCCGCTCCAGCCCCAGCGGACGCCTGCGCATCGACGCTGCCACGCCCTTTATGCTGCACGTGATACTGCCGCACATTGGCGAGTTTCGCAGGCTTTACCCGCAGATCCAGCTGGAGTTGAACAGCAACGAGCAATTTATCGACCTGCTGGAACAGCGCACCGACATCGCCATCCGCATCGGCACCCTCAACGACTCGACCCTGCATGCCCGCGCCCTGGGTTTCTGTCAGCAGCATCTGCTGGCCAGCCCGGAATATCTGGCCCGCCACGGCGCTCCACAACATGTGGCGGAGCTGGCGCAGCACAGCCTGCTCGGTTTTACCCAACCCTCGGTGCTCAATCGCTGGCCCTTGCTGCATGCCGAAGGCGACCGCCTGGCGATCCAGCCCAGTGTGGCCGCCTCCAGCGGCGAGACCCTGCGCCAGCTGGCCATCGACGGCCAGGGCATCGCCTGCCTGAGCGGTTTTCTGGTCGGCCAGGACCTGGCCGCCGGACGCCTGCAAGCGCTACTGGCCGACCGCCTGAGTAACGCCCGCCTGCCGATCCACGCGGTGTACTACCGCAACAGCGAACTGGCGCTGCGGATTCGCTGCTTTCTCGACTTTATCGAAGCCCGCCTGGGCGAAATGCCGGCGCTGTGAACCGGGCCACGCACAGCGCCAACTCGCCCTGACCTGTATCAAGGGCGGCGACGCTGCAGCGCCTAAACTGCAGAGACCCATCAAGGAGTGCAGCAGCCATGCTGGAAGTATTCAGCCAGTTAGCCGACCTGTTGGTCTACGACCTCGGCGGGCTGAGCGCGCAAAGCAAACTGGGCGATGCGCTGCATTTCTTTGTCGAAGACACCAGCAAGATCTTCGTTTTGTTGCTGGTGATGATCTACGCCATCGCCCTGGTCCGTGCCGGCCTCGATGTGCAGCGCATCCGTGCCTATCTGCAACAACGCCGGCGGGCCAGCGGTTATCTGTTCGGCGCCACCTTCGGCGCGATTACGCCGTTCTGTTCCTGTTCGAGCATTCCGCTGTTTCTCGGCTTTACCAGCGCGCGGATTCCGCTCGGGATCAGCATGGCGTTTCTGATCACCTCGCCGCTGATCAACGAGGTGGCGGTGGTCATGCTCGCCAGCCTGTTGGGCTGGAAGTTCACCCTGATCTACATCCTTATCGGCATGAGTGTCGGCATGCTCGGCGGCTGGCTGCTGGATGCCCTGCGCGCCGAACGCTGGCTGGCGCCGTTTATTCTTGAGGCGCAGGCGGCAGCCGAAACCCAGGCCGAACAGCCGCTGGCCCCGGCAGCCAAACTCAGCCTGCAGCAACGGCATACCTTCGCCAAAGCCGAGACGCTGGATATCTTCGGTCGGGTCTGGAAGTGGGTAATCATCGGCGTCGGCCTGGGCGCCGGCTTGCACGGTTTCGTCCCGGACGGCTGGATTGCCGCGAACCTCGGCGGCGGTCAGTGGTGGTCGGTGCCGATTGCCGTGCTGGTGGGGATTCCGCTGTATTCGAATGCCACTGGGGTGATCCCGGTGATGCAGGGGCTGCTGGTAAAGGGCCTGCCGCTGGGCACCACCCTGGCGTTTTGCATGAGCACCGTGGCCGCCAGTTTTCCCGAGTTTGTGCTGCTTAAACAGGTGATGCAGTTGCGCTTGCTGGCGTTACTGTTCGGCCTGTTGCTAGTGGCCTTCACCCTGGTCGGCTGGCTGTTTAACGCCCTCGAACCCTGGATTCTCAGTTAATCAATCAAGGCGATCAATATGGAATTTCAAGTGCTGGGCATGGGCTGCGCCAAGTGCGCCAAGACCATTGAAGTGATAGAGCGGATCGGCGCCGAGTTGGGCAAAGCGGTCAACGTCAGCAAGGTCACTGACCCGGCCACCATCATGCGCCTGGGCGTGATGAGCACCCCGGCAGTGGTACGCGACGGCCAGGTATTGCACAGCGGCTCGATCCCCAGCCGCGCCCAAGTGGAGGCCTGGTTAAACGGCTGATAATGCGCCCTGCGCACCAACGACCAACGACCAACGACCACCCTACAGTCTGCAGGGCTTCAGTTTTGTAGGGTGGGCTTTAGCCCACCAGCGCTGGAGAAGGGCCTTGGTGGGCTGAAGCCCACCCTACAATCCATCCCAGCGCAGCCCGGCTTGCCCAGCCTACGCCTGTTCCGGCTCACCACCGGGCAGGCCGGCTTCGCTCTGCCCTACGCCCCAGTCGGCTGGCAGCAAACCTTGTCGCACATGGCGATGAAAGCTGGAGTAGGGCCAGTCTTTTACCTGCTCGACCAGCCCATGTTTGACCGGGTTGTAGTGCAGGTAATCGAGATGCCGCTGCAGGTCTTCAGCATCACGAATCTGGTGTTCCCAGTAGCGCCTTTGCCAGAGGCCTTTTTCGCGTTTCTGCTGTTGGCTTTGGGTTAGCCGGGTGGCCAGCGGCAAGCCACGGGAAAAGCTGCTTTTCAGCAAACTCCAGCGTTGTGCGTAATCGCTATCGTGCGCGGGTAGCGTCCATACGGCATGCAGGTGCTCGGGCAAGACGCAGATGGCCAGCGTGGTAAACGGCAGAGCGATCTGGGTGATGGCGTAGGCCTGGCGCAAGCGGGCGATTTCATCCACCAGCAAACGGGAGCGACGATCAGCCAGCGCCACAGTGAAAAAGAAACAACCACCGGGTACAAAACTGCGGCGATAGCTGGGCATGTCGAGGCATCCTTGCCGTGACCTGTTGAGGTCAGTGGAGCGTAGACCTTGGCCCTGCGTCATGCACAAATAACAAAACGCAGGTCGACGCAGAGTGGGACATAACCCGCCGACGCCAAGTCCTATTGCGCCGCTGTTATCGGTGGGCTGAAGCCCACCCTACAACCCGCCCCTATCTTTCGCATCGAACCACCCTGCGCGCCAATGAATAACCGTAGGGTGGGCTTCAGCCCACCGCGGCCAACCCCGATAGCTAATCTTATTGCGCCGCTGTTTTTGGTGGGCTGAAGCCCACCCTACAACCCTGCCCTACCCCAGCTGTTACTCCGGCTCGCCGCACAGTTCGGCGGTGCGCAGCAGCGCGGCGGTCAGGCTGTGTTGCTCCCATTCCGGCAAGCCGGCAAAGGCGGCGCGCAAGGTCGGCGGCAGCAGTGGCGGGGCTTGCGCCAGCAGGTTGCGGCCGGCGTCGCTGAGCAGCAACCACTGGCGGCGACGGTCTTGGTCATCCCGTTGGCGTATCAGCAGACCGGCCTCCTCCATCCGTTCCAGCAAACCCGACAGCGTCGCCGCACTGAGGCTGACCCGCCGGCTCAAAGCACTGGCGGTGAGCCGCGACTCGTTGGCCAAAACCCGCAGAATCAACAGCTGAATCGGCGTCAGCCCGCCAAACCGGGCCAGCCGTTTGGCGTGCACTTCGCCGGCCTGCTGCAGGCGCCGCAGAGCACTGAACAGCGCCGTCTCAAAGCCACTGATATCGGCCATTTAATTTCACCTATAACTAATTAACTTCTATTTATCTTATTTAAGCAGAAATTTAACTTTGAACTAAAAGTAATTATTCGCTTCTAGATAGACAGCATGCAACCGCTGCAACCCTCCCCAACGGCCCAACCGGCAAGGACAGTCTATGTGTGGCATCGCTGGCGAATTACGTTTCGATCAACAACCGGCCGACCTGACCGCCGTCACCCGCATCACCGAGCATCTGGCCCCCCGTGGCCCCGATGCCCAGGGCGTGTACAGCCAGGGCCCGTTGGCGTTCGGCCATCGCCGCCTGAAGATCATGGACCTGGCCGAGGCCTCGGGCCAGCCAATGGTCGACAGCCAACTGGGCCTGTCACTGGTGTTCAACGGCTCGATTTATAACTACCCGGATCTGCGCGCCGAGCTGCAAGCCCTGGGTTATCAGTTCTTCTCCAATGGCGACACCGAAGTGCTGCTCAAGGGCTATCACGCCTGGGGTGTGGAGCTGTTGCCAAAGCTCAATGGCATGTTCGCCTTCGCCATTTGGGAGCGCGACAGCCAGCAGTTGTTTCTGGCCCGTGATCGCCTCGGCATCAAGCCGCTGTACCTGTCGCGCACCGCGCAGCGCCTGCGCTTTGCCTCGACCTTGCCGGCCTTGCTGCAAGGCCGCGATATCAGCAAAACCCTCGACCCGGTGGCGCTCAATTACTACCTCAACTTCCATTCCGTGGTGCCGGCGCCGCGGACCATTCTCGCCGGGGTTGAAAAACTCCTGCCCGGCAGCTGGATGCGCATCGATGCGCAGGGCAACTGCCAGCAGCAGACCTGGTGGCAACTGCAGTACGGCCCCGAGCGCGATGAAATTGACCTGGACCTGCCGCAGTGGAGCGAGCGTCTGCTCGACGGCATGCGCGCCGCAGTGTCGATCCGTCAGCGGGCGGCGGTGGATGTTGGCGTGCTGCTCTCCGGCGGCCTTGACTCCAGCCTGCTGGTCGGTTTGCTGGCCGAGGCCGGGGAAAAAAACCTGGCGACCTTCTCGATTGGTTTTCAGGATGCCGGTGGCGAACGCGGCGACGAGTTCCACTACTCGGACCTGATCGCCGCCCGCTTCAAGACCCAGCACCATCAGCTGCGCATCGGCGAGCAGGAGATCATCCAGCAGTTGCCGGCGGCGTTTCGCGCCATGAGCGAGCCGATGGTCAGCCACGACTGCATTGCCTTCTACCTGCTGTCGCGGGAGGTGGCCAAGCATTGCAAGGTGGTGCAGAGCGGTCAGGGCGCTGACGAGCTGTTTGCCGGGTACCACTGGTACCCGCGGGTGGATGGCGTCAGCGACCCTTACGGCGCCTACCGCGCGGCGTTCTTCGACCGCGAGCATGCCGAATACCTGGCCACGGTGCAGCCGCAGTGGGAGGGCGAAGACTTCGCCGGCGAGTTCGTCCGCGAGCATTTCGCCATGCCCGGTGCCGCCGCGCCGGTGGATCGCGCCCTGCGCCTGGACAGCACGGTGATGCTGGTCGATGACCCGGTCAAACGGGTCGACAACATGACCATGGCCTGGGGTCTGGAGGCGCGCACGCCGTTCCTCGACTACCGGCTGGTGGAGCTGTCGGCACGGATTCCGGGGCGTTTCAAACTGCCCAACGGCGGCAAGCACGTGCTCAAGGAAGCCGCTCGCAAGCTAATCCCGGCAGAGGTGATCGACCGACCCAAAGGCTACTTTCCGGTACCCGGCCTCAAGCATCTGGAGGGCGCGACCCTGGCCTGGGTCAGTGAGCTGCTGCTCGACCCCAGCCAGGACCGTGGCCTGTTCAACCCGGTGATGGTCGACCGGTTGCTCAGCGACCCGCAAGGCCAGCTCACCCCGTTACGTGGCTCCAAGCTGTGGCAATTGGCGGCACTCAATCTGTGGCTCAGCGAACAAGGCCTTTAGCCGCTCATCGCGCCCAGCGCGCCGCACCACCACTTCGGGACTACTGCCATGCGAACCATCGCCCTCAACCAGCGCCTTGTGCGCGGCCAGTCACCCTCTTACCAACGCCTGCAAGCGCAGTTGGCGGAAGGTGGTACCGCGCTGTGCAGCCAGCCACGCAGCATTCACTGTGGCTGGGGGCGCTTGCTGATTGGCCATACCTACCCGGATGCCGCGGCGCTGACCGCCGACCTGCTGGCCGAGCAACCTGGCCAGCGCGACATCGCCCTGTATGTGGCCGCCCCGCAACTGGTGCTGGCACAAGCGCCGCAGCAACTGTTTCTCGACCCCTGCGACACCCTGCGTCTGTGGTTTACCGATTACCGCCCGGCCCATCACACCCATCGTGGTTTTAATATCCGCCGGGTGCAGAACGCCGCCGACTGGGCGGCGGTCAACCGCCTGTACCTGCAGCGCGGCATGCTGCCGGTCAACGTCGAGCAGCTGACCCCGCTCGAACACGGCGGCCCCAGCTACTGGCTGGCCGAAGATGACACCAGCGGCGCGGTGATCGGCAGCATTATGGGCCTCAATCACGTCAAAGCCTTCAATGACCCCGAAGCCGGCAGCAGCCTCTGGTGCCTGGCGGTTGACCCGCACTGCCCGCGCCCCGGCGTCGGCGAAGTGCTGGTGCGCCACCTGATCGAGCACTACCTCAGCCGCACCCTCAACTACCTCGATCTGTCGGTGCTGCACGACAACCTGCAGGCCCGCGCCCTGTACACCAAGTTGGGCTTTCGCGACCTGCAAACCTTCACCCTCAAGCGCAAAAACGGCATCAACCAGGCGCTGTTTCTCGGCCCTGGCCCCGAGGCCGAGCTCAACCCCTACGCGCGGATCATCGTCGATGAAGCCCATCGGCGCGGCATCGAGGTGCAGGTCGACGACGCCGCAGCCGGACTCTTTACCCTGACCCAGGGCGGCCGGCGGATTCGTTGCCGCGAGTCGCTGTCCGACCTCACCAGCGCCGTCAGCATGACCCTCTGCCAGGACAAACGCCTGACCCACCGCGCCTTCGCCCGCGCCGGTTTGCAACAACCGGCGCAATGCCTGGCCGGCGACGCCGAAAGCAACGCCGCGTTTCTGGCCGAGCATGGCCGCCTGGTGGTCAAGCCGGTGGACGGCGAGCAAGGGCAGGGCGTGGCGGTGGATCTAACCAGCCTGGCCGAGGTCACGGCGGCGATCGAGCGGGCCCAGGCGTTCGACAGCCGGGTGCTGCTGGAAAGCTTCCATACCGGCCAGGACCTGCGGGTGTTGGTGATCGGCTTTGCGGTGGTCGCCGCCGCCATTCGCCGACCGGCCGAAGTGATAGGTGATGGGCGCAACAGCATCCATGCCCTGATTGCCGGGCAAAGCCGTCGCCGCCAAGCGGCCACCGGCGGCGAGAGCCAGATCCCGCTGGACGCCGAAACCCTGCGCACCCTCAACGCCGCCGGCTACGACTACCAGAGCGTGCTGCCCGCCGGTGAACGCCTGGCGGTGCGCAAAACCGCCAACCTGCACACCGGCGGCACCCTGCAGGATGTCACCGCGATCCTTCATCCGCAGCTGCGCGAGGCGGCCATCAGCGCCGCCCGGGCGCTGGACATGCCGATGGTCGGCCTCGACCTGCTGGTGCAAGCCGCCGACCAACCCGAGCATGTGTTTATCGAAGCCAATGAGCGCGCCGGACTGGCCAACCACCAGCCGCAGCCGGTCGCCGAACGCTTTCTCGACCTGTTATTTCCACTGAGTCAGGCGCTCGGCTAACCCCTGCGCCGTAGGGTGGGCTTTAGCCCACCAGGGCCTGACTCAGTGGCGGTGGGCTAAAGCCCAGCCTGCAAGTGCGGAGCCGGTGGATTAACCGCCACTGCGACAGATCTATGGAGACTTAAATGACCACGAAATTGCCCGAACCCGACCTCACCTACCTGCAAAAAGTCCTGCTGGAAATGCTCGCCATTCCCAGCCCCACCGGCTTTACCGACACCCTGGTGCGCTATGTGGTCGAGCGCCTGGAGGAACTCGGCATTCCCTTCGAGCTGACCCGCCGTGGCACCATCCGCGCCACCCTCAAGGGCCGTCAGTCGAGCCCCGACCGGGCGGTGTCGGCGCACCTGGACACCATCGGCGCCAGCGTGCGGGAGATCAAAGACAACGGTCGACTGGCCTTGGCGGCCATAGGTTGCTGGTCCAGCCGTTTCGCCGAAGGCAGCCGGGTCAGCCTGTTCACCGACCAGGGTGTGCTGCGCGGCAGCGTACTGCCGCTGCTGGCCTCCGGGCACGCATTTAACACCGCAGTCGATCAGCTGCCGATCAGCTGGGACCACGTCGAGTTGCGCCTGGACGCGTACTGCAGCACCCGCGCCGATGGGGAGAGCCTGGGCATCGGGATTGGCGATTTTGTCGCCTTCGACCCGCTGCCGGAGTTCTGCGACAGCGGCCATATCAGCTCCCGTCATCTGGACGACAAAGCCGGCGTGGCGGCGCTGCTGACCGCCCTCAAGCTGATTGTCGAGAGCGGCATCGAGCCGGAAATCGACTGCCATCCGCTGTTCACCATCACCGAAGAAGTCGGCTCCGGCGCCGCCGCCGCGCTGCCCTGGGATGTCAGCGAATTTGTCGGTATCGACATCGCCCCAGTCGCCACCGGCCAGCAATCCAACGAGCACAGCGTCAGCGTCGCCATGCAGGACTCCGGCGGCCCCTACGACTATCACCTGTCGCGCCATCTGTTGCGCCTGGCCGCCGAGCACCAAGTGCCGGTGCGCCGCGACCTGTTCCGCTACTACCACAGCGACGCGCAATCGGCGGTCACCGCCGGCTACGACATTCGCACCGCCTTGCTGGCCTTCGGCTGCGACGGCACCCACGGCTACGAGCGCACCCATATCGACAGCCTGCAGGCGCTCACCCGCCTGTTGGCCGCTTACATCCTCAGCCCGCCGGTGTTTGCCAGCGATGCGCAACCGGCCAAGGAACACTCGCTGGAGCGCTTCAGTCACCAGATCGAACACGACACGCAAATGGCCAGCGAAACCCAACTGCCTAGCCTTGGCAGCTTGCTGGAAGTTGGCGGCGAGCGGCACGACTGAGGCTCTTAGCGATAACGGCGCAGCCACTGCAACCGCCAGGCGGCCAATATAAACAGGCCGCTCAACAGCGCACCGCACCAAGCCAGACCTTGCGCCGCCGGCAGCACTTCAAGCAACAGGCCGGCGCCCAAGCCACCGGCGGCGGGCACCACCTGGCTGGTGACGGTGTAGATGCTCAGCAGCCGGCCACGCAGCGCCGGCTGGCTTTCGTGTTGCAGCAAGGCGACCAGCAGACTGACCGCGATACCGGCGCCGATACCATTGACGCCCAAGCACAGCAGCGCCGGGCCTAGGCTGCTGGTTTGCCCGAGCAGGCTCAGGGCGATGCCGCTGAGCGTGGCCGCGACCAGCACGCAGCGGCCCTGACCAAAACGCCGTGCCAGCGGCAACGACAGGGCGCCGCCCATCAGCAAGGCCAGCGCCAGGGCGCCGAGAAACAGCCCACGGGACAGCTCGGCCAGTTGCAGGCTTTGCTGAGCGAAGCGCGGCAGCATCACCTGAATCGGCCCCATGGCCAGGTACACCAGCACCGCCGCCAGCAGCGCCTGGGCCAATAACGGCGTGCGCCGCACATAGGCAAAACCCTGCTGCACCCGCGCCAGCACGTGCCCGTCGCCGCCCAGCGCCGGCACCCGCAGCCCGACCAACAAACCGGCCGACAGGCCAAACAGCAGCAAGCCGCAGCCATGCACCGCCGGCCAGCCGCCGAGGTTGCGCGCCACCGCCAGCAGCAAGGGCGCCAGACCAAAGCCGAGCATCACCAACAGGTTAAACAACACCGCGAGCTTGGCCTGGCGTTCACCGGCCAAGCGGCCGAGCAGGGCCATCCGCGCCGGGGCCAATAGCGCCCAGCCAACCCCGGCACAGCTGGCACCGAGCAGATACAACAGCACACCGAAGGCCGCACTGCGACTGGCTGCCGCCAGCAACAGCAAAGCCAGGGCAAAGGCGCCGTGAGCGATCTGCGCGATACGCTGCGGCGAGTGCTGATCGCACCAGGCGCCCGCCGGCCAGCCGAGCAGCAGCGGCACGCCGAAGCACAGGGCAAAGCCGGCACCGGCCAGGGCGTCCATGCCCCAGACGTCCTGGGCGAACAGGATCACCGCATAGTTGGTCAGATGGCCGCCGAGAAAACCGGCCAGGCAGGCGACGAAGAAGCGGATCAGGTCCAGCCGGCTGTAGGTGGGTGCAGACAAGGTGTTCTCCGGCAATGCAGCGAGTGTAGGGTGGGCTTTAGCCCACCAAGATGGCGACGTGCAGAGGTGGTGGGCTGAAGCCCACCCTACGAAATGGCTCTTCACCCCATCACGAGAACAGAGCCCCAGGCAGTGGTGCGTTTGCTCAGTCGCCCGGCTCCAGCTTGATCAGGGTCGGCTGGCCGTCCTCGATCTGCCAGCTGGGGAAGGCGCCGTTGCTGGTGTAGACGCTGCCATCGGCGGCGATCTCGATGTCGCGGGTGAAGGTCACCTTGCGCGGCAACGGGAAGGTGCGCCAGGCACCCGAGGCAATGTCCAGACGCAGCAGGGTGTCAGACGCGGTGCCGGTGACCCAGACCTGTTGGCGGGCGCGGTCGACGTTCAGCGAGTAGGGCGTTTCCGCGCCATTCAGGGCGCTGGGCAGCGGATAGTCGTGGAAGCTGCTGTCGGCCGGGTGATAGCGAACGATCTTGGCCTCCGGAAAGGCGCCGATCCAGACATCACCGACGGCATCCACGCGCAGTCGGCGTGGGCCTTGGAATGGTGTGTCGATCACCTTAACGCTGTCATCTTTTGGATCGATCACGCCAATCGAGTCGGCATGCAGGCGGGCGAACCAGACCTTGCCGTCCGGCGCCACGTCGATGCCATAGGGCAGCGGCATGCCGCTGACGGCCTGGTCGATCGGCAGCCAGTGCATCGGCATCCCCCAGTTCATCAGCTTGCGCACCCCATTGCTCAACGCCAGGCTGACCGACTCCTTGGTGCCGCGCGACGGCAGGCCATAGGTGCGGAACTCGTTGGTGCGGCGGTCGAAGCGGCCGACCTGATTGGACAGCGCCAGGGTGAACCAGACGTTGTCGTCCTGGTCGATGCGCACCGTGTGCGGGTACAGGCCGTCGCTGAAACGGTGCACGGTGAAGGTCTTGCTCTGCGGATCGAACTCGAACAGCCGCTGCTGCAACGACGGGGTGATAAAGATGTGCCCGTCTTTCGGCGACTCGGCAAAGGAATGAATACCGGCGGTGGTTTCCAGCTTCGGGTAGGTCTTCAGGCGGCCGCTGAACAGCCCGCCGATCTCGTCGTCGGGGTCCTTGGGCGTCTTGTACACCACTGTCTGACCGGTCTTGGGGTCGATCTCCCACAGGCGATCCTGCAGGTTGTCGCCAACGTAAACCTTGCCGTTGCTGTGCAGCAGCAGGTCGTGCATCTGCGAGAACGGATCGCCAATTGGCCACTCGGTAATGGTCGTGCCGGCCAGCTGGGTTTCCCAGGGTTTGGCCTGCAAGACCTTCTCCGGGTGCTGACGCAGATCGGCATAACCCTTGGAAAACACCTCGATCAGTTTGGCCTGCTGATCGCTGGCCGGCCGCGCACCGTAGCCGATCATGCGTTCCAGCACCTGCTGCCATTCCTCGGCGGAACGCTCGCGGCGCATAAAGAAGCTGCCCTGCTGGTGGCAGAAACCGCACTGCTCCAGGGCGGTCTTTTTCAGCTGCGCGTCGCCGCCAAAATCCAGCGCGGCGAACCAGGCGTTGGCCGGCTGCTGGGCCGCCAATGCGGCCGGATCGGTCTCAACTGTGAGGCTCAGGCTCAACTGCGCGTCGGCGGCCACGCCGCTCTGGTTGAGATCTTGATAGCCCGGCGCACGCACCCGCAGATTGAGCGGTACGGCCTCCGGGTAATCGACCTTGAGGCGGCCATCGGTGCCACTAAAGGCGGTGATTTCCTCACTGATGCGCTGCTCGCTGCGCTCCGGCGGATAGCCATTGTCACTGCCGGCGGCGCGCAACGGGCGCTCGGCCTTGAGGGTGACCATGGCCAGCGGCAGGGGTTGGCCGGTCGGGCCGGTGAGGGTCAGTTCCAGAGCGTTGGCCGAACCGGCCAGCCCCAGCAGGGCGACGCAGAGAAAGGTGTTACGCATGAGCCATACCTTGCGCATCGAGAAAGGCGATAAAGGCTTCACGGCTGGTGAAGCGCGGGGTGTAGCCGAATTCTTCTTTCAGCCGGCGGTTGGCCAGCACCGGTCGATAGCGCAGAAAATCCACCTGCTCCGGGCCGTACTGACTAAGGCCCAGCGGCTTGAGCAGCTTGAGCGCAAACTGGATCAAGCCAGCCGGCAGCGGCCGATAAGGCTTTTGCAGGATCTGGGCGATCTCGCGCAGGCTCAGGGCGCCGTCGCCGGCCAGGTTGTAGATGCCGGCGGTGCCGCACTCCAGGCCTTTGCGGAGGATCCGCACCACGTCCTGATCCCAGATAAACACGAAGCGGCTGTCGCTGCCCTGGATGCCCAGCACCGCGCGCTTCTTGAACATATCGGTGATCTGGTTGTTGACCCGTTTGCCGAGGATGGTGCCCGGCCGCAGGATCAGCTGGCGCAGCTGCGGATGCTCGATGCGCGCCTGCACCAGCAGCTCTTCGACTGCGTGTTTGTGCTTGGCGTAGGCGAATTTGTGGTGGCCACGCAACGGATCATCTTCATCGATCCACTCGGCGTTTTCCGGGTAGTAGCCATAGGCGGCGCCGGAGCTGGTGATGATCAGCTGCTGCACGTTATGGGCGGCAGCGGCCTGGATGATCGCGCGGGTGCCTTCCACGTCGATGGCATGCAGGGTCGCTTCGCTCATGCCCGGTGGCGGGCTGACCACCGAGGCCAGGTGCACTATGGCCTGCGGCTGACACTCGGCCACCGCCTTGAGCACCGCTGCCGGTTGGCTGATATCCAGCAGCAGCGGCTGCACCTTGCCACGCTGCAAGTTGGCCGGCAGCTCGCGGATATCGGCGGCAAACAGCGTCCAGTTCGGCTGCTGGACGGTCAGCTCGGCGAGCAGTTGCTGGCCGATAAATCCGGCAGCGCCGGTGATCAGGATACGCATGCCACAGACTCCAAAGCCGGCAACGGCCGATTGCGCCAAAACAACACCATCAATAAGCCACTGACCAGATGCCAGGTGCCCCAGAGTGCGGCGACCAGCGCCATATGCAGCTCGCCACCGAACTGGGCAAAGATCAGCCCCAGGGCCAGCCCGGAGTTGTGCATGCTGATCTCGATCACCATGGCCCGCAGATTGGCACCGCGCTGCCGCGCCAGCTTGGCCATCAGCCAGCCGAGGGCTATGGCGCTGGCGTTGTGCAGCACCACGATGACGAACACCAGGCCGAGGTTGTCGGTCAGCATCCGCCAGTTGCCAACCAACGCGCCGATCACAAACACGGCAAAGGCCAGCAGGGCGAAGCGCTTGAACCAGGGCATCACCCGCTCGGCAAACTGCGGAGCCAAGTTGCCCACCAACATGCCCAGCGCCAGCGGCAGGCCGAGCAGAAGCAGCAGGTTGAACATGATGCTGGCCTGGTCGATCTGCAGCGCCTGCAGGCGTTCGGCCAGGTAGGCCGAGGCCTCGGGATTTTGCGCCGTGGTCAGGGCGAAGTTGATCGGCAGCAGCACCAGTGCCAGCAGGCTGGACAGCGCGGTCATGCTCATCGACAGGGCGGTGTTGCCGCGCGCCAGGTGGGTCATGATGTTGGACATATTGCCGCCCGGGCAGCAGGCCACCAGCAGCAGGCCCAGCTCCAGGCCGGGGTGCAGGTCGACCAGTAGGGTCACCAGCAAAGTGGCCCAAGGCAAGATCAGGCATTGGCCGAGCATCCCGGCGAGGATCGGTTGCGGCTGTTTGACGATGGCGACAAACTGGCTGACGCGCAGCTCCAGCGACACACCGAAAATCATCACCGCCAGGACCAAGCCGAGCAGCAGTTGCTGGCTAGCGTCGTAATTCATCAGTAAGGGCCTTTGTTGTAGTGCTGACCTGTGCAGCATAGAACCCCGGCCCCGGCCCGACAGTGGCATTGCTCGCCAACCGCCATGACCATTGGCGCCAGCGGGGATTCGCTGGACAGCGGCAAAGCGCCTGCACTAACGTCGCCACTGAAAGGGTGCACAGGCCTGTGTGCGCCCAACCACTGCCCCGAGGAATATCTCCATGCGCCACACCTTGCTTGTGCCTGCCCTGCTTTGCCTGTCCCTGCTGGGCTGCGACGGCAGCAATGTTGTCGAAGAACGGATTACCGACGACAACGGGGTGATCAGTGCCTGCGGCCAAGGCGATGGCTTAAGCGCCTGCAAGAGTTTTCAGGGCGCCACCTCTAATCAGCAGATGACCGATGAGGCCAATCAGATCCGCAACGAGTCGCCGGCCGAAGTCGAAGAAAGCGTCGAACTGTTAGAGAACACTCCCGATGACGAGATCAATCAGGACGACTGAGCTAACCTCTAGCAGGCCGTTGAAAAACTACCTGCGTTGCCGATACGGCGTTAAAAACAGGCTCAAAATGCTCATTTACAACACGTAAACTCCGCTTTTTCGCCTGTTTTTGCCTTGTCTCGGCTGCCTCGCCTAC
>C687J26845_10001311_pt1 | contig 15505 bp, 23 predicted proteins | sample RifCSPlowO2_12_FD_26845 | JGI IMG/M metagenome (IMG submission 26845)
TTTGTTTTTATCTTCAAAAAAGTCGTCTGCCATATTTAATTACTGTATGTGTAAGTGTTTCCACCTCCTTTCCTTGTTGTGAAGTTATAAAAGTGTTCACAAGAACGTTTCGGAGGCGTGTGCCTCCTATAAAAAAGGGCGCATTTCTGCGCCTTATAAATAGCACGTAAATCTAACTTGTAATAGTGTAATTTATATTTTTATCTTTGTCAATAGCTTATCCAACACCTAATAAAGATAATCTTGAGAGAAATGCTGCCGCTTCTGGAGCTGCTGCCGTTGTATATCTTCTTATCTGTGCAGATGAAGGATAGATGATGCGGGGGTGGGGTGCCGCAACAGCACCTGTTATAGTTCCTGTTACAGATGCAAGTCTGTTAATTTCAGGCGAGAATCTACCAATAAGAGGGGCATAAAACTCTAAGCTATTAGACATAAAAAGAGGTGAGAAACCTTTACCAAGTGCCGTAATCTCTGCATCAGAAAGTTCTCTATTCCATTTTGCAACCTCAGCAATTAATCCTTCAAAAAACTCAACAGGATTACCACTGCTATCAAGCACACAACCTATATTAGATTCTGTAGGAGTAGGAGTATTATCAAATGCTTGATTATTAGCTACGTTTTCTGAGGTAAGTGGCCCCCCGACAGGATATTTATGAAACCTGACTTGAGTTGAAGAAACTACAGCGGCCACTAATGTCCATGTAGTTGCACTCAAATTTATAGCTGTTGAGTTTATATTTACAACACCATGTTTAGTAAATTGAAGTTCATCATCTGCGATACCGCTCCCATGATTAAAATTCCATCCGCTTGCTCCTCCACGCCCACGAGTTACTATATGACCTTCACTTACCGTAACTGTGTCCGAATTTATCCATGCTGCGACAGTCATTCCTAACTGTCCCTCAAGCGTAGTAGAATCACCAAAATTTATTCTATCATCAGTTCCGTCAAAATCTAGAGCCATGACTCCCTCCTTTCTTTATAAATAAACTTCATATAAGTCCAAAGGAAGGGCAATAGAAGAAGAAAAGTTAGATAGCCTAATGGTGGTTTGAAAAAGTGTCGCATATTAGGTCTCCTTCACGATTATCCCAATCAGCTCCGCATCTCCCGCCATATCATCATCAGCGTCAGCCGTGTCTCTTGAAATTCTCAAGATTGCAAATTCACCCGTAGCAAGGGAATCCATATCCGCCCCGTCAGTAAATGTAATATTATCATAGCCTTGTTCACCTGACAGGGATGGCGCTGTCGCCCCTGCGCCTATACTGTTATAGTCATAAGTATGTGAAGCGTCAATATCCTCCGCATCGTCAACTAATCTTCTAAATGCGGCAGCCCAAACAACTTCACCTGAAGTGGCGGTTGTTGCCATCCATACTATAGTTACAGTAAGTCCTCCACCTGCATAATTATTGGGAAGTTCAAACAAAAAGTCAGCGTACTCTTGAGTCGTAGTATCAAAATCTAATACACACAGGTTTTCTGCTGGAGTCGATCCACCAGCCCTACTATCAAGCGTTGCGAATGTTGCCGCTGGGGGTTTGTTGTCTGTTGCTGAAAGAACACCAAGCGTGTCACCACTTGCCAAAGTATTTTCCTCCTTTCATTATATTGTTTGCCAATAATTTATAGTAAATATAGCCGTTCCCGCTCCACCCATCCAATACCCAATAGTTCCATTTGTCCCTGACGAGATAACTGGGTCATGGTTATTTGTAATACCCGCACTTGGTACAAACTTACCCCTCTCTAATACTCCCGCTCCCTCTGATCCTCCAACTCCTACATAAGTTATTGCACAATCTACAGTTCCAGCCTCAACTATGATTGAAGATCTGCTGACATATTGTTTTGTTCCAGCGCCGGAGGCTGCAATTATCGTTCCCCAGACCGCCGCTCCCGTTGTGCCTCTTACTACAAAAGGAGTACCTATCTGGACTGGAGTTTTATTTATTTGAACCGTTCCTCCGGCTAAATTCGTTACTGAAGTCACAGTTCCCGTTAATACATTTATCGAACCATTAGTTAGATTCGACACCACTCCTACTCCTGTTGTAGTTCCCGCACTCTGAATTGTCCCAGTTAGAACATTTATTGATCCATTGGTTAGATTTGAGACAACGCCTACTCCTGTAGTCGTACCCGCAGATTGAATAGTTCCAGTTAATACATTAATCGATCCAGTTGTTAGATTGCTTACTACTCCTACTCCTGTAGTCGTACCTGATGATAGTATCGTACCTGTGGTTACTGTTCCTGTTGGCATATTAGCTGCCAATATTCCGCCTGTTGTAACTAGCGGAACATAAACAGTGCCGCCACTATCGGTACCACCAATTAAAACTGGATTAGCTACTGCGGCTGCTCCTGATGCCGCCTTACCCCCAATCGTGCCTACCGTTAGAGCTGAAACAACACCTACGCCCGTTGTAGTACCGCTATTTTGAATAGTTCCAGTTAAAACATTGACAGATCCATTTGTCAAATTAGAAAGAGTAGTCACCGTTGAAAGCAAAGTTACTGTGCCTGTTGCCACATCAACATCACCTATATTATTACCTCCAGCAGCTAAAGTTCCTGCATTATGTACTTGACCGATATTTGATAGTGACCCAGTTGTTATTGTTCCAGTTGTTACATTAAGAGTAGGCAGCGTCCCAACAGAAACTTGAGGTATTGTACCAATTGAAACTTGTGGCACGGTTATAACGTCTATCTGGTAATTCCCTGCCGTATCTAATAAAGGTGAATAAACCGTTCCACCGCTATCCGTTCCCCCGATTAATACTGGATTGGATACAGCCGCAGCACCAGAGGCTGCCTTACCACCTACAGTTCCAACAGTTAAGACTGATACTACTCCTACTCCAGTAACAGTTCCTGAATTTTGGATTGTACCTGTAAGCACATTAACACTTCCATTGGTTAAATTAGAAAGTGTAGTTACAGTAGAGACTAAAGTAGTCGTACCTGACGATTGAACAACTGTGCCAGCATTTAAAGTACCACCAACAACTAAAACATTAGTAGTACCTAATGCCCCCGATAAATCTTCAACATACATCGCCCCAGTTGCCGGATTTACACCAACAGGCAAAGTCTCTGACGTCCCGCCAGTATCTGCGGTTCCTAAAGTACCTACCACACCCATCACAGCAGGTATCCCACCGCTAATATGGGGAACAAATGGGGGTGTTCCTGCGCTCATATTTTTTTACCTCCTGTAATTCTATTTTTATCAGCTTGAGTTGGGGTGGTTAAAAGATCAGTATTCTTTTGAACATAGATTACTCGTCTGCTGACTGATCCTCGTATAGCATCAATTATCCGTGCCTCATAACCTTTGACTTTAAATACTTGAGACAACAATTTTTCAAAGTCATAGAGGTTATCGAATGTATCATCCCCAAAGATAAAAGCATATTCTAGGAAAACGAGTTTTTTCATAGTTATTTCATCATCTTGCGAGCTAATTTAATATGTTCACGATCGTAACTTCGCCCACTGGATTTCTTTTTCTTCCTTGACTTACCAGCTTTACTCATTGCAATCGCAATTGCCTGATCATGTTTATAACCACTGTGCATAAGTTCTGAAATGTTGCTACTTACTGTTTTTTGACTGCTTCCTTTGTGAAGTGGCACTTTGATTACCTCCTTTCATCATTTTGGCCTGTGATTTAGCCATTTTATCCTTCAATTTTATGTCTTGCACCGCTTTCATCGCCTCTATAGTTTGTTTTTGCTTGGCTCCCTGCATAGATATTTGGTGTTTTTCGTCAGAATGACTCATTTCTTGGTCTTTTTTGGCCTGTTCCTGTGGATCAATCATCTCTTGAGGCTGTTTGCTGGCTAGTCCGGTATCACGGATCGCTTCTGCGGTTGCCACTTTGCCTTCTTCAATACGTTGCTCCATAGTCGGCAGTATTCCAGCGGCCTGCATATCTTTCATAACCTCGATTATGGCGACTTTCATTGTCTGTACCTGTTCCTCAGTCATTTGACCTGCTGCGCTATACTGTTCCATTGCCTCCATAATCTCATTTGATGCTCCAAATCCATAAACCTCTAGCAGTTTTCTCAAATAAACCTTGACTACTTCTGGATCAACTAAGCCAATCTGTGATAATTGAACCATATAATCGCCCAACTCTTTAGCTGCCTGTTTTTTACCCTCATGCGTATAAGCCAATCCCCGTTCAATCTCGATATCTACCCTATAATCACGTTTAATAGGTATTGCATTTAAGGGTTCTGTATCAATTTTTAAATCCTGTCGCTTTTCCATAGCGGAGGCTCCTATAATGTCAAAGTATTGCGGTTCGCCCTTCTCCATATAATAGACGGTTTTAGGGGTTACGAAGTAATCATCGGCATAATCCAGCATCTTCTCGGCCGCTCGTTTAACAACTCCTTTTACACGTTCAAGCAATATTGTTAAGTTTGCAAATTCCGACTCTTTTAAGGTTTCGATAGCCGCATTTGCCTTGACTCCAGCTGGAAGCTTGCCTAAGGCTGTTGTGGTTACTCCCTGCTCCTCGATCAAACTTTCAAGTAAATTCATAAAACTGAATACAAAAGGCGGGATTGAAGCTATGGGATTTTGGATAGGAGCAACGGTATTGTATTTGAATATCTGGCCGCCTGCACTATTGTCTGGCTCTGTTGGCTCGCCCGACTTAACACTCCAAGAACCAGTAACCATTGTGTGTAAATATCTTTCAACTCTGGAAACCACTAAATCCAACGACTTGTTTTGTGGTATGAAGCGTTCAATTAAAGGAACTTGATAGAGTGGGCCCGGCTCAAAGCGAAGATCGACAATAGGATATCCGGGTAGATTTAAGTATTTATCGCTTAAAGTGATATTGCCCGCTACAAACGTTTGCCTTATGATTGGATCACCCTTTTTCTTTCTTTTAAGTATTTCTCCCCCGTCTTTCTGCAATCTAATTCGTGGAGTGTTGTTGTCGTTTAGATATTCTTTAATAAACGCTTCCTTCTCAAGAACCGTTGCCGCCTGATCCATTCCTGCCCTGTCTCCATGCCTTGCCCGTTCATAAGCCTCTTTAATATCGGAGGAGGCGTGCCTATTGTCTGGGTGGATTTGCATTACTTGTTCCAAAGGATATCTTTCATCGGCTTTAATGTCGGCTATTCTGCGTGGTTTGGTTTTAATAAGAAAAGGCGCATCCTCAAGTTCGTTTAATGATCCAATCGTGTAAATGTCAAATGCGTCTAAAACCATCATTTTCAAGCTTTCATCTATATTATCAGGCCAAATCTGAAGATAGGATATGCCATGTTTTGCGGTTAGTATAATCATCAAAGCCAGCTTCTCTGAAAACTCAAGTTTTTTAAACTCCTCCTCTATCCAATGGCCTGATCCTTGCGCTATTCTCTTGGACTCTTTCTGTGCTTCTAGAAACTCTGGGTTTTGTTGCGTTGTGGGTTGTCCTGTTTCTGGGTCTTGCGTTTGAACTGGGGGATATTGTGAAGGAGATATACGTTCAGGATAAACAATAGGTACGAATTTTTGGGCTGCTGCAAGATTTGCGACTCCCCTGATTTGTCGTGAGGCTTTAGGAATTGATCGCATGGGAGCCCAGATGGTCGAAGCCCTAGACAGGTCAACAATCTTATTCTCCGTTCTTGACATATAGCGGAAGTGGTATCCATCGTCAAAGAAGTTATTGTCATACCACCTGCGCTCAAAAGGAAACCTCTGGTTTTTGACCATTGACATCATCTCGTCAACCGCTTGTCCCATCTGTCTAGTTGTTAATGTGTCTGTTGAGTAATCCATATTTTAAGCTACTTCCTTTTTAATCATCTCCTGAAACTGTTTATCTGTGATCTCACTCTCAGCTACAAACTCTGGCTCTGCTTTTTTAGGAGTTTCGATTGGTTTAACTTTATCTGCTAACTCTAAATCTCTAAATTGTTCGGGGGTTTTAGCAAGAAGGGCATTAATCAGCTTTGAACGTTCCCTCTTATTCTCATGTTTCTCATAGAGAATAACACCGATTAAAGCTAATATTGTTAATCCTAAGATTAGTTCTATCATTTTAAAAGTCCTATCATTTTTAACAACTCCATTGCGGTCCTCAGATTATCTGGCGTGTCTTTGCCCTTCTCTATAAGCTTGGCTATATTTGACAAACTTGACCAGTCTTGAATAGTATTACCTCCTTTTACTACACCCTCTCTTATGTATTCAAGGTTTTTAGGATTGAGCAGATTAGCTACTTTATCTCTTTGACTATATAGGGCTTCGTTAGCAAGACTTATTTTAGGAGAAGCCAATCCGCCCATAACCATTTTCATCGCCAAATCCAAACCTTGCTGTTGTCCTTGTGGAGTTTGCATTTGTTGATTCATTTGACTTAAACTACTCATCGTTTGATTTTTCTTCTGTTTAAGTATTTGTAAAGCCTGTTGCAGTTGTGGGTTCATTGAATTAGATATCGAGCTTTCCAGTAACTGTTAAAGGGATTGGCAATCTTGTAAAACTCTGGCATATGCAACATTGTGTCTAAATCCTTAAAAAAGCGGTATCTCCTAGTAATGTATTTAAACCTTACCGGCACTCCTTCAAATACATAACTAAACCCGTTATCCACAAACTGTCCGCCTTTTACCCAATCTTTAAGAGTTGACAAAACTTCAGTTGTAACGTACCTTTTTTCAATACCAAACTCCAATTTATTACAATCAAGCCCTCTTTTTTCTTTAATACATTTAGCGGCATCACCCAGTACTATAAATGTCGTATCTAAAAGACACCTCTGCATCAAATCAAATGCGTCAAGCAAAGCATGGTCTAGCTTGTCTTGTGGTAATTTATGCTCCCCATTCGCTCCATTCACCCGCTGGGATCTCGATGCCCTCATCGTACTCCCTTTCTTTAAGTTGCCTTTCATAGCTTAGTCTAATCCTAGTTTTAGGAATAACTTGTAATACTTTTTCTTTAACATTCAGTCTCCAAACTGCCAACGCATGAGCTATCACGATATCATCGTGAAAGCCAACTGGCGCCTCATATCGCACCCTGTCTGTTGTCTCTGATATGTCATAAGTGAAATTAGATAACTCTACTTTAGTCTCTTGGATAGGTAATAAATGTATTCGTTTAAGCTCTATCCAATTTACCAACTTTTCGATTAATTGCCTTTTCTGGTCATTTGTGAACTTTATAGGATCAACTGGTATGCCCATTCTAGCCAAATCGTCAACAATGGGATCACCTAGCCCAGTTGCATCAATCACCACACTTGCCGGATTACTTCTAGGCGATGCTCCATCGTTAAAATGCCTTGCAGTATGAGCTATTCTTGCCTTCTGCATACCCCAATCGATCTTGTTAAACCTTGCCTGATAGACTTGTCGGTTGTTGGTCGCATCATAAACCGCCAAGACTGTGAAGTCCTCAACTTTAGCCAAATCAACGCCTATTATATAACGATGTCCTACAATAGGCTTATTTGGTACAGCATCCATAATGGATAGGAAATCTCTAAATACGACTCCCGTATCCTCCAAGAACCTTGCATATATCTCCTGTTCAATTACTCTTTCCGGCATTGAGGCCATATCCTCTCTTATTGCTTGGTGTATATGCTCAAATGGGCTGTCAAACGAGGTGAAATGGAATGATTGATAGTTCTTTTGGAGTGTGTCCAAACCTCTTTGATAAAGCTGATAAAACTTACCCTTGCCCTTTGGCGTACCCCCTATCACAACCTTGACATTCGGATAGTCCCAGAACATCGGCCTTATGGCATTGTCCCAGAGGTATTCGTTCTTTAGGATGATACCAGCCTCATTTAAGAAGGCCTTATCATATCCAAAGCCCTCTAATGTTTCCGGTGTATCGGCTGACCTAAAGTCAATATATGCCCCCGCTATAGTTATCATTTTAGCCTGTTTTCGCCATGTCCAAGCTCTATGCGGCAGTTTGTTAAGGTGCGGAATAAAGTAACGCTCTATATATTTGTCTATGTTCGAGTTGACTGTATCTACCCATAATCCTTTACTAAATTTCTTTTCTATGGCGCATTTGATAAAGTCGTTAGCTGCGCCCTTAGTTAATCCAAACCTTCTTCCTTTAACAGCAATTGCATATTTAGCAAGGCTATCAAATATGCTCTGCTGCTTCGGGAAGTTTTTTATCGGCAACTCTATCTCTTTGCTCTCCATTTAATTTTCTCTCCTCAACAATTTTAATTTGGATAGGCTTATTATCTTCTCCTCCAACCAATATCCTTTTTTCCGTCTCGATCATCCCATGATTTGCCTTCAAGAGGAATATTGCCATTCCTGCATTTATTTCCTTACCTCCATATAGTCCGTCGTCTATTAATTGATTTTTCTGTTTAGATTTAAGCCTTTTTATTGTGGCGTGAAATTGTGTATATCTTTTTGAATATTCATTTACATTATCATCGTCTAAGTCAAGATAAAGCGCTAATCCCTCAATGGTAGGAAGTGAAGTTTGACTTCTCCCCGTTGTGGATAAGTACTCATTGGCTTTTCTTACAAGCTCATTCTCATCGGGATATTTTAGTGGGGCTCCTCTTTTGTTATCCATAAAAAAAACACCATTGCTGGTGTCCTATAAATTACACGTATTGCCTTCTATTAAATTATCTAATACTACATAGAAATAAATCCTTTGTCAACATTATTTGTTTCCTCTACGATTTGTCTAACTCTCACGCTTGGTTCGTTATACTCTCTTGTTGGCTTTACTACATTTAAATCGGGCAGCTTATTGTTTTTGTCAACCCAAAGCATATATCCTCTATCTTTCTTTTTTAATATATCCCTAATCATCCTCCAGCCTCTTTTCTTAGGTTTTATATTTAGCTCTCGAAACCAAGAATAAATCGTTGAAGTCTGTACTTTGTATTTCTTTGAAAGTTCGGTTACGCCTATGCTCTTCTTTTGATTTTCTAATATTATTTTTATAATTAAATTTTGTAAATGGTTCATATTAAATCAACCATAGGAACTTCTCTTCTATGCAATTTTTCCCATCCAATATATAAAATAGAAAAGATCGCCCAAATTGTTAATCCGACAACTAAAACTAAAAATTGAATTGTCAATTTTATATATCTCATATCATGACCATTGATATTTAATCTCCATCTCCTCAACTGATATCGTGCCTATTATATTTTTTTGGGGGGGTTGCTTAGTCAGTATTTTTAACACTATAGTCGAATTACACTGATCACATGTTACCATCATTTCCGATCCTCCTATTATGGTTGAAAGCTTGTTGACACGTTTGATATTCAGTATCCCATAATCGTCAATTATCCCCAATACTTGCGGATATTTGCCAATTGCTAAACAGGTTTTACAGATCAAATATTTATTCATAGTATTTCTTAGCCTCCGCTAATCGTTCTGGAGTTCCTATGTCATGCCAAATCAATCCCTGTGGTCTATATGGAACAACTGATATATTTGGATTATCAAAATATTCACTACTATAAAGCCAGGTTCCAACACACCGCCAAGACTCCATTGCGGCTAATATCGTCCCTGGCTTATGATTAGCTATCATATCTGTATAGTTTATGTTTGAAATTGTGTCTCCGTTACAATAGAAAAAATCATCATCTATCCATCTTTTTAAAGCGGATATCGTTCCATCTTGCCCCAAGAGCCGCTCTTCATAAAAATATAGAGCGTTACTTCCAACTTTACTTGTAATTATCATCGGTAAATAATGACAGTTTATGATTATCTTTGATATATTATGACTATGTAAATTTTCTATTATTCTTTGAAGTACCGTTTTTCCTCCAATTTCTATCATTGGCTTTGGGATATTTTTAGTAATATCTCCTAAACGGCTGCCATAGCCGGCGCTTGCTATAATAGCGGTTTTCATAATATTCTTGCCTCTAATCCGCCAAAATCTACTCCAAAATCAACCTGTTCTATGTGAAAAGCCCTCATCTTTCTTATCAGGTTGTCTTTCTTTTCGGGCGGACACATAAAGACCATGTATCCTACGCCGCCGGATCCGCATATCTTGCCGCCTATCGCCCCCTCGCTCTTAGCTAAATCGTAAATGCCATCTATTCTAGCTGTCGTTACCCTATTTGACTCTTTCTTGTATTGCCAGCTTATGTCCAAGAGTTCGCCTATCTCTTGGTATTTACCAATAAGAAAAAGAGGCAGGGCAAGTCCGGTAATGTATTTGAGGGTATCTAGCGCCCGTAGCCTTTTCCTGTCAAGGCGTTCAAAGTTCTTTTGTAGCTTATTGTCTTTCTTTCCCCCTCCTATGTAGAAGAGAACCATCCAACTCAAAAGTTTGTCATAGTTTGGGACGTTTATTTTAACCACCTCAACCTTGTCGGTGAAACTCATGTAGTTCAACCCCCCGTAAACTGATGCGAATTGATCCTGTTTTCCTGTATATATACCCAAATCAATCTCATGCTGCCAAGCGGTAAGAGCTATCTCATCTCTTGTCAAGCCAAGACCCAGGCGTTTATTGATTGCTCCAACCAATGCAACCCCAGCCGCTCCCGATGAGCCAAGCCCCGACATTATAAATCCATCGAATGTTGAGATGATCTTTGAATGGTGGCCGCCGTTTATTTTATATTTTTCCAACAACTTGTAGTAAAAATCGGGGGTTGCGTTTAAGGGGAATGAGTTTTGCGCTCCCCATATATCGTCTCCGCTATATAAAGTGGTATGTTGACGCAGGTTTATCGCCATATTGATTACTGCCCCGCCAAATTGAGAACAATATGGTTCTAAATCTGTTGAACCTCCAAAGAAAGAAATCCTCGTTGGGGCTATTGCTAAAAATCTCATAATACCTGATAAACATTGTGAAATATTTTTAAGTGAATGTCTTGAGTATGGGTTGTCGGCAGTTTTGTTTCATCGTTGGTTGGAAGCGAGAAAATTTCTAATCCGATATTTTTTGCCTGTAACTTAGCAGTCAATATATTTGGGGATACTCCAGAACATGACATGGCAATTAGAAGATCGCCCTTGTTTGCTAGAACTTTAATTTGATGGGAGAAAATTTCAGAGTAGTTAAAATCATTAGCAATAGCGGTTATGTTTCCGCTATTGCATAAGGATATTGCCCGATAGCCTTTACCCAATAGGTCTTGAGCGAAGTGGTCGCTCATTGTCGCCGATCCGCCGTTGCCGCAGACATAGATCGTCTTACCTGTAGATTTTGCATGGAGAATTACATTATGAAGATCCCTTGAGCTAGTTTCAATCAGTTTGTCTATGCTGTTATTCATAGAAGTAATTGAATACTACACTTAAAATATCCATCTGTCAAGCAATCCACTTAAACCTAGTATATCTATTCTCGTTGTGAATGTTCTTTAAGTTTATCGAAAAGTGGTTTGGACAAAGCCAAAACTTATTTGGCGAGATATATCTTTCCCGTATCACCTTAAAAAACTCACTAACTATATAGACATAGAGTTTTCTATACTTCTTCTCACGTTTCCTGCAGATGTAGCATTTATGGTAGGCTCTCATTCGTCTTTTTTTCACGCCTTAATATTAAAACATAAATTTACATTTGACAATTCCAAAATAAGAGCCTATATTTAATTGATTGAGTCTTTTAGTTCGTTTTAATTACTCAATTAATGGGGACGGCGAGTAGTTTTGTCTCTTTAAAAGTGAAAGCAGGCTTCATGCCTTGCGTTGGGAAACCAATCTAGCTTTTAAAGGGACATTATCTTTTTCAATCCTATCGCAGTTGAGCTTACTTGTAAGATCGCTTCGATAGAGTTAAAGAAGATAAAAATTAAGAAATTAAACTATGACCATTGAACTACATAGCAAACTTCTAAAGCTAAAAGCAATTCTCAATAAAATAAACGATACTTCCTACGCCTATTCTCAATTAAGCCGACAGTTCCCTTATTCTTCCGCTCGATCTGATGAAGAATTACAAAAAATAATAAGCGCCTACAATGGACTAATTATAGACCTTATTAGTTATTTAGAAACAACGAACTATGGAAAAACCAGAAAAGAAAGGATGGATTAGTCTACATAGAAAGCTATTAGATAATCCAATCTCAAAAAAAACAATTTATTTATCTATATGGATTTATATCCTTTTACGAACAAGCAGATATGTTACTGAATTTATATTTAATAATAAAAAACAAACTCTTCCGGCTGGTAGTTTTATAACCTCAATTAAAAAAATAGCAGAACATTTCACTTTATCAAAGTCAGTTGTATCTTATGTTCTGGACTACCTCAAACTTGAACGGATGATAGAACGAACTTCACATAATAGATATACTGTTATAACAGTCTTAAACTTTACTCAATATCAAGAACTTGAACGACAAATAGAACGGAAAAAGAACGATAATAGAACGGAAATAGAACGACAGCAGAAACAATCAATAAGAATAGATAAAGAGAATAAAGAGAATAAGACATCTAAAAACTCACTCACTCCTTGCACTGAAGAAGAACTAAAAAACCTATCTACAAAACTAAATGTTTCTTTAGAAGCGGTAAAAAGAACCCACGCAATTATTCTTAATAAAATAGAAGCTAAAGAATTTAAAGGCAAAACAGTTTATCACTCCNTGGACAACTGGATAAGAATGGGAATTGAAAGAGGAAACATAAAAATAAATATTGAAGCAAGTTATAAATTAGCCAAAAAGATATGATAGTTGCAGAAATACTAAAAAAGATAGCAGAAGCTAAAAAAAACCTTGAATTTCTACCAACCGGATTTAGAGAACTTGATGAAAAGCTAGACGGAGGATTTATTAAAGAAGAGTTAATAGTAATAGGAGGATTTACAGGACTTGGTAAAAGTTATTTTTCATCTCAAATTATGTTTAATATAGCGTCTAATGGTTACTCAACCGCTTATTTCTCTCTAGAGATAACTAATCAAATGATCTTATCACGTCTTATTGGACAAGAGGCAGATATTAAATCAATAAAAGTGGTTACCGGAACTATGAACGAAATGGAATTTGATAGAAAAACTAAAGCAGAAGGAAAAATTCAAGGGTATGAACGATACATGGACTTTTATGATGATATATATGACTTTGATTTAATAGTAAAAAAAATACGAGATAATAATTATGAATTTGTGGTAATAGATTTTATTCAGAATGTAATAGTTCAGGGGATGGATGAATATGAAAGATTATCACATATAGCTTTAATTCTTCAAAAACTGGCAAAAGAAAAAAAATGTTGTATTTTGGTTCTTTCTCAAGTATCAAATTTAATAGCAAAAAACATTGAGGCTTCTCAATTAGAATACAAAGGATCAGGATCAATCGCAACTGTCTGTGATCTGGGATTTCTTCTCACTAGAGATTTTGAATTAGGAATACTAACTTTAATGCTTAGGAAAAATAGAAGGGGTGTGTCCGGTGATCGTTGGCAATTTCAATTTCAAGGAGAGGGAGGAAAAATTATATGAAGCGCAAAATGGATAAATACCTCAATTTACTTGACCAATATAATACTTTAGACGAAGAACAAGAAGCTCTCTATGAAGGAGAAATATTCCTGCCAAAAGATAAAGAAAAAGATTATAGAGAATTACAAATTAAAAAAATAGCCATCTTAGAAGAGATGGAAAAATGTCTATAATGTTTGACATAGTAAGAACAGTTTTTGCTCTAAAGTTTGGGGCAAAGACTAAAAAACAAAAAGCCTATTTTAGAAAGATGTAGAAGCTGTTTAAGAATAAAAAGTAAAATACCCCTTGACAAATTATAAAGGCTTGTAATATAATGTAAATATATGGAAAAAGTTATCACAGTAAAGGAAGCGGCAAAATTAATCAATGTTCATCCGCATACAGTAAGAAAACTAATTAAACAAGGCAAATTAGAAGCTTGGTCATCCGGCGGCAAATATTTTATTAACATATTATCAATTCCCGCCTTTATGCGGAATAAAAAATAATATGAAAATTCCTAAAAACTATCGTCAGGTCTTAGACGGACTATACAGCCGGAAAGACTTAACGTTTGATCAGGAATGTTACAAAGTATGTTTGATGTTAGAAGTTCAAAAACGAAAGCTTTTGTCATTAAAAATTAAACTAAACTAATATGACAGGATTTTTACCTGACGGGTACAAGGAAACGGGAAATTATATGAAACTCCAAGAGGGAGAGAACAAATTTAGAATTTTATCCTCTGCGATAGTCGGCTGGGAGTATTGGAATGAGGATAAAGACGGCAATAGAAAGCCAATCCGTAAACACATGGACGAGGATTTGATAATGAGCGAGATCCAAGAACCGGATAAGGTTAAAAAGTTTTGGGCTTTCATTGTCTGGAATTATCAGGATGAAGCCATTCAAATACTCGAACTGACGCAAAGCACGATTAAACGGGCAATCCAGACTCTTATCGGCAATAAGAAATGGGGATCGCCTGTAAATACTTATGATCTGGTGATAAGCAAAACCGGCACAGGCAAACTGACAAAGTATGCCGTAGTTCCCGACCCTAAGGAGGCAACGGATAAAAAAATAACTGAGGCTTTTAAGAAAAAGCCTGTAAACCTTGAAGCTTTGTTTTCCGGTGGAGACCCGTTTATGAGTTTTAAGGGTGAACACAAAGAAGACGTAAACCCCGATGATGTACCATTATAGATATGCCAACCTGTTCAGATTGTAAAAAATTAATAGCAGATATAGTTGCAGTTTGGAGCAGTAATCACCTGGGTAGACCGCTTTGCTTGGATTGCCAGGAAAAAGAGAAAAAGAAAAGGGGTTTTATAAATAGATATAGTTGGCAAGAGAGAAAGGAAAACCAAATATGAATAAAACTAAACTAATGCCTTGTGAAAATCTCGAATGCCATGAAACTCTAAGACTATCTCTTTGGCTCTATTCTTATTATCACTATGGATTCGGAGTTTGTACCAAGCATTTAAAAGAGTTAGCCGATATAGTTAATAGTTCAGAGGAATAGATATGAAAAATATAATAAATGAATTATGGATAGGCTTTCAATATCTAACAGGTAGAGATCCAACAGCTATGACAGATATATTTAAAGAAGAACACACAGACAAAGTTCAGGATCAAAAACAACGCTGGGGTGAAGTTACCAGTTCAGAAGGAGAGGATTATGAATAATTTACTTGTGAAACAACTTAACAACGATCAACACCCCATCCAAAAAGGTGTAGTCCGTATGAAGAAAAAAGTTAAAAAAAACTATTGGAAAATTAAATTGTTAGCTGTTTTAATAGCTATAGGACTTGCAATATCTTTATTTTACTATCTATTAAGACAAACCAGCGCTTGGTATGACGAACACAAGGTGACATTTCCTAAACTGATAGAAATTACACTTAGATTGCCCATTAAAATAGAAACAAGGTATCGAACACCGATAAAAGGGGAAAAGCCCCGAAAACAGGCGGTAGATGAGCAAATTTTAATATCCCAGCAAAGGATGGCATTAGTTGA
>C687J26845_10001315_pt1 | contig 15487 bp, 16 predicted proteins | sample RifCSPlowO2_12_FD_26845 | JGI IMG/M metagenome (IMG submission 26845)
CCCAATCCCTCTCCCCGGGTACGGGGAGAGGGTGTTTACCCGTTCACTTGTTCACCCGTTCACTCGTTCACGCCTTCATATTGGCGAGGCCGATTTCCGCCATGACCTCGGCGGTATGTTCGCCCAACGCCGGCGGATTGCGGTAGACGCCGAGCCGCTGGCCCGAAATGCGCTGCGGCGAAACCACCGTCTTGGTCCTCACGCCATTGGGGAGGCGCACGTCCTCGACCCACTGCATGTGCTGCACCTGCGAATCGGCGAGTACCTGGGAATAGTTGTTGATCGGTGCGCACGGCACGCCACGCTCGTTGAAGATGGCCAGCAGCTCGGCGGCATTGTGTTTGACGAATTCCGCCTCCAGCAGGTCGCGCAGTTCGTTCTGGTGCCGGGCGCGCAGGCTGGGCGAGGCGAAACGCGAATCCTGCATGAAATCGGGGCGTTGAATTCCTTCGCAGGCGGCCTGCCACAGCTTATCGGTGCCCGCGGCGAGCGCGAAGTAACCGTCGCGGCAGCGAAACGCCGCATAGGGTGCGTTCATCGGATGGGCGGAGCCCAACCGCACCGGGTCGCGGCCGGTGCCGAACAGTTCGCTCGTCTGCAGGTTGGCGATGCCGAGCATCGCGCCCAGCATCGAGACATCGATGTGGTCTCCCGGCTCCCCGCGCTTGACCTTGTGCAGCGCTGCAACGACAGTGAACGCCGCATAAAGGCCCGCGGTAAAGTCGGCGATCGGAATGCCGCTTTTCGACGGCCGTCCGTCCGGCTCTCCGGTCACGCTCATCGCGCCGCTGATGGCCTGCACCGTCATGTCGAAGCCGCCTTCCTTCGCGCGCGGTCCGGTCTGCCCGAAGGCAGAGACCGAGCAGTAAACGAGGGACGGTTTGCTCTTGGCGAGCGTGGCATGATCGAGTCCGAATTTCGCCATGACGCCGGGACGGAAGTTTTCGATCACGACATCGGCCGAGAGCGCGAGCTTGCGGGCGGCTTGCAGCCCGACGGCGTCCTTGAGGTCCAGCGTCACCGAGCGCTTGTTGCGGTTGACCGAGGCGAAGTACTGGCTGTAGCCGTCGAGGAGCGGCGGCCACTCGCGCATCAGATCGCCGCCGTCCGGGGATTCCACCTTGATCACATCGGCGCCCATGTCGGCGAGCAGGCAGCCGCAAAACGGACCGGCCAGCACCTGGCAGAATTCGATCACCTTGACGCCGGCGAGGGGAAGCATCGAAAAGCGCTGTTACGCTGTCAGGGATTCGGATGGGGTGGGACGCCGGCGCCGTGGCTGTTCCGCGAATTTCAACGCCCATATACTAGCACGCTGGCGGTCGATCTTGCCCACACCGATCCCGGTGTATGGTAAGTTTAGCGGCTGGCAGTGTCTCAAGGGAGAACAATGTGATTCCGCGTCACACCCGCTACGATTATTCACCGATCACCGAGCGCAAGGACTACAGCTGGCCGGGCGGCAAGCGGCTCGCGTTCTGCATCACCACCAACATCGAGTGCTTCGCGTTCTGCAAGGGACGCGGTCACGACAATGCCAAGCACGGCGAGCCGCAGACCCAGCGCAACTACTCCTGGCGCGATTACGGCAACCGCATCGGCATCTGGCGGCTGTTCGACCTCGCGGACGAAATCCAGATGCCGCTCGCGCACAACACCAACAGCCTGCTCTACGAGCATGCGCCGCAGATCTTCGAGCGCCTCCGCAAGCGCGGTGACGAGATCGTCGGGCACGGCCGCACCAACTCCGAGAACCTGCAAGACTTCCGCTGGGAAGCCGACGAAGCGCGCGTGATCAAGGAGGTCACGGACACGTTCACGAAAAACGAGGGAAAGAAACCCAAGGGCTGGATGGGGGCGGGCACCTACGAAAANTCATGGACGCCCGATCTGCTGAAGGAAGCGGGCTANACCTATCTCATGGACTGGCCGTTCGACGATCAGCCGGTGTGGATGCGCACCCGCTCGGGGCCGATTCTCTCCGTTCCGTATCCGGCCGAACTCAACGACTCGCCGCAGGTCATTCACCGCCAGCATACCGGGCGCGAGTTCTGCGACATGCTGGTCGATCAGTTCGAGGAGATGGTCGAGCAGAGCGAGAAACACCCGTTGGTGTGCAACATTTCCATCCACCCCTACGTGTTCGGCTACCCGTTCCGCCTGCGCCCGTTGCGGCAGGCGCTCAACCATTGCTTTTCCAGCAAGTTCATGGCCCGCGTCTGGAAGTGCAAGCCGGAAGATGTCTCCGACTATTGTTACGCGATGAAGCCCGGGATCATTCCCGGGAGTTGAGCAGGGCTTCGAGTGTCGATTCAAGATGACTCACCGGATACAACTTTATAACGGGAGGCACGCGGTCGCCACGCGAGCCAGGATGAACGGCGAAAAATCACCAGGATCGGTCTATTTTTTTGTGATCTTCATATTGCATTCCTTCGTGTCCTTTGCGTCGTTCGCATTGATGCTATGCGTTTTCGCCGCGCCGGAGAGCGGGCGCGCAGCGGAGTCCCCGTATCCGGCGCGGCCGATCCGGATGATCGTCGCGGTGCCGCCGGGCGGTCCGGCCGATATCCTGGCACGCCTGGTCGGCCCAAAACTCTCGGAGGCGCTCGGCCAGACGGTCGTCATCGATAATCGGCCCGGCGCCAACGGCATCATCGCTTATGAAATGGCTGCCCGCGCCAACCCCGACGGATACACTTTCGTGCTCGTCGCAGCCGGAGTCGCGATCAACCCCAGTCTCTACCGGAAGGTGCCGTACGATCCCATCAAGGACTTCGCACCGATCACCTTGGGCATTGCGGTTCCGAATATCCTGGTGGTTCATCCTTCTGTCGCCGCGACATCGGTGCAGGAACTGGTGGCGCTCGCCAAGGCCAGGTCCGGGAGCCTCGCTTTTGCCTCCGCTGGCAACGGCACCTCCGGTCACCTTGCGCTCGAATTGTTCAAGATGAAGTCGGGCATCGACGTGGTGCATGTCCCATACAAGGGTGGCGGGCCGGCGCTCGCCGAAGTGGTGGCGGGCCAGGTTCAGGCGTTGTTCAGCATCGCGCTTGCGGCGACGCCGCAGATCAAAGCAGGCAAGCTGCGGGCGCTCGCCATCACCAGCGCCAAGCGATCGCCGGTCGTGCCCGGCTTGCCGACCGTCGCGGAGCAAGGGTTTCCTGGTTTCGAGGTGATCGGCTGGTTCGGTTGGCTGGCCCCTGCCAGGACGCCGCCGGAACTCGTTGCACGACTCAACCGCGACATCGTCCGGGTGCTGCAGATGCCGGACATCCGCGAGCGTCTGCTGAGCCAGAACACCGAGCCGGTGGGCAACAATCCCCGGGAGTTTGCTGCGTTCATCAAGAGCGAGCACGACAAGTGGGCGGCGGTGATAAAGCAGGCCGGGGTCAGGATTGATTGAGTCGTGCGTTCCTTTGAACACAAGGAAAATCCGAGGTGAGTAAAGCAAAAGGCATACGCGAAGTCGCGTACGTCGATACCCGCCAGGGGGGCGGCGTTCGGCATGCGCATGCAGGGAAACGGCGCTTTGATCCGTTGTCCTGGTTTGATTGCGCGGGCGGAGGGCAGATCGTAGTCGAGAAGGGTATCGCCTATGTCGGCAACATGCGCAATCCGCACGGGACGATGATCATCGACGTGTCCGACCCCAAGCGTCCCAAATCGCTCGCCGAGATCTCGATGCCGGCCGGCACGCATTCGCACAAGGTGCGGGTGGCTGACGGAATCATGATCACCAACCGGGAGATTCATGCGGCGCGAGCGGCGCGCGGCGAAATGCCGCCCGCGGACTTTCAGGGCGGGCTCGGGATCTACGATGTGTCGACTCCCGCGCAGCCCAAGCTGATCACGAACTGGAATACGACCGACAAACCCGGGCCCAACTATGCGCGCGGCGTGCATCGCTTCGACTTCGACGGGCGCTATGCCTACATCTCGCCCACATGGGACGGTTTTCTCGGCAACATCGTGATGATACTCGACCTCAAGGACCCGGCGCGGCCCGAAGAGGTGGGCCGCTGGTGGATGCCCGGGCAGTGGACGGCGGGCGGGGAGAAACCGGCGTGGACCGGCGCCGCGCACAAGTGCCATCACCCGCTGCGCTACGGTAACCGCCTCTATACCAGCTATTGGCACGGCGGCTTTGTCATCCTCGACGTCGAGGACATGAGCAAACCCAAATTCGTATCCGGCCTCGACTGGAGCCCGCCCTTTCCCTGGCCGACGCATACCTGCCTGCGTATCCCGTTCAAGATCGACAACCGTGACATCATGGTCGTATCCGACGAAGACGTGGTGCGCCTGAAGGGCTGTCCGCCCTATCCGTCGGCGTTCCTGTGGGTCGTGGATATCACCGACGAGAAACACCCGATGCCGATCGCGACTTTCCAGCTCGAGGACATCCCACCCGAAGAGCAACCCTACATGACCGGCTGCCACCAGCCGTGCGAGAAGGTCACCGGCACCGAAATTCCTGTGGCATGGTTTGCTCACGGATTGCGCATCATCGATATTGCGCGGCCGCACGCGCCGAAGGAGGTTGCGTATTTCATGCCGGATGTGCCCGAAGGCTCGGCGCGCGTGCAGAGCAACGATGTCACGGTCGACGAGCGCGGACTGATCTATCTGCTCGACCGGGTGCGCGGCCTGCACATCCTCGAACGAATCTGACGCGAAAAGTCGAAAAGCATCAACTGCGATGTGTGTTATGGGTTGCCCTTCGCGACCTTCGTCTTTCCTTGGCGTACCCCTCAAGGGGGTATTGAAAGGAATCTTTTGCGTTCCCGCTTTGTCCTTGAATTGAAGCATTGTTCAGCGAGGTGAGCCATGGCGTCCGGCGTATTCGACGACGCGCTGCTCAAGCACTTATGGAGCAGCGACGAGTTGCGGGCGATCTTCAGCGATCGCAACCGCGTGCAGAAGTGGTACGACTACGAGGCTGCGCTGGCGCTGGAGCAGGCCGAACTTGGCATCATTCCCAAAGAAGCGGCGCAGGAGATTGCGGCCAAAGCTAAGGTCGAGAACGTCGACATCGAAGCGATTGGCGCCGAGATCCGCCGCATCAAGCACCCGCTGGTGCCGGCTTTGCGCGCGGTCGAGAAAATTTGTCGCGACGGCCACGGCGAATACATTCACTTCGGACCCACCACGCAGGACGTGCTCGACACCGGCACGGTGCTGCAAATCAGGGACGCGCACGCGATTTACCTGCGCGACATGAAGGCGGTCGGGCGGGAACTATACCGGCTGGCCGATACGCACAAGAACACGCCGATGGTCGGTCGCTCGCACGGCGTGCAGGCGCTGCCCATCACCTTCGGCCACAAGGCGGCGATCTGGCTCTCGGAGATGGGGCGCAACTACCAGCGCATGGTCCAGCTCGAGCCTCGCCTGTTCGTCGGCGGCATGGTCGGCGCCGTCGGCACCCAGGCTTCGTATGGCCCCAAAGCCGCGGAACTCGACCAGCGCCTGATGAAGCGGCTCGGGCTGGGCGTGGCGGACATCAATTGGCAGCCGGCGCGCGACCGGTTCGCCGAATACGTGTGCGTGCTGGGCATCATCAGCGGCACGCTCGGCAAGATCGCCAACGAGATCATCATCCTCGAACACAACGAGATCGACGAGCTGGCCGAGCCCTTCAGCGCCGGCAAGCTGGGTTCGTCGACGATGCCGCACAAACGCAATCCCTCGACGGTCGAAGCGGCGGTGGCGGTGAGCCGCGCGCTGCGCTACAACGTGGCGCTCATGCTCGAGTCGATGGTCATCGAACACGAGCGCGATGGTTCGGCGTGGCGCAGCGAATGGAAGGCGCTCCCGGAATCGTGCCTGTTGATAGGCGGGCTGCTCGCGACCATGAAATACGTGCTGTCGGGGCTGGTGGTCAACGTCGAACGCATGCGCGGCAATCTCGGCCTGCTGGGCGGCTTCCTGCTATCGGAGCGCGTGATGTTCGCGCTCTCCGACAAGATCGGCAAACAGACCGCGCATGAACTGGTGTACGAGGCATCGATGCACGGCCTCGAACAAGGCGTCACCTTCGAGCAATCGCTGATGGCGAACCAGCAGGTGCGCGAAGCGCTGTCCACGGAGGAACTGCGCAAGGCGCTCGATCCCACCACTTACGTCGGCCACGCGCCGCAGATCGTGGAACGCGTGCTCACGGAGCAGCGCGCGAATGGCTGGTTGAATTGACATTACTCGTGAGGTCGCGAGAGCGGGAGATCGGGAGAGGGAATCCTAACTCACGCCCTGACGCCCTGACGATTTCACGGAAACCACTATGAACATCACCATACTCGACGATTACCAGGACACAGTGCGCACCCTTACGTGCTTTTCCAAGCTCGCCGGGCACAACGTTACCATCTGGAACGATCACACCAAGGACGTCGACATACTCGCCGGCCGTCTCAAGGACACCGAGGCGCTGGCGCTGATCCGGGAGCGCACGCCGATTCGCGGGCCGCTGCTGGAAAAACTCCTCAAGCTCAGGATCATCAGCCAGCGCAGCGTGTATCCGCACATCGACGTCGATATCTGCACGCGGCGCGGCGTGATCGTTTCTTCCGACATGCATCCGGGCCGACCGTCGTATGCGACTGCGGAACTGGCGTGGGGTTTGATCGTCGCGGCGCTGCGCCATATCCCACAAGAAGTAGCGGCACTCAAGGCCGGGCGCTGGCAGTCGACGCTCGGCACGGGTCTGCACGGCCGCACGCTCGGCGTCTACAGCTATGGCCGCATCGGTTCCGTGGTCGCCGGTTACGGCAAGGCGTTCGGGATGAAGGTGCTGGTGTGGGGACGCGAAGCGTCGCTCGCACGGGCGCATGCCGAGGGCTACGCATCGGCGCGCAGCCGGGAAGCATTTTTCGAGGAGTGCGACGTCATCAGCCTGCACCTGCGGTTTAACAGCGCCACGCGCGGCATCGTCACCGCCGCTGACCTCGCGCGCATGAAGCCGACAGCCTTGCTCGTCAACACCAGCCGCGCCGGGCTGATCGAGGCCGGTGCCCTGGTTGATGCGCTCAAGCGCGGGCGTCCCGGCATGGCGGCGGCCGATGTCTACGAGGAAGAGCCGGTGCTCAACGCCGCTCATCCGCTGCTTGCGCTCGACAACGCGCTTTGCACGCCGCATATCGGCTACGTGACACGCAGCGGTTACGAAGGCATGTTCGGCAGCATCTTCGATCAAATTCTGGCTTATGCCGCCGGCAAGCCGGTCAACGTCGTCAATCCGGAAGTCCTGAAATTGCGTTAAAATTTCGCGAGCCGCGCGGCGCGGCTGCGGCCAGAACAAGAGGAGGGAACAACATGCAACGCGACATGCGCAGTTTGTGGTGGGCAGCGACTTTCCTGTTGCTGGGGAGCGCGGTGCCGGCGCTCGGCCAGGTTGCCAAATCCGCGGCGACGAATTATCCGGCCAAGCCGGTGCGCTGGATCGTGCCGTTCCCGCCGGGCGCATCCAACGACATCATCGGGCGGCTGGTTGGCGGCAAGCTTACCGATGCGTGGGGACAGCAGTTCGTGATCGACAATCGGCCTGGTGCGGGTGGATTGATCGGCGGCGAGATCGTCGCCCGCGCACAGCCGGACGGCCACACTTTGCTGCTGGCGAACCCCGCACCAATCGTGAATTCGCCGCTGCTCGCCAAGGCGCCGCCGTACGGCGCTGATGATTTCGCCAGCATCGTTTACATCGGGTATGCGCCGCTCATCGTCGTGACGAATCCCGGGTTTCCGCCGCGCAATCCGCGCGAATTCCTCGATTACATGAAAACCAACCCCAACAAGGTGAGTTGGGCCTCGTCGGGAATCGGAAGCAGCCTGCACATCGGCCTCGCACTGCTGCAGGCGGCGACCGGCGCGCAGGTCGTGCACGTGCCCTACAAGGGGACGGCCCCGGCACTGACCGACATAATCGGCGGCCAGATCCACGGCATGTACACGACCACCGTGAGTGCGGAGGCGCAAATCAAGGCGGGGCGCGTGAAGGTCATCGGCATCGCGAGCGCGAAGCGTTCGCCGTTGCTTCCCGCCGTACCCACGCTGGCCGAAAGCGGCATCAAGGACGCCGAGGCGGTCGTGTGGTTCGGAATGTCGGCGCCCGCAAAAACGCCGCGGGCTGTCGTCAGCCAGCTCAACCGCGAAGTGAACCGTATCCTCGGGCTTGCGGACGTCAAGGCGCGGCTCGACCAGCTCGGACTCGAAATCGCGGGCGGCGCCCCGGAAGATTTCGATCGCTTCATCAAGGCAGAGGTGGCGAAGGTCTCGAAATTGATCAAGGCCGGGTTACTGAAGGTCGAGTGAGCGTGCGGGCTGACCCCCGATCGAATGTTGCGCAAATGGATGACCATCCGTTTGCGCCTCGAACCTCCCTTCTCCTCCCGGGAGAAGGGTCGGGGATGAGGGCTGAGCATGGCCATGTATCTTTGGAATGCTCAGTACGAACAAGTCCTGTAGAATCCCGCAGGCAGGGCGTGCGGCCGGCAGCCACACGCGAGCTGCTCATTCATGAGGAGGGAAAAATATGCGGCAATCCGTTCGAGTTGCACTTGCAGTAGCGTTGTGTGCGGTGTCGTCTGCCACGGCAATCGCGCAGGATACCCGTTCGACAGGCTCAGGGCAGGCATACCCCAACAAACCGATCCGGCTGATCGTGGCGTTCCCGCCGGGCGGCTCGACCGACATCATCGGGCGCCTGGTCGGGCAAAAACTCGGCGAGCGGCTCGGTCAGCAGTTGGTCATCGACAACCGCGGTGGCGCCGGCGGCACCATCGGCACCGAAATCGCCGCCAGGGCAAATCCGGACGGCTATACGTTGACCATGGGCACGACCAGCACCCATGTGATCGCTGCCGGCGTCTACAGCAAGCTCAAGTACGATCCTATCAAGGACTTCGCGCCGCTCACGCTGGTGGCGAGCACGCCGTATCTGCTGGTGGTGCATCCGGGGGTGAAGGCAAAAACGCTCAAGGAATTCGTCGCGCTGGTCAAATCGCAGCCGGGCAAGCTCAACTTCGCTTCGGCCGGCACCGGTTCCACCACCCAGCTTGCAATGGAAATGCTGAAGATCGCGGCCGGCATCGACATCGTGCATGTGCCGTACAGCGGCAACGGCCCGGCCGGAACCGCCACCATGGGGGGGCAGGTCCAGGCGCTTTTCGGCAGCATGCCCGCGGTGCTGCCGCACGCCAAAGCCGGCCGATTGCGGCCGCTGGCGGTAGGCACGGCCACGCGCTCGCCATCGCTGCCCGATGTGCCGACCGTTGCCGAGTCCGGCTACTCGGGGTACGAGGCGTCGCTGTGGTTGGGATTCTTCGCGCCTAAGGGCACGCCGGTGCCGATCCTCAACCGGCTGCATGGCGAGCTCGTAAAAATCGCCCAGTCGCCGGAGATGAAGGACCAGTTCGAGAGGAATGGCGCCTCGGGGGTGACCAATTCTCCGGCGGAACTTTCAAAGCTGGTCCAGGCCGAAATCGACAAGTATAAGAACGTGATCAAGGCTGCGGGCATCAAACTCCAGTAAGCGGCGGACTGCGGTAGTGCCGCCCCGAAGCATACGGGGTCTGTTGTTCGTGCGGATCTTACGACAATCGATACGAGAAGCATTGCTGTGACATCCCGGGGTTACATCGCAACGGCCGCGTTGCTCGGCGTGCTGGTTCCCGCCGGGAATGCTCTTGCCCAGACTGGAAGCTATCCGGCCAAGACTATCCGCTTGATCGTGCCGTTCGCGCCCGGCGGCCCCAACGATCTGTTGGGCCGCATGGTGGGGCAAAAACTCACCGAACAATGGGGTCAGCCGGTGGTGGTCGAGAACCGCGGCGGCGCGGGCGGAACGGTCGGGCTGGATGCCGCCGCCAAGTCTGCCGGAGACGGTTATACGCTGGCGATGGGCGGTTCGAGCAACATGGCTGTTGCCCCGAGCCTCTACAAGAAGCTGCCGTACGATTCGATCAGGGATTTTTCGCCGATCATCAACGTCGCCCACGTGCCGTATGCCGTGGGCATCAACCCCACCGTACCCGCGAAGAACGTCAAGGAACTGATTGCGATCGCCAGGCGCAAGGCGGGTTATCTCAGCTACGCCTCTTCGGGGACCGGCAGCATGTCGAGCCTCGCGGCGGAACTGTTCAAGTCCTTGGCGGGAGCGGACGTTGTGCATATCCCGTACAAGGGCACCGCACCGGCGCTGACCGAAGTTGTGGGCGGACAGGTGGACATGATGTTCGCCGATCTCGCGCTGATCCAGCCGCTCGCGAAAGCCGGCAAGCTCAGGGTGATTGCGGTCACCGGCACCCGCCGCGCGCCCGTGGCCCGCGATGTGCCGACGATTTCGGAATCGGGACTCCGCGGTTACGAGATCGAGCCGTGGTTCGGGGTGGTCGCTCCGGCCGGCGTGCCGCGCGACATCGTCTCCCGGCTCAACGCCGCGATTGCATCAGGACTCAAGTCGTCGGACGTGATCCAGCGCCTCGACGCGCTGGGTTACGAGCCGATCGGCGGCACCGCGGAACAATTTGCCGCCACCATCAAGTCCGATATCGCCAAGTACGCAAGGATCATCAGCCAGGCCGGCATCAAGGCCGGGCTGTAAGGGGCGTAATTCGTGAGCGGTAAGCGGTGAACAGTGAACGGTGAACGGTGAACGGTGAACGGAAAACTCCAACCGCGAAGCTGCTTACTTGTTCTTCACGAATTACCAGTCACCAGTCGCGAGTCACCACTCACCGCTCACGAATCACCACGGACGGAGACAAGCCATGAGGACGAGTGTCGTATTAGCCGCGCTGCTCGCAGCCTGCATCGCGCCCGCGTGGGCGCAGGCGCCGTACCCGGCAAAACCCGTGCGCATCGTTGTGCCGTTTCCGCCGGGCGGGCCGACCGATTTACTGGCGCGCGTGCTCGCGCAGAAGCTCGGGGAGAGCATGGGCCAGCAATTCGTCGTCGATAACCGTCCCGGCGCGACCGGGACCATCGCCGCCGCGATGGTAGCCAAGTCGCCGCCTGACGGCTACACGCTGATCATGCACGCGACCAGCAGCCACGTCAGCGCGTATCTCTACCGCAAGATCACGTACGATCCGATGAAGGATTTTGCTCCCGTCGCCAACGCGGGGACGCTGGCGTTCTACCTTGTCACGCATCCCTCGCTGCCGGCGAAGACCGTGAAGGAGGTCATCGCGCTGGCGAAACGCCGTCCGGGGGAACTCGCTTTCTCCTCTCCCGGCAGCGGCAGCGGCGGACACCTGGTCATGGAAATGTTCAAGGCCGCCACTGGAATCAACCTGCTGCACGTGCCGTACAAGGGCGCTGCACCGTCGATCGCCGACCTCATTGCCGGCCAGGTTTCGCTCACGTTCGACACCATTTCGACCTCGCACCCGCACGTCAAGACCGGGCGGCTGCGCGGCATCGCAGTCTCCAGTTCGAAGCGCATGCCGGCTGCGCCCGAGATACCGACGGTCATGGAATCGGGCGTGCCGGGGTTCGAGAACTACATCTGGTTCGGGCTGCTCGCGCCGGCGGGCACGCCGTCCGGGGTGATGAGTCGGCTGAGCGGCGAAATCAATAAAGTGCTGGGAGCGCCGGATTACCAGCAGCGCATGCAGACCCTCGGTGGTGTGGCGGCGCCGCACAGCCCGGAGCAGTTCGCGGACTTCCTCAGGTCCGACACGCCGAAGTGGATCAAAGTGATCAACGACACCGGCGCGCGGGTGGAGTGATTACCGGCCATGGAATCGACCACGCACGTCTTGTTGTGCGGCGGGGCGGCTCGGCAGTCAATATAGGCACGGCGCTCCCGGCCCGTCCGCACCAACGTTCGCAGTCACCCGCGCGCGCCGCTCTCTCGCGCGTCGCTGTGCACTGCGCGGTTATGCGACGTTCTGCATCTTGTTCGCGAAGTCGCGGCCCGACGTTGGCGGGGGGAGAGGTTTACCATCTTGGTGGTAAAGCGCAATGGCTTCCTCCACCACTTGGCACAGTTGCTCGAAGACGGCTTTCTCATCCGCGCCATGGCATCCACCGTAAATCAGGCCCGGAGAACTCCCGACAAAGCATTGGTCCTCTTCCGACCATTCGACAATCTTCGCGTACCTTGCGCTTTCTTTCATGATTTTGACTCCTCAACGGCGCGCTTTACGGCGCGGACTTGGTAGTGCTACGCATCGTCGCCAAGCGCTCCCGATATTGTGATCGGTTTTGAAACTCTCGGGTGGACAAAGTTTCTGCGGTTGCCTTTCCCGCCCCGATTGACGAAACCTGCGCGTTCAAGCTCGGCAACAAGTTCTCTCATCTTCTGCGGCACGAAATCACCCTTGGATATTTCGTCGCATAACGTGTCCCGATCACACGGGCGAGCAGGGCAACGACGTGCTTGATCGCGTCGGTGTGGCACACCGCTTCCGGCGCGTCCGTGTGCGGCGCCAGGTTAGCGCTCAACCGTGCGCCGCGAGCTCTTCGCGCACGATCTTGCGCACGAGCTCCTGGGTTACGGGTTGCTCCGTGATTCCGAGGTACGAATTCAGGGCTTCATTGATCAGGGTCTGATAGCCCTTCCCGGACTTTTCGGACTGAGCCTTGAAGCGCTTGAGAATCGCGTCGTCCATGTAGATGGTGATGCGCGTCTTCCCGGTCGTGGGGATCACCGCGCCACGTTTGCCTTTAGAAAAGTCATACACCTTTTTCATAGTTTCTCCGCTCCTTGGGGTCGGCCTTCCGCACCGAGATGGTTCGCGCTTCGTCACCCCGAGGAGTGTGAACCACAACCATCAGCGACCCGAACACGTTCATTCCGATGGTGACGAAGCGCTGTTCGCCTTCGGCGGCATCATCTTCGACGGTGAGCGCGAGGGGATGATTCAGCACCCCGTCACCCTCGGAGAGCGACACGCCGTGCTTCTTGATGTTTGCTGCATCCTTCTTCGGGTCGAAATCGGCGGACACGCGCACAGTATATGCACTTTATGCATATCGGTCAACACTCACTTCGCGATGTGTCGTGTTGAGCGCTAACGTCTGCGTTCAGCGGCGGGCGCTTGCCGCCCGTCCGTTGGTACGCCTAGTTAGATCTCGGCCTTTGACCAACTTGATCTCGACACGACAGCCGACAGCATCCGCATATTTGTGCAGAGTAGCGAGTGAAGGCAAATATCTTCCTGAACCAGATTCCAACCGCGCCACAGCAGATTGGGTGGTCCCTATACGGCGAGCAATTTCTGCCTGAGTAAGACCTGCGGCCTTCCTCGCTGCCAAAATTTGATCGAGAAACGCGAACTCGGTTTTGAGCCGCTCGTATTCGGCTTTGACGTCTGGCCGGGCCAGTGCCCGCGCCCTGAGGTTACGGTGACTAAGCATTTTGCATCTCCTTCATTCTGCGTCTGGCAGTCTTGATCTCCTTCGGCGGTGTCTTTTGGGACTTCTTCACGAACTGGTGCAACATCACAATGCGTTGCCCCGTCCGCGCAAAGAAAAACACCCGTGCAATACCTTCGGCAGCCTTGAGCCTCAGTTCGAACAAGCCTTTATCCATAGAGCGGGTATGAGGCATGCCGAGGTTTGGACCAAAACCGATCATCCGATCGGTAAGATGGATGTATCGGGCGAGCAGTCCACCGGGCAACGCGAGGATCTCGTGCTGCACCGTTTCACTGTAGTACTCGATCTTCCAGTCCACGGCGCAAGTATAGCATCATTGCTATATTTAGGAAATCCAGCGATATCGCGAAAACGTCGTGCTGTGCGGCGCGCGCGACACCGCATGGACAGCGACACCGTTACAGGCACACCACTCATGCTGACACGCGTCCGCTCGAACTAGAGTTGGGTGGCATTCCGTTGGATTCGGAGGAGAACCACTAACTCGGCTTTAACGTTTAATGACTGTAGTTGCTGACGGCCCGACCCCAGATTCCTGATAAATAGCCTCACCTTCCTTGGCCCAGACGTAATGAGGCATAGTTGCGGGCACAACATAAACAGCGCCGGCCGGAACAGCGACCATCTTTGCTTCATCGAATGTCTCGCCGACACCAACCCAGATTGTGCCGGTGAGCACGGTGGTATTGCGATCGTCCGGATGCGTGTGTGGTGGGATTCGCGCACCCGCGGCCATTTTCACTCGGAATATATAAAGCCCCGGCTTACTTGGTGCACCGAGAATCGACCCAATGTCATTTCCCGGGGTCAGCGGGGAGCCTCTCCAAGAGATGTTATCGGGAGAGATTAGGGTCGGCGCGCTCGTCTGTGCAAAAACAATGGTCGAGAAAATGCTGCTCAGGGCTGCAATGGTCCAAATCGCAAATCGCATGATGTTCCTCCCGCGGTTGAACGTCCGGTTCCACTACTTTTCTTCAGGGACAGCCTACGCGTCCATCAAGTGTGCCACCCAACGTCCGCGCTCAGGCGACGGCCAGCACGGCGTATGCAATGCACGTTGCTGGCGGCCGGTCGCCTGCAGCGCGTGGTTAGACCGCCGCTGGTGAGCGAAGAGTCTTGTTCGTTGCCATTGCATAGATTCGTCGAAGGTAGGCGGTGACGTGAACGGATTCATCGGAAAACCTGATGTCGGGGTCGCCTGGCGCCCCCTCGTGCAGCAACTCACTTCGAAGCGCGTAGGCCCGGTCGAGGGAAGCACGTGCTGGCGAATCTCCGGAGAACCACTTGCCGCAAAGACGAAAGAGGGCTTGACGTACGGACTCGGATTTCAGTTGCAACACTCGGCCGCGCAACGATTGTTGAACGACACTTTCAATTCCCGAGCTGGCATCCAGCTCCGCGACTGCTTTGGAGACAAACTGCTGTACCGAGTCCGGCAACAGTTGCTGGTCCGCCAGCGGTTCAAGAGCGGATACGAGCATGATGAATCGTGCTCGATCGTTGGGCTCGAGGTATGCAGCGGCAAACAGCTCCATGGACAAGCGGAGCCTTTGATCGAGGAGAGGACGCGAAATGCCGTCGATGATCTCTTGGGTGATCAGCTCTCGATTCCAGCCTGTTACTCCCTCGCCCCACATCGAAGCGCCTTCAGATGCGAGCCTGTCGAAGACCTCACCAGGCTGAAGCGTGTGGTAGTTGAGACGTAGGCCAAAGTTGCAACTGATTGCAGTAAGCAGAAGGGCTTGCGCAGCCAGCGTACCGGTGTGCTCAGCATCGGCTGCCGTAGCAAAGCCTTCAACGGTGAGTTTCAGTCTTTTTCCGCCTTCCCAGCTGTGCATTCGCATTGGCGCAAAGGTCGCAATCGCACCTGTAGGCAGCGGTAATGTGGCAGTCTCAATGTTCCCAATATCCGCAATTGACTGGATTTGAAATTGTACGCGCACACCGTAGCGCCGACGATGATCGCGGGCAAGTATGAGGGCGTGTTCTTCGCTTGGCGGCTTCGGTCGCATTTAGTAATTTCAGCGGTCTAGACAGAATGGCTTCCTGCGAGTGGTAGGCGGTCTGCCTTCTTGGTAACGTGGATTGCGTGGCAAGCCACGCC
>C687J26845_10001319_pt1 | contig 15443 bp, 12 predicted proteins | sample RifCSPlowO2_12_FD_26845 | JGI IMG/M metagenome (IMG submission 26845)
TCGAAGTCCGAGACCGCGCGCAGGCCGCGCAGAAACACATTGGCGCCTTGCTCCTGGGCGAAGTGCGCGAGCAGGGTGGAGAAGCCCATCACCTCGACATTCGGCAGGTGCTTGGTCACTTCGCGGGCCAGTGCGACCCGTTGTTCGAGGGGGAACAGCGGGTTTTTCTTCGGGCTGGCGGCCACCGCAATGATGACGCTGTCGAACAGGCGCGCGGCGCGTTCGACCAGATCGCCATGGCCCTTGGTGATGGGGTCGAAGGTGCCTGGGTATAACACTCGATTCATCGTGACGTCCTGGCGGATCCGTTGGGGAGTCGGATGGTAGCGCAGCGATCCCCTTGCGGCCAAGTCAGGCGTGTGTCGCACGAGCCCGGCGGGGCTCGTCAACACCTCGCCATCAGGCGTGCTTGAGGCGCTCGGCCAGTTGGCTGGCCAGTTTTGCGGTCAGGCCGTAGATCGACAATTGCGGGTTGGCGCCGATGCTGGTGGGGAACAGCGAGCCGTCGTGAATCGACAGGTTGGCCAGTTGATGATGGCGGCCGAGGCTGTCGGTGACCGCCAGGCGCGGATCCTCGCCCATGGCGCAACCGCCCATGACATGGGCGCTGCCCAGGCGGGTTCGGTAGATTTCCAGGCTGAGGCCATCGATCAGGCGCNTGGCTTCGCCCAGGCTCCTCACGTAGCCGGCGTCGGCATGCAGCGGCAACACCGCCTTGGCGCCGGCGGCGAACTGGATCTCGGCCATGCTGTGGAAGGCGCGGCGCACGCCGTCCCAGCTGTAATCGGTCATTTGGTAGTCGAGCACCGGGCTGCCGTCGCCGCGCAGTTCGACCTTGCCCTCGGCGCTGTCCGGGTGGAAGCCGTCGCGCAGCAGGGCCAGCATTACGTTGGTGTGGGGCAGCTGCTCCATGCGCAGGGCGTTGTCGATGCCGAAGCGGCCGAGCAGGGTCGACGTCAGGGCCGGCTGCAGCGGCGGCACTTCCAGCTTGTAGGACAGGCGCCCGGTGGTGCCGTCATTCCACTGGAAATGATCGGAGTAGATCGACTGCGGCGCGCCATAGAAGGGGTTGATCACCTGCNCGAACTGTGCAGCCGAGAAGTTCACCAGGTGCAGATAGGTGCGCCTGCCGGTGCGCCGGTGCGGGTCCGGCGCCTTCGAGCGCAAGAGGATCCCCGGGGTGTTGATGCCGCCGCCGGCCAGCACGTAATGCCTGGCCTTGACCCGGATCTTGCGGCCGTTAGGGGCCACGCTGCGCGCGTCCATGCCCAGGCATTCGATACCGCTGACCTGATCGCCCTCGATCAGTAGCTTGTCGGCGCGGGCCAGGTAGAGCAGCTCGCCGCCCTTGTCCAGGGTCGCGGGAATGGTCGTGACCAGCATCGACTGCTTGGCGTTGGTCGGACAACCCATGCCGCAATAGCCGAGGTTCCAGCANCCGCGCACGTTGCGCGGGATGACGTTCCATGCATAGCCGAGTTTCTCGCAGCCGCTGCGGATCACCTGGTTGTTGGCATTCGGCGGCACGGCCCAGGGGGCGACGCCCAGGCGCTGCTCCATGCGCTCGAACCAGGGCGCCATGTCCTCGGGGCTGTGGCCGCTGACGCCATGCTCGCTGGCCCAGTGCTGCAGGGTCAGGTCGGGGGTGCGAAAGCTCGAGGTCCAGTTGATCAGGGTGGTGCCACCCACCGCGCGGCCCTGCATGATGGTGATGGCGCCATCCTTGCTCATGCGCCGATACCTTCCTGATAGAGGCTGGCGTAGGCCTCGGCCTCGAGCATCTTGAAGTCGTCGCTGGTCTTCAGCGGGCCTTCCTCGATCAGCAGCACCTTGAAGCCGGCGGCGCTGAGGATCTCCGCCGTGGTGCCGCCGCCCGCACCGCTGCCGACGATGGCGACATCGGCTTCGAGGGTCAGGTCATGCTCCAGGCGTGAGCCGTCGTAGGTTTTCCAGCCGCGGGCCAGGCCTTCTTTAAAGCTATCGGGTACGGGCATTGCGGGCTCTCTTTCTTGTTCTGGCCGGCTTGGCGGCTGGGTAATGGGTAGCGCTGCACTTAACCCATCGGTTTCTTGTAACGGNGTCCCTATGGCCTGTTGGGTTCGGCTATCGCCACTGAGCGGAGCGTGAAATGGGCTGTACCCGTAGGGTGCGCCGTGCGCACCAGAGTTACGCTCAGTCGGTGCGCGCGGCGCACCCTACGCATGGCGGTCCTTGCCCCGGCCGACGCGCAGCCAGNCGTCAGACTGTAGGTGGGCCGGGGTAACCGCAGTGGGCCCAGGACTCCGCGCGGCTGTACCAGCTCATCATCACCAGTTGCAGCAGGGAGGCATGCCCCATCTGCAACAGGCCGATCGAGCTGTTCTGCCAGCGCTCGAGAAAGGCGCTCACCTCGCTGGCCGAGGCGTTCTGCCAGCTGCCCCAGATACCGGTCAAGGGCCCGCGGGTGAGCGGCAGGGCGAGTACGTCGAACAGTTGCACGGTGAGCTTGAGCATTTCCGGCGAGACATGATTAAGGCTGTAGTCCAGGCTTTCCAGGGTGCCGTGAACCGCCTCGGCCATCTGCGCAGGCGCTACCGCGCCTGCGAGCATGACCGGGATCAGGGCCTGCAGAAAGGGCAGGTCGGACTCGCGCAATACGGCAAAGCCGGCCTTGGGCGTGCCGGCCGAACAGCCGCTGAGCGTGGCGGTCAGGCTGGCCGTGGCGAGCAGGGCCGAGCCCATCAGGCCGACCTTGAGCAGGCCGCGGCGTGACAGGTGCGGTGAATCAAGCGTGGTGTTGTGCATTTATTGTTATCACCAAGACAGGGGAAGGCTTAGCGCACGAACAGCTTGTAGACCAGCTTCTGCAGGGTCTTGCCATAGGGCGGGTAGATCAGCTTGGCGGCGTTGAAGCGCTGCTTGATCAGCACGCCCTTGGCCTTGCTGAAGGTCAGAAAGCCCTCGTGGCCGTGATAATGGCCCATGCCGGACGGGCCGATGCCGCCGAACGGCAGGTCGTCCTGGGCCACATGCAGCAGGCAGTCGTTCAGGCACACGCCGCCGGAATGGGTTTCATGCAGCACGCGCGTCTGCTCGCGCTTGTCGTAACCGAAGTAGTACAGCGCCAGCGGCCGGTTGCGCTGGTTGATATAGGCGAAGGCATCTTCCAGCTTGTCGTAGGGCACGATGGGCAACAGCGGACCGAAGATCTCGTCCTGCATGATCGTCATCTCGTCCGTGACATTCAGCAGCACGGCGTGCGGCATGCGCCGACCCTGGGCTGCGGGGTACAGCGGGATGATGGTCGCACCCTTGCTCTCGGCATCGAGCAGGTAGCCGTTGAGGCGCTGCTGCTGGCGTTCGTTGATGATCGCGGTGTAGTCGGGGTTGTCCGCCAGTTGCGGGTAGAAGTTCAGCACGGCCTGGCGGTAGGCCTCGGCAAAGCCTTGCACCCGGTCTTTCGGCACCAGCACATAGTCCGGCGCCACGCAGGTCTGCCCGGCGTTGAGGGTCTTGCCGAAGGCGATGCGTTCGGCGGCATCGCTCAGCGGCACATCGGCGGAGACGATGGCCGGCGACTTGCCGCCCAATTCCAGGGTTACCGGGGTCAGGTTCTCGGCGGCGGCGCGCATCACGTGCCGGCCTATGCTGGTGGCGCCGGTGAACAGCAGGTGGTCGAACGGCAGCTTGGAGAAGGCCATGCCGACTTCCGCCTCGCCCAGGGTCACGCTGACCAGGTCCTCGGGGAACACCTTGGCCAGCAGCTCCTTGATCAGCAGCGAGGTGGCCGGGGTCGCTTCACTCATCTTGATCATCACCCGGTTGCCGGCCGCCAGCGCGCCGACCAGCGGACCGATGGCGAGGAACAGCGGGTAGTTCCACGGCACTATCACCCCGACCACGCCGAGCGGCTGGTAGATCACCTTGGCCGAGGCGGGCATGAACTGCAGGCCGACGCTGCGCCGCGAGGGCTTCATCCACTTCTTCAGGCGCTTGGCCGCGTAATGGATGCCGTGCAGGCTGGGCATCAGTTCGGCGATCAGGGTTTCGTCGGCCGAGCGGTTGCTGAAATCCCGGGAGATCGCCTGGATCAGCGCTTCGCGTTCGCCGCTCAGCAGCTCGCTCAGGGCTTTGAGCCATTGCAGGCGTTGCTCGGCGGGCGGCATGGGGTTGCCGCGAAATGCCTGGCGCTGCAGGGCAAAGGTAGCGTCCAGTTGGGTGAGCTGATCCTGGCTGTGTTGCAGGCTCTGCTCCAGGTAGGCGATGTCGGCGGCCATGGTTATTTCCTCGACGTTGCAGCGTTGCAGTCCCGTTCACCCGTGCGGTGCGAGTGCTGCGAAAAGGTGTGCTGGATTTTTAGAGCAATTGCTCTAATCTGTCAAATGGCGGATCGCCTCGGGGTCGTTCGCGCCGCCCAGTGGCAGTCGGCGGCTCGCTGTGGGCCATGCCAGGTAACACTTTGCGCGTTGCCCCGTGTACCTTTGCCAGGATTGATTGAGTCGAGATCGAGCAGTTTATGGCGGCCCCCCTGAAAACCCGCGAGCGCATCATCCAGGCCAGCCTCGAGCTGTTCAACGCCCAGGGCGAGCGCAGCGTCACCACCAACCACATCGCCGCACACCTGGGCATTTCGCCAGGCAACCTCTACTACCACTTCCGCAACAAGCAGGCGATCATCGCCGAGCTGTTCGGCCAGTACGAACGCCATGTCGACAGCTTCCTGCGCCTGCCGCCCGACCGGGCCATGACCATCGACGACAAGACCTTCTACCTGGAGGCGCTGCTCGCGGCCATGTGGCACTACCGCTTCTTGCACCGCGATCTGGAGCACCTGCTCGACAGCGATGCCGAGCTGGCCGAGCGTTACCGGCTGTTCGCCCAGCGCTGCCTGCAGGGTGCGCAAGGCATCTACCAGGGCTTCGTCGCCGCCGGCATCCTGCTGATGAACCCGGCGCAGATCGAGGCGCTGACGCTGAATGCCTGGATCATCATGACTTCCTGGGTGCGCTTTCTGTGTACGACCCGCGGCAAGCCCGGTGACCTCAGCGAAGCGATGTTGCGCCGCGGCATCTATCAGGTGCTGGCGCTGGAGGGCGGTTATATCGCCCCGCAGGTGCGGGAGGCGGTGGATGCCCTGTACCGGAAACTGCATGTGCCGCTGGAGCAGGTGATCTGACGCGAAACCGCTTCGCTGACCTGGGCATTGTTCTGCGCGGCTAACCTACCGCCCGCGCCGCCAGCCATTGGGGGATACGCCGTTCCAGGTAGTAGCCAGGCTTGCGCAGCGAGCCGTCGATGAAGCCGACATGGCCGCCGTGGGCGTGCAACTCGAGCTCGATGTGCGGCGACAGTTCGGCGCTCTCCGGCAGGCTGTGACGGAATACGAAGGGGTCGTCGGTGGCCTGGATGATCAGGGTCGGGGTCGCGATGCGGGCGAGGAAGTAGCGGCTGGAGGAGTGGGTGTAATAGTCCTGGGCCCCCTTGAAACCATGCAGCGGCGCGGTGATGCGATCGTCGAAGTCCCAGAAGGTGCGCATGCCGTCCAGCGCGCCGAGCTGATCCAGGGTGGACAGGCGGTCGGCCATGCCCTGGTGGGCGAACAGGCGCTGCTTGGTCTTCACGTAGGCGACCATCTGCTTCATGAAATGCGCCTGGTAGACCCGCGAGAAGCCCAGGCCGAGGCGGTCCGCGCACTGATCCAGGCGAAACGGCACCGACACCGCCGCGGCGGCCTGCACCTGGCTGTCGTCGCCGGTTTCGCCGAGGTATTTGAGCAGCACGTTGCCGCCCAGNGAATAGCCGACGACATACAGCGGGGTCAGCGGCCGTTGTGCGCGCAGGTGGCGCACCGTCTCGGCCAGGTCGTCGCTGGCGCCGGAGTGGTAGCCGCGCGCCAGCAGGTTGGGTTCGCCCGAGCAGCCGCGCCAGTTCAGCGCCACGCTGGCCCAGCCGCGTGTGGTCAAGGCCTGCTGCAGGCCGAGCACATAGTGCGAACTGGACGAGCCGGTCAGGCCGTGCAGCACCAGGACCAGCGGCGCCTCGGCTGAATGCGGGCCGTGCCAGTCGAGGTCGAGAAAGTCGCCGTCCTCCAGCCACAGGCGCTCACGCCGGCGATGCAGTTGCGGCGGCTTGCGGCACAGCGAATTCCACAGGGTCTGCAGGTGCGGACCGGGCAGCCACCAGGCGGGTTTGAAGGTCGGATTCATGCGTGTAGCCCGTAGCCCGGATGCAATCCGGGGAAGTTGTGGCCAATCGACAATACGCCGCGGATTGCATCCGGGCTACAGGGACTGGCCGATGCCGCTGGCATGCTCCGGGTTGACCAGGNCAGTGGCGAGGTGCCGCCTCAGCCTTCCTGCGCGCTGCGCTGCCACAGCGCGTAATACACCTGGCCGGCCTTCTGTTCGCGGTGCAGGCGCCAGTTGCCGGGCAGGCCGAGGCCTGAGGGCGGGTTTTCGCTTTCGGTGTAGACCCAGGCATCCGCGGCCAGCCAGCCGTGTTGCTCCAGCAGGTTGCAGGCCGGCAGGAGCAGATTCTGGCTGAACGGCGGGTCGAGAAACACCAGGTCGAACGGTGCGGCGGCCTGGGTCTGCAGGTAGGCCAGGGCATCGCTTTGCAGCAACTGGCCGTTGTCGCAGCCCAGGGTCAGCAGGTGGCCGCGCAGGCTGGCGACGGCGCCGGGGTTGAGATCCAGCGCCAGGGCGCTGCCGGCCCCGCGTGACAGCGCTTCGAGGAACAGCGCGCCGCTGCCGGCGAACAGGTCGAGCACCTTGGCGCCCTCGACGTAGGGCGCCAGCCAGTTGAACAGGGTCTCGCGCACGCGGTTGGGCGTGGGGCGCAGGCCGGCGGCCATGGGGAAGTTGAACTGGCGCGAACGCCATTGCCCGCCGATGATCCGCAGTTGGCCATCGCCGCCGTGGGCCGTGGCCGCTTTGTTTGGCTTGCGCATCAGTGCTCCGGTACGGCAGAAGGTTGTTCGACGGGTTTGTCGCTGGGCGGCGGCAGGTCTTGCTGCGCCACCGTGGGCCCGGCAGTGACGATGATCAGGGCCTGCGGGTCGAGGTGCTTGGCCATGGCGGCCTTGACCTGCTCGGTGCTGAGGGCCTGCACCTCGCGCATGAAGTCTTCCAGGTGGCTCAGCGGCAGGTCGTAGAAGCCCATGGAGCCGAGTTGGCCGACGATGGCGGCGTTGCTCGCGGTGGACAGCGGGAAGCTGCCGGCCAACTCGCGCTTGGCGTTGTCCAGTTCTTCCTGGGTCGGGCCACTGGCCAGGTAGTCGCGCAGCATGTCCTTGACCAGTTGCAGGGTGCCGGCGCTGAGTTCGGCGCGGGTCTGCAGGTTGATCATGAACGGCCCGCGGGCCTGCATGGCGCTGAAACCGGAGTAGACGCCGTAGGTCAGGCCGCGCTTTTCGCGCACCTCGCTCATCAGGCGGGTGCCGAAACCGCCGCCGCCGAAGATCTGGTTACCCAGAAAGAGTGCGGCATAGTCCGGGTCGCGCCTGTCGATACCGAGCTGGGCGATCATCAGGTGGGTCTGGTTGGACGGGAACTCGATATGGCTGGCGCCGGGTTGCGGCGCGTCCGGCTGAGCAATGATGGGCAGGGCCGGACCCTGCGGCAGCGCGGCGGAAACCTCTGCCGTGAGTGCTTCGGCTTCGGCCCGCGAGAGGTCGCCGACCAGCGCGATCACGGCGTTGCCGGCGGCGTAGGCCTTGGCGTGGAAGGCTTGCAGCTGTTCGCGGCTAATTGTCGGGACGGAGCCTTCGTTGCCTTCACTGGGGTGGGCGTAGGGGTGCTCGCCATAGAGCCGCTCGAACAGTTGGAGGCTGGCCAGTTTGCCGGGGTTCTGCTTCTGGTATTCGAAGCCGGCCAGCAGCTGGTTCTTGATCCGTGCCAGGGCGTCTTCGGGAAAAGTCGGCTGGCCGATCACCTGGTTGAACAGCTGCAGGGCCGGCTCGCGTTTATCCGCCGCACTGAGGCTGCGCAGGCTGGCCACCGCCATGTCGCGGTAGGCGCCATTGCCGAACTCGGCGCCCAGGCTTTCGAAACCGGCGGCGATGGCGCCGACGTCCTTGCCCGGCACGCCTTCGTTGAGCATGGCGTTGGTCAGCATGGCCAACCCTTGCACGCCGTCATCCTGGCTGCTGCCGGCGGCGAACGTCAGGCGCAGGTCGAGCATCGGCAGTTCGCGGGCCTCGACGAACAGCACCTTGGCGCCTTCGGCGGTTTGCCAGGTCTGGATGTTCAGGTGGCGGCCGTTGGGCGCCTGGCCGTTGATTTCGGCGAGCGACTCGATCTTCGCGCTGTCCACCGGCACAGCTTGTGTGGCGGGGGCGTCCGGGCGCCTGACCACCAGCAGCAGCAGCGCCAGCAATATCAGTACCGCCAGGCCGAGCAGGCCGTAGCGCAAACCATTGCGCTCACTCATCATGCTTCTCCTCGGGTAGGACATGGGCGACGCTCAGGCGGTCGCGGGTAAAGAAGGTTTTCGCTGCGCTCTGGATATCGGCCGGGGTGACCGCTTCCAGCTCGGCCAGCTCTTGGTCCATCAGCGTCCAGGACAGGCCGACGGTCTCCAGTTGGCCGATGGCGGTGGCCTGGCTGGTGATCGAGTCGCGCTCATAGACCAGGCCGGCGATGACCTGGGCGCGCACCCGGGCCAGCTCCTCGGCAGAGGGCGGGTTCTGCTGCAGGTCCAGCAGCTCGTGCCACAGGCCGGCTTCGGCTTGCGCCAGGGTCTTGCCGGTTTGCACATTGGGCGTGGCGGACAGCACGAACAGGCTGTCGCCGCGCGGGTGGGCGTCGTACCAGGCGGAAGCCCCGGAGACCAGCTCTTCGCCNCGCTCCAGGCGCGTCGGCAGGCGGGCGCTGTAGCCGCCATCGAGCAGGGTGGCGATCAGGCGCAAGGCATGCACCTGNCGCGGCTGCTCGGCGGTGGCCAGGCCCGGTACGTTGAAGCCCAGCATCAGGCTCGGCAGCTGGGTTTTCAGGTGCAGGGTGATCCGCCGTTCGCCCGGTGCAGCCAGTTCGCGCGGGGCTTTCGTCGGCGGTACGGCGCGCTTGGGGATGTCGCCGAAATAACGCTCGGCCAGTACCTTGACCTCGCTGGCGCTGACATCGCCGACCACCACCAGGGTGGCGTTGTTCGGCGCGTACCAGGCTTGATACCAGGCGCGCAGTTCCTCGACGGTCATGCGCTCGAGGTCGGCCATCCAGCCGATGGTCGGGGTGTGGTAACCGCTGGCGGGGTAGGCCATGGCCTTGAAGCGCTCGTAGGCCAGGTTCGCGGGTTTGTCGTCGGTGCGCAGGCGCCGCTCTTCCTTGATCACCTCGATCTCGCGGGCGAATTCATCGGCCGGCAGCTTGAGGCTGGCCAGGCGATCGGCTTCCAGTTCCAGGGCCACGCTCAGGCGATCACGCGCCAGCACCTGGTAATAGGCGGTGTAGTCGTCGCTGGTGAAGGCGTTCTCCTCGGCGCCCAGCTCGCGCAGGATGCGCGAAGCTTCACCGGGGCCGAGCTTGCGGCTGCCCTTGAACATCATGTGCTCGAGGGCGTGGGACAAGCCGGTCTGGCCGGGCGTCTCGTAGCTGGAGCCGACCTTGTACCAGAGCTGGGAAACCACCACCGGCGCGCGGTGATCCTCGCGGACGATGACCTTGAGGCCGTTGTCCAGGCTGAATTCATGGGTCGGTTGCGGTTCTGCGGCCAAGGCCGCCAGCGGCATGCAGAGCGCGCCGAGGAGCAAGGCGGCGCGTTGGGCAATCATTTTCATAGAGGGTGTATTCACAATAAAGAGGCATTTCGCCTTGGCGCTGGGAGCGCGCCAGGCAAGGCGCGGAATGCAGGCGATGGTCATGTCCTCGGCAACTCCCGCAGTGGCACAGTATGGCGCGGTCACAGCGTCCATCGATAGGTCGTGTGCCGCGAAAGGTGCAATCCAGTGATATTCATCGTTCTAGCGCTGCTGTCAGTCATGGTGCAAACCGGATTCTAGCGGCAAGCCGGTGCCAGCAGAACCTTGTGACCATGCACCTGGCCACGAGTTTCCTTGCCCTGGCGCAGGCGCCACCGTCGTCGTATCCGCGCGCGATCAATCTGCCGCGACGCCCAGCCCGCGGCTCTCGAGAAAATCCGCCAGGTAGCCGATGAACGCCTGGACCTTGCGCGTCGCTCGGCGATGGCTGGGGTAGACGGCGAGGATCAGGGGACCGAATGCGTCCGGGTCGAAGTCGTGGTCGGCGATCAGTTGCAGCAACTGGCCAGTTTCCAGATAGGGTTTCACGCTCCACAACGGGCAGGCGTGCAACCCCGCGCCGAGCAGCGTGTTGGCCAGCAGCAGATCGTAATTGTCGCTCTCCAGGCGTGCCTGCGGCCTTGCTACGCGCAGGCGTACGCCGTTGTGCGCCAGCCACCAGTAGTTCTGATCCAGCGCCGGATGGCGGTAGATCAGCCATTGGTGGCGGTCGAAGGTGTGCGGGCTGACCGGCGTCGGGTTGGCGGCCAGGTAGGCCGGGCTGGCGCACAGCACGATGCGATTGTGCCCCAGCGGTTTGGCGATCAGCCCCGGCAGGTCGCTGCGACCCTCGCGCAAGGCCAGGTCATAGCCGCCCTCGACCAGATCGACGAAGGCGTCGCACAGGTCCACCCGCAGGCGGATCTGTGGATGTTCGGCGAGAAAACCGGCGCAGGCTTCATCGAGAAACGCCCGGCCAAACGCCAGTGGTGCGGTCAGCCTGAGGTTGCCGTGCAGGCCATGCTTGAGCTGGCCGATTTCCTCGCCGGCGTCATGCAGGCGCTGCAGCACCTGGCGGGCCGTCTCCAGATACAGCCGGCCGGCCTCGGTCAGCGCGGTGCGCCGGGTGCTGCGCTCAAACAGTTGTGCGCCCAGTTCCGCTTCCAGATGGCTGACCGCCTTGGTCAGGGCCGAAGGCGTCTTGCCCAGCTGTTCGGCCGCCCGGCTGAAGCTGCCGTGCTCGGCGGTGGCGACAAACATGCTCAGGGCGCCGAGCTTGTCCATAGTGTTTTTCCTGTATGGCAAAAATGTTTTGCTCGGTAGCGGTGTTCTGCCGCGGCATATCCGCCGCTAGTCTCGTGTCCAGACCAATAAAAACCAGAGGCTGCTGCGATGCAACGATTAATTCCAGGACTGTTGGTCGGGGTGCTGGCTTTTTCCTCGATGGAAGCCATGGCTGCCGCGGATCTGCTGTTGTTCAACGGCAAGGTGTTCACCGCCGAACCCGGCCAGCCACTGGTCCAGGCGGTGGCGGTGGCCAATGGCAAGATCCTCAAGGTCGGCAGCGACGCCGAGGTGAAGGCCCTCGCCGATGCCGATACGCAGTTGATCGACCTGGCCGGCAAGGTGCTGATGCCGGGCATGATCGACACCCACAGCCACCCGATCATGGGCGCCATGGCCAGCCTGCGGGCCAATCTGTATGACGAGGTCAAGCCGCTGGACCAGCTGGAGCGCTGGATCATCGAGCAGGACCAGGCGGGCAGCGCACGGATGGGCGATATCGTGGTCATTTCCGGGGTCAGTTCGGCCTACTGGGAGCAGAGCACCGGGCTCGGAAGGATCTTCAACCAGGGTCGCTGGGCCGAGCAGCCGCTGGTGCTCGATGGCATCGACGGGCATACCGGCTGGGCCAACCAGGCCATGCTCAGGCGTCTGAAGATCGATGCCGAGCTGGTGCGTAGTCTGTCGGACAAGGAGCGCGGCTATATCGGCCACGGCGCGGACTTCACCCCCGGCGGCTACCTGGCGGAAAACGGCTGGGACCGGGTGCGCAGCCAACTGCCCGAGCCCGATGAGGCGGTCTTGCTGAAAGCGGCCCGCGAGGCGGTGAAGGTCAACAACCAGGTCGGCGTTACCGCCTGGATGGATGCGGCGGCCAATGCCGGCAACGGCGATTCGCTGTTCGAGTTGCGTCCGACCGAGCAGGATGTCGGCGTACTGCCGCTGTACCGCGCGCTGGCCGAGCAGGGCGAGCTCAGTGCCCACGTCGCCGCNCTGCTGATCGCCCATCCGCAAAGCCAGCCGGCAGACCTGCAGGTGCTGGACAAGGTCATGCAGCAGTTCCAGGGTGTGCCGAACCTGAGCTTCCCCGGCATCAAGATATTCGCCGACGGCGTCATGGAGTTCCCCGGGCAGACCGCCGCGGTACTCGATCCGTTCAAGAACAGCCTCAAGCGCGGCGAATTGCTGATCGACCCGGCCGGCTTCGGCAAGCTGGTGGTGGCGGCCGAACGGCGCGACTGGATCGTCCACGTGCATGCGGTGGGCGACCGGGCGGTGCGTGAAGCGCTGAACGGCTTCGAGCAAGCGCGCAGGCTCAACCCTGCGCCTGTGCCACACAGCATCAGCCACCTGCANCTGGTCAATCCCAAGGAGTTTCCGCGCTTCCGGCAACTGGGCGTGATTGCCTCCATGCAGCTGCTCTGGGCCACCGCCGAAAGCTACACCGAGGAGCTGGTCAAACCCTACGTCAGCGCCGCGGCCTACCAGTACCAGTATCCGGCGCGCTCGCTGCACCAGGCCGGTGCGACCATTGCCGGTGCCAGCGACTGGCCGGTGTCCAGCCCCAACCCGTGGAACGCCATCGCCCAAGCCAGCACCCGCAAGGGCCCGCTCGGGGTGCTCAACCGCGCCGAGAGCATCGACCGCGAGAGCATGTTCCAGGCCTACACCCTCAATGCCGCCAAGGCCCTGCGCCTGGACAGCCAGATCGGCTCCCTGGCCCCCGGCAAGCAGGCCGACCTGATCGTGCTGGATCGCGACGTGTTCAAGGTCAGCGACGAGGAGCTGTTCGACACCCNGGTACTGCGCACCTACTTCGCCGGCCAGCTGGTGCACGACGAGAAGTCCTGATCCTCTGCGCCCGATCGACCCTGCTCAACCCCCTATAAGAACAAGGAACACCTCATGCGCTCGTTAACCGCCTTCTTTACGGCCGCTCTGGCATTGGCTCCGCTCGGCAACCTCCAGGCATTGCAACTGAATGAACAGTTCGACCTGCAGGTCACCCCCATGCTGCTCAGCGACTACCGCAACAGCGGCATCTCGCAAACCCTGGGCGATCCGGCGTTTCAGCTGGATNTGATGCTGGCCCATGCCAGTGGCCTGTATGCCGGGGTCTGGACCAGCAATGTCGAGTTTGGTTATGACTGGGAACAGGACGACAACTACGGCACCCGTCAGGAGGTCGACTATTACGCCGGCTACTACTGGCAGATCACCGATGCCATCAGCCTGGACGCCATGTACAACAAGTACAGCTACCCGGGCGAGAGCCAGTTCAACGGCGCCGATGTCTACCTGACCCTGGATGCCTACGGCTTCTTCATCGGCGGCAAGCACTCGGACGATACCGACGAGAGCAGTGCCAGCTACTTCGCCGGCTATCGCACCCTGTTGCCGCTGGATATCGGCCTGGAGCTGAAGGTCGAGAACGTCGACTACAAGGACAAGGTGTTCTTCAACAAGGATTGGAGCCGTGGCCAGGAGGACTACAACAACTGGAGTGTCGGCCTGCAGCGGGAGATGCTCGGCGTGAACTGGGGCGCGAGCTATGTCGACACCGACCTGTCGAAGGCCGAGTGCATGAGCTTCGCGGGTTATGAGGACCTGTGTGGCGCCACCCTGGTTTTCAGTGCCAGCCAGACGTTCTGATACCCACACGCAAGGACAGAATCATGACCGCCATGAAATCCCCTGCTCTGCTCATTGCCATCGGTCTGCTGCTGGCCGGCCAGGCCTCGGCCCAGTCCGTGGTGAATATCTACAACTGGACCGACTATATCGCCGAGGACACCCTCGCCGAATTCCAGCAGGCCACCGGCATCAAGCCGGTGTATGACGTGTTCGACTCCAACGAAACCCTGGAAGGCAAGCTGCTGGCCGGCAACAGCGGCTATGACGTGGTGGTGCCGAGCAACCACTTCCTCGGTCGGCAGATCAAGGCGGGGGTGTTCCAGAAGCTGGACAAGAGCCGGCTGCCGCACTGGCACAACCTCGACCCGCAGCTGCTCGAACGCCTGCAGGCCAATGACCCGGGTAACCAGTACGCCGTGCCCTACCTGTGGGGCACCAATGGCATTGGTTACAACGTGGAGAAGGTCCGCGAAGTGCTGGGTATCGAGCGGATCGAGTCGTGGAATGTGCTGTTCGAGCCGGAGAACCTGGAGAAGTTGAAGGCATGCGGCGTGTCCTTCATGGACTCGGCCGACGAACTCTATCCGGCCATGCTCAACTACCTGGGNCTGGATCCCGGCAGTACGCGGATCAAGGACTACAAGGATGCCGAGCGCAAGTTGCAGGCATTGCGCCCGCACATCAGCTACTTCCATTCGTCACGCTACATCTCCGACCTGGCCAACGGCAATATCTGCATCGCCTTCGGTTATTCGGGTGATGTGTTCCAGGCCATCAGCCGTGCCGAAGAGGCGGGCAACGGTATCGAACTGGAGTACGTGGTGCCCCGCGAGGGCGGCAACCTCTGGTTCGACATGCTGACCATCCCGGCCGATGCGAAGAACGTCGAGCAGGCCCATGCCTTTATCGACTACCTGCTGCGGCCGAAGGTTATCGCTGAGGTCAGCGAGTATGTCGGCTACGCCAACGCCAATACCCAGGCGGATGCACTGATGGATGAGGAGGTCCGGCAGAACCCCTCGATCTATCCTTCCGCCGCCGTCCAGCAAAGGCTCTACGTCTCCTCGGAGCAACCGCCTGAAATCATGCGCTGGATCACCCGCTCCTGGAACAAGCTCAAATCCGGCCGCTAATTCCCAAGCAGGGTTGCTGCATTGGCCCGGCAGTCGACAGGTACCCCCAACATGTCTTGCGCATTCGTTGCACCGCCAACCTATTACCACGCCACCCGCAATCGCCAGCTCGATTGCCCACCACTCGCTGGCGTTATCCAGGCGGATGTCTGCATTGTCGGCGGTGGATTTACCGGGCTGAACACGGCAATCGAACTGGCCGAGCGCGGCCACTCGGTCATCTTGCTGGAGGCGCGCCACATCGCCTGGGGGGCCAGCGGTCGCAACGGCGGGCAATTGATTCGCGGGCTCGGTCATGAGCTCGGGCAGTTCCAGCAGTACATCGGCAGCGAGGGGTGCCAGAGCCTCGAGCGGATGGGGCTCGAGGCCGTCGATATCGTCCGCCAGCGTGTGCTGGGGCACGCCATCGACTGCGATCTGCGCTGGGGATACTGCGACCTGGCCAACACGCCGCGGCACTATGCCGGGCTGATTCGCGAGCGGGACGCGCTCGAGCGGCAGGGCTATGCGCATGAGGTCAGTCTGGTCGAGCCGCACGAGATGGCTCGGGTGGTCGGTTCCGCGCGCTATGTCGGCGGCCTGATCGACAATGGTTCGGGTCACCTGCATCCGCTCAACCTGGCGTTGGGGGAAGCCGCCATCGCCCAGGAACTGGGGGTGCGGCTCTGTGAGAATAG
>C687J26845_10001322_pt1 | contig 15428 bp, 20 predicted proteins | sample RifCSPlowO2_12_FD_26845 | JGI IMG/M metagenome (IMG submission 26845)
ATTGTTGAGCGTTCTGTATATCTCTGTGCTGAAATCATCCTTGATATTGTAGACCTGCTTATTATAAAAAAGGGTTATCCAAAGGCATCCTCTTATAGCGACTCGATATATAAACTGGGAGACTACCATCTTGTTTCTGAAGAGTTTGCTGGTAAATTTGTATATATTGTGGGATTACGAAACTTTCTTGCTCATGATTATCAGAAAGAGGAAATTATGAAAGAGATTAATATCGCAGGTCGTAAGGTTGGCACCGCTTATCCTCCACTTGTAATTGCTGAAATAGGAATTAATCATGAGGGTGATTTCAATAAGGCAATTAGGATGATTGATGATGCAGCCTTGTCAGGATGCGAATGCGTGAAGTTTCAGGCACATGTGATAGATGATGAAATGATTCCCAACAATGTCATCCCCGGCAATGCAAAAGAATCAATTTGGGATATTATGAGCCGGTGCGCTTTGACAGAAAAACAGGACAAAAAACTGAAAGAATATACGGAAGCAAAAGGAATGATTTATCTCAGTACGCCTTTCTCCCGCGCAGCGGCAGAAAGGCTGGAGAGGCTCGGGGTCACGTCATATAAAATAGGTTCAGGAGAGTGTAATAACTATCCTCTCATTGAACACATCGCCCGCTATGGAAAACCTGTCATTCTCAGTACAGGTATGAACAATATCGCAAGCGTGGAAAAATCCGTGGAGATATTACGAAGATTCAATGTGCCATACGCACTGATGCATTGCACCAGCATCTATCCCACGCCCTATGATAGGGTCAGGCTTGGTGCCATGCAGGAGCTGCAAAATGCCTTTCCCGATGCCGTAATAGGATTGTCAGATCATTCAATGTCCATATATCCATGCATTGGTGCGGTTGCACTCGGCGCTTCCATTCTCGAACGGCATTTTACTTCCGACAAAACATGGCCGGGACCTGATATCGAGATATCGATGACACCCGATGAGCTTAAGGAGTTGATAGAGGGCAGCAGGGCTATATTTTTAGCGAGAGGCGGCGCTAAAGAAATTTTAAAGGAAGAAAAAGCAACCATAGATTTCGCCTATGCCTGTGTCGTCACAATCAGAGATGTTGCTGTCGGCGAACGATTCACAGTGGATAATATATGGGTAAAGCGTCCCGGTACTGGTGAGATCAAGGCTGAATTTTTTAATGATATATTAGGGGAAAAGGCTGCCACAGACATCCGCAAAGATACACAGATTACATGGAGTATGGTGATACCATGAAAAAAATAGTCTTTTTAACAGGCACACGGGCAGATTTTGGGAAATTAAAGCCACTTATGCTTGCGGTAGACAAGTGTAAGGAGTTTGCCCTTCACATATTTGTCACCGGCATGCATATGCTCCCCCAGTATGGTCAGACTGAAATAGAAGTAAGAAAAACCGGATTTAAAAACATATTTCCATATATTAATCAATTTTCAGGTGATTCAATGGACGTAGTTCTTGCACATTCGATTCTTGGGATCGGGAGATATCTCGAATTGCTGCAATCTGACTTGCTTGTTGTACACGGTGACAGAGTGGAGGCATTGGCTGGTGCAGTTGTCGGGGCGCTGAATAACATAAGGGTGGCACACATAGAAGGCGGCGAGATTTCAGGCACCATTGACGAATCACTCCGTCATTCGATAAGCAAGCTCGCACATATCCATTTTGTGGCGAATCAGGAAGCGAAAAAAAGACTTATTCAGATGGGTGAGTGTGAGGATGATATATATGTGATAGGTTCGCCTGATATAGACTTGATGACAGCAGAGAATCTTCCGTCACTTCAAGAAGTAAAAAAATATTATGGGATCGATTTTGACAATTTTGCCCTTGCGATTTTTCATCCCGTTACAACGTCTCTAGCGACATTGCAGGAAGAAGTGCGCCACTATATCAAAGCGCTCTGTGAATCAAAGCTAAACTATATTGCAATCTACCCAAATAACGATTCAGGATCAGAAATCATCCTTGGTGCATTGAAAGAACTTGCGGCTAATAAAAGATTCAAAATTTTCCCATCGCTTCGGTTTGAATACTTTTTGGTTTTGCTCAAAAATGCCCGTTTCGTTATAGGGAATTCCAGCGTCGGCGTCCGTGAAGCTCCCTTTTACGGTATCCCCTCTGTTAACATAGGTAGCCGCCAGAAAGGCCGTTTTTTTCATCAAACAATTGTTAATACCGTGCCCAAGAAAAAGCCCATTCTGGATGCAATAAGAGCAACAGGTAATATCAAACGTATCCCATCAACTCATTTCGGTGACGGAAAAAGCACCGAACGGTTCATTAAAATATTGAAGGGAGGGAAGATATTTCAGACAAAAATCCAGAAGCATTTTGTGGATTCTGATTGAATATGAACGCTATAGAAAAAAATATCCTGGCTATTATTACCGCTCGGGGTGGGTCAAAGGGGCTTCCCAGGAAGAATCTTCTTCCTTTAAGAGGCAAGCCGCTTATTCTTCATACCATTGAAGCTGCAAAAAAAACCCTGGCAATAAGGCGATGCATTGTCAGCACTGAGGATGCAGAAATAAAGGAAATAAGCCTTAGAAACGGCGCAGAAGTTATAGACCGTCCCCTGGTTCTCGCAGATGATAACTCGCCCAGCAGTGACGCTGTCAGACATGTCCTAGAGTTGTTGAGATGCCTAGGCGAAATGCCCGAATATTTTGTTCTTCTCCAGCCTACGTCGCCATTGAGGACCGCGGCTCATTTGACAGCATGCCTTGAGCAATACTTTAGATCAGGCGCAGCGTGTGCTATAAGTGTTGTCGAAGCGGAGCATCATCCTTACAAATGCTTTACTCTTGATGGGAAATATTTGAACCCTTTTGCGGACGAAAAAAGCCTTGAGATGCCTCGTCAAGCACTGCCGCGGGTATATCGGCAGAACGGTGCTATATATATTATGCCGACAGAACTGTTCCTTAAAAAAGGATGTTTTTATGCATCACCGGCAATGCCGTTTATAATGGATCCCAAAGACAGTATTGATATAGACACGCCATTGGATTTCCAATTGGCAAAAATCATTGTGGAGAAGGAATGATAAAAAAATTTAAATTTATTATAAAAAAATATTTTGAAAATTGGCTGCCACCGATACTCTTGAGATATTTATATCGATGTGCAGAGGAGCTTAAATTTTCATCCTATTCCCATAAAGAAATATTAGCAAAAAATAAGACATTAAAAGGTGCCGGTAAAGGGAAGCGGGCGTTTTTGCTTGCAACTGGGCCAAGCCTGAAGAAAGAAAATCTTAAGAGTCTGGCAGGAGAAGATTGTTTCTCGGTCAGTAATTTCTTCCTTCACGAGGATATCAATCTTATAAAGCCGAAATTCCATTTCTTTGCATCTTATCACGAGCCGATAATTTTTGAAAATTATGCACAATGGCTCGCCAAAGCAGACAGAGAATTGCCCCCTGATACAAAGATTTTTCTTGGTCATAAGGCACTTGATATTGCGAGAGAATTTAAATTGTTTCCGAACAGAGAGGTGCACTATCTATATATGGTGAGTCATCCATCGCGCAATAACGTGGATATAACTAGAGGTGTTCAAAGTCCCCAGACGGGACCATTGATGGTATTGCCAGTTCTTTTATACATGGAATATAAAAAAATATATCTGCTCGGGTGTGACCATACCCAGTTGCGAGACTATAAAAAGTCAGTGACTAATTTCTATGAAAAAGAGAAGGATGTTCGGGTAATTAAACCTGGTACATCCATTTGGATTGACATAATACAGGAAATGCAAGCAAATCTAAACGTGTTCCTTCAATACGACTTTTACAAAAAGATTGCTGAAGATTCAGGAATGATTGAAATAATCAATCTTTCCTCTGATTCGTGGCTTGATATTTTTGGTTTTGGCAACATCAAAGAAGTATTTTCTGAAAAGCCTGGATAAGCCTGCGTGTTATAAGTTGTTAGTTTTGCTAATATTTTTTGTTTTATGGAAGAAGATTTCCTTACAGTAGCTGAATATGAAATGAGTAGCTAATGAAAAAATGTCTAATATGTGAATCACCAATTGAACCATTTATGTCATTTGGTAAGATGCCAATTGCAAATGGATTCCTTTCTCTCGATCAATTTGCGAATGAATGTTTTTTTGAGTTAAAGGTGGCATTTTGTTCAAATTTATGAAGGCAAAACGGGGGTTAATATGTCAGTAAACAATATAGTTTTTTCTACTCCATGGTTTAATATTGTAGCCAAAGAAGTTAAAAACTCTCTATCTCACTGTTATGCTATTGTCAGTGGCACGCCACACTCTAACTATAAAGGGATAAAATTTCTTGAGAAAAACGAGGTCATAGATTTATGGGGGATCGTGGCCAAAGGACAATTATTTGGCTATTTGATTTCAATTTGGGATAACCCCCAGAAAAAAGCTCCTGTATAGCTTTACTTTCAAGAATGCTTAGTATAAAAATTACACTTTCCTCTAAATAATCTTCAAGGAGGTTGCAGTGGGGAGGAAGCAATTGGTATTCAATCTTTATGGAGAGGCGCGGATATGAAAGTTGTTAGTCGATTGATAGGTTTAGTTAGCTCAATCAATAATCAACGAAAATGCAGAAACCCAAATCTTGTTACTGGGCAAATTGTTATCCGAAAGTGTCAAAGCCAAAAAGCGCATAAATTCGATAACAAAAGTCGAATTTAAAGTTTTCTCTCAGTTTGACGATGATGGAATTATTCAATGGTTAGTAAATAATCTTGAATTTCCAAATAAGACCTTTATCGAGTTTGGGGTAGAAAATTATAGAGAGCCTAATACAAGGTTCTTGATGATGAACGATAATTGGTCTGGCTTTGTTATGGATGGGTCCGAGCAAAATGTGTCGTATATAATAGATTCAGAGTGCTATTGGAAATATGAGCTTTTTGCCAAAGCCGTCTTTATTGATCGTGAAAACATTAACGAGATACTCTCCTCCTGTCCCTTTGATAAAGAGGTTGGAATTCTTCATATCGATTTGGATGGCAATGATTACTGGATATGGAAAGAAATCGAGGTGATTTCCCCAATTTTCGTAGTTTTGGAATACAATGGTGCGTTCGGTATTGATAGGGCAATAACAATTCCCTATAATAAAAATTTTGTTCGAACCAACTCCCATTATAGCAATCTATATTGGGGCGCCTCGCTGAGAGCGCTGCATCAGTTGTCAAAACAAAGATGGTACTCGTTTATTGGGTGCAACAGCGCAGGCAATAATGCATATTTTGTCCGAAAAGATAAGCTTAATGATATTGTTAGAGAAACGTCGATCGAACAAGGGGACGTTGTTTCTAAATTTAGGGAGAGCAGGGATAGAAGCGGCAGATTAACGTATATAGCAGGAAATGAACGCATTGGGCTTATAAAAGGGATGCCTGTCTATAACATAGATACAAATTCACTTGAAGATATCTGATTAATGGCGGCTCTATTATGGCTCTTAATCGGACGGCTATTCATCTTTTCGGGCACCATGTGCGCATGGATCTTGAAAGTGTTTATTTACATGTAATCATGGATTGTGCTCAGGCACGTGGAGCAATATATTAGGAAAAATAGCAGTCTGCTACGACTACAAAATATTGGTAGGCTTTTTCTATGTAAAATATGCCTTTAGCACTTCTAATGGCATGACAGGGCTTCGGTAAAGGAGTCAGTACAGATAATAAATAATAAAGGAGGTTTCTGTGGTTGCATGTCGTATGTGTAGAAGTAATAATTTGTATAAGTTTCTTGATTTGGACTTCACGCCGCCCGCAGACCAGTTCAGAAGAAAGGAGCAGATGAAAGAACAGGAGATATACTATCCTCTGGAAGTTTATATGTGTGATGATTGTGGTTTGGCACAATTAACTTATGTTGTATCGCCGGAGATATTGTATCGCAATGATTATCCGTATGAGTCATCAACCACCAAGACTGGTCATGCACACTGGAAATCTTTTGCTAAAGAGGTAGTCGGCAAATTTGGATTAGGTAAAGATGATCTTGTTGTTGACATAGGCAGTAATGTCGGGGTGCTTCTTGAGGCTTTTAAGGACAACGGTGTTACCGTGCAAGGTGTTGACCCTGCGGCCAACATTGTCATGCTTGCCCAGAAAAGGGGATTAGATACGATATGCGATTTTTTCAACAGCGAGTCCGTTGATAGAATTCTTTCGGAGAAGGGCAGAGCTTCTGTAATAACCGGTACCAATGTTTTTGCGCACATAGACGACCTTCCTATGCTAATGTCCAACATAAAAAGGCTACTCAAGAAAAAAGGAGTATTCATTTTTGAAGCTCCATATCTTGTGAACTTAATAAAGAAGATTGAGTATGACACGATATATCATGAGCACCTTTCATATCTTTCTGTAAAACCATTGATAAACTTCTTCGCACAACACGGCATGGAAGTGATAGATATACTGCTAGTTGACATCCACGGCGGATCATTCAGGGTTTATATTTCGGAGAAGGGGATCTATCCGGTGGCAGATATAGTTAATCGGTTACTGGAAGAGGAAAACACCATGGGGCTTTACACGCACGCGACCTTGGACAAGTTTTCCGCTGAGGTAAAAAAGAATCGCGAAGAATTGACGTGGCTTTTACACTCCTTGAAGAGGGAAGGCAAAAGCATCGTAGGTGTGAGTGCGCCGGCAAAGGGCATGACTCTTCTCAATTACTGCCGTATAGGCAATGATTGGCTTGATGTCGTTACCGAAAAATCAAAGCTCAAGATAGGAAGATATACGCCGGGAATGCACATACCCGTGGTATCTGATGACTATCTTCTTGAAAAACAGCCGGACTATGCTCTACTTCTGGCGTGGAACTTTGCGGAGGAGATAATGAAAAACCTTGATGAATTCAGAAAAAGAGGCGGCAAGTTCATTATACCCATACCGATGCCTAAAATAATTTAATAATTCATAAGGAGAGAAAGACAATGAAAAAAATCATTATTCAGCCTGCCCATACCGATGCAAGGGGAATAATAACCGATCTGCTACAAGACGAGACAATTAATGCAGTTACAATTATATCCTTTAAGAGGGGAGCAGTGAGGGCAAACCACTACCACAAGAAGACCTTCCAGTGGAACTATATAATGTCTGGGAGAATGAAACTGGTAACTTGCATTCCAGGAAAAGAAATCCGAGAAACAATTATGGAAAAGGGAGATTTTGCTGTTACAGAACCCCATGAGCAACATGCGCTTGTGGGGCTAGAGCAATCTGAAGTCCTAGTGCTCACAAAGGGTCCTCGTGGTGGAACAGAATACGAGAGTGACACATACCGACTTGTAAAACCATTAGTTAAACCTAATTAATCTATTATTTATCTGCAACTTAATAGGATTGGAGAATAAGTGTGAAGAGAGAGATTCCTGTTTCAAAACCATTTATCGGTGAAACTGAAATTCAATATGCAAATGACGCACTCAGTAAAAACGCAATTTCGGGTTTTTTTGGAGAATATATTTCTAAATTTGAAACGGCTTTTGCTAATTATTCTGATTGCAAATATGGAGTAGCGACATCCAGTGGAACTACAGCACTTCATCTTGCATTGCTTGCGCTTTCTATTGGAAAGGATGATGAGATTCTTGTCGCTACTTTAACTAATATGGCTAGCTTTTTTGCTGTTATCTATCAGGGCGCAAAACCAATACCTATTGATATTGAAGAAGATACACTGAATATTGACCCAAATATACTAGAATCTAAGATTAGTCCCAGAACAAAGGCAATTTTGGTTGTCCACCTTTTTGGACATCCAGTAAATATGGATCCGGTAATGGTTATTGCTAGAAGGCATAATCTATACGTAATTGAAGATTGTGCCGAAGCGCATGGCGCTATATACAAAGGGAAAAAAATCGGGGGCATAGGAGATATTGGGTGTTTCAGTTTTTATGCCAATAAAATAATCACAACAGGTGAGGGAGGTATGATTACTACAAACAACTATCCTTTAGCCGAGAAAGCACGGTCGTTGAAAGGTTTGGCGTTTGGAGATACGAATAAATTTATGCATAAGGATATTGGTTATAATTATCGAATGACAAATTTGCAGGCCGCTATTGGCTATGCTCAACTCGAGAAAATTGAAACAATAATAAATAGAAAAAGAGCAATTGCCCGGTACTACAGCGAAAAACTTAATAACTTAGAATGCTTACAGCTTCCAATTGAAAAATCATATGCCCGTAACGTTTATTGGATGTATCACATGGTTTTAAGAGGTAAAGCAAACGGACATAGAACCTTGATAATGAAAAAACTTCTTGAGAAGGGAATAGAGACAAGGGAAGGCTTTATCCCTTATAATATGCAAGACATTTTTATCAAGAGGGGATGGACACGTCTTGAAGATTGCCCAAAGGCAAACGATGTAGCAATGAATAGTTTTTATTTACCTAGTGGCACGTCTTTGACAAATGAGGAATTGGCGTATGTTGTTACAAAATTAATAGAGATTTTGGAGTCTATATAATGAGTCAAAAAGGAAGTGGTGCAGAAAATATATTCTCGGAATATGCCGCTTATTATGACATACTTTATCAAGATAAGGATTATGCTGGAGAGGCTCTTTTCATATCCCAGTTAATTGATAAACTATTATCCAAAAATAGGAGGAATATCCAGTTGCTTGATCTTGCCTGCGGGACCGGACGGCACGCAATGGAGCTATCGAAGCTAGGTTATCAGGTTGAGGGAAGTGATGTTTCCGAGAAAATGATCAGAATAGCCAAAGAAGAAAGCAATAAAAATAATTTTGGCATCACATTTTACAATGAATCTTTTCAAACTGCGGGAAGGTTAGGGAAAAAATACGATGTTGTCTTGTCCCTGTTTTCTGCAATTTGCTACATAACCTCCTACAATGACCTTTCGATTGCTTTCAGGAATATTTCCTCTCTGTTAAATGCCGAAGGTATTTTTATCTTTGATTTTTGGAATGGTAATGCGGTTTTAGATAGCTTTTCACCAATACGCATAAAGAGAATGGCTAAAGATGGGAAGGAGATTTTGCGTATTTCGGAAACGACCTTAGACAAAATCACGCAAACTGCGAATTTAAAATTCAAATTTATATTGATTCAAAACAACAGCATCAGTAAAGAATTTCAAGAGGAACATAGAGTGAGATATTTCTTTTTGCAAGAAATGGTTGATTTCCTTCATGCAAATAGATTTGAGGTTATATTTCGATGTCCCTTCATGAATCATTTGAAGGATATTGATGTGGCGGATTGGAATACTGCCTATGTTGTTCGCAAACTAAAATAAATTAGTTACTACAAGAAAATAATTTGCCATAGAATATATGTTGCAAAATCAATTTCAAATAATTCCTTAACATGCTTAATGGCCGATCTCTAAAACTGAATATTGCGGTTGTTTTAGACCAGGAAATCTTTCATGGAGGTGGTTTTCAGTATGGATTATCAATAATATTGCTATTAAAAAAAAATGAAAATGAAAAATATAATTTTATTTTTTTTACTACATTTAAAAAAAATATTGATATTTTAAAAAAAAACAACATCGAAGCGGTTTCTTTAGGTTTATCTAGAGCTAATAAGATTTTTAGTTATATAAAAAGAAACCAGTCAATATACAGAATGCAGAAAGCATTAAAAATAAATTTAACGAATAAATTTGATAGAATACTAAAAAAATACAATATAGATTTAATCTATTTCATAACGCCATCAAGTTTCTCTTTATTCACTGAGCAATTTAATTTTATTTTTACTGCATGGGATTCATGCCATAGAGATTTTCCAGAATTTCCGGAAGTAAATATTTATGGAGAGTTCGAAATAAGAGAAAATCTATACAAAAATGCACTCCCAAAAGCTACAAAGGTTATTACGGAATCAGATTTAGGCAGAATTAATATAATAAATAGGTATAACCTCGATGCGGATAGAGTTGTATCCTTGTCCATGTTGCCGTGGATAGCTTCAAATGCAAATTTTATGAAAGTCTCAGACGAAGAATATAAACAAAATTACGTTGATATAAAGAAAAAATATAATATTGAAGGTAAATATATTTTTTATCCTGCACAGTTCTGGCCTCACAAAAACCACATCTATATCCTTGAGGGGTTGAAAATTCTGAAAGAAAAATACAACAAAAAGATATATGCTGTATTTTCAGGTTCAGACAAAGGAAATTTAGGATGTATTCTCAAAAAAACCAAAGAATTGGGGTTAGAAGATCAGATTTACTATATCGGGTTTGTAGATAGTCAGGAAATGCCGTATCTTTACAAACAGGCACTAGCCCTTGTCATGCCCACTTATTTTGGGCCTACCAATATTCCTCCTTTAGAAGCCTTCAAACTGGGATGTCCAGTCTTGTATTCTGATTTGCCAGGTCTACGAGACCAAGTGAAAGGTGCGGCTTTGTTGCTTGATTTGAAAGATCCTGAAAGCCTCGTGAAAAATTTGTTAAAAGTGATTGGAAATTCAGCGGATATTAAAACTCTCATTGCAAATGGCTATAGAATAGTCGAAAGCTGGACTGATCAGGATTATTGGTATAAATTAAAAGAGATTTTTGATGAGTATGCTGTAAAGCTTAAATGCTGGAAGCAATAACTATAAATAGTATATTTTCTTGTCTGAATCCTTATATCTTTGAATCTTAATTTAAGCGTTACATTTCCTCTTAATAATCGAATTGCAAGGGATGCAATTATATCTCAATTAAAGCAAGGGTAGCTTCAGTGGCATTGAAAAATCATTTAGAATTGAAGGAACTTGAGAATATTTATTGTTCTCGCGATAATTACAAAATAGTCGATATAGAAATCCCAAAAGGTGTTTATACTGAAAAGTGTTATGTGTTCTTTTCTAGTCACTCAATTTATTATCCTAATAGCGACGAAATATTTGAAGAGGTAATAGTAAGAAATGATAGGTTTGAATGGGTCAACTGTGTACCCCTGGACTATTCTAGGGCTATCTTTTTAAGGGATTTGAAGAAACAGTGGTATTTTACTGGTATTAACAGCAACATTAACTCGTTTGAAAGATTGAAGCTTTGGCTTAGCGAACAAGTTAATGGATACGATGAAGTGATTTTTGTGGGATCTTCAGCCGGAGGGTATGCTTCAACGTTGCTTGGTGCGGCATTAGGCGTAGACAGAGTGTTCAATTTCGCGGGGCAGTTTTTTCTGCGAGATTTTATCAAAAGCGCATTAGACAGAGAGTTGAATCCGATTCTCGTTAAATACAGCGAATCAGAAAGTCACAAACATCTTTATGACATAAGCTATTATTTAAAACTTTGTTCTTCAAATTTTGGAAAATTTGTGCGTTTTGTGATGCGTAAAATAATTTCAAAATTTCCCTGAAGAGATTAGCGCTAATATTTCTTTTGGTTTCAAAAATGCACAAAGAAAAGGTTTTAATCATTAAGCTGGGTTATTCAGAAACACTGGACGGCGAGATCGGAATGAACACGAGCTTGGGAGATATACTCAGGAGTACTGTACTTCTGCATCTATACAAAAATGCCCATGTTACCTGGTTAGTAGACGAAAAGGCGTCCCCGTTACTTAGGGGGAATCAGTTTATCTATAGAATACTTCCCTATGATCTTACCTCGGTACTGCAATTACGATTGGAACGATTTGACACGGTCATTAACTTGAAAAAGTACCTGGAGTATGCGCCTTTTCAGATCCTATTAATGCCTGGCGCCGATATGGTTTTAGGTTCGATCCTTAACATGGCGTATCTCTTGCTTATGACGGTTCTCAACACGTATTAGAGATTTGCATGGATAGAAAAATACAAGATAAATACTTTAATCGATATAGGTGCAAATATTGGTCAGTTTGCATTGGAAATGGGTAAAAAGTATCCAGATATTGAAATATACTCATTTGAGCCTATTCGTGATGCATTTGAAGAATTTCGGCAAAACACACACAAATACAAGAGAACAAAAGGATTTAATATAGCTTTGGGGGATATTAAAGGCTCCTCAAAAATCTTGAAAAATGATTTTTCAGCTTCTTCTTAGGTATTGGAAATGGCAGACTTACATAAAGAAACATTTCCTTATACTAAAAATATGCATGAAGAGAATGTTATTATTAAAAGGCTCGATGATTTTATCCAAGAACAAGGTATTAAGTTAAAGTATGATTTGATGATAAAGTTAGATGTTCAAAGTTATGAAGACAGAGTTTTAAAAGGTGGGATGCATACAGTGGAAAATGCTAAAATTTTAATATGTTTTGTAAGCAAATTAAGCTATCTATGGCAGCGACTTTGTATACAAGATGTTGAACATGTTCAGCATGACAGCATACGTCATTCTGCGCGGCAGCGGAGAATCTGTTTTAAAATAAAAAAGTCACGGTGGCAGGCAGCCTGATTTAAATTCAGAAGTCCTAAAGTGGAGTGAATATTTACTATTATGAATATATTATTTGTGTGGCCAAATAAAGATCAATTTGGTTTTAAACCCATGAGTTTGTCGTTATTCTCTGCTATTTTGAAGCAAAAAGGGCATAATGTTGCTTTGCTCGATACTACTTTTATAGACTTTGGTTTTAAGGATAACACGGAAGTTAGAAGTAAACTTAGAATTTTTAAAGAGGTTGATTTTGGTAAGTATGATATGACAAAAAAGAAGGTAAATTTGGAACAAACACTTCTTAAGAAATTGATAGAATTTAATCCTGACGTGGTAGGTGTTTCCGCTTTGTCTGATGAAGTGTATATAGGGGTTGAAATTTCAAGTATGGTAAAAAAGTGGAATAATAAAGCTGTAGTTGTCTGGGGTAACAAGGCGGCAACCATGGCACCTGAGAAAATACTCAAATGTAATGATGTGGATTTTGTGTGTATTGGCGAAGGGGTTGAGTTTATACAGGAGTTTATTGACTGTATTTCTTTAAATGAAAATCCAAAGAGAATTAGAAATATTGCATATAGAGATAGTGACGGTAAAGTTCAAAAAAATAGTTTAAGACCGTACTTTCAAGATTTAGATTCCTTGCCATTCTTTGATTGGTCAATTTTTGATGAACGGCAATTTATTAAACCGTTTGATGGGAAAGCATATAGAGGCGGAGACCATATGTTATATTGGGGTTGTCCCTATAAATGTACGTATTGTCTCAACGACTCCTATCGAAAACTATACGGGTCAAAGGCTGGTCTTTTTCTAAGATGCTATAGTGTTGATAGAATTATTGAGGAATTGAGATACTTAGTCGGTAAGTATGGAATAAATTTCTTTAAATTTCATGATGAAGATTTTTGTCTCAAACCGATGGATTATTTTCATGAATTAGCTGAAAAATATGCAAGGGAATTGGGAATTCCTTTTACTATTATGGCGAATGCTCGAAATATAACTAAAGAAAAGGTGGCGATTCTTAGTAAAATGAATTGTGTAAGTGTTACTTTAGGTATTGAAACCGGTAATCAAAAATTAAGAAAAGAAATACTAAAGCGAACGGAAACTGAAGAGGAAATTATAAACGCTACCAAGATGTTGAATGGTGCTGGCATTCGTACTTCTGCTTTTAATATGCTAGGTATTCCTTTTGAAAATAGAAAAACTGTTATGGAAACCATTGAGCTAAACAGGAAGGCAGAAGTTCAATATCCTAATGCTGGGTTTTTCTTTCCATTGGAAGGAACAAAGCTTAGGGAGATTGCAATTGAAAATGGATTTTTTGACGGTAACTCCTACACGGTATTCCAAAATGATCGGCCATCGTTAAATTTTCCAGATATATCTACAGATGAGCTTATTGTTTTGCGTGAGCGTTTTGTATTATATGTGAAAATGCCTTATGCCTTTTATAAGTATATTGAACGTTCAGAAAAACCAGATGAAATAGGGAAAAAATTAACAGATGAATTGTATAAAATATACGATAAATCCGTGTTTACTAATGATGGTTTTTGGAATGACAATGGCAAGTCCAGCGAATATTTGAAGAACTTAGAAACTATTTATTTAGGAAATTAATGATGGAAAATATTCAATTAGGTAAAAGGGCCGTTGGTGGTAATATGTCTGTTTATATTATTGCTGAGGGTTGTGACAATCATATGGGGAGTCTTGAAACGGCTAAGGAAATGGTATTGCAGGCAAAGCTTGGGGGGGGCTGATGCCATTAAATTTCAACACCATCTGCCAGATGAAGAAATGCTGCCTGATATTCCAATGTCAGACAACTTTAATATGTCACTTTATGAATTTCTTAAAAAATATGCCCTTACACTTAAACAACATATTGAATTAAAATCTTATTGCGAATCCATTGGAATACAATACCTCTGCACTCCTTTTAGCTGGAAAGCTGCTCAGGAATTGAATGAAATAGGTGTTGATGCATTCAAAATAGGTTCGGGAGAAATAACAGATGTCCCAACTTTGAAAAGAATTGCCGGTTTTGGGAAGCCTATGATTGTTTCAACTGGAATGAGCACTTTTGAAGAAATTGACAGAACTTACAATGTATTAGTCGAATCAAATGTACCGTTAGTTTTAATGAATTGCGTTTCGGAATATCCTCCTGCCTATGAGGATATAAATCTAAAGGTTATAAATAAAATGATTGATCGATATCCAAAGGCGATAATTGGCCATTCAGACCATACACCCGATTTGTACACGTGTTTTGCTGCAGTTACAATCGGCGCCAAGGTTATTGAAAAACATGTTATTCTTGATAAAAGACAGCTAGGCCCTGACCAATCTGTATCTATTGATTTTGCTGATTTATATCCTTTGGTAGAAGGTGTGCGAAAGATAAAATTTGCTTTGGGTACCACCGAGAAAAAAGTTCATCAACGGGAAAAGCAAATTCGAGAATGGGCCTTTAGGAGTTTGGTCTCTACCAAAAGTATTAATGTCGGAGAAGTAATTACCGATGACATGATATGGTCAAAAAGACCGGGGATAGGAATACCATCGCATATGCGCAATAAGGTTATAGGTCTAAAAGCAAAAAAAGATATTCCCGCTAACAAATTATTGTCTTGGGATGATTTTGAAATTAGATAAAATTTATAAGTAATGAAATTGTTATTTATAACCGGATCTAGAGGCGAATGGGGGTATATTCGTCCGATTATACGTCTTTGTCAAAAGAGAAACGATGTAGAATTTTCACTCTGTGTTACAAATATGCACCTCCTTCCTTTTTTTGGTTTATCCATAAATGAAATTGGAAATGATGGATTTAAAGTAGACCATGTTATTTATATATCCCTTGACGGTTATAATCATTATACGATGGTAAAATCACTTGGGATTTTTCTTTCATAAAGGAGTTCTGTTATTTTGTCTCTTTCGGTCATGGTTAGATGTTTGTATTGGTTTTCCATAGACACTTAGGATAGCATTTTCCTTTCT
>C687J26845_10001324_pt1 | contig 15416 bp, 16 predicted proteins | sample RifCSPlowO2_12_FD_26845 | JGI IMG/M metagenome (IMG submission 26845)
CACCTGTCGCAATGGTGGCCCTACGCGATTTTGTTGCTTTGTCCGTTGATGCACGTTTTCATGCATGGCGGGCATGGCGGGCATGGCGGGCATGGCAATGATAAGAATGCCGGGACATCGCAGCAAAACGACGATCAGCGCAGGAGCTAAAAGCGATGAACCACTCTGGATCCTCTTACGGCCTGTGGCTGCTGGTGGCCATCAACGTCGCCGTCTTCGCCATGTTCGCCTTCAGCTTCTTCAAGCCGGCCACCGCGCGCGACTGGCGCAGTTTTGGCGCGTTCACGGCGTTTATCGTTGCGCTGTTTGTCGAGATGTACGGTTTTCCGCTGACCATCTACTTTATGTCCGGATGGTTGGGGCAAAAATTCCCTGGTGTGGACTTTTTGAGTCATGACGCCGGTCATCTCTTGGAGCTGTTGTTTGGCTGGGGCGGCGATCCTCATTTTGGTCCATTCCACATCCTCAGCTACCTGTTCATTGGGGGCGGATTCTGGGTCCTGGCCGAAGCATGGCCTGTGCTTTACGAAGCCCAGCGCCATGGCCAACTCGCACAGTCTGGCCTCTACGCCCGCGTGCGCCACCCGCAGTACATCGGGTTCGTCTTGATCATGTTCGGCTTCCTGTTGCAATGGCCAACCATCCTCACCTTGCTGATGTTTCCTGTCATGTTGGTCATGTACGGCCGCTTGGCATTGACCGAAGAGCGCGAGAGCGCGGTGCGATTCGGTCAGGCCTGGCAAGACTACGCAAGCCGTGTACCGCGTTTCATACCCAAGCTAGGCTGACAAAAGGCAGCTTGGGGAATATTTCAACTGTCAAGGTGAATCATGACCTCCATTGATTTGGTGATTGCTGGCATGACTTGCTCCATGTGCACGGCGCGTGTCACGCAAGCCTTGCGGGCCGTTGCCGGAGTAGGTGCTGTCGAAGTCGATTTGAAGGCGGGCACGGCACACGTCAAGACCGACTCTTCCCTTGCCCGACTTAATGGGGATCTCTTGATTCTTTCGCTGCAAGAAGCGGGATACTCCGCCCGCATCTTGCATTCGGGTGTACCCCATCTGTCCATCGCGCCAGTCAAGTCTGGTTGCTGTTGCAAAAGCTGACATGCCCGACATCACCATGGGCAGAAGCCGGTTGAGGTTGGGTTTGGGGGGGCTCCTGGTGGTTCTGCTGATGGCCGCAGGCACATACGTGCTGGGTGCGCGGAGCCAGTCGGCACCCGATGGTTTGCGCCCCGATGATCCGCAGGTCGTGAATGCGGGAGCCCGCCTCTACACCCAGCATTGCGCCGCCTGCCACGGAACCCGTGGCCAAGGCCAGCCAGACTGGCGCGAGCGCGGCCCCGATGGCCTCCTTCCAGCCCCACCGCATGACGAGAGCGGTCACACCTGGCACCACCCTGACGCACAACTTTTCGCCATTACCAAATATGGGCTGGCGAAGTTGATCCAGCAGCCTGACTACCAGACCAACATGCCCATTTACGACGGTGTGTTGAACGATTCGGAAATCATTGCCGTGCTGTCATGGATCAAGGCACAGTGGCCCAAGGAAACCCAGGCACGGCACGATCAGGCCAACGCACAGTACCAAAAGTCGCTAAAACGCTGAACGGTTTCTTCTGTTCAGAAACCCGTACCTATTCGTCACCAAAAAAAAGACCCGATGCGCTGGCATCGGGCCGAAAGGGAACCGTGAAGCGATTAGTTGATGTAGAGGTTCTCAAATTTTCCGCCTCGGTCATTGCGTATCTGCTGACGAGATGGGCTGGCTTGTGCACCCATATCGGTTTTCTCCACGATGTAGGGTGTTGGCGAATCTCCGTGCAGCATCTTGTCATGCACTTTCGGGTCAACCGGAGCCTTGGGAGTGTTCCGACCGTAGTCATCGGTTTTCTTCACGATTTGAGGTGTCGGTGCATCTCCGTGCAACATCTTGTCATGCACTTTCGGGTCGATCCGATCCTTGGCGGCATCGGCCAGGGACAGACCAGACAAGGTGACGAGGGCCATGGCCAGAGAAAGCTTTACGATTTTGGAGGTCATTTTGAAGTCCTTGCAATAAGAAGTGAAACCGGATTTCTTGCCTGTGCGAAGAGCACAAGTTGACTGTATGAAACCGCACCCAACAGGACGCTGACCACCGCATTACATTTTTTTCATCTCGAACGCTGTGCCTTCCATTGGTGGAGGCGCACCGTCCGACTTGACCTTTCCACCGTGACAGGTTCAACAAGAAGTCTGATTTAGGAGCCATCCGCCATGCAAGCAAGCACACCCATTGTTTACACCTGCCCCATGCACCCCGAGGTGCGGCAGGACCACCCGGGGCGCTGTCCGAAGTGCCAGATGCACCTGGTGCCCGAGGGCGAAGTGTCCCATGGGCACCCGCATGACCATCGCGGCCATTCCATGCACCCTGCGGTGCCTGTGCCTGCGGACGCGCTAGGCGCCTCACAGCCGGAGTCGGGCGGCACGATCTACACCTGCCCAATGCACCCCGAGGTGCGGCAAGATTACCCGGGCCGCTGTCCAAAGTGCCAGATGCACCTGGTGCCCGAGGGCGAAGTGTCCCATGGGCACCCGCATGACCATCGCGGCCATTCCATGCACGCTGCTGAGCCTGTGCCTGCGAATGCACTAGGCACCACGCAGCCAGAGGCAAGCGGCACGATCTACACCTGTCCCATGCACCCGGAGGTGCGCCAGGACCACCCTGGCACTTGTCCCAAGTGCGGCATGACGCTGGAGCCCATCATTCCGCTGGATGAGGAAGACAACCATGAGCTTCTGGACTTCCAGCGGCGCTTCTGGTGGACGCTGCCGCTGACGGTCGTCGTGACCATTCTGGCGATGTTCGGCCACCGCCTCGGATGGTTTGACATGAAAGTGCAAACCTGGGTTGAACTGGCGCTGTCGTTACCTGTCGTGTTCTGGACGGGCTGGCCCTTCTTCGTACGCGGTTGGCAGTCCGTTGTCCATCGCAGCCCCAACATGTGGACCTTGATCGCTCTGGGAACGGGCGCGGCCTTTCTCTACAGCCTCGTGGCCACCGTGGCGCCGGGCGTTTTCCCCGATTCGTTCATCTCCCTGGGGCGTGTGGCGGTCTACTACGAGGCGACAGTGGTCATCATCTCGCTGACTATGTTGGGCCAGATCATCGAGTTGAAGGCCCGTTCGCAAACTTCTGCGGCCATCAAGGCGCTACTCGGATTGGCACCCAAGACGGCACGTCGCATCAATGCGGATGGGGGCGAAGAAGACGTACCTCTGAACCATGTACACGTCGGAGACCTGCTGCGCATCCGCCCCGGCGAGAAAGTGCCGGTCGACGGCGTTGTGACTGAAGGCAGCAGTGCAGTCGATGAATCCATGCTGACCGGTGAGCCTGTGCCGGTGACCAAGCGCCCTGGTGACAATGTGATTGGCGCCACGATGAACACCAGTGGTGCCTTGGTGATGCGCTCCGAGAAAGTCGGTGCTGCCACGATGCTGTCGCAGATCGTTCAGATGGTGGCCAATGCCCAGCGCTCGAAGGCGCCCATGCAGCGCATGGCGGACGTGGTGGCAGGCAAATTTGTGGTCGTGGTGGTGCTCATCGCCATTGCCACCTTCTTTGTCTGGGGCTTGTTTGGTCCGGAACCTAGCTGGGTGTTTGGTTTGATTAACGCAGTGGCGGTGCTGATCATCGCGTGCCCTTGTGCGCTGGGGCTGGCCACGCCGATGTCGGTGATGGTGGCCACAGGGCGTGCCGCGACACAGGGAGTGCTGTTCCGCGATGCTGGCGCCATCGAGAAAATGCGCGAGGTGGACACGCTGATAGTGGACAAGACCGGGACTTTGACCGAAGGTAAGCCCGCTTTCGACACCGCAGTTGCCGCACCTGGCTTTACAGCGGACGAAGTACTGCGCCTTGCGGCCAGTTTGGACCAAGGCAGCGAGCATCCTTTGGCAGAGGCCATCGTCAGCGCCGCACGCGACAAAGGTCTTGAACTAGTCAAACCCGTTGATTTCGAGTCCGGCAGCGGCATCGGCGTGCGCGGCATGATCGACGGGAAGCATCTGGTTCTGGGCAACACCGCCTTGATGCAGCTAGAAGGCGTGGCCACTGATGCGCTCAAGGTTGATGGCGAGCGTCTGCGCAGTGAAGGCGCCAGCGTGATGCATCTGGCCGTGGACCGGCAACTGGCTGGCATTCTGGCCGTTACCGACCCCATCAAAGCCACCACGCGGGAAGCTATTCAAAATTTGCACGCCAGCGGCTTGCGCATCGTGATGGCAACTGGCGATGGCCTGACCACGGCCAAGGCTGTGGGTGCAAAACTGGGCATCGACGAGGTGCATGGCGAAGTCAAGCCCGCAGACAAGCTGGCGCTCGTGGAGCGGCTCCAGAAAGAAGGCCACATTGTTGCCATGGCCGGCGATGGCATCAACGATGCGCCGGCGTTGGCAAAGGCCGACGTCGGTGTGGCCATGGGCACGGGGACCGATGTAGCCATGAACAGCGGCCAAGTCACGCTGGTGAAAGGCGATTTGCGCGGCATCACTGCGGCGCGCGACATCTCCATCAACACCGTCCGGAACATGCGCCAGAACCTGCTCTTCGCCTTCCTCTACAACGGCCTCGGGGTACCGATTGCGGCAGGCGTGCTGTACCCGTTCACCGGGTGGTTGTTGTCTCCGCTGATCGCGGCGCTGGCCATGAGCCTAAGTTCGGCCTCGGTGATCTTCAATGCGCTGCGCCTGCGTCGCGACCGTTGAGATGTCCACCTACTGCAAGCACAATGAAGCAACGGCAATCATCGCCGCCCCAGCCGAGACTGTGTTCGCGTTCATGGATGATCCTAGCCATCTCGGTGCACACATGGGGCGGCACTCTTTCGTCATGGGCGGCATTTACATGCGCACGCAAACCGATGCTCGGGGAGGCCGGGCTGTGGGGTCCGTGATCCGCATGTCAGGCCGAATGTGGAGCCTAGAGTTCTCGTTGGAAGAGGCCGTTGTTGAACGTCGCAAGGGGCAGCGAAAAGTCTGGGAAACCCTCGGTGATCCACGCTTGTTGGTGATCGGGCGTTATCGCATGGGTTTTGAGGTGCAACCAACCGATAGGGGGACGCAACTGCGAGTATGGATTGACTTCGACCTGCCCGCACGCGGGCTGCAGCATGGTTTTGGACGGATTCTCGGCAGTTTCTATGCCCACTGGTGTGTTCGGCAAATGGTGCGAGAAGCCGAGCGCACATTGATAAGCCGGATTCAAAAGTGAAGTGCAACACTGAGGGCTTCAATCAATGTGGATGCGGTGTCACCTCGATAAGCGCGGATCACCGCGTTCCGAGCAGTGCTTCTGTGCATGCCATGGACGGCCCCAAGAAAATGATTTGATTACGCAAATGTAATCTGAGGCTCATCCTTCTATCAGGCCGGCCTGTCGAAAATGGCTGCATGGGATGGCGCTGCGGATCAAGCGCGTCGGGAGAACACGGCTGACACCGTGAAAAACACTGAGGGGATCAACGCGATGGATTCAACCTACCACCGGTTCACCGAATTATTTCAACAACTGGGGCTTGCCGCTGACGCCCGGAGCATCCAGCACTTCCTGGAGCACCACAGCCCGCTCCATCCTTCCATCCGGCTGGAAAACGCGCCATTCTGGAGTCAGGCCCAATCGGCCCTGTTACGGGATGAGCTATTGCTGGATGCGGATTGGGCAGAGGTGGTTGACCAGTTGAATGCGGCCTTGCGTGGATCGAAAGGTAAGTGATGTCCAAGATACGGTTGAGGCTGTCCGTCGGCGCAGCATTGCTGGCACTCGTATTTACCCAGGCAAGTTTCAGTCAAGAGGGGCGCATTGGCGCCCATCTGGAGGGGCTTTTGAATGCGGCGCGGGAAGGTAATCCAGAATTTGCCAGCATGCAGTTCGAAGCCAATGCCGCCGCAGAACGAATTCTTCCTGCCGGCGCCTTGCCCGACCCCAAGTTCAGCATGGAATTGCGCGATATCACCCGGATGGGTGAGCGCAACCCGACGCTGCTACCTGGGCGCGTGGGGAGTACTCGCTACATCTTTACACAGGAGCTGCCCTGGTTTGGAAAGCGGGACCTCAAGCGCGCTGCCGCCGCATTGCAGGCCGAGGCGGCGCGGGGGAAGTTGGCAGGCACCTGGAGTGAATTGGTCAGCAGGATCAAGACCACACATGCCCAGCTTTACTACCTGGAGCAGAACGAGCGGCTGACCCGGGAGATCCTGGACCTGATGGCCCGGCTGGAGAAGGTGGCCCAAGTGCGATATGGCAGTGGCCTCGCGGCACAGCAGGATGTCATTCGTGCGCAGTTGGAGCAAACCACCATGCGCAACGAATTGATTGCCCTCGACGCAGAGCGAAGTCAGTTGCAGGCCAGGCTAAAAGCGCTCGTGGGGCGCCCTGCCAGCGAGACGCTGGCTACGCCAGAGAGCATTCGCACACTTCCGGCGCCTGAGACCATGCGATTTGATGTCCTGGAACAGCGTGCACGGTCCAGCAATCCGCTGCTGAGAACCGAGGAGTCACAAATCCAGGCTGCAGAAAAGAACCGTGAACTCACCTACAAGAACCGCTATCCGGACTTTGCGGTGGGGGTGTCACCCATCCAGTACGGTAAGTCGATCCGGGAATGGGAGTTGATGGTCGAGGTCACCATTCCCTTGCAGCAGGACACCCGGCGCGCACAGGAGCAGGAAGCACAGGCCATGCTGGATGCCGCCCGCTCGCGCCGCGAAGCGGCCACCAACCAGGTACTGGCGGATCTGTATGAAAACTTGGCGGGCCTGGATGCGGCTCGCCGTACGCTGGCGTTGACCACGGACAGCCTGCTACCCCAGTCGGAGCTGACGTTCCGGTCGGCTTTGGCAGGCTACGAATCGGGCAAGGTGGATTTCGCCACCCTGCTGGATGCACAGAGACAGATACGACAAGCCAAACTCAATCAAGTCAAAGCAGGAGTTGCAGCCCAGATGCGTCTGGCGGACATCGAGCGCATCGTGGGAGAAGATCTATGACAACAACTATCAAGGTGGGCGCGCTCGTGCTGGCCGCCACGGCACTGGCTGCGGGAGGCGGCTATTGGTACGGGCAACGCCAGTCCGCTGCGCATGGATCAGTGCAGGCGACATCGACTGTTGCTTCGGCAAACGATAAGAAGGAACGCAAGGTTCTTTATTACCGCAATCCGATGGGCTTGCCCGATACGTCCCCGACGCCCAAGAAGGACCCGATGGGGATGGATTACATCCCCGTCTACGAGGGCGAGCAGGAACCGGAAGCCGGAAGCGCCAACCAGATCAAGATCAGCACCGACAAGGTTCAGAAGCTCGGGGTGCGCGTTGAGGCTGTCAGCCTGCGCAGCCTGGACAAGATGGTGCGCGCTGCAGGCCGCATCGAACCCGACGAGCGCCTGACCTACGCCATCACCCCCAAGTTCGAGGGCTACGTCGAACGCTTGCATGTCAACGCCACCGGCCAGGCCGTGGGCAAGGGCCAGCCGTTGTTCGAGGTCTACAGCCCAGAGCTGGTGTCGGCGCAACGCGAATATGCGATTGCCGCCCAAGGGGTCGACGCCTTGAAGGGCGCCAGCGAGGAAACACAGAAAGGAATGCGAGAACTCGCCGAATCGGGCCTGACGCGCCTGCGCAACTGGGATATTTCGGACGAGCAGGTGAAGGCGCTGACTCAGTCGGGCACGGCGCGCCGCACCCTCACATTTCGCTCGCCGGTGGCAGGCATCGTGACCGAGAAAAAGGCGGTACAGGGCATGCGTTTCATGCCAGGCGACGCGCTCTACCAGGTCACTAACCTGTCTTCAGTGTGGGTGATAGCCGATGTATTCGAGCAGGACATCGGCTTGGTCAAAACAGGGGCAAAGGCCACGGTTCGCATCAACGCCTACCCGGACAAGGTATTCACCGGTTCCATCACCTACGTCTATCCAACGCTCACGGCTGAAACTCGCACCGTGCCCGTGCGGGTCGAATTGACCAATGCAGGTGGGTTGCTAAAGCCGGGCATGTTTGCACAGGTGGAACTGCCCGCCGCCTCCAAGGGCACCGTGCTGACGGTACCGACGTCGGCGGTTATCGACAGCGGAACACGGCAGATCGTTCTGGTGCAACTCAAGGAGGGGCGTTTCGAGCCCCGCGAAGTCAAGGTCGGCGCGCGCAGCGAGGACCGCATCGAAATTATCGAGGGCGTGCAGGACGGTGAGATGGTCGTAGTGGCCGCCAATTTCCTCATCGATGCGGAAAGCAACCTCAAAGCCGCCATCGGAGGCCTGGGGCATACAGGACACGGGACTCAAGCCACTCCTGATGGATCAGCAAGCACCAAGGCCGTCACAGGCGTGGGTCACCAAGCCGAAGGCACAGTAGAGGACATCGATACGAAGTCATCCACGGTGACGCTGGCGCACGGCACGGTGCCCAGCCTCAAATGGCCAGCCATGTCCATGGAGTTCAAGGTAGCGAACAGCGATTTGCTGAAACAGCTCAAGCCTGGCGCAGCGGTGGCGTTCGAGTTCGTCGAACGCGGGCAAGGAGAATGGGTGATCACCGCAGTCAAGCCCTCGGGCAATGCCACGCCCAATTCCCACGCCGGTCACAACTGATTTTCGGGAGACACCATGCTTGCGAAGATCATCGATTGGTCGGGAAGAAACCGTTTCCTCGTACTGCTGGCGACTTTGTTCGTCATTGTTGGCGGCGTCTATGCTGTGCTCAAAACCCCGCTGGACGCGTTGCCGGACCTGTCTGACGTTCAGGTTATCGTCTATACCGAGTATCCAGGGCAGGCCCCGCAGGTGGTCGAAGATCAGGTCACGTATCCGTTGACCACGTCCATGTTGTCAGTACCCAAGTCCAAGGTGGTGCGGGGCTTCTCCTTCTTTGGCGCCTCGTTCGTCTACATCATCTTCGAGGACGGCACCGACATCTACTGGGCACGCTCGCGCGTGCTCGAATACCTCAACTTTGCGGCGGGGCGCATGCCCAAAGGCGTGACACCACAGATCGGTCCGGATGCGACGGGCGTGGGCTGGGTCTACCAGTACGCGCTGCTGGCCAAGGACAAGACCCTGGCCGAACTACGCACGCTGCAGGACTGGTATCTGCGCTATCAGCTCACCAAGGCACACGGCGTGGCAGAGGTTGCATCAATCGGCGGGTTTGTGCAGACATACCAGATCACCGTCGATCCGGTGAAACTGCGGGCCTATGGTATTCCTCTGGCTAAGGTTTCGCAGGTAGTGCGCGAGTCGAATCGCGATGTCGGCGGACGTCTCGTGGAGATGGCCGAGACCGAGTACATGGTGCGCGGCAGGGGCTACCTTCGAGGCGTGGCCGACATCGAAAACCTCGTGGTCAAGGCCGAAAAAGGTACCCCGGTTCTGATCCGAGACATTGCCCGGGTGGAACTGGCGCCGGACGAGCGCCGTGGACTGACAGAGCTTAACGGTGAGGGCGAAGTGGTCTCGGGAATCGCCATGTCCCGCTATGGCCAAAACGCGCTGGAGGTGATTCACAACCTCAAGGAAAAGATTGCCGAGGTCTCGACTGGCTTGCCGCCGGGCGTCACGATCGAGGCGGTTTACGATCGGTCCGACCTCATCCACCGTGCCATTGACACGCTCAAACGTACTTTGCTGGAGGAGAGCCTTATCGTCGCGCTTGTCTGCATGGTTTTTCTCATGCACGTCCGCTCAGCGCTGGTGGCCATTTTGATGCTGCCCGTCGGTGTATTGATCGCCTTCATCGCCATGCGATTGCTGGGCATGAACTCCAACCTGATGAGCCTGGGCGGCATCGCCATCGCTATCGGGGCCATGGTGGATGCTGCAATCGTCATGATCGAGAACGCGCATAAGCACGTGGAACGCCTGCCCGCCGACCACAGCAATGCTGAGCGTGTGGAGGCCATGATCGCAGCCTGCAAGGAAGTAGGACCAGCGCTGTTCTTTTCGCTGCTCATCATCACCGTGTCCTTTCTGCCAGTGTTCACTCTGGAATCGCAGGAGGGGCGCCTGTTCTCGCCACTGGCCTACACCAAGACCTTCGCAATGGCTGGGGCTGCGCTTCTGTCCGTGACGTTGGTGCCGGTACTGATGATGCTGTTCATCCGGGGACGGATCATGCCTGAGTCCCGTAATCCGGTGAACCGGTTCCTGATCTGGACCTACCGTCCCATCATTGCCGCTGTAATGCGCTGGAAGAAGCTGACAATTGCTACGTCGCTTCTGGTTCTGGGTGTTTCGATCTATCCCGCCAGCCAGTTGGGATCCGAGTTCATGCCTACGCTCAACGAAGGCACGCTGTTGTACATGCCCGCGTCGCTGCCAGGCATGTCCATCACCAAGGCGGCTGAGCTATTGCAAACGCAAAACAAGATCATCAAGAGCTTTCCCGAAGTGGTGTCGGTCTACGGTAAGGCTGGGCGAGCCAATACGGCAACCGATCCGGCGCCTACCGAGATGTTCGAGACCGTCATCAATCTCAAGCCCGAATCCGAATGGCGCTCGGGCATGACGATGGACAAGCTGATCGCCGAGTTAGACCAGGCGCTGCAGTTCCCAGGCGTATCCAACGCCTGGACCATGCCCATCAAGGCGCGCATCGACATGCTCTCAACCGGCATCCGTACNCCCATCGGTATCAAGGTTTTCGGCAAGGATCTGGGCGAAATGGAACGCCTGGCGCGCGAGATTGAAACTGTAGTCAAGCAGGTGCCTGGAACGACCTCCGCGTTCGCCGAGCGCATTACCGGCGGCTTCTACCTCAACATCGAGCCCGACCGGGCGCAACTGGCGCGCTACGGGCTGGGGGTGGGGGAACTGCAGGACGTCATCGGCACGGCGCTGGGCGGCGAGATGGTGACGACCACCGTTGAAGGCCGAGAGCGTTTTGGTGTCACGGTGCGTTATCCGCGCGAACTGCGCGCTGACCCACAGCAGATCGCACGGGAGGTGCTCGTCCCGACCATGGACGGCGCCATGGTGCCGCTGGGGCAGGTCGCACGCGTTGAGATCGCCAAGGGCGCGCCTGGCATCCGCACGGAAAACGCGCTTCTATCAGCCTACATCTTCGTCGACATCCGCGACCGCGATATCGGTGGCTACGTGGCAGACGCCCGCAAAGCCGTGAACGAACAGGTCCAATTCCCGCCAGGCTACTACGCGACCTGGAGTGGACAGTTTGAATCGATGGAACGTGCGGTGCAGAAGATGAAGGTAGTCATTCCCGTCACCTTGCTTATCATCTTTCTGCTGCTGTACCTGAACTTCAAGCGCCTGACCGAAACCCTGATCGTCATGCTGTCGGTGCCGTTTGCACTGGTCGGAGGTATCTGGCTCATGTGGTGGATGGGCTACAACATGTCGGTGGCCGTCGCGGTGGGCTTCATCGCCCTGGCGGGTGTGGCCGCCGAGACCGGGGTGATCATGCTGATCTATCTCGACCATGCCTGGGAGGAAATCCAGGCCAAACGCCGCGCTGAAAACAAAGAGCCTAGCGTTGCGGATCTCTATGAAGCCATCATGGAAGGGGCTGTGGAGCGCGTGCGTCCCAAGATGATGACGGTGGTCGCCATCATGGCTGGCCTGCTTCCCATCCTGTGGGGGACTGGAACAGGCTCGGAGGTGATGAGCCGCATCGCCGCACCGATGGTGGGAGGGATGATTTCGTCGACTGTGCTCACACTGGCCGTGATCCCGGCCATTTATGGCCTGGTCAAGCAGTGGCGACTGCCGAAAATGGCGAGATAAGGCTGCCTGATGGGCCGAGCGCGCCCTCGATACATGGAAAGAAAGCAACTATCCCCCGGCAAAACCGGGGGCTTTAAGTTGTGAGCCGCTCGAAGCGGCTACATACGGTCGCTGACGCGACCTCTCAGTTTTGGAGCCACCGTATTGGTGGCGGGCTCACTTCCAAAGCCCCATCTGTTCGAGCCTCTCATCTTCATTTTCCTGCTCGCGGATGTACTGCCTGATGCCACCAGCCCTCCGCCGTAGCCGACACAGTGCAAAAATGATGATCAGTCATTTTGGCACTGGCAATGTATGCGTCCGGCAATCCCATCTTGAGATAGACCCAGCGCCGAGGCATCGTGTGCACGATGAAGATCATGCACACCTTGGCGAACGACACGATCGCCCAACGCCCCAAGCGGCGCTATTACTCCCCGGTACTCAAAGCTCAGATCGTGGCCGAATGCCAGGTCTCCGGCGCGTCAGTGGCTGACCCTTACGCCTACCTGCGCGAAGTGATGGCACGCCTGCCGATGCAGCGCGCCAGCCAGGTCGGCAAACTGCTGCCGCACCGCTGTGAGCCCACTAAGGCTTCAAGCATTTAGATAGGACTCGACTGCGCCTCCATTGCTGCGATCAGCGGACAACGTACTATGCCCCTTGCCGAACCGCAGAGACGAACCAACGATGAAAGTGCTGCTTCCATCCGTTGTAAGTCCGCAAGCTTGAGTCGAACTTCAACGAGCTTGGTCTCAGCCTTCACACGAGCGTGAGCACAACTCTCCCCATCTTCAAGTTGAAGCAGCTGCGCGGTCTCGTCCAAGCTGAAACCCAACCGCTTCGCGGCTTTGATGAAGTGCAATCGAGACTGATCGTTCCTGCCGTAGCGCCGAATGCTGCCCGAGGGCCGTTCGGGTTCTAGCATCAGCCTCTTGCGCTGGTAGAACCGAATGGTTTCAACGTTGACACCGGCCGCCTTGGCCAGATCTCCGATGGTCATGCCTGGGTCTGCGTCCAGAGGGTTGTTGTACATGGTTCTTGACTCCGTACTGGGGTACGGTTCTAAGCTTATGCGATGTCACTTGATTCTCTCAACCAAGTTAGCGGTGGCAAGGCACTAATCGCTGGCGGTCTGTCTGCGCTCTTCGCGTCTGCCTGCTGCCTTGGCCCCCTGGTGCTGATCATGCTGGGTGTATCTGGCGCCTGGATCAGCACATTGACGTTGCTGGAGCCTTACCAGCCGTTGTTCATCGGTTCGGCCATCGTCGCGCTGTTCTTTGCGGCCCGCCGAATTTGGCGCCCAGTCGCTGCCTGTAAACCTGGACAGGTTTGCCAAAGGCCTGTGGTTAAGCGTTCCTACAAGACGTTGTTTGCACTGGTGGTCCTGCTGTTGGTGACCGCAATGACGTTCCCCCTGATCGCCCACTGGTTCTATTGATGAAAAGAAACGAAATGAAGCGAGCAATCCTGGCAAGTGCTGTGCTTGTGTTGGCGTCACCCGGCTGGGCTGCACAACAGATGGTCACCCTTTCGGTACCTGGCATGAATTGCGCTACTTGCCCGATCACAGTCAAGAAAGCGCTGACCCGGGTAGAAGGAGTCATTGATGTGAAATCCAACTTGGCCAAGCGAGAAACCACGGTGATCTTTGACGACACCAGAATCAAGGTGGACGCACTGACCAAGGCCACTACGGAAGCCGGATTCCCGTCAACTGTTGCCCCAAATAAGCCATGACAAATGTGATCCTGAACTCAGTTCTGACGTGTCCTGACTGCGGACATGCAAAGAACGAAACCATGCCAACCGACGCATGCCAATGGTTCTACGAGTGCAAAGAGTGTCACACCGTCCTTCGTCCAAAACCGGGCGATTGTTGTGTGTTCTGCTCGTACGGGTCAGTGCCGTGCCCTCCGATCCAATCCGGTGATCAAGCCACTTGCTGCCGGCCCGAAACCTGAAGGTTCGCACGCACTGTCGGGGCGGCCCCCGTCCCTTCCTTGTCGCTCAGGTGGTGCGGCGCTCCGAATGGGATGACCGCGCGGCTTACCGGATTGCGTCCAACACCGGCCGCTCGGCAGGCTTCGGTTTGGAAGCTGAGACAGCTCACCTAAAAAGGTATCTGGGAATCACCCAAACGTAGGCCACCATGCCAAAGAGCTCTACCAGCGACTGCACGACGATGACCACCGCAGCCACCTCCCAGCCAGTAGGGAGCAACAAGGCCAAGGGCAGGACCACGAATGAATTCCGGGTGCCCATGCTGAATGCAAGCGTTCGCCCTTGCTCCACCGGCAGGCGCAACTGAACCGCAATAACTTTGGCCAGCAAGGCGGCGGCCACCAAGAACAGTACGAAGACTGGCACCATCTTCTGCAGCTCACCAATGGTTTCCACGACGGTGCCCACCTGCGCGACCGCGATCAAGAACACCATCAGCGCGAGCAGCGGCACCGGCCACCAGGCCATCGTGTCTCTGGACCCTTCGGCCTTTGGATGCGCTTCAATCCAGCGCTCAGCCAGCACCGCCCCGGCCAAGGGAACCAGCACGATCAACACGGCGGGAGCCAGCGTGGCCCAGTCCCATGAGGCCGGGCTCTGCGCATCTGCCATCAGCCATAGATAGAGCGGCAGCAGGATCAACTGCAACACCAGATTCAGCGGTGTGATGGCAATGGCTCGTGGCACGTCCCCTTTGCCCAGTTGGCTGAAGGTGATGAACCAGTCGGTACACGGCACCAGCAGAACCAGCAGCACGCCCAGGCGCACCACGGGTTCGAAGTCGAACACTTCGACCAATACCCACACCAGCAGTGGAAGCACAATGAAGTTGCCCAGCAGCACAGCCATTGCAAAGCGCCGGTCGCGCAGGGCATCCAGCACATGCAGCAGTGGTACTTGAAGGAACGTTGCAAACAGCAACGCCTCCAAGGTGGGCCACAACAGCGTTTCCATGGCTGGGCCGATATTTGGCCACGCCGTGCCCACCGCAAGACCGAACCCGATGGCGATCAGATAAGCCCATACCTGATAGTGCTCCNGCGTCAATCGGCTCACGAGCAGCATCCCGAAGAATCGGTCGTAGCGGGTACGCTTTGGCGAAGGTCGGTGAGGATGTTGCAGTTGGGCGCAGGGCCACCCGCACAGCCTTCGCTGCAAGCGCGCACATAGCTCGACAGGCTGCGATCCAGACGGCGCAACTCCGCCATCTTGGCCCGCACAGCAGTCAGGTGCGTCTGGGCAATGGCGCGTGCCTCAACACAGTCGCGCTCGCCGTTGGTGGAAAGCGCGACCAGCTCACGGGTTTCATCAATCGAGAAGCCCAGGTCACGGCAGTGCCGGATGAGGATCAGCACGTCCAGCACCGATTCTGGATAGACACGGTGGCCGCTCTCGCGGCGCAAGGCTGGTGGTATCAATCCCACCTCTTCGTAGTACCGAAGGGCAGACACGGCGAACCCGACCCGCTTGGCCAAGGCACCGATGGTGAGCAACTCTGCTGCGGTTTCTGGAGCATTTGACAGATTCTTCATGAAAGTCCTTGCATCTCAAGTTACTTGAGATCCTACAGTGGGTTCACGGGAATCAACCCGCATGAATTAACTGGAGAAGACAAGTGAAGAAACCCGTACTGGCGACA
>C687J26845_10001332_pt1 | contig 15364 bp, 16 predicted proteins | sample RifCSPlowO2_12_FD_26845 | JGI IMG/M metagenome (IMG submission 26845)
CCCCGCTGTGCGTGGCCCCTGCTCCCTGCTCATGCCGCCGCCGAACCATTTTTCCCGATTACGCCGTCGCGGCGTCGGCGTCCGGCGGCATTCGCGGTCGGTCGCATCCCCGCTGTGCGTGGCCCCTGCTCCCTGCTCATGTCGCCTCACCCACTATGCGCACCTCGGGGTGCAGCTCGATGCCGAAGCGCGTCGCCACAACACGGCGCGCATGCTCGATCAGCGCTTCGATGTCCGCGGCGCGGGCGCGCCCCTTCGGGTTGACTATGAAGTTGGCGTGTTTTTCAGAGATGCGCGCCCCGCCTATCGCATAGCCCTTGAGCCCGCAGGCCTCGATCAGCCGCGCGGCGTGGTCGCCGGGTGGATTGCGGAACACCGACCCCGCGTTGGGCAGCTCGAGCGGCTGCGATCCGATGCGCCGCGCCAGCAACTCGGTGATGCGCGCGCGTGCCTGCTCGCGGTCTCCCGCCCGAAAGCGGAACCACGCCGCCGCAAACCAGACATCTGCGCCCAAACTGCCATCTCGGAGGGCGCAGTGTCGGTAACCGATGTCGAACTCGGCCGGCATGCGCTCGCGCAGCTCGCCGGGGCGGCCGACGGTGAGCGTGCGCGCCACGACGTCCCAGGTCTCGGATCCGTAGCAACCCGCGTTCATCGCAAGCGCGCCGCCCACCGTGCCGGGAATGCCGGCGAGAAACTCCGCGCCCTCGAGGCCTTTGTTCGCCGCGAAGCGCGCGACCTTGGGGCTGGCCACCCCCGCCTCTGCATAGACGCACTCGCCGTCGATCCGGATCGCCCCGTGCGTGCTGTGGGTGAGAACCACGGTGCCGCGATAACCGCCGTCGCGCACGAGCAGGTTGCTGCCCAGCCCCACCATGCAGACCGGTTCGCCCTCCGGGAGACTGCGCAGGAATGCCGCCAGATCGTCGATATCGGCCGGCAGGTAGGCGCGCGCTGCGCTGCCGCCGGCGCGCCAGCTGACGTGCCGTGCCATCGGCTCGCCGAGTCGAAGCGTGCCGCGTAACGCGCCGGCGGGACGCTGCATGGTTTCGGCCATCATCATTGGGTCTTGCCTCGCGCACCGCCGGCGATCTGCGCCGNCACGCCGCCGATGGAACCGGCGCCCATGGTCACCACGACGTCCCCCGGCCTGGCTGCCTGCATGATCGCCGCCGGCATGTCGCCGATGTGCTCGACGAAGATCGGCTCGATCCTGCCCGCCACGCGGATCGCCCGGGCGAGCGCGCGGCTGTCCGCGGCAACAATCGGCGGCTCGTTCGCCGGATACACTTCGGCAAGCAGCAGGGCGTCCACGCCGGACAGCACGCGCACGAAATCCTCGAACAGGTCGCGCGTGCGCGTGTATCGGTGCGGCTGGAACGCGAGTACGATGCGCCGTCCCGGAAACGCGCCCCGCGCAGCCTCCAGCGTTGCCTGCATCTCCGCCGGGTGATGGCCGTAGTCGTCGACCAGCGTGAATGTGCCCCCGCCGGCGCCTGCCACGGCGATCTCGCCGCAGCGCTGGAAGCGGCGCCCGACGCCGTGAAATTCCGCCAGCGCTTTCTGCACTGCTATGTCGGGCAGCCCCAGTTCGCCGGCGACGGCAATCGCGGCAAGCGCGTTCTGCACGTTGTGCCGGCCGGGCAGGTTGAGCGAGACCGCGAGCGGGGGCGCGCCTTCGCGCAAGCAGGAGAAGCGCATGCGTTCGCCGGCCACGACATCCACGGCGCGGATCGTCGCGTCCTCGCACAGGCCATAGGTGACGATGGGCTTGGACACGAACGGCATGATTTCGCGCACGTTCTGATCGTCGGCGCACAGGATCGCGCTGCCGTAGAAGGGCAGGTTCTGCAGGAAATCGACGAACGCCTGCTTCAGCCGCGCGAAGTCGTGCTGATAGGTTTCCATGTGATCGGCATCGATGTTGGTCACGACCGCGACCACCGGCTGCAGATGCAGAAACGAGGCGTCGGACTCGTCGGCTTCGACGACGATGAATTCGCCCGTGCCCAGGCGCGCATTCGACGCCGTGCTCGTAAGCCGGCCGCCGATGACGAAGGTCGGATCCAGGCCCGCCTCGGCCAGCACGCTCGCCACCAGGCTCGTGGTCGTGGTCTTGCCGTGCGTGCCCGCCACGGCCACGCCCTGCTTGAGCCGCATGAGTTCGGCCAGCATCAGCGCGCGCGGCACCACGGGGATGCGCCGCGTGCGCGCCGCGATCACCTCGGGATTGTCCGTGCGCACGGCCGTGGACACCACGACCACGTCCGCTCCGGCGGTGTTTTCCGCACTGTGTCCGAGTGTCAGCTTCACGCCGAGCGCAGCCAGGCGCTCGGTTGCGGCGTTCGCGGCGAGATCGGAGCCGCTCACCTCGTAGCCCAGATTCGCCAGCACTTCGGCGATGCCGCTCATGCCGCTACCGCCGATGCCGACGAAATGGATGCGCTTGACCTTATGCTTCATCTTGGCCCCAGTCGGCGGCGGCGGTTCGTAAAACCGGCTCGCCGATGCCGACGAAATGGATGCGCTTGACTTTGTGCTTCATTTTTCTTCCATCACCACCAGAAGGTCCAGAGCGCGCCCGCGAGCGCGAGCCACCGGCAATACGCGTCCATCAGGCTCACGCCGCCCGCCCCAACCGGTTCCGGTGCCGCCTCCGCCTCGCGCCCGCGGTGGGCCTCCCGGTACGCCGCCAGCGAGATCACCTCGGCTGACACCTGCTTTCTCTGCACTTTTCGATTCGGTTTCATCCGGCCACCTCCATGCAGATGCGGGCAACCGCGTGCGTCGCATCAGGCAGGGCCTGGGCGCGCGCCTTCTCGGCCATGTCGAGCAGTTGCCCGCGCGACAATTCCAGCAGCGTCACGGCGAGCCGCGCGGGCGTCAGTTCGGGCTGTGGCATCAGGACCGCCGCACCTGCGTCGGCCAGCTGGCGGGCGTTACGCGTCTGGTGGTCGTCGACCGCGTGGGGATAGGGGACCAGAATGCTCGCCACACCTGCGGCCGCCAGTTCGGAGACCGTCAGCGCGCCCGCACGGCACAGAACCACGTCCGCATCCGCGTAGGCAGATGCCATGTCATCGATGAAGGCAACCGTGCTCGCGTTCACGCCTGCGTCGCGATAGCGCTGTGCGAGCGCATCGATGTGCTGCGCGCCGGACTGGTGTGTGACCTCGGGCCGCCGCTCCGGCGGCATGAGCGCAAGCGCCTGCGGAACGGCTTCATTCAGAACTCTTGCGCCCAGGCTCCCGCCCACGACCAGCAGCTTCAGCAGTCCCGAGCGCGCGCGATAGCGCCCGGCCGGTGCGGCGAGCGCCGCGATGTCCGGCCGCACGGGATTGCCGGTCACCATGGCGTTCCTCAAGGCGCCGGGGAATGCGCACAGGATACGGTCCGCGACGCCTGCGAGAACGCGGTTCGCCAGCCCCGCAACGGAGTTCTGCTCGTGAATCACCAGCGGTCTGCCGAACAGCGCCGCCATCATGCCGCCGGGAAACGACTGGTAGCCCCCCATGCCGAGCAGCACATCGGGGCGGTGCGCGAAAATCGCCCGCGCCGCCTGCCAGAAGCCCAGTAGCAGCCGCAGCGGCAGCAGCGCGTAGGCGGCGAAGCCCTTGCCGCGCAGCCCCGCAAAATTGACCCATGCCACCTCGTAGCCGCGGCCGGGCACGAGCGTGGCCTCCATGCCGCCGGGCGCACCGAGCCACACCACGCGCCAGCCGCGGCCGCGCAGCTCGTCGGCCACCGCCAGGCCCGGGAACACATGCCCCCCCGTTCCGCCCGCCATGATCATGATGATCTTGGCCATGTCACGCCGGCTGCCCTTTCATCATCTGGCGGGATTCCCAATCGATGCGCAGCAGGATCGCCAGCGCCACGCAATTGGCGAGAAGCCCGCTGCCCCCGAAGCTCATCAGCGGCAGCGTCAGCCCCTTGGTCGGCAGCACGCCCATGTTGACGCCCATGTTGATGAGCGCCTGCACGCCCAGCCACACCGCGATCCCTTGCGCCACCAGCGCCGAGTAGGGGCGCTCCAGCTTCACCGCCAGCCTGCCGATCGCAAACGCGCGGATGACCAGCCATGCGAACAATGCGATCACGACCGTCACGCCGGCAAACCCGAGTTCCTCGCCGATCACGGCGAGCAGAAAGTCGGTATGCGCTTCGGGCAGGTAGAGAAGCTTTTCCACGCTCCCACCGAGCCCCACGCCGAGCCACTCGCCGCGCCCGAACGCGATCAGCGCGTGCGAGAGCTGGTAGCCCTTGCCGAACGAGTCGGCCCATGGATCCATGAAACCGAAGATGCGCTGCATGCGGTAGGGCGAGGACAGGATCAGGCCGGCGAAGCCGATGGCGAACAGCCCCATCAGCGCGGCGAACCAGCGGCCGTTCATTCCCCCGAGGAACAGGATCGCCATCGCGATCGCGGTGATCACCACGAATGCCCCGAAGTCCGGCTCGCGNAGCAGCAGCCACCCCACCACGAGCATCACGGCGAACATCGGCAGCAGGCCGCGCTTGAAACTGTGCATGAGCGCGGCCTTGCGTACCGTGTAATCGGCCGCATAGAGCACCGCAAACAGCTTCATCAGCTCCGAAGGCTGCAGATTNGCGATGCCGAGCCAGAGCCAGCGGCGCGCCCCGTTCACCTCGTGGCCGATTCCCGGGATGAGCACCAGCGCGAGCAGCACGATGCCGGAGGCGAACAGCCAGGGCGCGAGTCTCTGCCACAAGTGCATTGAAATCTGAAACACGAACATCCCCGCGACAATGCCCGTGGCGAGGAATATCGCATGGCGCACGAGGAAATAGCTCGTCCTGCCGCCGGTAAACCTGCTGGTCTCCGCGAGCGCGATGGACGCCGAATAGACCATCACCAGGCCCACCATCAACAGCCCGAGCNCTGTCCATAGCAGGCTCGAATCGTATTCGGGCATGGGTGCACGANCCGGACCCGTGTGACTACCGAGCTGTCGCATCGGTAATTCTCTTCACGGCCTCGCGGAAGACCTCGCCGCGATGACCGTAGTTGCGGAACATGTCGAAACTGGCGCAGGCCGGGGACAACAGCACCGCGTCCCCCGGCCTGGCTGCGGACATCGCCAAGGCAACCGCCTCCTCCATCGAAGCTGCGCGCAGCACCGTCACGGCGGCGCCCTGCAGCGCGTCCTCGATCAGCTGCGCATCGCGCCCGATCAGCACCACCGCCCGTGCGGCGTCTTTCACGGCAGGCTTGAGCGGCGAGAAATCCTGCGACTTGCCCTCTCCTCCTGCGATCAATACCACTCTCGCGTCCTGCCCACGGGCCGTTTCCGAAAGACCCGCCAGAGCGGCCACGGTGGAGCCCACATTGGTACCCTTGGAATCGTCGTAGAAACGCACCCCGCCCTTCGCGCCGACCAACTCGACGCGATGCGGCAGCCCGCGAAACTCCGTTAGCGCTGCAAGCAGCGGCGCGAGCGGCAGGCCGACTGCGCTGCACAGAGCCAGCGCGGCCAGCGCATTGCCGGCATTGTGCAGCCCCGCGAGCTTCAAACGCGTAACCGCGAGCAGGGGCGTCGCACCCTGCGCGAGCCACGGCGTCCCGCTGCGTACGAGCAGGCCGAAATCCGCGGGTGAGCCCGGCTCGTCCAGGCCGAAGGTGATGGTGCTGCGCCCGGGGAGCGCCATCGACAGGCTGTGCGGATCGTCGCGGTTCAGAACCTGCACGCCGCTGCCGCGAAACACGCGGGCCTTGGCGTTTGCGTATTCCTGCAACGACGCGTAGCGATCGAGATGATCCTCGGACAGGTTGAGCATGACCGCGGCAGACGCATCCAGCGTAGCCGTGGTCTCCAGTTGAAAGCTCGATAGCTCCAGCACCCAGGTTTCGGGGTCACGTCCCGCCTCGCGCCGGCGCCGCAGCGCGTCGAGCGCCGCCGGGCCGATGTTGCCGGCGATCTCGCAGTCCAGGCCTGCCGCGGCGCACATCGCACCGGCAAGCGCGGTGACCGTGCTCTTACCGTTGGTGCCCGTGACGGCGAGGATGCGCGCGGACGCTGCTCCGGGCTGCGCCTGTGAGCCGCTGTTACGATCGCGCAGCAAAGCCTGCGCGAAGAGTTCGATATCTCCGACGACCGGCACGCCGCGCGCGCCGGCGCGCCTCACCGCTGGATCAGCGAGGGGCACGCCCGGGCTGATCGCGACCAGGTCGATTCCCGAGAAAATCACGTCAGTGAACTCGCCGCAGGCAACCGCAACCTGCGGCAGCACGCGCCGCAGTTGCTCCAGACCGGGCGGTGCCGCGCGCGTGTCGGCGGCGCGCACGTCCGCGCGCTCGCGCGCAAGCCAGCGCGCCATCGATAGCCCGGTTTCACCCAATCCCAGCACCAGTACCCTCTTTCCCTTCAGTTCCATCACGCGATAAACGACCTTTAGCGCAGCTTCAGCGTCGACAAGCCGAACAGCACCAGCATCATGGTGATGATCCAGAACCTGACCACCACCTGAGACTCCTTCCATCCGCCAAGCTCGTAATGGTGGTGCAGCGGCGCCATGCGGAAAATGCGCTTGCCGCCGCTCCATTTGAAGAACAGCACNTGGATCATCACCGACAGCGTTTCGGCGACGAACACGCCGCCCATGATGAACAGCACGATCTCCTGGCGCACGATCACGGCCACCGTGCCGAGCGCTGCGCCGATCGCGAGCGCGCCGACATCACCCATAAACACCTCGGCCGGATAGGCGTTGAACCAGAGAAATCCGAGCCCGGCGCCCGCCAGCGCGGCGCAGAAGACCAAGAGTTCGCTCGCTCCCGGTATGTACGGCAGGAACAGGTAGCGCGAGAAATCGACGCGACCGGTCACGAACGCAAATATGCCCAGACCGCCGGCGACCATGACCGCCGGCATGATCGCCAAGCCGTCGAGACCGTCGGTCAGATTGACCGCGTTCGAAGTGCCGACGATCACGAAGTAAGTGAGCGTAATGAAACCCCACACGCCAAGCGGATAAGCGATGTTCTTGAAAAACGGCAGGATCAGGTCCGCCTTCGGCGGCAGGTTCATCTCGAAACCGCTGCGTACCCAGGCCAAGAACAGATCCAGGATCTGGACGTTAGTGGGCGCCGACACCGCAAAAGCGAGGTAGACGGCAGCGATCAGCCCCAGCACCGACTGCCAGAAGAACTTGGTTCGGGCCGAAAGGCCCTGCGGATCGCGGCGCACCACTTTGCGGTAGTCGTCGATCCAGCCGATCACGCCAAAACCGAAAGTCACGACCAGCACGATCCAGACAAATCGGTTGGAAAGATCCGCCCACAGGAGCGTGGTGACCAGAATAGACAGCAGCACCAGCGCGCCGCCCATCGTCGGGGTGCCGGCCTTGGTGAGATGCGANTTGGGCCCGTCATCGCGCACTGCCTGCCCGATCTTGTACGCGGTGAGCTTGCGGATAACGAGAGGTCCGGCCAGCAGCGACAGGGCGAGCGCCGTAAGGCAGGCGAGCACCGCGCGCAGGGTGATGTACGAGAAGACGTTGAATGCGCGCACGTCATGCGCCAGCCACTGGGTGAGAGTCAGCAGCATCAGCTCTGCGCCTCTTCGACCAGCGCCGCAACCACCCGCTCCATGCGCATGAAGCGCGATCCCTTCACGAGTATGGTGGTCCCCGCGACCGCCTTTTCGGCGACCTCGTCCAGCAGGCCTTCGATCTGCGCGTACCAGGTGCCGCCTGAGCCGAATTCGGCGAAGGCATGGGCGGCCAGATCGCCGATCGCAAGCAACTCGTCGATNCCCGCCTGTGCCGCGCAGCGCCCGGTCTCGCGGTGGAACGTCTCGCCCTGCTCGCCGACCTCTCCCATGTCGCCCAGCACCAGGATGCGCCGGCCAGGCANCCTGCTCAGCACCTCGATCGCCGCGCGCGCCGAATCGGGATTGGCGTTGTACGTGTCATCGACGATCACCGCGCCGCTGCGGCCGCGCTTGACCTGCAGCCGCCCGCCGACGGCGGTGAAGCCCGACAGCCCCTTGGCGACCATCGAAAGATCGGCGCCGGCCGCAGTCGCCCCGGCAGCCGCGCCCACTGCGTTGAGCGCGCTGTGCAGGCCGGCCACCTGCAGCGTGAATTTCACGCTGCCCTCCGGGGCCGAGAGTTCGATCTCGCTGCCGAAATCCGACAGCGTGCAGCGGCCGCTGACCGCCGCGGGCTGCTCGATTCCGAAATCGCGGATCTGCTCGCGCCGCACCAGGCTGCGCCAGTACGCCGCGTAAGGATCGTCGGCATTGATCACCGCCGTGCCATCGGCGGGCAGCGCGGCGAATACCGCGCCGTGCTCGCGCGCGACCTCCTCCACGCCTTTCATGAATTCCTGGTGCTCGCGCTGGGCGTTGTTGACCAGCGCCACTGTCGGGCGCGCAATGCCGGCCAGGTAGNCCGTCTCACCCGGATGGTTCATGCCGACCTCGATCACCGCGGCGCGATGCGTGGCGCGAAGCCGCAGCAGCGTCAGCGGAAGCCCGATGTCGTTGTTCAAGTTGCCCTGCGTGGCGAGCGTGGCCTNCTCGCCGTAGTGGGCGCGCAGAATCGCCGCAATCATCTCCTTCACGGTCGTCTTGCCGTTACTGCCCGCAACCGCGACCAGCGGGATCGAAAACCTCGCGCGCCAGCACCCGGCGAGCCGCCCGAGCGCAAGCCGCGTGTCCTCGACGGCGATACAGGGAATCCCCGGCTCGGGCGTTTCGAGCCTCCAGGCCTGGTTCACCATCGCCGCGGCCGCGCCCCGCGCCTTCGCGCCCGCGATGAACTCGTGCCCGTCGAAGCGCTCGCCGCGCAGCGCGACGAACAAGGCGCCTGCCTCGATTGCGCGGCTGTCGGTGGACACCGAGGTGAAGCGGGTCGGCGCGCCGTAGACGCGTCCGCCGATTGCCTGCGCGGCGTCGCCGGTGCTCATCATGGNTCCCAGCGCCCCAAGGCCGTCTGCGCCTCAAGCAGATCGGAAAACGGCAGCTTCCGGCCCTCGATCTCCTGACAGGTCTCATGGCCCTTGCCCGCGAGCAGCACCACGTCGCCCGCGCGCGCCGGTGCCACCGCTGCGGCGATCGCCTCGCGCCGGTCCGCGATCGCCTCATAGGCAACCGTGATTCCGGCGGCGATCTCGGAAATGATTGCGTTCGGGTCCTCGCCGCGCGGATTGTCGCTGGTGACGATGAGCCGATCCGCGTGGCGCGAGGCGACCGCGCCCATGACCGGGCGCTTGCCGCGGTCGCGGTCTCCGCCGCATCCGAAGACCACCACCAGTCGCCCATTGCCCGCGGCGGCCACGTCCTTGAGCGCCTGGGCGACCTTGTCCAGCGCGTCCGGCGAATGCGCGTAATCGATCACCACCAGCGGCCGCGCNCCGCCGCCGATGCGCTCCAGGCGCCCGGGCACGGGAACCAGCCGGCCGAGCGCGCNGCNGGCCTGCGCGAAGGGGACCCCCGAGGCCAGCATGGTCGCGAGCACGCCCAGCAGATTCGAGATATTGAAACGNCCCAACAAGNTGCTCTCGACGCGCGCCTCGCCCCAGGAACTCTTCGCGGTGAAGGCGATGCCCTGCGCGGATACGCTGATGTCCTGCGCCTCGACGAACTGCTCCAGACCGGAGCGCGCGGCCACGCCTTCGAAGCAGCTGTAACCGACCCGGGTCGCACCGCCGCCGGCGAGCATGCGGGCAATGCTCACCCCCTGCACGTCATCCATGTTGAGCACGGCGTGCCTCGGGCCGGGAGAGAGGAACAGCCGCTGCTTGGCCTGTGCGTAGCTCTCCATGTCGCCGTGGTACTCGAGATGGTCGCGCGAAAGGTTGGTGTACAGCGCCACACCGAACCGCACGCCGTTGACGCGGTCCTGATCGAGGCCGATCGAGGAGACCTCCATCGCCACGCCCTGCGCCCCTTCATCGAGCAGCCGGCCGAGCGACCGATGCACCGCCACCGCGTCCGGCGTGGTGTTCGGACCTGGCACGAGCGCACCCGGGAAACCGGTTCCGAGCGTGCCTATCACCGCCGTGCGCGCGCCGCACGCGCCGCAAGCCTGGGCGAGCCACTGGCTGCACGAGGTCTTGCCGTTGGTCCCCGTCACACCCATGACCCAGAGTCTTTCGGACGGCCGCCCGTAGACTTCGTCTGCAAGATGCCCCGCCACCGGGCGCAGTCCCTCGACCGGCAGGCCGGGCACTCGCCAGCCCTCGTCCCATTCGAATCCGGCCCGCTCCCAGAGCACCGCTGCCGCGCCCGCGGCGATGGCGCCGGCGATATGGTCGCGGCCGTCCTGCGCCGCACCCGGATAGGCGAGAAAGACGTCGCCCGGCTGCACGGTCCGGCTGTCGACGCAAAGCGTGCTCACGTCGATGCCTCGCTCGCGCAGCTGCCTGAGAATGTCGATCGCTCTGTTCTGCACGTCCTCATCGATCCGTCATATGTTGAGCAGCGACCCGGCACTGCTCGTTGCCACTCGTTGTCCGCCACTCAGATGCTTTCCTTCACTTCCTGCCCTTCGGCGGGCAGTTCGATCGGTTTCATCGGCGCATCCGGGGGCATGCCCGTCAGGCGCAGCGCGCCTTCCATCACGCGCGCGAACACCGGTGCGGCGACCGCGCCCCCGTAGTACTGGCCGTTCGTCGGTTCATCGAGCATCACCGCGATCACCAGCCGCGGGCTGGAGACGGGCGCAAAGCCGACAAACGACGACACGTACTTGTGCGTAGCGTAGGTTCCGTTTTCCTGCTTGTGCGCGGTGCCGGTCTTGCCTGCGACGCGGTAACCCATGATCTGGGCCCGCGGCGCCGTGCCGCCGGACTGCACGGCGAGCTCCAGCATGTGACGCACGCGGCGCGCAGTCTCGGCCGAGATGACGGCTTGCGGCGTGCGCGGCGCGTCGACCCGCGTGAGGGACAGCGGAACCATCTCGCCGTCGCGGGCGAACACGCTGTAGGCATGCGCGAGCTGCAGCAACGACACCGAGATGCCGTGCCCGTAGGCCATGGTGGCCTGCTCGATCGGCCGCCAGCTCTTGTAGGGACGCACACGTCCGTTCGCCTCCCCGGGAAAGCCCAGCCGCGGCACGGCGCCGAAGCCCACCGACTGGAACATGTTCCACATCGATTCGGCCGGCAGCGACAGCGCGATCTTGGCCGCGCCCACGTTGGACGACTTCTGGATGATCTGCTCGACCGTGAGCATCCCCTCGGCATGCGCGTCACGGATCGTGGCCGACCCGATGGTAAGACTGCCAGGCGCGGTCTGAATCAGGGTCTGAGGCGTCACGCGGCCGGACTCGAGGGCTGTCGCGATGGTGAATGGCTTGAGCGTCGAGCCGGGCTCGAAGGTGTCGGTGACGGCNCGGTTCCTGAGCTGCGCACCGGACAGCCGCGCGCGATTGTTCGGGTTGTAGGTCGGAAGATTCGCCAGCGCAAGCACCTCGCCCGTGTTGATGTCGAGCACCACGATGCCGCCTGCCTTGGCGCGATGCTGATCGACCGCGGCCTTCAGCTGTGAGAACGCCAGGCTCTGGATCCTGGCATCCAGTGCGAGGGAAAGATCCTTTCCTTCCTGGGCCGCGCGGATGCTCTCGACGTCCTCGACGATCTGCCCCAGCCGGTCGCGGATGACCCGCCGGCTGCCCGGCTTGCCCTTCAGATGGTCCTGGAACGCGAGCTCGACGCCCTCCTGGCCGACATCCTCCGCGCCGGTGAAGCCGAGCACATGCGCCATCACCTCGCCGCCCGGATAGTAGCGGCGGTATTCGCGGTTCTGGAACAGGCCCGGGATGCGCAGCTCGGCCACGCGATCGGCGACCTCGGGCGGAATCTGGCGCTTTATGAAGACGAAATCGCGGCCCGTCTCCTCGATGCGCGTCCTGATTTCCTGCGGCGGCATCTCGAGCAGTGCCGCAAGCCTGGCCAGCTGCGGCGGTTCGAGTTTCACCTCGTCCGGAATGGCCCAGATCGACTTCACCGGCGTCGACACCGCGAGCATTTCGCCGTGGCGGTCGGTGATGCGGCCACGGTTCGCGCTGATCTCGATGACGCGGCCGTACCGCGACTCGCCCTTCGCCCGCAGGAAGTCGTTGTGCAGTCCCTGCAGGTAGACCGCCCTGCCCACGAGCACTGCGAAACCGGAGAAGATCACCAGCGCGAGCAGCCGCGATCGCCACACCGGCAGCGTGAGCTCGAGCACCGGACTGGTCGCAAAGTTCACTGCGCCGCCCCTTGCGCCTGCGCCCGGCGCGGCACGACCTGGATGCGCTTCGCCTCCGGCGTGTGCATGTGCAGCGCCCGGGTCGCAATGCGCTCCACCCGCGTGTGCATGGCCCAGGTGCCCGCCTCGAGCTGCAGCTGTCCGTATTCGATCTCGAGGCTGCGCGCTCGCTCCTGCTCCTGCTCGAGTTCAACGAACAGCTTTCTCGCCTTGTGCTGCGAGGTCACCAGCCCGAGCGCACAGGCGGTGAGCAGCGCGAGCAGCAGCAGGTTCAGCCGCACCATGGCGCCCTCACACCAGCATTTCCGCCACGCGCAGCACGGCGCTGCGGGCCCGCGGGTTGGCGCTGATTTCGCCCGGTCCGGGCCGCAGCGGCTTGCCCACTNACCGCAGCCGCGCCGGCGGCANTTCGGCGGCGCGCAACGGCAGGCGCTCGGGTGCGTCGCCCGGCCGCGCGTTGGTGCGGATGAAGTTCTTGACGATCCTGTCTTCCAGCGAATGAAAGCTGATCACGGCCAGCCGTCCTCCCGGCGCCAGGATNGCGATCGCCTGCGGCAGCACTAGCGACAGCTCCTCAAGCTCCTGATTGATGTGAATCCGTAGAGCTTGAAACGTCCGCGTCGCCGGATTCTTGCCTGGCTCACGCGTCCGGACGGCCGCACCCACGAGATCGGCAAGTTGCCGGGTTCGGGTGACAGGCCCTCTTGCGCGAGCAACAACAATCGCCTTTGCAATCTGTTTAGCAAACCGTTCTTCCCCATGGCTCCTGACGACCTCCCTGATCTGCGCCTCGCTCGCCCGCGCGAGCCACTCTGCAGCCGTGACGCCCCTAGTCCGGTCCATGCGCATGTCCAGCGGCGCGTCGAACTGGAAGCTGAACCCGCGCTCCGGATCGTCGAGTTGCGGCGACGACACACCGAGATCGAGCAGCACACCATCGACGGCCGCAGCGCCCTGCGCCCGGACCGTTTCCTCCAGTTCGCTGAAGCGCGCGTGCACAATCACAAAGCGCGGGTCGCCGACGAGGCTTCCCGCCGCGACTGCGCTGGGATCGCGATCCAGCGCGATCAGCCGGCCGTGCTGGCCCAGCCGACCGAGAATCAGCCTTGCGTGCCCTCCGCGCCCGAACGTCGCATCCACGTAGACGCCGTTCGCCCGCGCGCCGGCATCAATGGCCAGCGCATCGACGGCTTCATGGAGGAGTACGGGTTGATGCGCATCGGCGCTCACAGCGTAAAATTTTCAGTTCCGGGGGGCGGGGCGGAGCCGGCCTGCGCGAGCGCCTGGGCGAGTTTCGCTTCCCACGCCTCGACATCCCAGAGTTCGAAATGGCTGCCCTGCCCCACCAGCATCACGTTCTTCTTCAATCCGGCGAACTTGCGCAGCGCCGGCGAGACCAGGATCCGGCCCTGCGCATCGAGTTCGAGTTCCTCGGCATGGCCGACGAGCAACCGCTGCCACCAGCGGGCCTGTTCGTTGAAGCTGGAAAGGGACTGCACGCGGGAACCGATCGGTTCCCAGGCAACACGGGGGTACATGAGCACGCAGCCGTCAGGATGTGCGGTCAGCACGATCGCGCCGCCGCCCGAGGCGAGCGCATCGCGATGGCGGGTCGGCACGGCGAGCCGTCCTTTCGCGTCCAGACTGAGTTCTGCCGCTCCCTGAAACAAACGCGCTCCTCCTCTTTTTTCAATGGCGGGAATTTCCCTAATTTCCCACCAATTTCTACTTCTCACCACTTTATGGTAAGAAAATAGCCGGGTCAAGCGGTTATTTGGAAAAATTCGCGTTGCAACAGGGACTTAAATCAACTTCCTCAGAAAGGTTGGCAAAAATAATTTATCGAGGAAAATAAATGGGATAGAAAGTAAACCGAAAGTGAAATCTTAGAATTTCTCCAATGGAATGCGCCAAATTCCGGGGGGCAACGACCGGAATTCCCGCCCGTTGCGGCCACGGCTCCATGGGAACTGCGCGACCGCGAGTTGGTGCCAAATTATATTCGTGCAGCACTATTGCACCCATTTTGCTACGATTGCACGACGGCGCTTTGCCCAGGCAACCTGGAGAATGCGAACTTATGGAAGTAATTGAACCGAAAACCAGCGTCAAGGTCGTTGGCGCGAACGGGCAGATCTCGCTCGGAAAGGAATTCGCCGGCCGGCAAGTGCTGGTCGAAGAACGGGAACCCGGCGTGTGGCTGATTCGCACCGCCATGGTCGTGCCTGAGAACGAGATTTGGCTGCACGAACCGAAGGCGAACGACGATCTGCGGCGCGCGCTGCTTTGGGCGCAGCGCAACCCGCCGGAAGAGAGCGACCCGGACGCAACCCTCAAGACCCTGGATCATGGCGCAAAAAGAAAGCGGAAACCGCGTCCTGCTTGACTTGAACAACGAGGTGTTCCAGGAAAACTGGCTGGGCCTGGACAAAACGGAACGCAATCGCGTCACCGACACGCTGAGGAAACTGCGGCAGCAAACCTGGGACCAGGTTTACCGCGATCCCGGCCTCAAATGGGAAAGGATCGCGAGCATCAAGCCGCCCCCGGGGATCGCCGCGCTGTATTCGCTGCGGATAACCCAGTCACGGCGGGCATCGGCGTACCGCGACGGCGATTACCTGCGGTTCCTCACGATCGCGCCGGACCTTGATGCGGCCTACGGCGGGAAATGAGGCTTCGCTGAATACGGAAGTCATCTCCGGACGACGCTTCAACGAGCGGTTGCAGCAGATGGCTTCGGAAACATCGACTCATAACTCGCCGGAACATGCCTAATGGAGCGTCGCATAAAATACGCGCCTCGAACATGTACATCGGTTGAGGGAGAATTGCATGCGTCTTGTCACATTTGATCGGAACGGTGCCGCGCGCCTGGGAGTGTGCGTCGGCGACAGCGTGGTTGACCTGTCGAAAGCAGCACCGGACCTGCCGCGCGACCTGGTTGCGCTGATTCGCGCAGGGAAAAACGCCTTTTCAGCCGCCGAGCGCGCCGCGAAGGCTGCGCCGGCAGCCGCGCACGTCCCGCTCGATAAAGGTGAAGTACCTGCCGCCCGTTCCTCAGCCGGGTAAGATCATCTGCCTCGGACTCAACTACGTCGACCACGCGACCGAGGGCGGACACGCCAAACCTTCGTACCCGAGCT
>C687J26845_10001340_pt1 | contig 15294 bp, 12 predicted proteins | sample RifCSPlowO2_12_FD_26845 | JGI IMG/M metagenome (IMG submission 26845)
CGCGGGTCGGGCGTCGCGCCGCTCTTGTAGTCGATCAGCGAGCGCAGCGCGACATCCAGATCCAGCTCGCTGCCGTCCTCCTGATAGCGGATGCGCACCTTGTCCTGCGGCTTGAGGAGGTCGAGCATCTTCTTCAGACGTTTGGCCAGCGCCCCGTGCTTGGCCAGCAGTCGGTCGATATCCGCCGCATTGCCGGGCGGGTGCAGGGCTTCATACACGCTCACCCAATCCGGGCGGTAACTCTGGTTGAGATAATCCCACTCGTGATAATGGCGCGGCGGCAGGCCTTTGATTTCCTCGCCCGGCTCGATTTTGCGCGGCTCGTCGAACGCCTCTTCCTCGTCACCCTCCTCGATGAATTTCCACATCTGGCGATTATCGTCACGATAACTTACCACCGTGTCCTTGAAGTGGATTTTGGCGAGCTGGTCGCTCTGGCGGCGCGTCTGAACTATGAAGGCAACCGCCAGATCGGCGATCTCCGGAGTGCTGGAATCGCCGTGCTGCATCAAGTCGCGGAAGCGTTGCGCGAATTCGATGATCTGCGGGTTCCGGTAGGAATGCTGCGGATCGAGGATTGCGCGCGACAGCATCGCCAAGCGATGGCGCACACCGGACTCCTGTTCGGGATCGCAGGCGTCTTCGGCCGGAACGGGATGCAATGCCGCAAAGATGTGGCGCAGACCGGGATACTCGCGCATCGCCAGATATTCCACGCGCGAGTCCTCCAGAAACTCCGCCGCCATGCGCTGGAACGGACTGAAGTTATCGGCAAAAATGGCTGTGGTCCAGCGGCGGTGTCCGGCAATATGCGCCAGCACGGCGCGGTAACGATCTATACCCGCAACCCCTTGAGTGTCGCCATACACATCCGGCAGGCGGATGCCGAGCTTGTCGTAATACGGAACCGGCTTGCGCAATTCGTCGAACGCGCTTGAATAGGGTATCAGTTGTTCTTCGTCGTGCCATAACCCGCGCAAATACATGTCCAGCCTGCGCTCGTTGTCCACCAGCAGCGTGCCGTGCCGCTCGCGTTGCAACACCGCGCGGCTGTCTGCCGATTGCAGGCTGAAGTAATCGATCTGCCGGTCCGGGTGATCCTTGTAATAGCGCACCCCGTAATCCACCCAGTTTTTCAGCCCGACCAGGGAAAGCTGGCCGAGCAGCAGCGGAATCTGTTTGAAAAACTCCGGCAGCCCAGGACTGGGAAAAGTCTGGTGAATGCCGTGGATCGAACCGGTGGTGCGCTCCATGAAATCGAGCACGATGTCCAGATAGCCGTGCAACTGTTGCGGCGATTGCAAACGCCGCGCGGTAACCGGCAACGATTGCAGGAACGGCGTGATGGAATTGCCGTTGGGCGACTTCCACATCCTGCTGATACACTCCATGACGGCGGGCAGAGCCTCTTCGCCCAGCCTCTTCGCCACCGCCGGCCATTCCTCCAGAAAGATCAGGATCGGCTCCGCACCCCGCCCCATCTTGCCAAGGAAACGCGCGTGTTCGAGGTAATCATCCACTCCCTGTTTGGAAAGCGTCGCCAATGCCTCGCGCATGCAATCGGCAAACACCGGCTCGACACGTGGAAAGCCGCAGTCGAGCTGCTTCCAGTAGGCTTCCAGTTCGGCGGGTACGGTTGCGGTTTCCATAGTCTTTCAATCGCAATCATTCATTTTGGCTGAAACGCCACTGTAGGAGCGGCCCATGGCCGCGATTCGCACGCATGGTGTGCTCCTACAAATGCATTTAACCAAACACCACATCGATCGCGTGATCCAGCGTATCGCGGATATCCGCATCGTCGGTGATCGGGCGCACCAGGGCCATGCGGCACGCGGCACGCGGCGATACTCCGCCTTTAATCAAGGTCGCCGCATACACCAGCAGGCGTGTGGAAATCCCCTCATCCAGACCGTGCCCCTTCAGGTTGCGCGCCGCCTGGCCGATCTTTACCAGTTGCGCGGACAGTTCGGCTTCGATGCCGGTTTCCTTGCCGAGAATCCCCGCCTCGACATCGGGCGCCGGATAATCGAAATCGAAGGCGGTAAAGCGCTGCTTGGTGGATTGCTTCAAATCCTTCAGCAAACTCTGGTAGCCGGGGTTGTAGGAAATCACCAGCTGAAAATCGGGGTGCGCCTCGAGCAATTCGCCCTTCTTGTCCAGCGGTAAGGTGCGGCGGTGGTCGGTCAGCGGATGGATCACCACCGTGGTGTCCTGGCGCGCCTCGACGATCTCGTCGAGATAGCAGATCGCGCCGATGCGCGCGGCCGTGGTCAGCGGGCCGTCCAGCCAGCGCGTGCCGTTGGCGTCGAGCAGGTAACGCCCGACCAGGTCACTGGCGGTCATGTCTTCGTTGCACGCCACGGTGATCAGCGGCTTGCCCAGCTTCCACGCCATATACTCGACAAAGCGCGATTTGCCGCAGCCGGTCGGGCCTTTGATCATCACCGGCAGGCGCGCCGCGTAGGCGGCCTCATACAGTGCGATCTCCTCGCCCTGCGCCTGATAGAACGGTTCTTTGCTTACCCTGTATTGGTCTTTATTGATCGTGATTGGATTGGTCATGCTGGTCTCCCTGCGAACGAAAACGCCCCCAGCAAGTGGGGGCGCGTTTTACCACTCGACTTCAAAAACCGGCTTACTTGTGCACGCCCAGCTTTTCGCGCCAGCCCGGGAATATTTTGTCCGCGTCTTTCGGGAAAGATTCGAACGCGCGCGCGAATTCCTTGTGCTCCTTCGCGTACTGGATCGGATCGGAACCGGACTTCCAGCAATCGTAAGCCTGGCGTAGCGAGACCGCGCCCGCTGCCGGGGAGTCGATGTGGCCGTAAGAACCGCCGCCTGCGGTGTTGATCACGTTGCCGTGGCCGAGGTTCTCGAAGAAGCCGGGCAAACGCAGCGCGTTCATACCGCCGGAGATGATCGGCGTGGTCGGCTTCATGCCATACCATTCCTGATGGTAGAACGGGCCGGTGCAGGAATCGCGCTCGATCATGTAGGCGATGATGCGGTCGTCCTTGCCACCCTCCATCTTGCCGTAGCCCATCGTGCCGACGTGGATGCCGGAAGCACCCTGTAGACGCGACATCTTGGCCAGCACAAACGCGGTATAGCCGCGCTTGGAAGATGGCGAAGTCACCGCGCCGTGGCCGGCGCGGTGGTAGTGCAGGTATTGGCTCGGGTATTGACGGCGTGCGGTCGTAATCATGCCGGGGCCGCCGACATAGCCGTCCACCAGGAACGCCACCTTGTCCGCATCCGGGCCGAAGGTTTCCAGCGCGTAATCGGCGCGGGCGCACATTTCATAGTGATCGTCGGCGGTGATGTTCATCGAAAACAGCTTGGCCTGGCCGGTTTCGTCCTGGGCGCGCTTNAGCGAGTCATACACCAGCGGCAGCACTTTCTTGATCGGGCAGAACACCTGGTTGCCTTGCGGCTCGTCGTTCTTGATGAAGTCGCCGCCCAGCCAGAACTGGTAGGCCGCCTTGGCGAACGGTTCGGGGCGCAGCCCCAGCTTGGGCTTGATGATCGTGCCGGAAATATAGCCGCCATCCTTGATCGGGCGGCCGAGAATGCGCCACAAATCGGAAATGTCCTTGGCCGGGCCGTCGAACAATTGCAGCATGCGCGGCGGCACGTAGAAATCCTGCATCTGCAGATTCGCGATATCGCCCATGCCCTGATTGTTGCCAATGCACAGGGTCAGGAAGGACACGATCATCACGCGGCCATCGTTGAGATTGCGGTCGAACAGGTCGTTTGGATAAGCGACCTTCATGATGCCCTTGGCCTCGTCGATGAAATAAACCAGCGCGTCCACGCCCTTGGTGAATTCGTCGGTGGTGCTCACTTCCACGTTGGTGCCGGTGGAGGATTCCGCCGCGATATGCGCAGCCGCTTCTAGATAACCGGTGCCGGCAGCAGGCTCCATCGTATAAGCAACCAGAATGTGGTTGCCGCCCTTGATCAGGTCTTCTTCTTTCAGACTCAGGTCCGCGTAACGATTCGATTGATCCATAGCTTTTTCTCCTGTGATAACGATCGGTTTCAAGTTGCAATGATGGCAACTATAGGAATATCCACATATAAACGATAGTCAATTCTTTTTATAAAAACCATAAGAATAGCTTATGGTTTGTTATAATCGCACTATTCCATTTACACCTTGCGCCATGCTCCATCTCACCCTGCGCCAGCTCCAGGTCTTCGAAAAGGTGGCCAGCCACCTGAACTACTCGCGCGCCGCCGAAGAACTATACCTATCGCAACCGGCAGTGTCCATGCAGATCAAGCAGTTGGAGGAAAACATCGGCCTGCCCTTGTTCGAACAGATGGGCAAAAAGATCTTTCTCACCGAAGCAGGGCGCGAACTGTTCCATTACAGCCGCAACATCGCCCAGCAACTCGCCGAAATGGAAGCGGTGTTCGATGAAATGAAAGGACTTGAACAGGGCAAGCTCACCTTGTCGGTGGTCAACACCGCAAATTATTTCACTCCACGGCTGCTGGCGAAATTCTGCCAGATGCACCCCAACATCAACGTGATCCTGCAAGTCGCCAACCGCGATGCCGTGCTCAAACAGCTTGCCGACAACAGCACCGACCTTGCCATCATGGGACAGCCGCCGGACGGGCTGGATATCAGCGCGGAACCGTTTCTGGACAATCCGCTGGTGGTGATTGCTGCTCCCGATCATCCGCTCGCCAGGCTCAAGCGCGTCAAGCTTGCGCAACTCGCTCAGGAAACCTTTTTATCGCGCGAACCGGGCTCCGGTACGCGCAGCGCGATGGAGCGGATATTCGCAGAACATCAAATCCGCCCACGCATCAGCATGGAAATGGAAACCAACGAAGCCATCAAACAGGCGGTGCAGGCCGGGATGGGACTGGGCATCCTGTCACTGCACAGCATCGAACTGGAACTGGAAACCAGGCGGCTTGCCATACTCAAAGCCGAACATTTCCCGCTGCTGCGCCACTGGTTCGTCGCGCATCGTGCCAACAAACGCCTGTCCAGCGCCGCCTTGGCATTCAAGGAGTTTTTGCTGGCCGAGGCATGTCTTCCCTGACAATTGGCTTCGGCATACCAATCACCCGCCAAATTCGACCTTTTATCCAAAAATATGCCGCTTGTTCCGGCAATGTTCCCGATTATCGGTTAGTGATTTACTTGAATAGCGTGTGTTTAGTAGAGTGCGTGCAACCTGATCAGGAGCAATGATGCAATCCAATCGACAACAAGCCGGTGTAACAATGATAGAGCTGATGATCGTCATCGCAATCGCCGCGATACTGGCGTCCATCGCCGCGCCGTCATTCAGCGACTTCATTAACAACACGCGCCTGACTTCCACCATGTCGCAACTCACCAGCGATTTGAACCGCGCACGCAGCGAGGCAATCAAGCGCAATTCATGGGTGCTGGTTTGTGTGCGCAGCAGCAATACCGCCTGTGGAGCGGGAACCGACTGGGCGAACGGCTGGTTGGTTTGCCAAGACAGTTCCGATGATGGCACCAATAATTGCGATTCAGGTACTGCCGCCAACCCGAATCCGATTACGGTACATCAAGCCATCAATACAAGCTTCACTCTCACCGGCAGCGCGGATTCCATTCGCTTCAACCCGAATGGCACAGGTACGGCAGGCACACTGAACCTGGTTTCCGGTGCAAAATCCAGAACTGCCAACATTGTTGCAACCGGCAACATCTCCGTATCCAACCCATAGGTGCACGCATGCGCAGCCATTCTCACCTCCCTGTCCCCGGCGTAAAACAGCATGGTTTCTCCATGTTGGAAGTCTTGATCACTCTGGTGATTATCGCCACTGCGCTGCTTGGCACCGCCGGCCTGCAGATGTATGCCTTGCGCGTGGGTCAAAGTGGCCAGTTCCGCATCCAAGCGGTATTTCTGGCTTCCGATATTGCTGAACGCATGGAAGCGAATAAGACAGCGGCTGTTGCCGGAAATTATGCGGTCGCTGCAGCCAGTTCACCCAGCGCTGCTGCCACTGATTGTGCGACAAGTGCCTGCGATATCACGACGCTGGCAAGCTGGGACATCAGCGAATGGGAAAATGCGATCATAGCCGTGGGATTGCCGCAGGCAAGCTGGCAAATCGCCCAAACAACGGCTGGCAATCCAAGCACCTATACCATCGTAATCAGTTGGTCTGACCGCAGCTCCGTCAAAACCAGCCACGGTGAGACTTTTTCCTATACTGCGACACGAACCGTGAGCAACTAGCCATGACGACCACAAGACAGGAGATAAAGAACATGGGGCGCGTGGTTGAACACGGCTTCAGCTTGGTGGAGATGATGGTTTCGATCACCATCGGGCTGATGATCATCGCCGCATTGACCGGTGTGCTGGCCAGCAATTCGCGCAGCAGCAAAACCAATGACCGTACCGCCGAGCTGCAAAGCAACGGGCGCTACGCGCTGGATCATCTCAAGCGCGAACTGCGCCATGCCGATTATCGCGGCTATACGTGGATGACTCCAAACACATCCGCAGTTGCTATTGCCAACGAGTGTCTCGAGATTGCGGCTGTTGCCGGTTCTTTTGTGAATAATCTGAGTCAAGGGATATGGGGGACTAACGGCAGCAACCCATACGCGGCTAATTGCTTGAACAGTGGTTACTTGCAGGGCGATGTGCTGGTCATCCGCCGTGTGTCAAATACCGCCTTGACATCACCGACTCCGCTCGTCAATGGAGAACTGTATTTCCGTTCAACTTTCATCAAGGGCGAAATGTTTCAGGCCGGTGCCGGTGCAATAGCAGCTACCGGCGCACCCAATAATACAGACGGCACCCCATTCGGCGAGCCGTTGGCGGATTTTCTGGTGCAGGAGTATGTGTACTACATCGGGCAGGGTGATTGTAACGGCGGCGGCACGGCAAGCATTCCCGCATTATGCCGGCTTGCTCTGGGCGGGGGTACGATGGCAAAGGAAATGGTAGTAAGCGGCATCGAGCAGATGCACATGCAGTATGGGCGCACCCCATTGAGCAGCGGTACCACACAGTTTTACCCCGCCGATCAGATTACGTCGGCAACTGATTGGGAGGATGTAAGTTCAGTGCGCATCTGGCTGCTGGCGCGCAACTCCCAAGCGGAGAGTGGTTATAGCAACACCAGTAGTTATGCGATGGGCGACATCACTTACGGACCAATGACCGACAGTTTCCGCCGACAACTGTTCACCACCGTTGTGCAACTGCGTAACTTTCACACCGAATGAGGAACGTGACATGACCAGCCATACCCAACACGGTTCCACCCTGATAATCAGCCTGATTATCCTGATCATCCTGATGCTGCTTGGTGTGACGGCGATGATGACCTCCGATACAGCTTATAAACTGGCGGGCAATCTGCAGTTTGAAAACAACGCAATAAACGCCGGCGAAGCCGTGTTAAGCGAAGAGGAAAACGCACTGAAGGCGGGAACGATCAATTACAACCACGCCGATTTTTTTGCTGCTTCGTCGGTAACCGCATCCAGCTCTGGCTTATATCCAGCCGGCTCTGCGATTGACCCGCTGAACACTGCCTGGAATAGTAGTGATTCCGCACTCGCCACCAGCGGAACCGGACGCTACATCATCGAATTGATGTCCACCAGCAATGTCATGGTCGGATCCAGCGCAACGGTGGGCGGACCTCTCAGCTACGCTTGCAACAAGGTCAACACCTACCGCATCACCGCGCGCGGCGCCAGTGCACGCGGCGCCACCAAATATGTCCAGTCCTATTTCAGCGTATTAACGACTTGTTAACCGGGAGCACATCATGAGCAAAATCTCCGCTGTTAAATTTGAACCGATGCAATGGCTGGTCATGTTGCTTCTCGCCGGCATGGCGGTCAACCTCGCGCTGGCGATTACTGCGGCTAACACCGCATTCGCACCGCAGGATCAGCCGGTTGGCTACGTGGCGCAGGATGAAGCCACCAATTTCAACCTGACCAGCGGCAACGAGCAAATTTATCGTCCGAGCTATGAACGGGAATTCTGGAGCGGCACCATTTACGCTTATCCGGTAAATGCTTTCGGGGAGATCGATTTCAACACTGAACCGTGGGGACTAAACGGGGTGGCGACGCAGCTTGCCTTGCAAAATTTTAATACCGGCCGATTCATTGCCACACGGAACGATGCCACACCATCAACAGGCGTACCGTTCCGCTATGCCAGCCTGTCGGCTACGCAACAAGCAATGTTTCCCGCCACCACGATCAACACCACCAGTTACACCGGCGATCAGATCGTCAACTTCCTGCGCGGTGAGCGCGTCAACGAAAGTCCCTCCGGCATGCGCAACCGTTCAGCAGAAGCGAACGGCGCGGGCGGCCCGACGCTGGGCGACATCATTCACTCGCGCCCCTACTATGTGGCGGATGCCACCAATCCAACGTTGTTCGTCGGCGCCAATGACGGCATGTTGCACGCGTTCAACGCGACCACCGGCGCGGAGCGCTGGGCTTATGTGCCTTCCATGCTGCTCTCCAAGATGATCAACCTTGCGAAACCCTACGGTACCGTGACCAACCCGCACGACTACTTCGTGGATGGCCGGATCAATATCGGCACGATCAGCATCAGCGGTACGCCGACTCGCATTCTGGTCGGCGGGTTGGGCGCGGGCGGCAAGGGCTTGTTCGCGCTCAAGATTGACGGCAGCGCGGGGCTTGCAGCGGGCAGCGAGAGCGATGTTGTTAACAAGGTGTTATGGGAGATTAATGGTGTTGACGGCGATTTGAACAATACTACGCCCACCGTTTCGACTGCCTACGACAATCTCGGCTTTACCTACGGCGTGCCGCTGATAATCAAAGTTAATGCCGGCGGCGTGGACGCCGTCGTTGTCGGCAACGGCTATAACAACAACGCGTTGGGTGACTATCAGGCCTACCTATATGTGATTGAAGCCGCAACCGGGCAATTGATTGCTTCGATACCGGCCGGTGCTGGCGGTACCTCGGCCAGTCCGAATGGCCTGTTCAACCCGGCCGCCATTGATACCAATGGCGACGGAAAAGTAGACCGGGTGTATGCGGGCGACTTGAAAGGCACGCTGTGGAAGTTTGATCTTTCCAGCACCGTGGCAACAAGCTGGGCGGCCAGCGCGCTGCTTGTGACCTCCCCGGCACAACCCATTACTTCAACGCCCGGCGTTGCGCTACATCCAAACGGCGGCTATATGGTGGCCTTCGGCACCGGTTCCATGCTGGATACGGCGGATACCACGGCCAATACCGTGCATTACGTTTACGGTGTCTGGGATGGCGCTCCGGTTGCCAACGTCAGCATGATGACGACCGCAACCCTCGCAGAACGCAACTACGTCTATAACGGGGTCACCACCCGCGTGCGCCGCAGCGGGAACATCACCACGCCGAACTGGAATAGCGGCGGGCACAAGGGCTGGCGGGTTGCCTTGCCCGCTGGAGAAAAAATAGTCGGCGATGGCAGCTTCATCGAGAGCGGACGCTTCTATTTCGGCAGCCATAATCCGACAGTTTCTGTGCTGACCGGGGCAACCACCGTGGTCTCGTCCACGGTGACGGCTGGCGGGTCGGGCTACACCTCGGCCAGCGTCAGTTTCTCTGGTGGTGGCGGCAGCGGCGCGAGCGCAACGGCCACGGTCAGTGCCGGCGTAGTCACGGCCATCCGCATCACGTCATCCGGCAGCGGCTATACCTCGGCGCCCACTGTAACGGTCACCGGGAATGGCACTGGAGCGACGGCGACCGCCGCGTTGAGCACCGGCACCACGGTCAAGGGCGAGAACTGGCTGATGGAGTTGGATTACCTGTCGGGCGGCAGCAAGGACAGCCCGTTCCTCGATCTGGACGGGAATCAGTTGCTGAACGATAGCGACCGCATCAAATACATCACGGGAGATGCCGCGATTCCTCCGGCCTGTAATTTAAGCGACCCTGTCATCGCGGTCAGTGCCACCTGCGCCATCCTCGGCACGGATGGCATCCCGGTCGGCAAGTTCCTTACCAACGGCGTGCTGTCGCAGCCGATCCTGGTGCAGTTGCAGACCCTGAACACCACCTTCTTCAATCAGAATTCGGACGTGGTGTTCCCGGTAACCGAAGTGACCTACGGGGTGACGGGCGGCCACTTCGACGTGGATATTTTTTACAACGGCACCGGTAACCTCTGCACCACCACCACCGGCGTCAATGTCCCGGCTGCCAAAGCTGTGGCCACCATTACCGTGGGTACGAGCGGGCAGACCGCCAACCTGCCCGCCACGCTGGGTGGCATCACGGTGGATGGCGTCACCGTCATACCCGCGCTGACCATCGCCGACATCACCGATGGCACGGCCACCACCGCCAACGCCACCACGATCAAGAACAAGGTAACGGGTGGCTACACCGCCACTGTGTCGGGCAATGTCATCACCGTCAGTGCGCCCGCAACCGGGTTCGGCTACAACGGCAAAACCTTGGCCATCCTGGATGGCACCTCCCAAGCGGGGTCGCCCGGCACACCCGGTTCACCGGCCATGCCCGCGACCTATCCGACCGCTCTGATCACCTTCAGCGGCGGCAGAACCGCCGACACTAACCCCGGTAGTGTGCTTGCCGCCGATCTGGCCGGACCGGCCAGCGTAACAGTCGGCTCTATTGTCGCCAAGTCAACTGCGATCACGATAGGCAAGGACAAGCGCGAGCGCGAATCCGCGCTTGCCATCGCCAATGCCATCGGCACCGGGGGCACTATCAAGGCCTATAGGGCTACCGATGCCGGCAGCAACATCACGCCGATTTGCGCAGCACAGACCAGCAATAAAGTGGTCTGCCTGGTTGACACCTCGACATATACCAACGGCAGTACCGTGTCTCTCGGTACTATCTCACTCCCGGGCAGCCAGACTTATACAGTGACGGCGACCGCCGGCGGTACGCCAGGCAGCCCGGCGGTTCCTGCGACACCTGCCACCGGCTGGAGCAATTTCAAGCCCGCGTTGACGGTGACGACCTTCAGCGGCGGAGCGGATGCGCTGACCAACGTGACGACCACCTCCAGTTGCAAAGCAGGGAACGGCGCTACGGGCGCGCACACCCACCAGTACGATGATAAATACGACCGCACCGGCGTGGACATGCTCAACCCGAGCGATACCAATAAAAAGCTGTCCAAGGCGATTACCTCCACCGCGACCAAGTACAAGGTGCTGGTGCAAAACCAGTATCTCAACCCGGCGGTGAAGCTCCACATCGGCGATGCGACCTACGCTCCCAGCGTGGATCATGGTTATGTATCAGTCAAGGATTTTGAGACCTCCGCAACGCTGGATGTGACGGCGCTACCCACCTATAACGGCACCTCCAATTCCACCGGCACGACCGGCGCCGGATTCGTACCGATCGGCAGCCTGGTGTTCAACATGCCGACCGATGCGTTGAGCGCCAAGGACTGGTGGGGCAACGGCGACGTGCGTGTCGGGCTGCATCCGATCAACCCGGGCTGTGGCGGTCGCGATGGCGCTACGACGGATGGCAATATGTATCAACCGGTGATTCCGCCCGCGAATGGCGTGGACGGGCCCGGGATCAATGGCTGGTCGGCCTCCACAGTTTCCCTCAATTCAACGGGAGCGCGGCATGGCGGGGCGTTGACGGTCCAGATCATCAAGGACACCACGCCGCAAAGCGCCATCGAACAGAACGTGGCGGGCCGGCCGGAATACGGCTGGCGCGTCAAGAGCGGGGATCATGCCGCCTACGTGCTGGTGGAATACACCACCTATTGGCATCATCCGGATAACGGCTGTTACGGCGCTGCTGGCTGGACCAAGGCACCCGGGCCGGATAATGGAGCCAGCACCGGCACGGCACCGGCGGCGGGGTCCACCGACCCCAAGCTGGGTGACTTGAGCGGCAGCGGCGGCGGCTCGGTGACCAGCGTGACCCGAACCGTCGTGGGCAACGTGACCACCACCACGATTACCTACAGCACGGGCAAAACAGCGACCATCACCCGCACCGCCAACACGGATGGCACAATTACGATCGTGACCCGCGATGCGGATTGCGTGACGGCGGGCGTCGGCTGTACCGGGGTTACCGAAATTATCCAGCCCCCTACTGGAAATATTTTAACGGGTGGCGACGAGCGCGGCACACGGGCGCGTACCGGTCGCGTATCTTGGCACGAGTTGATCAGGGAATAATTATTGGGAGTGGAAAGCAGAGAGTAACTTTCCCACTCCCCACACACCCTTAACCTTAAGGAGCAAATAATGAAATTTCATCGTATTAACGGATTCAGCTTGATCGAGTTGATGATCGCAGTGGTTATCGTGGGCATCCTCGCCGCGGTTGCAATGCCGAGCTACAACAACTATGTGATACGCGGCTCGCGCGCCGCCGCGCAGACTGAACTGCTGGAGCTGGCCAGCCTGCAGGAAAAGATTTATCTCAATTCCAGCGCTTACACTGCCAGCGCGACCACCGGCTATAACGGCACTTCTGCTGGCGGACTCGGCAAAACCAGTGGACTGACGACGGATGGCAAATACACTTTCGCCGCCGTTGCCCCCGGTCAAACCTATACCATTACCGCCACACCTGTTGCGGGAGGAAAGCAGGCGGGCGACGGATGCCTCACCATTCAGGAGAACGGCCTGCGGCAGTGGCATACAAATAATGATGCCTGCAATTCAGCATCACCGACGGCCTGGTAAATAGCCAGGGTGCCAAACAAAAGCGGCCTTTTGGCCGCTTTTGTTTTTCTGCGATCCCGCTGAACAGGCAAGTGCCACTCAGCCCAGCTGCTGCCCGTGTTCGCGCGTGGCGTGAAACTGCACCTTCGGCCAGCGCTCCATCGCCAGGCGCAGGTTCACGCCGGTGTCGGCGAGGTAGGCATAGTTGCCGTCCACGTCCTTGGCCAGGCGCCCTTGGTTGGCTTTGACGAATTCGTTGAGATGCGCGGCATCGGGGCAGGTCACCCAGCGCGCGGTGTGGTGTCGAGCAGCAGACCCTTGCACACGCCAAAACTGCGGTAGATGTTGCGCAGATAAACTCTTGAATTTGAATATACCATCCTGTATTCTTGCGAAACGCTAAACGATACAGAAGGAGTAAGCATGCACGCTGCGACCCTCACCGAGAAATTTCAGATCGGCATCCCCAAGGCATTTCGCGATGACTTGGGGCTCAGAGCCGGACAGCAATTCGTTTTTGTTGCCAAGGGCGATACCATCGTCATGATTCCTCGGCGCAACATCAGCGAAGTACGTGGCATGTTCAAGGGAGCCAACACCGACAATGTGCGTGACCGTGCGGAGCGGATTTGATGCACTTAGTTGACACCTGCGGCTGGATAGAATGGCTGACCGATGGAGCACTGGCAGAAAACTTCGCGCCTTTTTTGACTGACAGCGCCAACCTGATCGTTCCAACACTGGTGCAGTTTGAGCTCTACAAATGGTGTCTGCGCGAAAAAGACGAAGCCGCTGCGCTGGATGTTATCGGCCTCACCGAAGCAGGATTGGTGCGGCCTCTTGACACCCGTATTGCGTTATCTGCGGCAGATATTTCTGTGCGATACAAACTTGCCATGGCAGATGCCGTGGTCTATGTCAGTGCGCTTGCCACTGGCGGTCAATTACTGACATCCGATGCACATTTCGAAGGGTTGCCGAATGTGCGCTACTGGCAAAAAAACACCTGCTGAGCGACCCTCAGCCCAGCTGCTGTCCATGTTCGCGCGTGGCGTGAAACTGCACCTTCGGCCAGCGTTCCATCGCCAGGCGCAGGTTCACGCCGGTGTCGGCGAGGTAGGCGTAGTTTCCGTCCACGTCCTTGGCCAGCCGTCCCTGGTTGGCCTTCACAAACTCATTCAGGTGCGCGGCATCGGGGCAGGTCACCCAGCGCGCGGTGTGGATGCCGGCGCGCTCGAACACCGCATCCACGCCGTATTCTGATTTCAGGCGATGCTCTACCACTTCGAACTGCAGCTGCCCGACCGCGCCGATCAGCGGCGTTGTATCGACTAGCGGCTCGAACACCTGCACCGCGCCTTCCTCGCCCAACTGGCGCAGGCCCTTCTGCAACTGCTTGGCCTTCATCGGGTCGCGCAGGCGCGCGCGGCTGAACAGTTCCGGCGCGAAGTAGGGGATGCCCTTGAAGGTGAGCGCTTCGCCCTCGGTGAGCACATCGCCGATCTGCAACTGGCCGTGATTGTGGATGCCGATGATGTCGCCCGCATAAGCCTCGTCCATGCGCGTGCGCTCGTTGGCCATGAAGATCACCGCGTTGGCCAGTTTCATTTCCTTGCCGGTGCGGCGCTGCTTGACCTTCATGCCCGAGGTGTAACGGCCGGAGCACACGCGCAGGAAGGCGATGCGNTCNCGGTGNTTCGGGTCCATGTTGGCCTGGATCTTGAACACGAAACCGGTNAAGGCGGNCTCGGTGGGTTGCACCATGCGCACATCGGTGGCGCGCGGCAGCGGCGAGGGAGCCCAGTCCACCAAGGCGCGCAGTATTTCACGCACGCCGAAGTTATTCACGCCGGAGCCGAAGAATACCGGCGATTGCTGGCCCCGCAGAAACTCTTGCAGGTCGAACGACGCGCCAGCGCCCATGACCAACTCGGTCTCGTCGCGCATAGTCTGCATTTCGCTCGGGCATTGTGCCGCGAGCCGGTCGATCTGCGCGCCTTTTAACACCTCCACTTCCTGATTGGCCTTCGCCTCACCCGGCAAGAAGCGCAACACTTCGTCGTTCAGCAAGTGGTACACGCCCTGGAAGCGTTTGCCCATGCCGATCGGCCAAGTCACCGGCGCGCATTTGATCTTCAGCACCGATTCGATCTCATCCAGCACTTCCAGCGGGTCGCGCACCTCGCGGTCCATCTTGTTGATNAAGGTGATGATCGGCGTGTTGCGCANNCGGCATACTTCGAGCAGTTTNATGGTCTGCTCTTCCACGCCCTTGGCCGCGTCCACCACCATGACCGCCGCATCCACGGCGGTCAGTACGCGATAAGTGTCTTCGGAAAAATCCTGGTGGCCGGGGGTATCGAGCAGGTTGATCACGCAATCGTCGTAGGTGAACTGCATCACCGAGCTGGCCACCGAGATGCCGCGCTGCTTCTCGATCTCCAGCCAGTCTGAGGTCGCATGGCGGCCGCTCTTGCGCGCCTTTACCGTGCCTGCCATCTGGATCGCGCCGCCGAACAGCAGCAGCTTTTCGGTGAGCGTGGTCTTGCCCGCATCGGGGTGCGAGATGATCGCGAAGGTGCGGCGGCGCTTGAC
>C687J26845_10001346_pt1 | contig 15236 bp, 13 predicted proteins | sample RifCSPlowO2_12_FD_26845 | JGI IMG/M metagenome (IMG submission 26845)
GCCACCGCACCGCTGCTGGGCGGCACCTTGCAGGCGGTCTACCACGACTTCTCCGCCGAGCAAGGTGGCGATAACTATGGCGAAGAGTTCGACCTCTCCTATGGCCACCCGATCCCTGGCGTTAAAGGCCTGGTGGCCCTGGCCAAGTATGCCGATTACGACTCGGCCGACAGCGCCGTGACCGTCGACACCGAGAAGTTCTGGCTGCAACTGCAATACACCTACCTCTAGCCGTAACGGCCACCGCGCTGCCTGCTAGCCACAGCTAAACAGACAGCGCGTCAGTTATACGCCCAGGCAAACACGCCGCTGCACAGCCAGTAGCGTGCTTGCCTGCGCGCGCCTCTACAGGAGCACCGCCATGCGACTCGCATTACTACCCAGCGCCCTCTTAGTGTTAAGCACACTGCTGTGCCTGCCCTGTTACGCCACCCTCAGCGACGCGCAGGCCATCAATATCTCAGGCATGCAGCGCATGCTGAGCATGCGCATCGCCAAGAACTACCTGATGCTCGGCAGCCAAATACGCCCGGACGTTGCCAACCAGCAACTCGACCAGAGCCTGGCGCTGTTTGAGGACAATCAGCAAGCACTCAGCAGCTATGCACCCAGCGCAGAAATCAAAACCGCCTTAGCCCGCGACGCCGAGTTATGGCAAGACTACCGCCGCCTGGCCCTGAGCCCACCCAGCCAGACCCAGGCCCGCGCACTCTTGCGGCAAGCTGAGCTGCTGCTGGCCCAATGCGAACAGACGGTCAGCCTGATCGAAAGCCACAGCGGCCAAACCGGCAACCAACTGATCAACCGCAGCGGCCGGCAACGCATGCTCAGCCAACGCATTGCCATGCTCTATATCGCCTTAAGCTGGCGCCTGCCGGAGGCTGAGCTGCGCGACAACTTTGAACTCAGCGTTACCGAGTTCGACCAGGCACTGAGCGCGCTGCAACAGGCTCCGCAAAACAGCCCAGAAATTACCGCGCTGCTAAGCAAAGCCCAGGCGCAGTGGCAGTTCTCCCGCAGTGGCTTTCAACTGTCGGATAAAGACCGTTTTGTGCCCACGCTCATCAGCACCACCAGCGAGACCTTGCTGCAGCAGATGCAGACCCTGACCCAGGCCTACACCGAGTTACTGGCAGCCCAGCAATAACCTGCGCGCCACTGCCCCATAAGAGGTAGTGCGACGGGGTAATAGTCGCGCAGCGCTGCGTCACTCATTATGCTGACGAGCCAGTTACGCCATGCAGTCGCCGCCTCTGCGCCCGCGCCCGCGTTACTGACGCCGCCTACCCAGCGCCGCCTCGCTGATAGCCTGCCGCAGGCACTGGGCGCATCTGGCAATCACGCCCCGCGCGGCTCGCCGCCAACGCCCACCCCGGCGACTGAGCCTGGCAATCCAGCGCGGCACAGACTGCGTGAAACTCTTTCTACCTTGGGTAAGGATATTCGCCATGCAAGTTCTCGATCGGCGCAAAGCATTACAAATCCCACCGGTGTGGCGCCTGGGCTTTCGGCCCTTCTTCTTGGCCGGCAGCCTGTTTGCGCTGCTGGCCATCGGTCTGTGGATCAGCGCCCTCAACGGCATCCAGGGCGACTGGCAACCGGCCGGAGGCTGGCTGGCCTGGCATCGCCATGAACTGCTGTTTGGCTTTGGCGTGGCGATCATCGCCGGCTTTTTGCTCACCGCCGTGCAGAACTGGACCGGCCAACCGGGCTTAAGCGGCAAGCCGCTGATGGCCTTGGCGGGCCTCTGGCTGGCGGCGCGGATTGGCTGGCTGGCCAACTTGCCCCTCGCGTTATTGCTGCCCTTGGAGGCGGCGTTTCTGTTTGCCCTTGCCGCCTTAATGGCCCAGCAACTGTGGCGCGCCCGCCAGCAGAGCAACTACCCAATAGTGGCGGTGTTGCTGCTGCTGGCCGTCGCCAATTGTTTGCTGCTGTACGGCCTGGCCACGACCAATGACGACCTGCAACGTCAAGCCGCCTACGCCGCCCTGTGGCTGGTGGCGACCTTGATGGGCTTGATCGGCGGACGGGTGATTCCGTTTTTCACCCAGCGCGGACTGCGGCGGATCGAGGGCGTCAAAGCCTGGGTCTGGCTGGATAAAAGCCTGCTGGCCTGCGGGCTGTTGCTGGCGGCGTTGTTCGCCAGCGGCCTAGCGCTGCAACCCACCCCCTGGCTGGCCCTGCCCTTCGCCGCCTTCGGCCTAGGCCATCTGTTGCGCCTGGTGCGCTGGCATGACCGCGGCATTTGGGGCGTGGATTTACTCTGGTCGTTGCACCTGGCATTTGCCTGGATGCTGCTCTCGGCTCTGGGCCTGGCGCTCTGGCATCTGGGCGTATTGGCTAACTCCAGTCAGGCACTGCACGCCCTGGCGATCGGCGGCATGAGCGGCTTGATCTTGGCCATGATCGCCCGCGTCAGCCTCGGCCACACTGGCCGCGACCTGAAAACCCCGAAGGCCATGCCCTGGGCCTTCGCCCTGCTGAATGCTGGAGCCGCGGCGCGGGTGTTTCTCGTTGGTGTCTGGCCACACGCGGCACTGTGGCTCGCGGCCGCGTGCTGGGTCAGCGCCTTTGGCCTGTACCTTTACTACTACGCCCCACTGCTGATGCAAGCGCGCCCGGATGGGCATCCGGGTTAAGCAGGTTAAACCGAGGACGGGCAACGCGTAGGGCGGGCAACGCGCAGCTTGCCCACCGCCGCTCAAGCACCGCCGCATCAGTCAAAATTAACCTACATCTGCGGTAAAGCCGGTGGGAAATGCTGCGCAGTTTCCCACCCTACCCCCACGCAAATTCAGCTGGCAGTGCGCAGCTTCTGCTCTTGCCCGAGCCGCTGCAGGACAGTCCAGAACCACTGAGGCAAATCGTCGGGATCGAGGCTGTCGAGCAGGTTCTTGATCGCCAAGCCCAGCTCGGTATCGCCCTCGATCACCAGGCGGCGGCGAAAGAACAAGGTGTCCGGGTCTTCCTGGCGGCTGGCCAGCAGTAAAAAATCGGCCCAGTTACCGCTGATGCTGACCTGCGCCGCCGCCCGTGCCGCCACCTGCAAGCCGGCGTTGTTGCGGGTCAGGTACCAGTCCAGTTGCAAATCGCGCACCTGTAAACGCAACCAGCGATCACGCAGAATATCGAAGGCGCCATCGGCCAAGGGCGCGGCAAACAGGCGATTGAGGCTCTGCTGCAACGCCAAACGTTGCAGCACGAAGGGCACATGCCGAGTGAGCGGCAAGCAGCGGCTGGCGCCACGCAGGAGTAAACCGGCAGGACTCAACATACGCCCAACTCCTCGGACCGCAACATGCCCGGCCGGCCATGCCAGTAGCCGTTACAGCCCTCCACCGCCAGCGGCGGCAAAGCCCCTTGGCGCACGGCATCGAAAGCCGCAATCACCTCGGGCATGCCTTGCGCCCGCGGGCTCAGGCGCAGCAGGTCGACGCCACTGGCCTGCAACGAAGGGTAATCGGCCAGCAGGTTATGCACGCTGGCGGACATGGTTTGGATGCCATTCAAGGTAAACAAGGGCGCGCCTTCCTGGCTCAGCACGGCCATGCCTTCGGGGTAGTTTTGGCAGCAAATTTCGCAGTCATCTTTGGGTTTATTCAGCGCCCGCGCGGTAAAGCAGCGGGCCGAATAGGCCAGGGGCAAATGCCCATAGGCAAACACCTCGATCTGCGGCAACGGCGGCACATCGGCCAGTTCCAGGTACTGCGCCCGCGCTTGGCGGATCAACTCGGCCGAACACTCCACCGGCGGCACCCAGCGTTGCAGGCCGCAGGCGGTCAGTTCCGCCAGGGCATGGCCGTTGTAGATATTCAGTGCCGCGCCGCCGACAAAGCCGACGCCCTTGGCAGCCAAAAACTGCACGGCGCCCAGGTCATTGGCTTCCACCCGCAGCTCGCCGTTGTCACACAGACGGCGCAGGCTCGACAGCTCCGAGGCGGCCTCCAGCAAGGTCAGGCCGCTGAGCACGATCTCGGCCTTGCAGGCCTCGCGCAGGTCGCGGGCCAGCCCCAGCCAGTCGTCCAGCGACAAGGCCCGGCGCTTGCTGCACACCGTTTCGCCCAGATAGATAACGTCCAGCGGCTGGCTGGCCATCTCGGCGTAAAAATCCAATAACTGTGGCCGTTCCCAAGCAAAGAGCACCGGCCCTAGGGTTAATTGCATGACCCGCTCCTACTACTGAAGGCTAATTAACAAAGTCGACTTGCGCCGGGTGGTGGCCCGCTCCTACAGTTTGGCAAGGCGCTATTGCCAGGCGCGGTGGTAGGCGCCTAGGGTGGTCTGGCTGCCTTCGGAGACGGCGGCCAAGGCGCTGCACCAGTCCGGCGCCACGCTAAAGTTTTGCGGCGCCTTGGCATAGGCATCCAGCGCCGCCCGCCAGACCCGCGTGACCTGCTCGACGTAGGCCGGGCTGCGCTGGCGACCTTCGATTTTCACCGCTGCCACGCCCATGCTAACCAGCTCGGGGATCAACTCGATGGTGTTCAAACTGGTGGGTTCCTCCAAGGCGTGAAAGCGCTGGCCATCGACCATAAAGCGGCCCTTGCACAGGGTCGGATAACCGGCCGGTTCGCCCGCCGCATAACGGTCGATCAGCACGCCATTGAGGCGCGAACTCAAGCCCTGGGCATCTTCACTCCAGCGCACCGCACTGGCCGGTGAGCAGACGCCACAGAGATTCGGCGACTCACCGGTGAGGTACGACGACAGGTGGCAGCGACCCTCGGCCATGATGCACAGGCTGCCAAAGGCGAACACCTCGATCGGCACCGGGCTTTTGCTCGCCAGTTGCTTGACCTGGGCCAACGACAGCACCCGCGGCAGCACCGCGCGGCGAATGCCGTAGCGCTCATGGTAAAAACTCAAGGCCCCTACATTGGTCGCCGAGCCCTGCACCGAGAGGTGCAGATTCAGCTGCGGATGGCGCCGGCTGGCGTAAGCCAGCACGCCAGGGTCGGCGGCGATCAAGGCGTCCACCCCCAGCTCGGCGGCGTGATCGACCGCCCGTTGCCAGCGCGCCCAACCGTCGGCGCGGGCATAGGTATTGACCGCGATATACAGCTGCCGGCCCTGCTGACGAATCAGCTCCAGACCGCTTTGCAGCTGTTTTTCATCCAGGTTAAGCCCGGCAAAATGCCGGGCATTGGTGTCATCGCGAAAGCCCACATAGACCGCATCGGCGCCTTGGCGCACGGCCGCTTTCAACGCGGGCAGACTGCCCGCCGGACAAACCAATTGCATGTTGAACTCCTAATGGCGGGTGGCGGCAATGCCGCGCCGAGCCTGAACCTATCTGCCGGCACTCTAGGCTTGGGCCTGGCCGGCAACCTTGACCAAGATCAACGCGGCTCAAGCCCGAGCTGCGACCGTTGGGCGCAGCGCCAGGCTCAGCACCCGCTGGGTACCGCGCAGTGTGCTTAGAGCAACAGCTCGGCAAAACTCAGGTAGCTCACGGCCTCGCCGGCCTGCAGGGTCTGGCCGATCTCGATCACCGCCAGGCCATCGCTCCAGCAGGCCGAACTGAGCATCGCCGAGCCTTGCTGCGGGTGCAGTTGCACGCTTAATTGCCCGGTGCCATCGGCCACCAGCCGGGCGCGCAGGTATTGCCGGCGCGGCCGTGGGGTGAGCCAGCTAAAGCCTGCGCTCAGCTGCAAGGGCTGGGGCATGACCACGCTGCGGCCCTGGGCGCGCAACAAGAACGGTCGAGCCACAATTAGCGCGGTAATCAAGGCCGCCGCCGGATTGCCCGGCAAGCCCAGCCAAGGTTTGCCGCCCACCTCGCCAAAAGCTAGGGGCTTGCCCGGCTGGATCGCCAAGCGCCACAGGTGCAATTGACCGAGTTCGCGAATCGCCTGCTTGAGGTGATCCTCTTCACCGACCGAGACGCCACCCGAGGTCAGCAACATGTCCCACTCGGAAGCCGCCAAACTCAGGGCATCGCGACTGGCGGACAGGTCATCGGCCATCACCTCGTAGTCGTGCACCTCCATGCCGAGGCTGCGCAGCACCGCCCCCAGGCTGAAGCGGTTGGCGTTGTAGATTTGCCCGGCCTCCAGCGTTTGCCCCGGCTCGCGCAGCTCGTCACCGCTGCTCAGCAAACCGACCCGCAGACGCCGATAGACCGACACCTGGGCCAGGCCGATGCTGGCCAGTAAACCGATCTCTTGCGGGCGCAGGCGTTGCCCAGCCGAAAGCAGCAAGGCGCCGCGACGCAGCTCTTCCCCTTGCTGGCGCACGTGGGTACCGGCCTTTACCGCCGGCAGCCACACACCGTTGCCCTCGGCGCGACAATCTTCCTGGGCGACCACACTGTCGGCCCCCGGCGGCAAGGGCGCGCCGGTAAAGATGCGCACGGCATGGCCGGCCAGCAGACGGGTTTGCCCGCTGTCGCCGGCGGCAATTCGCCCGGCCAGCGGCAAGTAGCCACCTTCCAGCGGCAGATCCGCCGCGCGCAAGGCGTAGCCATCCATGGCGCTGTTGTCCCAGGCCGGCACATCGCTCGGCGCCAGTACCTCTTGGGCCAATACCCGGCCGAGAGCCGCCGCCAGTGGCACCAATTCAATCTTGGGCGGGGCCGGCGCGCGGCTGAGCAAATGTTCGATCACCTGATCGACCGGGAGCAAGTCGTGTCCGTCACAACCGCAGCCGCTCATGAACGTGACCCGCAGGCAGCCAGCGGACGCTCAGGCAAGGCCTTCAGGTGCGGGACGAAATTGCACGGCCGGGTACGGCTATCCAGTTGCTCGCCGAGGATCTTTTGCCAGCCGGTGCGACAGGCATTCGGCGAGCCCGGCAAACAGCAAATCAGGGTGCTGTTGGCAAAGCCGGCCAGCGCCCGCGATTGCAAACTGGAGGTGCCGATTTCCAACACCGAGACCTGGCGGAACAGCTCACCAAAACCCTCGACATGCTTATCCAGCAAGGGCACCACCGCTTGCGGGGTGTTGTCGCGGGCGGTGAAGCCGGTGCCGCCGGTGATCAGCACCACCTGCACCAGGGGATCGATGATCCACTGCGAAAGCTGGGCGCGAATTCGGTAAATATCGTCGATGACGATGGCCCGCGCCGCCAGTGCATGACCGGCCTCTTCCAAGTGGCTGATCAGCGTTTGGCCGGAGCTGTCGGTGTCCAGATTGCGGGTATCGCTGACCGTGAGCACGGCAATGCGTAACGCCTGAAAGCTCGTCTGGGCAAGGTGAGACATGGGCGAATCCTCAGCTAGAAAATTCTCCACAGCCTGCACGCAAGAGCCAGCCCGCACCTATTCCCCGATAGAGGTAGCCGACGAGCTACTAAGGTTTAATCACTTTTTCAGGCTGCCCACAAGTCGCCCGCGCAAGCCAGACAAGGATCGTCGCTTAGAGGGCGGACGGGCAGAGGTAGGTCGGACTCAGGAGCGCAGCGAATAGTCCGACAGTGCGCAGATAGCTTTAGTAAAACGACACCGCATGACCGGCGCGATCGAAGGCCAGGAAGTTGCTGACGCTGCCGCTTTCGATGGCGCCCACCATCATCTTCAACGGCTGTTCGGCCTCATCACCGCTCGGGGCAATGCCGCCGCGCCCAGACAAACCGGCGGCAAACACCAAGTCCCAGGCGATGCCGGTGCGCTGCGACTCGGCCAGCAAGGCAGCGAAATCGGCCAGCTCGCTCGGCAATTTGTCCACGCACAACACCGGGCGCAGCGAACCACCCTGCTGCTCGGCATGCCGCTGCACTTCGGCCTCGGTAGCGTCGGCGGGTAATTCGGCGGCCACAAACACCATCAATAAACGCTGCGGCTCGGCTTGGCCGGCGGCAGCCGTCAGCAGGTCGGCAAACTCGGTAATATTCATCGCGGCGCCTCATAAAATTGAGCAAAGTCATTGCATGCACTCTAACGCCGACAGCGAACTTGACCATATCTCTTAAGGCATAGGCTGACGCGCACTCGCCTGCAGGCTAGCCTCAGTTTAGCGGCGTAGACTCGGCACCTCTGCAATTTCAGTAGCTAGCATTGAGGCAATCCATGGCCCACAGCCACAGCCACGACCCGCATCAGCACGCGCCGCAGCGCTTCGATCGCGCCTTTGCGCTGGGTATCGGGCTCAATCTGACCTATGTGTTGATCGAGGCGTTTTACGGCTGGCAGGTCAACTCCCTGGCGCTGCTGGCCGATGCCGGCCACAACCTCGGTGACGTCGGCGGCCTGGTGCTGGCCTGGGCCGCCATCGCCGCCGCACGGCTGCGCAGCAATGATCGCCACACCTACGGCTGGCGCCGCGCCTCAATACTGGCCAGTTTCGCCAATGCACTGTTGTTATTGGTGGCCATGGGCTCGCTGGGTTGGGAGTCGCTGCAGCGGCTGCAACAACCCGAGCCCATCGCCGGTGTCACTGTGATGCTGGTGGCCGGCATTGGTGTGCTGGTTAACGCCATCACCGCCTGGCTGTTCGTCTCCGGCAGCCGCCATGACCTCAATCTGCGCGGGGCGTTTTTGCACATGGCCGCCGATGCCCTGGTGTCGATTGGCGTGGTGCTGGCCGGCGCGCTCTACCTGTGGCAAGGCTGGCTGTGGCTTGATCCAGTGGTGAGCCTGATTATTGCGGCAGTGATAGTGATTGGCACCTGGTCGCTGTTTCGCCAATCACTGCATTTGCTGTTTGACGGGGTGCCCGAGCAGATTGACCTCGCCGCAGTGCGCCAGTACTTGCAGGATTTACCGGGGGTTAAGGATGTGCACGACCTGCATGTCTGGGCCATGAGCACCAATGAGGTGGCGCTCACCGCGCACATCCTGATCGAGCCCCTGCCTACCGATGATCGCTGGCTGCATGAGGTGACGCAGGAGTTGCGCGAGCACTTCGTCATCGCCCACTGCACCTTGCAACTGGAGGCTGAGCGCGGCTGCCAACTCAGTTGCGCCACCCCACCAACGCCGCCGAAATGACCGCCGTTTTTTAGCGCGGCATAAGAGTCGATAACAGATACCGAGAGGGGAAATTACTGCGCTTTAAACTTGGCTTGCCGCGAATGAATCCAGTCGACAATTTCCCCTTCAGGGGCATAACCACTGACGGTTTCACGCAGCAGTTGGCGCACCCGCACATAATCATCCTGCTCAACCGCCACCATTAACTGCTCAAGCGCCAACTTGAACGCCTCCCACGGCAGGTGGTCTTCGTTGGCCCGCATAATCATTGGATGGTCGGTTGGGGTCACGTCATCACCGATCAATAACTCTTCATAGAGTTTTTCACCGGGGCGCAAACCGGTGAACTCGACGGCGATATCACCATTGGGATTGCGCTCGGAGCGCAGGGTTAAGCCCGAAAGTAAGATCATCTTCTCGGCAAGCTCAGCAATTTTTACCGGTTGGCCCATATCCAACACAAAGACATCCCCGCCCTGCCCCATGGCGCCAGCCTGGATCACCAACTGCGCTGCCTCCGGAATGGTCATGAAATAACGGGTGATGTTCGGGTGGGTCACAGTCACGGGACCGCCATGACTGATTTGCTCACGAAACAGTGGAATCACCGAGCCAGACGAACCCAGCACATTGCCAAAACGCACCATGGTAAAACGGGTTTTATTCAGATGAGCAACCGCCGATTTATCCCCCAGAAACACCGGCGCCGCCTCGGCACTCAAGGCCTGCAAGGTCATCTCAGCCAAGCGCTTGGTGCTGCCCATGACATTGGTCGGCCTTACCGCCTTGTCGGTCGAAATCAGCACAAAGTGCTCAACCCCGGCGCGAATCGCCGCCTGCGCGGTGTACAAGGACCCCAACACATTATTCAGCACGCCTTCGGCAATATTGTGCTCGACCATTGGCACATGCTTGTAAGCGGCAGCGTGGTAAACCGTATTGACCCCCCAGGTTTGCATCACATCAAACAAACGCTCGCTGTTGCGGATCGAGCCCAAAATCGGCACCAAACGCAGCGGCAACGACTCACGCTGCACCCGGCGCTCAAGCTCGGCATGGATGCTGTAAAGGTTGAATTCACTGTGCTCGAACAACAGCAAAGTGGTCGGTCCCGTGGCCACAATCTGCCGACACAGCTCAGAACCAATCGAGCCACCCGCACCGGTAACCATCACCACCTGACCACGGATACAGCGCTCAAACAGCAGCTTTTGCGGTGGTACCGCATCACGGCCGAGCAGGTCGGCAATGTCGACCTCTTGCACATCCTCCACCTTGACCCGGCCACTGGCCAAATCCATAAAGCCCGGAACACTGCGCACATGCAGGGGGAATTGCTCAAGCAAGCCCAGTATTTCGCGGCGACGCCCACGGGTTGCCGAGGGGATCGCCAGTAAAATTTCGTCAGCCGCTGCTTCGTTGATCATCTGTTGAATATGCTTTGAGGTATAAACCCGCAACCCCGCAATAACCCGATTGGAAATCGTTGGATCATCATCAATAAATGCCACCGGACGCATACCGCGCCCCAGCCGAAGTGCTGCCACCAGCTGGTTTCCCGCGGCCCCAGCACCGTAAATCGCCACCTTGGGTAAGCAGTTATCAAGAACTTTAAAGTTGGAGGGTTGCCCAGGTAAGAACCAGCCGCCCATAAAGTACTGCCGCATCAGCAGGCGCAAACCACCGACCAACATCAAACTCAACCACCAATAATTGAACACCATTGAACGTGGGATAAGTTTAGGCGCGCCCTGATGCCAGTACACAACGAGCGCCAATATTAATGCCGAAAGCGAAACAGCCTTGCCTATGGCCAGTAAAGCGTCATTACCCAAATAACGCATCACCGCCCGGTACATACCGAAGCGAATAAATAAAGGAATGGCAATCAACGGCGCGACAGTAAAAAGCCAAGCATGGCCAGTAAAAGGCTCGATATCTTTCGAATCACCTAAGCGAACAACAAAAGCGAACCACAACGCCGCCCAGACCAGCACAATATCCATGACTACCTGGATGAGGCGCTTGTAACGACGCGGCAGCATGACCAAACGACTACGTAATTTCTCGGCAAATCTTAACACACCAACTCCTCACTCCAATGAAACTTCCAAGCCGAATGAAATAAAACTCCAACCAACAAGCCAGCAAAAAAATACAACACTACGCATCCAGCGACGCTTTAAATGCCTTATTAGCCAAGCAAAACATCAATATCATATCCAGAAATACCCGTGACACCCAAGCCACTGCCGCACCCAACAAACCGTAATAAATCACGAACAGAAACAACATTGGCACATATATAAACAACTCAAATATGTGAACCTTGGCCGTCGCCTTTACATGTCCTGCCGCCTGCGCGGCTGCATAAGGTAATTGCGCCATGCTGTTGAAAAATATACCCACGGACAAAATCACCGTCAAATACCAAGAGTTCTCGGCAAATTCACGGCCCAGCCATAACTGCAGCCCAAAAAATGCGCCGAGCGCGGCAGTGCTACACAGCGCGAACATCACTGCGGCAATAATCCACAACGCACGATCAAATAACCGCTTAGCCGCCAGACGCTCGTTAAACATTAACGCTGCCAAGCGCGGAAACAACACTGCCGTCAGCGCGCCCGGGATAATCAAAAACCGGATCAACACCTCAAACGGCACCGTGTAATAAGCCACCACACTGGCGCCAACCAAGGAGGCAATCACAAAGCGATCAGCCGTCACCATTAACGGATTAACAATATTCGACACAGTCATCCAAGAGCCAAAGGCTAACAGCCCTTTAACATCTTCTGACTGTGCATCCGGGTAAACAAAGTGCAATCGGGTCTTGTTTAACACCAGCATTAAATGCGCCACAAGAATGATCAAGCGTGACAGCACCAAACTTAGCACCATCCACTCCAGTGACACGCCGAAGAACACAATGGTCAGCGCCGGCATACCGAAATTGGCCAGGCCTAAAATGATGCGCAGAATACTGACATCGCGAAAGTCTTCATACGCCTCTAACACCCCGCGCAACCCCGAAGTTACAGTGGTCAAGGGGATCCCTAGGGCCGCGATAAACAAGGCCCCGATCACATCGCCCTGCAATACCTCACTTACATTTAACCAACTGCCGCCCAACGGCCTAGCAACCGCCGCTAGCAGTAAGCCACCCAGCACCCCGGCGACTAAAACCATGATCAAACCCAGACTAATAACCTTGCGTAACTCAGCGGCGCTACCGCTAAGGCGTCGCTGTGCGACCGTCTGCGTCAATGCCCGGCCCAACCCGAAATCAAACAAACTGAAATAACCGATCAATCCCCAGACCATGGTTAAAATGCCAAAAACTTCGACTCCGGATTGCTTTAGTAAAAAGGGAATGGTGATAAAACCAAGCAGCAATGGTGCGCCATTGCCGAGAAGATTCCACAAGCTATTTTTTCTCAATGACATTGCCGAAGCTCAACTACCAACTGCTTGAGGTGCATAGGGTACCAAATTAACCACTGAGACCAGCACTAACCCTGGCACGCATTAATCATCGGTGTGGATTGGCTAATAGGCAGCTTGCAAAACTGCACAGCTAAGACTCCTGCTGCCCGGCACGAAATTTCAGCGCCAACAACAATAATGGCAGATAAGCGATTACCAACCCTGACACCCCATCAATGCCGCCAAGTCCCACCCACATAGCCATCGGCAACAACCAACCAAGATTGACCGCTGCCACTGCTAGGGTTACCGGCCGATGCGCGCCAAATTGCCGTGAAAGGTATTGGTAGGCATGGCTACGATGCGCTTCATAAACCTTATCGCCACGCAGCAAACGGCGCAGCAAGGTGAAGGTGGCATCAACAATAAACACCCCGAGCAATATCAACCAGCACCACAACAACTGCGGGGCCTGCCAAGCGGCTTGCAGGGAGAGCACGCCGAGGGTGACCCCCAAAAAGCCACTGCCAGCATCTCCCATGAATATCCGCGCGGGAGGGAAATTCCACAGTAAAAAACCCGCCACAGCCGCCGCCAACAACAATGGCAACAACGCCAATCCGACTGCCCCTTGCATGCCATACAACAGCGCGCCACCCAAGCAGACACAAATTGCCTCGACACTGGCGATGCCGTCGATGCCATCCATAAAGTTATACAGATTAAGCAGCCAAACCAGATAAACCGCCGCGAGCACATGCCCCAACCAGCCTAGGTTCAAACTGAAACCCAACCCGCTCAACGGTGGCAAACCGCCAAGCCAGAAAAGTGCCCAAGCGGCACCCAGAAAATGCCCGAGCAAACGCCAGCGGGCGGCGATATGCCCGTGATCATCGAGAAAGCCCAACAACGCAATGCCCGCGCCAGCACCGAGCAATGCCCAAATAGGCGGCCAGACCAACCACCCAGCCATGCCCAACAAAGGCAACACCAGTAAAAAACTCAGCACAATTGCCACCCCACCACCACGCGGCGTGGGTACCGAATGCGAACTGCGCGCGTTAGGGATATCCATCAGGCTGCGCGCCAATGCATAACGCCGTAAAATCCAGGTCAAAAAAAATGAAACGCCGGCGATCGCCGGCAATAGCCACAAGTAAAAACCCATCAACTACTCCGATTAATCAGGATCAGCGCTGCAGGTGCGTCTGGAAGTCTTCAGCCGTTTTAGCCAAAGCCACATCAACACTCACGGGCGGCACCCAGCCCAAACAGCCTCTGGTTTTGCTGATATCAACCTGCAGTGAATCGCACAACCGCTGCGCCACCGCGCGCTTACCCAGCATGGCAGCAGCCGCCTCAAGTAAAAACACCGGCACTGCTAGCAAGCGAGCTGAGCGGCCAAGAGCCTGCGCCATCCGCAGCAGCAATAGCGTGGTGGATAAATCCTCGCCATCACTGACTAAAAAGGTCTGATTGGCCGCTGCCGGATGGACGATACAGGTCAGGATCAGATCCACCAAATTGTCCAAAGCGACCAAACTGCGCCTATTGCCCAGCCCGCCCAGCGGCAAAGGTATACCGCGATTCAACCAACCCATCATGCTGCGAAAATTAGCTTTAACCCCAGGCCCATACACCAACACCGGGCGGATGATGACAACTTCCAACCCCGAGTCGGCGGCCAGCGCGCGCAACCCTTGCTCGGCCTCCATTTTAGAGATGCCGTAGGCATCCACGGGTGCCGGCAGATCATCGGCTGTGAACGGCTGGCCTGGCGTAGTGCGCTCACCATTGACCTTAATCGAACTAATAAAAATAAAGCGTTTAGCCCCAGCAGCCACCGCCTGACGCGCCAAACTCAGCGTGCCAGCCACATTAACCTTACGAAACTCCGCCAACGGATCACTGGCCGTATCGCTCATCACATGCACGCGGGCCGCACAATGAATCACCACCTCAACATCCGCTAACGCCGCAGCCCAATCAGTTGCCGCATCAATCTCGGCAACCTGCACGAAAACGCTAGAGGGCACCAGCGCCGGCACCGGCTTGCGTCCTGCAAGCACCAAGCTAACCGCGCCAAGACGCGACAATTGTGCAGCCACTGCGCCCCCGACAAAACCGCTGGCGCCGGTAACAAGCATCCTCTTCACCTTGCTGTATTCCCTATCAAGCGAGCCTTCCTCAAACAATTGCGGCGCGGCATGCACGCCAACTAAAATGCGCCGCGAATCATACCGCTGCCAAGCTGCAAAAGCCCGTGAGCACAGCACAAACACCTTTTGACGCCCTACCTCTACTTTAACCCAGCCTCAAAAGGGACTGTCTTGGCCCGCGCTGAGGCAGTAATACGGAACAGATGCACAGTGCGAAGCGCAGTTAATTCAAGCGCGTTGGCCACAGAACTCCCGCTATCCAGAACGCGCCCACGATCAATCATCGCAATTTCAGCATGCTGCTTTACGTTACTGGCAGTGCAGCGCCTGTCGCCACCAAACCAGCCTGCTGATGGAGCACAGTCGTTTGCCGCTGACCACGTGATTCCTGGCGACTTACCTGGTGACCCAATCGAAGGCCAATATCACCGCCTTAGCATTGATGCGGCAGCTGGGCATTTAGTGGAAAACCGCTTGGCTGCTCAAGTACAAACTCACGGAAGCCATGCGGCAGCACGAAGCTGTGCGACCACTGCAGGGCGACATAGGCATTGATGATGCATATTGGGGTGGCGAGAATTGCGGGGTAAGCCGGGCAGTGAATCGGAGAACAAAGTCGCCTTTGTGGCAGCGGTGGAAATGCATGAAGGCCGCCCGCAGCGCATGCGTCTTGATGCTGCAGCCGGATTTTCCTTTACCGCCCTGACGCCTCGGGCGATGCAGCCCCCCCCCCCCCCCCC
>C687J26845_10001348_pt1 | contig 15209 bp, 15 predicted proteins | sample RifCSPlowO2_12_FD_26845 | JGI IMG/M metagenome (IMG submission 26845)
GCGTTGCGCCGGTGGTGGGTTACGCCGCATCTGGAGTGGCGTGATGCTTGGCAATGGCCGCATGCGGCTAACCCACCCTACGGGATCGACGGGAAGGCATGTGCTCATGCTTCCTCGCTGTCGATCAGCAGGTTTTCCAGGGCTTCGCGGTAGTCGCCGGGGGTCTGCCAGAGGCCGCGTTGCTGGGCTTCNAGCAGGCGTTCGAGGATGTCCTGCAGGGCGCCGGGGTTGTGCTGCTGGATAAAGTCGCGGGTGTCGCGATCCAGCAGGTAGGCATCGCTGAGCAGGGCGTACTGGTGGTCATCCACCAGTTCGCTGGTGGCGTCGAAGGCGCACAGGTAGTCGACGGTCGCCGCCAGCTCGAACGCGCCCTTGTAGCCGTGGCGCTTCATGCCGGCGATCCACTTGGGGTTGGCCGCGCGGGCGCGCACCACCCGGCCCAGTTCTTCCTTGAGGGTGCGCACGCGCGGCGTGTCCGGCTGGCTGTTGTCGCCGTGGTAGCTGGCCACCTTGGCCCCGCGCAGGGTTTCCACCGCGGCGAGCATGCCGCCCTGGAACTGGTAGTAATCGTTGGAATCGAGGATGTCGTGCTCGCGGTTGTCCTGGTTGTGCAGCACCGCCTGCATCTGCTCCAGGCGTTCGGCGAACTGCGCGCGGGCCGGGGTGCCTGCGCTGCCCTTGCCATAGGCGTAGCCGCCCCAGTTCAGGTAGACCTCGGCCAGGTCCGCGCGGGTCTGCCACAGGCGTTCTTCGATGGCGTTCTGCACGCCCGCGCCATAAGCGCCGGGCTTGGAGCCGAACACCCGCCAGCCGGCCTGCTTGCGCGCCTCAAATTCGTCCAGGCCGCTGTCCTGCAGGGCCAGGGCTTCGCGCCAGACCCGCGCCGACAGCGGGTTCAGCTCTTCCGGCTCGTCCAGCTCGACCAGCGCCTGCACCGCGTCGTCGAACAGGCGGATCAGGTTGCTGAAGGCATCGCGGAAGAAGCCGGAGACGCGCAGGGTCACGTCCACCCGCGGCCGGCCGAGCTGTTCCAGCGGCATGATCTCGAAGCGTTCGACGCGCTGGCTGCCGGCCTGCCATACCGGGCGCACGCCGAGCAGGGCCAGGGCCTGGGCCATGTCGTCGCCGCCGGTGCGCATGGTCGCGGTGCCCCACACCGACAGGCCGAGCTGGCGCAGGTGGTCGCCGTGATCCTGCAGATGGCGCTCGAGGAGGCGCTCCGCCGCCTGCACGCCGAGGCGCCAGGCGGTCGGGGTGGGCAGGTTGCGCACATCGACGCTGTAGAANTTGCGCCCGGTGGGCAGCACATCGAGGCGCCCGCGACTGGGTGCGCCACTCGGCCCGGCGGGGACGAAACGCCCGGCCAGGGCGGCGAGCAATCCGCCCATCTCGGCCGGGCCGCAGGCGTCCAGCAGCGGCGCGACCTGCTCGCGCAAAGACTGCAGTACCTGGCTACTTGCCACGCCAACGGGTTCGAAATCCGCCGCGTCGATCAGGCGCAAGGCCAGCAGTTCCAGGCGCTCGCGGGTATCGCCCGCGCTGCGCCAGACGTCGTCACTGCCGCGCTGCAGCAGTGACGGGCGCGGCCCCTGCCAGGGCGCGGCCATCTCGCAGTCGAGCGGATCGAAGCCCAGTTGCAGGTCGCGGGCCAGGGCGCGCAGCAGGCTGGCGTTGCCGCCCAGGCCATCGCCACGGGGAATGCGCAGCAGCGCCAGCAGGGTGTCGCGGCGCAGGTGGCCGGTCGGCGACTCGCCGAACACATGCAGGCCGTCGCGGATCTGCGATTCCTTGAGGTCGCACAGGTAGGCATCGAGCTGCGGCAGCCAGCTGTTGGGGTCGGCGTTGAGTTGCAGGCCGAGTTCGCGGTCGAGACTGGCCTCGCGCACCTTGAGCAGAATCTCGCCGCGCAGCTCGGCGGCGCGGCGCAGGTCGAGCTGGCTGGCTTCGTAGTACTCGTCGGCCAGGCGCTCCAGGTCGCGCAGCGGGCCGTAGCTTTCGGCGCGGGTCAGCGGCGGCATCAGGTGGTCGATGATCACCGCCTGGGTACGCCGTTTGGCCTGCGCGCCCTCGCCCGGATCGTTGACGATAAAGGGGTAGACGTTGGGCAGCGGACCGAGAACCGCGCTCGGCCAGCACTGCGCGGACAGGCCGACGCTCTTGCCCGGCAGCCATTCCAGATTGCCGTGCTTGCCGACATGGATAACCGCATCGGCGGCAAACACTTTGCGCAACCAGCAGTAGAACGCCAGGTAGCCGTGCGGCGGCACCAGGTCGGGGTCGTGATAGACCGCGCTGGCATCGAGCTGATAGCCGCGCGCCGGCTGGATGCCGACGAAGGTCAGGCCGAAGCGCAGGCCGGCGATCATCAGCCGCCCACTACGGAACATCGGGTCCTGTTCGGGGCCGCCCCAGCGTTCGCGCACCGCCTGCTGGTTAGCGGCGGGCAACTGGGCGAAGAACGCCTGATAATCGGCCAGCGCCAGGCTCTGGGCGCAGGGCCGGGCATCGAGATTGTCGAGATCGTTGGTCACCCCGCCGAGCAGCTGGTGGATCAGCGCGGTGCCGCTGGCCGGCAGGCCTTCGACCGGATAGCCCTGCTGTTGCAGGGCCTGGAGAATGTTCAGCGCCGCCGCCGGGGTATCCAGGCCGACGCCGTTGCCGATGCGGCCGTCGCGGGTCGGGTAGTTGGCCAGGATCAGGGCGATGCGCTTCTGCGGGTTGGGTGTTCTCGCCAGTTCGACCCAGTTGCGCGCCAGCTCACTGACGAAGTCCATCCCCGGCAGATGCGCGCGGTAGCAGACCACATCGCTCTGGCTGCGCTCGCTGCGCCAGGCCAGGCCCTTGAAGCTGATCGGTCGGGTGATCAGGCGGCCATCGAGTTCCGGCAGGACGATATGCATGGCCAGGTCGCGCGAACCCAGGCCCTGGGCATTGGCTTGCCACAGTTCCAGATTGTCCAGGGCGCAGATCGCCTGCAAAACCGGCACATCGCGGCGGAACGGGCGCAGCTCCGGCGCTTCCGGGTTGCTCATGGCGAAACCGGTGGTGTTGATGATGATGCTGGCGGCCACCTCGTCCAGCCAGTCCTCGACCTGGGCCAGGCAGGCCGCTTCCTTGAGGCTGGCGACGGCAATCGGTAACGGATTGAGGCCCTGGGCCTGCAGGCGCTGGCAGAAGGTATCGATAAAGCCGGTATTCGCCGCCTGCACCTGGGTGCGGTAGAACAGCAGCGCCGCCACCGGCGCGCCGGCCTGCCACTGCGCCTGCCAGTCGGCCAGGGTCGCGTGGGCGTGCTGCGGGTGATACAGGCTGACACGCGGCAAGGCGCGCGGCGCCTGCCAAGGGTAATCGCGCTGCAGCCAGCGGCTGGCGATGCAGTTGAACAGCTGCCGGGCGTTGTCCGCGCCGCCCTGCCGCAGGTACTGCCAGAGCCGTTCGCTGTCGGCCGCCGGCACATTGCCCAGGCCGCTGAGTTCGGGGTCTGGGCTGTCGTCGCCGGGCACCAGGATCACCTGGGCGCCGCGCTCGGCCAGCTCGACCAGGCGTTCGATGCCGTAGCGCCAGTAACTGACGCCACCATGCACGGAAATCAGGATCACCTTGGCGTGCTGCAGCACCTGCTCGACGTAGAAATCCACCGAGGCGTGATTGCCCAGCTGCGCCGGGCTGGCCAGGCGCAGGCTGGGGTAATCCGCCGGCAACTGCCGCGCCACCTCGGCCAGCAACGACAGGTGCGAATCGCCGGTACAGAGGATCACCAGCTCGGCCGGGGTCTGGCCTAGGTCGGCGATGCTGTCGGCCGGAACTTGCGCGCCGGGCTGGGTGCGCAGCAGGTGCATGACTTAGCCCCCGGTTGTCGGGTAGGGCGGACTCAGGAGCGCAGCGAACAGTCCGCCATCGTGGCCATTATTACGGCGTACTGCTGCGCGAGTACGCCCTACGCGCGAGCCCTGCATCAGCGCAATGCCGCCTGCAGTTCGGCTTCGATAGCGGCGTGGTCGAGCTGCTGGCCGATCACGATCAGGCGGGTGACGCGCGCCTCGTCGGCCTGCCAGGCGCGGTCGAAGTGCTTGTCGAAGCGCTGGCCGACGCCCTGCAGCAGCAGGCGCATGGGTTTGCCGGGAATCGCCGCGAAGCCTTTGATGCGCAGGATGCCGTGGGTGCTCACCGCGGCTTTCAGCGCCTGCAGCAGAAGCGCCTCCTCGGCCTGCGGTAGTTCCACGTGGAACGAATCGAATTCGTCGTGATCGTGCTCTTCATGGCCTTCCAGATCGTGGTGGGTCTTGCGTGCATCGATATGCAGCTCGGTTGCGCAGTGCAGGCCGAGCAGCACGTCCAGCGGCAACTCGCCGCCGTGGGCCTCGACCACCTTGACCGCCGGCGGCAGCTCTTCCATCACTTGCGCGCGCACCGTGGCCAGGGCGGTGGCGTCGAGCAGGTCGGCCTTGTTGAGGATGACCAGGTCGGCGCTGGCCAGTTGGTCGGCGAACAGTTCGTGCAGNGGCGATTCATGGTCGAGGTTGGGATCGAGCTGGCGCTGCTGATCGACCTGCTCCGGGAAGGCGGCGAAGGTGCCGGCGGCCACCGCCGGGCTGTCGACCACGGTGATCACCGCATCCACCGTGCAGGCGTTGCGGATTTCCGGCCAGTTGAAGGCCTGCACCAACGGCTTGGGTAGGGCCAGGCCGGAGGTTTCGATGAGGATATGGTCGAGGTCGCCACGGCGCGCCACCAGCTCGCGCATCACCGGGAAGAACTCCTCCTGCACGGTGCAGCACAGGCAGCCATTGGCCAGCTCGTAGACGCGGCCGTTGGCTTCTTCTGCGCTGCAACCGATCGAGCACTGCTTGAGGATTTCGCCGTCGATGCCCAGCTCGCCGAACTCGTTGACGATCACCGCGATACGCCGCCCCTCGGCATGGCTGAGCATGTGCCGCAGCAGGGTGGTTTTGCCGGCGCCGAGAAAGCCGGTAACGATGGTGACGGGAAGTTTGGCGAGCGTTTTCATGGGCGACCCTGCGTGGCTGCAAAAGAAATACCAGCGGGCAGGGGCGACAGGCGTGGCGAGAGAACGCGCCAGCCATGCACCACCGGAGCACCCCGCCCGGTTGTCAAAAGCGTTGCGAGGCAGGTCTCCTGGCTCACGACCGGGCTGGCGAATACTCGCCGGCCATTCCCTTCGCCTTCCCGCGCGGACGCAGTGGCGGTCGGGCCGTCGCGCTCAGGCGGCAGACCAACACAAGGGTACGAGTCGTTTACAGTTGCGGGGGCAGCCAGGGCATAACCCTGTTCCCTCTTAGCTTCGGTGGCAAAACCGAAGAACCTCGACGGGGGTGAAGGCTACGCAGTGCCCGCAGGCAGGTCAATCGCCGCAGTTGACGGGCAGGACCGCTTCGTGATGTTCTAAAAAGCTGTTTCAGGTGTCTCGCGCGTCGCTGCGCGAGGTGAAACGGGAAGCCAGTGCGCCCTTGCGGGCAATTCTGGCGCTGCCCCCGCAACGGTAAGCGCATGTCAGGGTCGATTTAGTCACTGGGCCACACGGCTTGGGAAGGCTGACCCTCCTACTGTCCAACGCGACAGTCTGCGTAAGCCCGGAGACCGGCCTGAAACCTTGTTTGGCAACCCGCGGTGGGCGGGTACGCGCCGGAATCCCGAGCCTGTTCAGGCCTGGGTCCTTGCTGCGTTCCTCCTGCATCGTTTCCCCAACAGCAGAAGGTCAGACCATGTCCAGCAGCGCTCTCGCTTCCTCAGTAGCCGTCACCCGCCCTCTTTCGCAACGCCTCGTGCTGGCCCTCGGCAGCTGCCTGCTCGGCGCCGCGCTGATCTTCGTCACCGGCTTCTCGCCTATCGAGGCCCTGCACAACGCCGCCCACGATACGCGCCACAGCGCCGCCTTCCCCTGCCACTGAGACCGACCTCATGTTCAAGCGTATCGCCCAGACGGCAGGCTTCGCCGGCCTGCTCGCCGCCATTGTGCTGACCCTGTTGCAGAGTTTTTGGGTGACCCCGCTGATTCTCCAGGCGGAAACCTATGAAAACAGCGCTCCCGCGGCAGAGGTGCAGGCCGAACATAGCCACGCCGCCACACCCGCCCACAGCCACGACGCAGAAGCCTGGGCGCCGCAAGACGGCTGGCAACGCACCCTGGCCACTGGCTTGAGCAACCTGGTGGTGGCCGTCGGTTTCGCCCTGATGCTCGCCGGTCTGTTCACCCTGCGCGCACCCGGTCAAACCTGGCAGGGCCTGCTCTGGGGCCTCGGCGGTTTCGTCACCTTCTCCCTGGCGCCGTCCGCCGGCCTGCCACCGGAACTGCCGGGCAGCGCCGCCGCCGAGTTGCTGCTGCGCCAGTACTGGTGGCTCGGTACCGCCGTGGCCACCGCTGCCGGCCTGGGCCTGTTGGCATTCGGCCGACATTGGCCGCTGCGTAGCATCGGCCTGGTGCTGCTGGCGCTTCCGCACCTGATCGGCGCGCCGCAGCCCGAGGTGCATGCGAGCCTGGCTCCGGCAGCCCTGGAGCAGGAGTTCATCCTCGCCTCGCTGCTGACCAACGCGCTGTTCTGGGCGGCCCTGGGCCTGGCGGCCGCCTGGTTCTACAGCCGTAACCGTCACGGCGTCTGAGCCTTGATCCAGCCCGAGGGTCAGCCGATCCATGTCGCCGGGCTGGGCTGTCGGCGCGGTTGTTCCAGCGCGCAGTTGTTCGACCTGCTGCAACAAGCGCTGCAGCCACACGGCTTGCATCCGGCCGAGCTCAGCGCTCTGGCCAGCAGCAGCCATAAACAGGATGAACCCGGCTTGCGCCAACTGGCTGAACAGCTGCACCTGCCTATCGCCTGGCTGCCGGCCGACCAACTGAGCCACTACCACGAGCGACTCAGGCAGACCTCGGCGCTGAGCCTGCAGCTCACCGGCAGCGCCGGGGTGGCCGAAGCCAGCGCCCTCGCCCAGGCCGAAGTGCTGAGCGGACAGCGCGCCGAACTGCTGGGAGAAAAACTGCGCTCGGCCAATGCCACCTGTGCTCTTGCCAGGGCGCAGCTTCTGGAGACTGTATGACCGTCTACTTTATCGGCGCCGGCCCCGGCGACCCGGAACTGATCACCGTCAAGGGCCAGCGCCTGCTGCGCAGCTGCCCGGTGATCCTGTATGCCGGCTCGCTGGTGCCTGCCGCGGTACTCGATGGGCATAGCGCCGAGCTGCTGGTCAACACCGCCGAACTGCATCTGGATGAGATCATCGGGCTGATTCGCCAGGCCCACGCGCAAGGTCAGGATGTCGCCCGCGTGCATTCCGGCGATCCCTCGCTGTACGGTGCCATCGGCGAGCAGATCCGCCAGCTGCGCGCGCTGGCCATTCCCTTCCAGATCATTCCCGGGGTGACCGCCACTGCCGCCTGTGCGGCCCTGCTGGAAAGCGAACTGACCCTGCCGGGCATCTCCCAGACCCTGATCCTCACCCGCTACGCAACCAAGTCGAAGATGCCCGCCGGCGAGCAACTGCAGGATCTGGCCCGCCACGGCGCGACCATGGCCATTCACCTGGGGGTGGTGCATCTGGGCAAGATAGTCGCCGAGCTGCTGGAGCATTACGGCGCCGATTGCCCGATCGCCGTGGTCCATCGCGCCAGCTGGCCGGATCAGGACTGGGTCAGCGGCACCCTGGCCGATATCGAAGAACGGGTGCGCGCCAAGGGCTTTCGCCGCACCGCGCTGATCCTGGTGGGACGGGTACTGAACGCCGAACAGTTCGCCGATTCGGCGCTGTATAACGCCGAACATCGGCATCTGTTCAGGTCGTCAGAGCTATAAGCGGGGTCGCCCCGTCTTCGATGCCGCGCAGCAGCGCAGCAAACTGGGGGCACTCACGGATCAGACCGTAGGATGGGTTAGGCGCCCGCACCTGCACCAGGACGTGATCGCTGCCCAGGCGGCCTTCCAGGGTGCGCTGCACCACCTTGGGCTACTCGAAGATTTCCTTGAGCATAAAGTGGCGGTACTCGTCCTTGTCCGTGGCTTCCGCACCCTCGTGGTACTGCACCGCCTGGCCGGCGGCGTCCCAGATCTGCACGCTGTCGCGCTTGATTTCGGCGATATCGCCTTCTTCCAGGTACATATAGCGGTCGGTGACCGAACTGCCGGGCCAAACGGAATACCTGGACGATATGCAGGAAGACAGAGAGGCCCAGTCGAGTTATTGTGAGAGACGCGCAGGCGCTGAATACGGCTGCGCGTTTTCTTGTTCAGGGCCTGATCTGATCAATCCGTAACCAATTGCATGATTTCGAACGCATTCAGCGCCGCGCCACGCAGCAACTGGTCTCCACTGATGAACAGGTCCAGTCCATGTTCGCCATAGATCAGGTTGTAGCGAATCCGCCCGACTTCCACCGCGTGCTTATAGGTTGATGTCATGGGCATCGGATAAACGCCTTGCTTGGGCTCATCCACAACTTCAACCCCCGGCGCCGCACGCAACAGTTCGCGCACTTGCTCCAGTGATTCGATGGGCTTTTTGAAGCGCAGGCTCAGGCTCTCGGCGTGGGAACGCAGGGTCGGCACCCGGACCGCCGTGGTGCTGATGGCCAGCTCCGGTTCGTTCAGGACCTTTCGCAACTCCCAGACCACTTTCATTTCTTCACGGGTGTAGCCGTTGTCTTCAAATGAATCGACCTGGGGAATCACGTTGAACGCCAGGTTATGGGCGAAGTTCTCGCTGTCGTCCTGATCGCCATAGTCGCTGAAGGCCTTCGCCTTCTCCCGCAGCTCCAGCATCGCCGGCTGCCCCGCTCCGCTGGCAGCCTGATAGGTGGAGATGATCGCGCTGTCCAGCCCGAAGGCGTCATGCAGCGGCCCCAGCACCATCAGCGCAATGGCCGAGGAGCAGTTGGGGTTGGCGATCAGTTTTTCACCCTTGTAACGCTGACCGTTGATTGGCGGTACAAGCAGCGGGATCTCTTTGTGATAACGGAAAGCCGACGAGTTATCGATGACATAGGCGTTTTCAGCCAGACGCTCGCCATATTCCAGGGCGAAGGACCCGGAAACACACAAGAAGACAATATCGCACGAGGCACAGCCTTCGACCGAAAAGGGTTCGATCAGGTGCTCGGTGTTACCCGCCTTCAAGCGCTTGCCCGCTGAACGCTCAGAGGCCATGCAGACCACTTCGTAGTCGGTGTCTTCAAGCAATTGCAGCATGGTCATGCCCACTGCACCGGTGCAACCCACCACGGCGACTTTCTTCATTTCGATTCCCTTATCCTGAAAAACCCGCGCCGCCTGAAGACGGCGCAGGTGGGTATGTCATACCGTACGCATTTGCACGGACAACCTGGCGGCTGCCGCTGCCCGCTGAACCCGGATGGAGTTCCACGTAAACAGCGCAAGCGCCAGCCAGATGAACGAAAACGCCGCCAGTTTCAACGACGAGACCGGTTCACCATAAACGAACGCCGCCAGCAGGAAGTTGCAGATTGGCGGTACAAACTGCAAGAAACCCAGCGTGATCATCGACAATTGCTTGGCCGCCAGACTGTACCACCACAACGGCAGCACCGTGATTAGGCCCGTCGCGACCAGCAGCAGATCGCGGGTGCCCGATTGCAGGAACTGATGACCCAGACCTTGAGCCTGTGCCAGCAGCAAAAACAGCGCAGCAAACGGCAGCAGTACGGCGATTTCAAGCGTCTGGATGACCACCGGGTCGCCAGGAACCTTCTTCTTGAAGATGCCGTAGAAGGAATAGCAGAAACCGATGATCAACGCGATCCAAGGGAAGGAATGCAGGTTCAGCAACTCGAACGCCATCAGCGTCACACCCGTCACGGCGAGGAAAATGGCCCAGGTCTGCAGGGACGTGAGGGGCTCCTTGAAGATCACCCGTGACACCACCATGCTCATGATCGGGCTGAGGAAATAGCCGAAGGCCACTTCCAGCACCCGCCCGGACATGATCCCGTAGATGTACATCAGCCACCACAACCCCAGTACCGCGGAGACGGTGAGCACGTTGGCCGGGCGAACCGTCTTGAGCGTCGAGCGCAAAGTCCCGACCCGCGCGGTCAGCAACACCAGCGCTACGAGAAACAGCTCGGCGAACACCACCCGCCAGGACAGCAGATGGTACGCGTCGAGCCCCGCCAGCGGTTTGTACCAGAGGGGATAGGATCCCCAAAGCAAGGTGGCGCCGAGCCCGAAGGCCACGCCCTGTCCGGATTCATTTCTGGCGGTCATGGGCGTCCCTCAGCGTTGAGTTTGCGCTCGATGCCGTCCCAGTACACTTCCATCAGGTGCAGGTACTGTTCAATGCCCTCGGCAAACAGACGACGCTCTTGCGGTGTTTGCAGGTGCTTTTCCATGACGTTGAATACAGCATTGGAATGTCCTACTTCGACTTCCATATGCAGCGTCCAGAAAAAACGTCCGCGTTCGCTCACGCCTTCCTTGATCAAACCGTCGTTGTATTTGGAAACCATCGACGCCGACATCGCCTCGTCAGCGAACAGCCCGCCCAGGGCTTTCTGTAATGGCGGCTTGCTGTAGAGCGCGCAGATGCCGTCATTCAAGGCCTGTGTGCTTGGCAGGCATTTGTAGGCTTCGATCTGCTCTTCGCTGATGCCCTTGTCATGCAGGAACTTGCGGTACAGGTCCGAGTGGGAATGGGTTTCACCCAGCTCGTCACGGGCATTGAACGCGATGGTGCGCAGAACCGCCTCGTCGCGGGTGATGGTGGAAATCCCACACACATAGAACGGCAGGTATTTGAAGTAATGCAAGGTTTCCAGGTACAGCACCTTGCTCTGCTCCGGCGGCAGGCCGTGTTCAGCGTAGGCATTGAGGAACGGGTGTTCGGTAGCGCGATGTTTGAGGATGTAGTCGATCTGCTCATCCATGAACAGCTTGAGTTCCACGTCGACACCCTCGTTGCGTACGACGTAGGCGGTTTCAGATTGAAAGGTTTCTTGAGTAATGGACATGGCTTGCTTCCTTGAGCCCCGGGGGCAACGTTGATTCGAATATGAAGCCGGACTGACACCCGTCCGCCCGGCCGCTCGTCGGTCAGGCTTCTTCGGTAGTCCTGGCTTTGGTATCCCAGATCACTTCGATACTTTCGTGGGCGACATCGGTGCGCCGGTCATGAGCGCTGGCCCAGCAGGTATTGAGAATGATGCGAGTGGTTTCCTTCTGGATCGGCACCACATGGTGCAGCGTGGTGTCGGACTTGAGGAAATACACATCACCCTTGAGGTGGTGATAGGACTTGATGGGGTTGTTCAGGATGTACTGCCAGATCCGCGGATTCTGCTTGTCCCACTCGCTGTGCGGTACGCATTGCAGCACGCCGCCAATGGCCGGGTCTTCAGGGGCTTCGATGATCCAGATCATGGTGTAAGGGTAGTCACCCCAGTGCCAGCCATGGGTATCGCCCGGATGGCTCAGTTTGGTGATCAGGTATTGCTCCTGCTCCCAGCAGGACGCCAGATCATCGCCCGCGATGTTGCCCAGGAAATTGCGCAGCGACTCGGACTGATAAAGCGCCGGAATGAAAGTCCCGCCCTCGGCGATTTCCGGTTGATTGACGTTGTACATCTTGCGGTAGGTATTACCGGTAGAGGGAACGGCTACATCGCGACGTACCGAATACTCGTCCAGCAGCGCATGAACTTCGGTGTGGACATTTTCCAGAATTTTCTTCGGTAGAAACGAAAAGTTCTTGAAGTTGAAATACCCATCGCGGCGAAATTCATTACGAATCTGCTTCATATGGTTTTCATCTTGCAAGAGGGTCTGGAAATGCTTGGCCAGTTGCTGCTCCATGACCTTGATGACCAAGCTGGATGTTTGTTCGCTCATTTATCGCTCCATTCCATTGTTATCGGTCGGTGTTACAAATCCATAGGGGGAACTGCACGCTTAGGACTTACCAGGTGCCCACGAAGAAAAACGTTCTTGTTTTGCAGACTCATCAGCGGACCGGTCATCAGCGTCGTGACAATGGTCATGACCACCAGGGCGGTGAACAGCTCGCCGCCGATGATCCCCATGTCCAGGCCGATCTTGAGCACCACCAGTTCCATCAGCCCGCGGGTGTTCATCAGGGCGCCGATGGTCAGCGACGTCGACCAGGAACACCCCACCAGCCGGGCGCCCAGTGCACTGCCGCCGATCTTCGCGACCACTGCCACCAGCACAATCACCAGTAGCATCCAGATGCCGAGGCCGGTAAACGCCGATGAGGTGGTGCTCAACCCGGCGAGGGCGAAGAAACAGGGCATCAGTATGATCAGTGACACGTGCTCCAGCCGTTCGATGATCATGTCCAGCAAGCGCTGGTCCCGCGGTAGGCAAAGCCCGAACAGGAAGGCGCCAAACACCGCGTGTACTTGCAAGGCGTGGGTCAGGCTGCCGTAGATCAACACACCGGCCAGCAGCAACACCAGCACCATCGGCTGGGCGAGTCGCCCTTCGGCGGCGAGCCAGCGGGCCAACAGGGGCTTGAGCACCAGTAAAGAAAACACCACCAGCAGTACCAGGCAGGCTCCACGAGCCACCAGGGCCATCCAGTTGCTGTCATCACCGTTCACCATCGCCACGGCGGCAATCAACATCCAGGCCACCACGTCGCTCATGGCTGCAGCCAATAGGGCAATTGCACCGGTTTGCGTGCCGAGCATGCCGCGTTCCTTGAGGATCCGTGCCAGCACCGGAAACGCCGTGACCGAAAACACGGTACCTATGAACAGGATGAAGCCCAGGCGGGAGGTGCCGGGCATCGGGAAATGCTCAATTAACCAGGGGGCGATCGCGGCGCCAAGGGCGAAGGGAGTGACGATACTGAAGCCACCGATGACGATGGCCTTGAAGCCGGTCTTGCTCTGCTTCAATGGAAAACGGAACTCGGCACCGATCACGAACATGAACAACAAAATGCCCAGTTCACTTAAAACTTTCAGTTGGGTAATAGCGCTGCTATCAAATAACTGCTGATGAAAGACCGGAAACAACTGGCCCAGTACAACGGGACCCAATACGAAACCGGCGATCATTTCTCCAACGACTTGAGGCTGCCCCAAACGACTGAAAACCGCACCGAGAAGCTTTGCTGACAACATCACAAACAATATCTGGATCAGCAACATAGTCCATTCCGTCACAACGTCCAAGTTAATCCGGATATCACTAAATCAAACTGCAGTCGCGCCAACGCCTTCAACAACATCCTTGAGAAAACTCAATGGGTCGCGCGCACTTCACCGACTCGTTCAATCGATATTTGTAAAAAATAGGCATAATTCTGGAAGGTGACAATCATGTATCAGTGCATTGGGGTAGGTGCCGGTAATGCGACTGTCAGTCTTGTTAAAGTGTAGTCGTCGTGGTTTTCCTGATTGCCAGACAGCTATTATAGGAGGATGAGGCTGTCCGCTACAGTGCAGCAGAAGACAATAAACGGTGAATTTACGCCAAATGCACGCTAATCCGAGAACAGTGGCAATCCTCGTGTATGAGGGCCTTTGCGTATTCGAATTTGGTATCGCTTTAGAGATATTCGGCCTGCCTCGTCCAGAACTGGACATGCCTTGGTACACCCATCGGATCGTTGCCGTCGATTCGGGGCCGATGCACGCGCTGGGGGGCCTTCAGATCTCTGTCGATACCGGGCTGGAAGCCCTTGAAACCGCACAAACCATCATCGTTCCCGGTTGGCGCAACCGTCACGAACCGCCTCCAGAAGCCTTGCTGCAAGCCCTCAGAAGAGCCCACGCCCGGGGTGCTCGCTTGCTGTCTATCTGCTCGGGCGTATTCGTGCTCGCCGCCACCGGGCTGCTCGACGGCGAAACCGTGACCACCCATTGGCAGTTTTCCCGTGAACTGGCCGAGCGGTTCCCTCTCATCAAGGTCGATCCCAATGTGCTTTATGTCGATGCGGGGCAATTGATCACCTCAGCCGGCAGCGCGGCCGGCATCGACGCCTGCCTGCATCTGATTGCCCGGGATTACGGGACACACGTCGCCAACTCGGTGGCCCGGCGTCTGGTCATGGCACCGCAAAGAACCGGCGGCCAGTCTCAATTCATCGTCGCGCCTGTGTGCAAGTCGCCGCGCAACGAACTGACCCGTGTGCTGCAGTGGATTCGCGAAAACCTGGATCAACCCCTGGGTGTGCGCGACATGGCCGCCCGTGTTGCCATGAGCGAGCGCACCTTCCTGCGGCGCTTCATTGAAACCACAGGCCTATCGCCCAAGGCCTGGTTGCAACAGGAACGACTGAACCGGGCAAGGGAGCTGCTGGAGAGCACCGACCAAAGCACGGCCGGCATTGCCCAGGCCTGCGGGTACCGATCGGTGGAAAGCTTCCGGGCGGCCTTCCGGAATGCAGTCGGTTTGCCGCCCTCCGCTTATCGTGAAAGATTCGGCAGTGGTGATGTCAGCCAACAGGCGGCCTGGGTTGGCAACGGCTGAATCCGTTGCCAACCGAATGACCGATCGCCGTGGTCCATCGTGCCAGCTGGCCGGATCAGGACTGGGTCAGCGGCACCCTGGCCGATATCGAAGAGCGGGTGCGCGCCAAGGGCTTTCACCGAACAGTTCGCCGATTCGGCGCTGTATAACGCCGAACATCGGCACCTGTTCAGGTCGTCAGAGGTATGAGGCCGTAGGTGCTCAAATCGACCTTGCCGAGGTTATCCACAATGACTATCTCGGCGCCCACCTCGCGCAGGCGCGCATTCAGGTCGCTGGCATAGAGTTCGCGTAGAAAGGCTGGGTAGTCGACGCGCTCGCCAGGCGGCAGGCGCGTCATCAGGTAGGCATGCAGGGCCGGCAGGCGAAACTGCCAGGCCGCCGTGGCGCAGACAAAGCCTGCGGCGCGCAGCCGGGCGATTAACACCTGATCGCCGGCCAGCAGCGCCTGGCAACAGTCCAGCAGCAGGGCCAGCGCCGGGTGCATGCCGCTTACTCGACCGTCACGCTCTTGGCCAGGTTGCGCGGCTGGTCGACGTCGGTGCCCTTGAGCACGGCGACGTAGTAGGACAGCAGCTGCAGCGGAATGGTGTAGAGAATCGGCGCCAGGGCGTCGTGGATATGCGGCATGTTCACCACATGGGTGCCCTCACCGTTGCGCAGGCCGGCCTGCTCATCGGCAAACACAAGCAACTCGCCGCCACGGGCACGCACTTCCTGCAGGTTGGATTTGAGCTTCTCCAGCAGCTCGTT
>C687J26845_10001349_pt1 | contig 15207 bp, 16 predicted proteins | sample RifCSPlowO2_12_FD_26845 | JGI IMG/M metagenome (IMG submission 26845)
TTCCAGCAATTCTCGGTGAGTACACAAAAAATGGGCAAAATAAAAAAAATTCAAGATTTTTAACAATATTAAAATTACTATGTAATGTTGAAAGGATTTTTATAGGGATTTTTGCCGGAATGGGTATAAATGCACAAGAAGGGTATGCTTTTGGGCACACGAATTCTCTATCACACGTTTTCAGCAAAAACATACTAAACTTATTTGATTTTTATGGAGGCTGAAAGGAGACTTTATATTTCCTTGGAGTTAACGCAAAATTAAGTAAGTGTTCCCATGTTTCAAAAACCAGAATCCTTATATATGCCCGAAGGGTTTGCCACAGATTCTGTTTGCTTCCGAATTTCTTACGACAGGCTTGATACAGATGATCTGTAAGTTCAAAGATTTGGTGAAAGAAAAATGCAAGAAGGGTCAGGAGGAAAAAGTTAAAGCAGAGTTTTTTCTCTCCATGCCCGTAGTTGTGCTCTATATGATACCCTTGATTTTTAAGGGTGTTAAAACATTCATTTTCTATTTTCCAGCGACATCTGCCTCCTCGTACTAATATTGCAATGTTTTCTCTGCTTATCTCCAAGTCTGTAACCCAACTGTTTTTATAAGTAACTATCTCATTTCCGTTTTTANCCATTGTGATGATTTTGTATCGAAAAAAATTAACATTTATTGAATCAGCTCTTCCATTGAGTGGTACATTATTAACCCATTCATATATATGTATTNGTTCTTTCTGATCAATAATACGGAGTTCATTTATATCCTCTTTATCATACGCGTCAATCCATTCCATCAGATACTTATGATCTTTTGGTTTAACTATAAAGATAAAATGATTACCGGCTGCCAATACATCTGAAATAAATGGTTGTTTGGAAAAAAGATCATCTCCTACAAAGATGAGACCTAATTGAGGATGGGCCTTCTTTATCTTAGGAATCAATCGCTTTGCAGCATTAATTTCACAGTCCTGCTTGCTATCTCCATCTGTGTTTCGGATTTCCTCAGGCATTAGAGGTATTACCTGTCGCATATCCGGATGCATTATTGCTGCCTGTAATACTTTATGAGAGTAACTTATCTCACCATTTTCATGTGTTGTTGTTAGACAGCTGGGACAATGAATATTTTGGGAATTAAAATATTGTGTGCCATCAATGGAGCAAATATATAAGCCATCAAAAAGCTGATATTGTAATAAATGCTTACCTCGTTGAAGTCTGGAAAAGTAATCTTTAAAGATCGGAGTAAGTTGTTCACTTTCTACTTCATCAATGATTTCTCTTAATTGAGTGTCTTTTGGAATATTAGAGACGCCAAAAAGTGTTTGCAAATTATCTCTGTTTTCAGCGTCCCTGAGCCTCTCCTGAAACTGCAATAATGAAGGGTCCTGGAAATACATACAGGCAAACCCAGACATCATTGCATCGTGTATATGATAATCTATTTTTACCGATTCTCTCGTATCAGGGATATCATGAAAAACAGAAGAAAGTCCGTTACGCAAACTTCCAAAGCTGAGATGTTTTTTGGNATTCATAAGTATTTAAAAATGGTTTCTCCGGTTTTTGTCCTATGTAAGCCGTGTATAGCAAGCAGTAAAGCCTGACGTTCCAGGACAGGCATTGATTTAAGCCGCCTGATCCATCTTTCTGATCTCAACTTGATACGTTCACGTTCTCGAAATGTATCACCCAGGTACTGATAATCGTGTAATTCTACGGGNGAAGAATAGTTCATCCATATATATTCAGTAGCTATACCATGATGACAGGCAGCCTGAAAAGAATATGTATGCCAGTCCTTTAGGAACTCTNCATATAATGTGGACTTGTAACCGGATATCATAACCATACATGGGAGGGATTTTATAACTTTTAAAAGCNCTATATGTTGGTTACGGGTNTATTCGTATTTATATATCGGATAATATTTTTTTCTTGTCTCTCGAAGATACGGAGGATCGCAATAAATTAGTTCTTTACCTGTAAAATGATAATTTTCTAGATAAGTAACAGCATCTGCTTGAATCAATTCAATATCAATTTGATTATAATCAGACCACACTTGTATTACCCTAGGGTTAATTTCTACCCCTATATTATGCATAGCAGGACGTTTATTACGCATAACCGCTCCACCACCCAAATGAGTCTCAATGTAGACCTCATGGGGAGGCATAAAGTTAATCAACCTTTGAAACACACCACCTTTTCCTCCTGGGTAATTCATGTCTGTATTATCCTGTAGAAAATTGATGAAGTCAAGAAAATTTTAGATTTTTTTTGGGAGGATAGAGTTTAGAGTGTCACAAAGACTAAAAAATTGTGCGAAAAGTTTTTTTAAGTTATACCTGAAATGCCCTGTATATGATACAAATTAAATTCACCGAGAATTGCTGCTTGTTTATGAATGACACCCCCGGTACATCGTGACGCCTCTGCTATAATTAATGCGAACAATAATTTGTCTGTCAAATTATTCTGTCAAATCTAATTGACGCAGGAAGGTTGTTTATGTTTTAATAATCTTATATTATAGCAGGAGGTACTATGAGATATCAAATTAAAAAGGATGCAGAAAAAAGATATACTTGGCAGGATTATCTTACCTGGCCGGATGAAGAACGGTGGGAGGTGATCGACGGTGTAGCATATGATATGTCACCTTCACCGACAGAAAGACATCAAAGAATCGTACTTAATATGGGAAGCATCCTGAGAACAAAACTCGGGAGCAATCCTTGCAAGGTTTACGTTGCCCCCCTTGATGTTTATCTGGATGATTTTAATTTTGTACAACCTGATGTTATGATAGTCTGTAACAAGGAAAAGATTAAAGATAGGATCTATGGTCCACCTGACATGGTCATAGAGGTAATATCCCCGTCAACATCCCTCAAAGATAAGAGAATAAAAAAGGCCCTTTATGAAAGATTCGGTGTAAAAGAATATATCCTGGTCCATCCTGAGGAGATGTTTATCGAGAGGTATAGTCTGGCAGATGGTAAATTTAGAGAACCTGACATTTTCGGCCCCCAGGAGGTTCTGAACCTTACCTCAGTTGAAGGGATGGATATATCGTTATGGGAGGTGTTTGAGACGGCGCCACCCGAGGCTGAGACAGAATAATCCTGCTTCGAGCCTTTTTTAATGAATGATTAAGATATACATGGGTTGTATCGATTCCGGTTGCTTTTAACATCTTTAAAATAATCCATCTAATTTATCAACAGGAGAATAGTATCCATACTTAATAAATTTATTTAAGATGTTGTTTCCTTCTTTAAGACTTATCTTTCTTATTCTAATTAGTTCAAGAAGCACACCGATACTTCCAGAAAGCCTTATGCCTTCCCTCAATGCTATTTTCCTAACTGCCATATCATCACTAAGGAAGTCATAACCTCTATGCATGGCTATAGCAAGGCATGATGCCTCACCTTTTCCCAACTTTTCAGAGAGGTTCAAAAATGATTTGTTTTCCTTTTCATTTAAATCAAGTTTTTTTAACCAATCCAGTACAATATCAGGTAGGAGCTCTTCTTTTATTCCTCTCTCAAATTCATTGAATACATAGATAGTAGTAGCTGCTTTATCTCCACAGTATTCTTCAAGGAGTGAAATCTGTTCTATTAAAGCAAAGTTAGACAAGACGGTGTTGTCTAACAGAATCATTTCTTTCCTTCTTTTATTGCTTTTGCAGAAGCACCTTCTGCCAGTATCTCTTCCTTTGATTCAATGCCAATCTTTACAGGTATACCCTTTGATAAAAACATCTTTCTGAGTTTGACAGGATGGACTCCCAACAGTTCCGCAGTTTTTCCAAAATTTATTTCTCCATCGAGGTAAGCACCGATTATTACTTTTTTTTTCAAAACCACTTTTTTATCCAGTAGTTCCTCAATTGCTTTGTCCACAATATCCGGTTCAATCTCATGCAGTTTTTCGAGTTGTATCAGTTGCCACATTATTGTTGCACCTCCTCTTACAGAATTAACAGAAAAATCAAATTGCCAGATTGCTTATTATACCCCATGGCTGTTTTAAGTCAAGGAAATCGAATATCCTATGTCGTTGTTCATGAATGACATCCCCGGTACATTTTGACGCCTCTGCTATAATTAATGCGAACAATAGTCTGTCTGCCAAATCTAATTGACGCGGGAAGGTTGTTCATGTTTTAATAAGCCTATATTATAGCAGGAGGTATTATGAGATATCAAATTAAAAAGGATGCAGATAAAAAATACACATGGCAGGATTATCTTACCTGGCCGGATGAAGAACGATGGGAGGTAATCGACGGGGTGGCATATGATATGTCACCTTCACCGACACCAAGGCATCAGATAATAGCAGGGAACTTNTATCATATTTTGAGGAATANACTAGAGGGTAAACCTTGCAGGCCNCTTATGNCCCCCCTCGATGTTTATCTGGATGATTTTAATTTTGTACAACCTGATGTTATGATAGTCTGTAACAAGGAAAAGATTAAAGATAGGATCTATGGTCCACCTGACATGGTCATAGAGGTATTATCCCCGTCAACATCCCTCAAAGATAAGAGGATTAAGAAGGCCCTTTATGAGAGATTCGGTGTAAAAGAATATATCCTGGTCCATCCTGAGGAGATGTTTATCGAGAGGTATAGTCTGGTAGAGGGTAAATTTAGAGAACCTGATATCTTTGGCCCCCAGGAGGTTCTGAACCTTACTTCAGTTGAAGGGATTGATATATCCTTATGGGAGGTTTTCGAGGTGTCCCCTCCTGAAACATGAAAATAGGATATTCTGGGAAGCTATCTATTAACCATACCACTTTGTTTACAAAGGTGATAGGGGCATGGTTAAAGGAGCATGGGGTACGGACGGAGAATAGTGTTTGGCAAAGTGATGATGGGAGTGAGTGAAGTTGGCGGGGAAGCCCTTGATACGGTTCTAAATTCCTGAGTCTCCTGAGCACAATCAAGGTTTATAATTATTTCAACAGTGAATTGAATATTTTTATATACTCTTCTATATTTCTCTTCATAGAATAGTACTCATTTACATCATTGAAAGCCTTGATGATAAACTTCTCTCTCAATACTTTATTTTCAATTATCGTGTTAATGGATTCTGCCAGACATTTTGGATATTTAACAGGACATAACAACCCTCTGCCAGATACTGCCTCCTTTAATCCGCCTGCATCTGTTGAAACAACAGGGACCCTGTATAAAAAGGCATCCAGAACACTGCTGCCCAGACCTTCTTCATGGGAACCCATGACAAAGACATCAAATATGCTGAAAAAATCTTCTACGTTTTCGTAAAAACCCATTAATTTATATACATCTTCAAGATTATATTGTTTGAGTTTTTTCATTACCTCTCTATTTAAATGGCCATCACCAAAATGGAGAAACACGAAATCATTTCTGAGTCCTGAAAGTTCTTTAATAGTTTCAACCATTGTCATTGGGTCTTTGTGTGGGACTAATGCTGCAATTGTTGCAACTATCTTTTGTTTTGTTAATCCGAGCTCATGTTTAAGCGTTTCCCCTCTTTCAATATTCAGGTCTTTCCTTTCANCTATTGAAGGTATAACTTCTGTATTATTAACACCAAATTTCTCAAGTATCTCCCTTATGGGATTTGAAATGGCAATGACCCTGTCTGTCAGTTTATATTTGAATCTTGAAAGATTACCTTTTGGCACAAAGTCAACACGCCTGGTATATATAACAGGCCTTTTGTGGAACACCTTCGAAAGTACTGCAATTGATTGCCCCTTTGCTGTCTGAGCATGGATAATATCAAAGGTCTTCCCGTTTTGTGAAAGAAATTTTATTGCCTCATTTTGATTTTTAACCCCATGAATCGGGATGTTCAGGACTTTTGACTTTTCAAAAAGTGGATAACCCCTAAGGCAGAGGAGTTCAACATTAATTCCGGCCTCTTTAAGTCCTTTTATCGTATACAGGGTCTGGCGTTCACCTCCCCGCCAGGTCTTTTCAGTGTTAATCTCGAGTATTTTCATATGACAGTCAGTCTCTTTTGCTGGAATTCTCCTGTTTGTCCATTTGATACAATTCCCATAGCTTGGCATATTTCAGGAATACATAGTATGAGCCCATTACAGAGAGTATGAGTCCTCTTGTGCCGTGAAATATACCCCTTCTTAGAATGTACGAATTAAGGAAATAGGCAAGGGGATGGAAGATAGACTTGAGCGTGGGATGCCCTATCTTCCGCTCTTTCTTCTGTTGAGCGGAAATGGTCGTAAAATTATTTATAACCTGCAGATGGTGGGAGAGATCTCTATATGTTCTGTGGAGTAAATCCCCTTTTAGCCGGCGGGTCGGTCCTTGAATAGATACACTTTCATGAAGGTTTTCCCCTTCCCAGCAACCATACCTTTTATCAAATAGACGGAGCTTTAAATCAGGATACCATCTGCCATATGTAACCCACTCTCCTATGTATTCTGTTTTGCGGGACATATAAAATCCGACCTCTTTAAGATCATTCGCTTCAAGAAGGTCCTTCATCTCTAATTGCAATTCATGGCTAACTTCCTCATCAGCGTCTATAGAAAGGATCCAATTATAAGTTGCCTGCTTCACTGCATAATTTTTTTGATCTCTGTAACCAGGAAAATCTCTGACAAAAATCCTTTCAGTATACTCCTTACATATACTTACTGTGCGGTCAGTGCTCCTGGAGTCTACAACTATAATCTCATCCGCCCATTTAACGGACTCAAGACATGTCCGTATATTGCGATCTTCATTATAGGTTATGATGCATATGCTTAAGGGCCGTTTCATAGAAACAAGAAGTTAAGTGTTTTTATCATACAATAAATACATACATCTTTAATACTGGATTATTACCAAGTGCTAAATTATACTTTATATTAAGCCCATTGGCAAAACCTGTATTCATATATTAAACCCATCACCCCTATTGGCTTGATGATTCAATCATGATATAGTTATGCAGTTACTCATGAGAAGGCAAGGATTAACATAGGGTGTTATCTCGTCTGTTTATAATTATATTACTTCTAATATGTCTGTTTGTATTCACAGAAAGAAGTCATTCCTCTGAACTAACTGAATACAACATTAATTTGAATTTAAAATCATTTTTTGCAGATGAAGAGGAATCTTTTATAGAAGGGGAATCTGGTTTGAAATTATATAAAGGTCTAAATCTATTCTCATATGAAGAGTTGAAATTGGATGTATGGAGTGGTCTAAAATTACAAATACAGTTCCAACAGGCGTATAATAAAGACGATACTACGAATAAAATATACAGGGGCTATATAAAATATAACTTTTATAAGTTTTCATTAGAAGCTGGTAAGGATAATATTAATTTAGGGCCTGGTGTATATGGCCTTGTCCTGTCTGATAATGTGGAGCCATATCCATTGATCTTATTGCAGACTGAGAAGGGATTGGATTTTATAGGTGAGTGGAATTTTATTATTTTGAACGGTTGGCTTTTGGAAAACAGGTCTGATATAGACAATCCTGAGATATTAGCAATAAGATTATCGTGGAAACCGTTTACCTTTCTGGAATTTGGAGGTACAAGAGGGGAATTTTATGGAGGGGATAGTAGGCCTGGATATAATGTTTCTGACTATATAACTATGGTCTTTGGGGCTAAAAATAATGTTCCTGGAAAGTATGATAACGACGGCTACGGAGGATATGATATTACTTTATTTATACCATTAGAAAGAGTAACTCCTTCTATAAAGAGCACAAAACTATATGTTGAAGATATAGCTACAGATATCAAGGCATCATGGCAAGTGGAAGATAAAGCGAAATTTAAGTTCCCTGGTTTTACAATGTTGAATCATGGTGTAAAATTAGGACTCTCTATCTCAGACAATAATAATAGCTATGGTGTTGAATATGTACGTACTTCAAAAGATTTTTATAATCATCATATTTATCCAGATGAGGGATATACATATAATGGATTATCTCTGGGTTATCCTTTTGGAAGAGATATACGGAGTATCTTTATATATCAAAAACACTTTTTTGAAGATATTAGTTATATTGAATATAAATTAGGTGCATATGAACAACCATACTCCAATACATATAAAAATAGAATGCGAACATATTATTTATCAATATTGGGAAGTAAGGATATAGGAAAGTATACACTTAATGGTTATGCAAGAATAGAAATAATGGACAGATATAATCAAAATCCTATTACTTTACCATCCCAGATATCAGAGATATCAAACGAAGATAAATCTTTTTATACCGTCGGAGTTTCTCTTGGCTATAATTTTTAAATTGATGAATCTTCCAAAAATATTATCTTATTGTTGGTAATTTATTAATACTTAATGTAGTAATTGGTTCTCTCTTTTCAATCTCCATGGAAACTCTGTCAAAATCCTTATACCAGTCTATACAAGGTGCCAGATAGGCGCTTTCCATATGTGTCGCAATAGAAGGTATGGGAGCCCAAAGATTCCACCGTCTTCCAAATAGTATATGCATCCAACCCCAACCATCGAGCCATGCCTTTTTTATGTTTTTTAAGAATCTTTTGTTGTTGATGCATATACTTAATATGCTTATCGGGTTTCTAATCCTGTATTTAGTTGCATTGAGCCACAGGCTTGAATCTAAATTGCGTTTTGTGTAACTTTTAAATATGCGGTGGGCTTTCTTAAGATTGTTTTTCGTTGTAAGAAAGGTCATGCATGTTGTGGCCGCACTCCGCCAGTGACGATTGTTGTGGGTTTTAATATAATTAATGTGCCTGTGCAGCTCAAGGGTATAATAATCAGGATGGTCATAAGGTGTAATAAAGTCTACACCAGGTTGTGACAGAAAATCGAGCATCTCTGAAAACATCCCAGGTAGATAGAAATAATCATCCTCTGCAAAATAGATATTTTCTGAAAAGTCTTGATTAAGAAGAAGTTTCATCTGAAGATCAAATGTCTTCCTGTTGCCTATACCATCTACTTTAATAAATTCTATCTCTCCATCCAAGAAATATTGCCTGAATAGCTTTGAATATTCGTCAGGACAGTTGTCTAAGATCGCAAAGACCCTGACATTGATACCCTGACCTTCAAGACACTGTTTGAAAGATCTCAGACATAACTCAGAGAGCCGATACTTGTTATCCTTAAAGGCTGCCGGCGTTTTCGACACCTTCGGATAGATTCGATATGCAACTGCCAAGTCCTTGCCTTTTATCATTTGTATCGTTCCTTAAATATAAAATATATATGCTTAAGGTTATCTCTTGTACTATACTCTCTCCTGTAAATATCTACAAAGAGATTCAAAATGGATATTAATAAAAAAAGGATCTTGTAAAGATATTTTATAGAAATGCCAAAGTGCTTCTCATAAAACTTTATATCACTCAAGTCATACATAATCCTTTTTTTATTCATACCTGAGGTCTTAAATGATTGTCCTTCCTTATGTATAATTTGTGGTGTATTTATTACAATTCTATCACTCTTAAGCCCTTTTGAGTGAGCTAACCTGTACTGCAAATCCATTTCCTCGCCATACATGAAGAAAATTTCATCAAATCCATTAAGTTCAGTAAAGAGAGTCTTCTCCATAAAAAGGTCTGCACCGGTAATATAGTGAACTTTCCTGATATATGCTGTATTGAGGTTGTTTCTTCTTCTTTTAAGGCGCAGAGAGCGTTTCTCAATAAAGATGGATTTCTTAATCAATTTTCTTGTCTTTCTGATTAACTCATCAAGCGGATGCTTAAAGTGACTGTATGAATTGATTGGTTCTATGTGTTGATTATATAACATGCTGCCGGTTGCTCCTACGCTATTGTTTTTTATATCTTCCATAAAGTCATAAAATATCTTTATTGCATTATTGCATAAAACCGTATCCGGGTTTAAAAATAATAGGTACTTTCCTCTGGCCTCCTTTGCAGCCTGGTTATTCGCCTTGGCAAATCCGTAATTATGTATGTTTCTTATTATATCAACGTTTGGAAAACGACAGTTTATTTCAGCAACAGAGTTGTCATAAGATGCGTTATCTACGATAATTATCTCAAATATTACATCGCGGGTGTGTGAATATATGGATTTAAGGCAGGCTATTATATCCCATTTAGTATTATAGTTTATTATTATGATAGAGACATCAGTGCCCATATGAATTTATAACGCAATCACTTAAGTAATTATATTATTTTAAATATTCTTAATGTGGTTTTAATTGCTATTAGAAGTTATTTAGAATTAATAAACTGTCCTGAAGAAGTCTCTATACTTTATAGAGATTTCATTTAGGAATATTTTATTTTTATCAATCTTATCATTTATTAATTTCTCATATTTCAGCAAGACGGCTTGTTTAATATAACTTATTTGACTGAATTTATCTAATAGATCTTCCATATCTGTATAAGCAATGCAACAGTCATCTGGTACCCACCAGCTTTTGGCAGTATGGGAATGGATTATCATTGGTTTGTTATAAGCCGCTGAAAGAGAGTATGAAGCGCTGATTCTGCCGTTAAAATAATCAGAATCTGTTTTTGTGATCAATGGCATAATAAAATCCGATTCATATATCTCCCTAAAAAACTCCTCATCATTTAAAGGGCTGTGAAGTATAAAATAATTATCAAGACCTTCTCGCCTTATCATGGTATTAAGTTCAGGACCATGCTTGAATCTAATATTGCCCACAATATTAAAGATTACTTTTGGGGAGCCTTTCATCTGATTTAATCTCTTGGCAATCTCAATTAATAATGGATAGTCTCTTTTCGAGAAATTTATAATACCCTGCACAGCAATCTTTATTTTATCTGTCTGAGGGATTTTATAAGTGAATATAAAATTTCTGAACATAGGCAGAAAATATCCATCTACTTCTATTTTATTAACCAGGTAATTGTAGTTATAATCATTTAAACAGAACAAGAGTTCCTTTGAACTGTCGTGATTATGTTCAATTCCTTTCTCAAAGGGGCTATGGACAATTCCTATCTTTTTCACATGGTCTACAGCCCTAAAAACCTTTAGGTAGCGTCTTGGTTCTATCGTATTGAAAATCAATAAGTCTGGCCTGTGATTTCTTATAAGAGATTTTATTTGGAAAGTAAAATAAAAGCTTCTCAGACCTGTTTTAGAGACAAAATAACGTATAGCAGAGTTTGTTATTTTGTGTATTCTGTCATGCGGAGCATAATTGAGGCATTGAACTTTTGAGGGTATTACGTAATAGTAGATATCTAAATCTCTACTATTAATAAGACTTGGCAATAGCTCCTTGTACATGGCGAAGGTTTCGGTATGATAATGATTTAATTCTACAACAAAAACCTTCTGCATATAACAAGGTATTAAATTGAATACTATGCTCAAAACAACATAGGATCGTTGCGGTGATTGGTACAATCTTCAAGTATTGTAGACTCAGTTATATGATGATGTTGAAATGTCAATTTATTTTCAAGATTTCTCCGACTCTGTCTTTCTTTTCTATCTTTTATTCGTCTTTTTACGGCAAATTTGGGATCAGCCATAGCCCAGTGACTCCCGTATAGCTTCTGCGGTGATATTGCAATTTGATTGCCTATAATTTTGTTTATAATATTATTAAGGTTTTTCTTATCCCTAATTTTATGGCAGCCTGGAAGCCATTCAACACCCGCCGATGGACGGACAACTATAGGTTTTACATAGGCTGCATTGATTCCTTCAGTAACATTCCTATCACCATGACGCCTTTGTTGTAATGTAGGTAGGGCATAGGTTAAATCGCTATCATTCTTATGCCTATAGACTTGCCATAATTGAACATATACTAGATCGTAATTATTCTCGCGCTCTAGGAATTCACGTATGTCACGTCCTAAAGGGATGGGAAATACAAACTCGTCAGCATCTACCACAATAACCCAATCGCAATCAAGAGACTTGTAAAGATTATTAATTTTATCTACCTTTATTATATCATCCATCATATCTGGGAATCTAAATGGAATGATATTAATGTTGTCGTATTTTTCAATGATTTCCAATGTATTGTCTGTAGTGTCTTGATCATAAAATAGATGTATTTTGTTTGCGAAAGAATAATGATTCATGAATAATGGCGCTAAAAATGCTTCATTATACCACATAGTGATGACTTCCAATTTAAGATCTGATTTAGTAATAAGCTCTTTTGTAAAACCTTTTCCTTCAGGTGCATCTTCATCTAAATAACGGTCCCCCCGATAATTTCCTGGTGTCCATCTTTTTATATTATTTTTGAGTTCATCTTCAGTAAAAATATGGTCATATACTTCAACATATTTCTCGTTGAGTTTTCTTAAATTCTTTGATTTGCATAATTCAAGAAATTGTGGAGAAAACTTTTCAACCTTGTTTCTAATAATTTCCCGTTCCATAGGTATTGCCATACCACAATTGTCACATAACATTACTACCTGATCCTGAAAATCGCACGGCTCCTTTTTCCACCACTCAGGCGTAATAGGCCAAGCATGTTTCCCATCATTTAACAGTATGTCCTGTGCAGCACCAACTTCACAGAAATAAGCGCCGTAGGGTGTTATTGTAGGGCACCACGTCCGTTGAACCCAGCAGTCATCAATAAGTTGTTTTCGAATACTTTCGCGCGGAACTGCTTCTTTTATAGAAATTGTCAGGGGTTGGTGCAGGCATGTATCTTGTTGGTATTCATTATGTTCATTGTAAGCAACGTCTTTAAAAGTCTGCTTAATTAACTCTTCGAGTTCATGCCATTTTTTACCCCCTGATGTCCAAAGCATCATTTTTTTTCTTGGATACATACTGCGAATAAGATCGCAGACTTCTTTGAATTGTGGATGTAGTAAAGGCTCACCACCGATAATACCTATACGACCTGGCCAATCCTGTAAGGTTTCCAAAGCATGCTTGAGCTGGTCCAACGACATATGTTGTCTTTGGTTATTACGAATGTGACTATTATAGCGTGAGCAGTATAAACAATTAATGCCACAATAATTTGTTAACTCAATCTGACAGCACCACGCTTGGTAAATTGGTATCATATATCCTCTCTCCTAATATAATAGAATTATAAGAAAAAATAGAATATCATAAAATGAATTAGATAAATTCGTATCTTTTTTACATACATTCTATAAATATTTATAGAAATGTCAAGTAGCGGTTATAATAAGTACGGTTATAATAAGTATAGCGGTTCTAATAAATATCATAGGATTATATTTGGAAGAATTTTAGATTTGTGGGTAAAAAGAGAGGACTATTTCATCACTTTTCATATTGGCATTATCAATGATATAATTACAACGTTAAAGTTATAAAAGGTATCTCCATATGAAAACATTATTTATATCATCTGGTCAATCAAAAGTCTTATGTCCCGAGAATCATAATTACAAGCTTTTTGATTATCCTTATTATTTTATTCAATTATACAAGAGATTTGGTATAAGGGCGTTAATAAAGCAATTTCATTTTTCCAGACGCAGACCTTTTTCAAGGGGACTAATTAATAAATATGCGCCTGAAGGTTTTGGGATCGAGATAGGGGTAGGCTTTTTTACAATTGCACCCTTGAAAAGGACAATATTAACTGATGGATTTGAGACGCACGGTAGTGATAATTCAATAGCAACGGATTACTGTAAGGCTGATGATATTATGGCACCTGATGAGAGTTTTGAATTTGTCTTATCAGAACATGTCTTGGAACACCTTAGCGACCCTGTTCGAGCTATTAAAGAATGGAAAAGGATTCTAAAGCCCAAGGGTAAGATCTTTCTCTTTCTTCCCCACAAAGAAAGAACATTTGATAGAAACAGGGAGAGAACCAGGCTTGCCCATCTCTTTGATGACTATTCGATGCAGATTTCAGCTACAGATACGACCCATCTTGAAGATTGGATTAGAAATGTTATTAGACCTGGCCTTGCCCCTCAATATAAATCAATCCCAGCGGAGAAACATCCAGAGCTTGGACTAATACACCATCACGTTTGGACGGATGAAGATATTTGTGAATTGCTGCAAATATTAGATTTTAAGATTCTATACAGTATTGATTGTTGCCCTGATAGGGGGGATAGCTTTGTTATTGTGGCAGAAAAGAATTAACCAATATAGCATTATGCCAGCAATTTCTGGAGAATTATTCAATATTACATATCGCATATAACTGTCCTTATACCACCTGCTGCTATTAGGCTTAGAACTTACAAAAAAGCTTTTTCTGAATCCGCTATAAAACATATCCTTTCTCTTTTAAATACTCTTTCAATGCCTCTTTCCATGGCATCATGTCTTTGATGCCGAATTGTGTCAGGTTTCTGTTTTCAAGCACAGAATATGCAGGTCTCCTTGCCTTTGCACCATATTCAGAGGCAGTGGTTGGAATAAGGTTGGCTTTTATGCCTGTCATGTCAAATATTGACTTTGCAAACTCATACCATGAGCATTCTCCGCTATTTGTAGCATGATAAATCCCATATTTGTCTGTCTTTATAAGCTGGGAGACCTTTGATGCAAGTTCTTTTGCATATGTGGGGGTCACTATCTGATCTGATACTACTTTTATTGTTTTATTCTCTCTTGCAAGCCTTATCATCAGCTCAACGAAATTTCCACCCTTGCCACTTACACCTTTTGCCCCGTATAGGCCGCATGTCCTTATTATATAATGCCATGAACATATATTTCTCACGAAATACTCTCCTGCTAATTTTGAAACAGCATAGACATTTAAAGGATTAGGTATATCATCTTCTGCATAAGGAGTTTTTTTCTCTCCGCCGAAGACATAGTCAGTACTGAAATGGACAAGCGGGGTGTTGAGTTCCGAGCATATCATGGCAAGGTTTCTTACTGCAAAGGCATTAACGCTGAAACTTTTTTCAATATTGTCTTCACATTCATCAACGCGATGGTAGGCTGAGGTATTGATTACGATATCCGGAAGGTTAGAAGATATTATATCATTCATCTGCTGGTAGTCGGTTATTTCTATATCAAGGTGTGTAAGCGGGATAATGTTATCATCCTGAAGGATATTGACCAACTCACTACCGAGTTGGCCTCCGGCACCTATAATCATAATCTTCATATTTAATTCCGGGCAGGGCCGCTATTCAGCAATCCTTGTTGCTTCATCAATTAACATCACAGGTATATC